>Ga0315284_10001164_pt1 | contig 37190 bp, 27 predicted proteins | sample YL17G09_16_MG_FD_203696 | JGI IMG/M metagenome (GOLD analysis project Ga0315284, IMG submission 203696) | Sediment microbial communities from Yellowstone Lake, YNP, Wyoming, USA - YL17G09_16 | ecosystem: Environmental > Aquatic > Freshwater > Lake > Sediment | place: USA: Wyoming | collected...
TAGAGCCACACGGAAAGGGCGCGCGCGTTCGGGAAGTCCTTGAGGGACCGCGCCAGGCGCAGCAAGGTTTCCTGGGCGGTGTCTTCAGCATCCTCCGGATGCCCGCACACTTTCATCCCAAAAGCGTACACGGCGGATTGCAGCGACTCGATAGCCTGCTCGACAGCCTTGGGGTCATCCGTCTTCAGGATTTCGAGGGCTTGTTCGACCTGGGCGTTCAAAGGGATTCCTGTCGGAGTTCGACCGCGTGCCGATAAATGCTTGCTGCGCTGCTCCCGTCGAGCGGGACGGCGTACCGAGTCGAAGCCCGGCTTTACAGCAGGCGCTATCGATACTAGCACGGAGTGTTGTGACCTGTGACATTAGTGGAGTGCCGGCTGAAGCTAGTCAGTCGCCTTGGACGCGAGAGTCCGACGATGTAGCCTGCGTAACTCGCCAATCCCACCCCGAGAGCCGCCGTCACGCCCGGGTCCAATACCAGGAAGGACATCCATCCGTAAAGGAAGGCCAGACGCGGGCCGTAAGCCTCGCGCAAGTATACGTAGCCACCACCCGCCGCGGGGAAGCGTGCTGCGAGTTCGCCGTAGCAGAAAGCCCCGCTGAGCGCCATGGCGCCCATAACCAGCCAAACCATCAGCAGCCAGAAAGGGGAGCCGAGCGACCGCGCCATGCCCGCCGGGGTCAGGAAAATCCCTACCGCGATTGATTCCCCGGCCACGGCTGCAACCGCTGAACCCAGGCCCAACTGTCGGGAAAGTCCGCCCGGCAGGTTTTGACCCTGCGGACCAGAAGACGGGGTGAATGGGTCGGTGGTCTGCGGTTCGACCATGGGCTTGAAAAGCTTACACTTAAACACCACCAAAAGCATGTCGGCTATAGGAGCGACAAAGTTCCCCCACCGGAAGAGCCGGCCATCTGATTCGTCCTCGGACATCAGGTGGCGAGTTTTCAGCCAAAGTGTCCGCTGAAAATTCCTTGTCACCTTTCGCTGCCAACTGCATTTATGGGAATGAGGAACGGGGAATGCTGATCGAGTCAAACGAGAAAGATCGATGCGAGGATCGCCGCTCCGCACAGGTGCCATATGAGAGCGAACTAATGACCGAAAGCGAGGGACAAAATGTTGCAGGGTAAACTGCGGTTGACAAGCATCCAGGGCACGGGGCGCCAGTTTGTGGCGGAATCTGGTTCGGGCCACGCCGTAGTGATGGACGATGCCAACGGTCACACCGGGCCCAAGCCGATCGAGTTCGCGCTCCTGGCGCTCGGTGGCTGTACGGCCTTTGACGTCATCAACATCCTGCGCAAGAAGCGTCAACAGGTGACCGGTTACGAGATCGAGCTGCGCGCCGAGCAGCGCGAAGAGCCGCCCAACTACTTCACGCGCGTTGAGATCAAGCACATCCTGCGCGGCCAGATTGATCCCGAGACCGTGAAAGCCGCCATCCACCTCTCCGAGACGAAGTACTGCTCGGTGGGCGCGATGATCTCCAAGACGGCTCGGATCGAGTCCTCATTCGAAATCATTCCTCAGATCTGTTCTGAACCCGAAGCCGAGGCCGCGTGATGAGGCATCTCAGGCTCATCCCACTGGCAATCATATTCGCAGCAGGAAGGGTGGCAGCTCAAACGCCACCCTCGACGGCGCAGGCGCTCAGCTTGCAGGAAACGGTCGCCGTGGCGCTCAAGAATAATCCTACCGTGCAGGCGGCCGACGCTTACGCCGAGGCGGTCGAGCAGGGCATCACCGTGGCGGCGTCGGCGCGCTATCCGCACGTGGATTTCTCCGAGGGTGTTACGCGCGGGAATAACCCCGTCTATGTGTTTGGCAGCCTGCTGACCCAGCGCCAGTTCACGGCGCAGAATTTCCAGCTCGGCACCTTGAACACGCCGCCGCCGCTCGACAACTTCCGCACACAGTTCAGTGCTTCGATGCCGTTGTGGGACGCCGGGCAGACCTCGCGGCGAATTCGGGACGCGCGCCTGGAAGCGCAGAGCGCGACGAAAGCCGGCCAGCGCACGCGCCAGGAAGTGATCTTCAACGTCATTCAGGCTTATCTCAATGGGTTGCTGGCTGGAGAGAATGTGCGCGTCGCCCAGGCGGACGTGCAGTTGACCAAAGCGGATCTGGCTCGGGCCGAGGCGCGCGAGGAGCAGGGCCTGGCGGTGCCCTCCGATTTGCTCAGCGCCAAGGTGCAGCTTGCCCAGGCGCAGGAAGACTTGCTCCGTGCCCGGAACGCCGTGGCGATTGCCCAGGCGGCGCTGAACGTGGCGATGGGAGTACCGGAAGACGCGCCCACCGTGGTGGAAGGCCAATTGAGCCAAGCGGGGTTCGAGGCGGGGGCGCTCGCCGAGCGCCAGCAGCGCGCCCTGACAGCCCGGCCGGATTTCCAGCAATTGCAGATTGGCAAAGAGCGCGCGGCCAACGGCGTCCGCATGGTGCGCGCGGAATTTCTGCCCAAAGTAAATCTCTTCAGTGCCTGGGAGGAAGACAACCAGACGTTCCTGACGCGGGGAGGAAACAACTGGGCGCTGGGAGCGACGCTGACCTTCAACCTGTTTGACGGCGGCGCGAACCGCGCCCGCCTCAAGGAGTCTCGCGCCCGGGAGCGGCAGGTGGGAGCCTTGCGCAAGCAGATGGCCTCGGCCGTGCGCCTCCAGGTGCGCGAGGCATTCCTTAATCTGAACACGGCGCGCGAGCGCGTAGAGGTCTCGCGTGAAGCGGCCTCGCAGGCGGAGGAAAGCCTCCGCATCATCCAGAACCGTTACGAGGCCGGCTTGGCGACCATCACCGACCTGCTGCGCGCTGAGACGGCGCGCACGTCGGCGCAGAAGAATTTCCTGAACGCTCTCTTTGACTACCGGTTGAGCTACGCCGCGCTGGAACTGGCGACGGGCGAACTGGCGGCGGATTCGCAGGCGGTCGTTCGTTAGGAAGACAACTTGTTTGCGCAGACCCCCCGGCGCGCGGTCGGCAGCCCTTGCAGGAAAACCATGATGAAACAAACGACGATCCGATTGATTTTGATACTGGCCGCGGCCGCATCCCTCGCGGCTTGCGGGTCGAGCGAAAAGGCCCGAGAGGCGCCTGGGGAGCCGGTGCGCGGCGTTCAGCTCGAGACGGTGCGCCTCCAAGCGTTGCCGGAATTCTATGAGGCCGCGGGCACGGTCCGCTCGGTCACCACCAGTATCATCAGCGCGCAGATCAGCGGAACGGTTTTGGAAATGCGGGTGAAGGCGGGCGACCGCGTGAAGCGCGGCCAACTCCTGGCCGTGCTGGACGACCGCAGTCCGCGCGCGCAACTCGGCGCGGCGCAGGCGGGCGTCGAAGAAGCTTCGCAGGGCCTGGCGGAAGTCGAGCACGGATTGCAGGCCGCAGCCTCCGACCGGCAGTTCGCCGAGGCCACGTACCGCCGCTACCAGGGGTTGCTGGAAAAGAATTCGGTCAGCCGCCAGGAATTCGAGGGCGCGGAAGCGCGCTACAAGTCCGCGCTGGCCAACGAGCGCGCGCTCCAAGCCAAGAAGAAACAGATCGAGGCGCGCGGCCAGCAGGCGCGCTCGCAGCAGGAATCGGCCCAAACGCAGTTCAGCTATTCGCGCATCACCTCGCCCATCGACGGCGTGGTGACGCTGAAGTCGGTGGACGCCGGCACGGTCGTTATGCCAGGCACGCCGCTTGTCACCGTGGAAGATCCGACACGGTATCGGCTCGAGGCGAGCTTGCCCGAACAGCATCTGCCCAAGGTCAGCGTGGGGATGGCGGCAAGCGTCAAGACCGAACACGCCACGTTCGACGGCCGCGTTGCCGAGATCGTTCCCTCGGCCGACGTTGGGAGTCGCACGTTTCTCATCAAAGTTGAGTTGCCGAGAGACTGCGACTGCCGTTCGGGTGAGTACGGAACGGCGAGCTTTGCGATTGGCCAGGAAAAACGGCTAACGGTTCCGCGCCACGCGGTCCTCGAACACGGCGAGCTCGAAGGGCTTTTCGTGGTCAACGCGCAGGGAACCGCCGAGTACCGCCTGGTGAAAACCGGTAAGGATTTGGGTGAGCGGGTGGAAATTGTTTCGGGCCTCGCTGAAAACGAGCGCGTGGCCACGTCCCAACTCGAGAAGTTGCGTGACGGCGTGCGGGTGGAGGAGCCATGACACAAGGGAAGCTGGGCTTCGCCGGCCGCGTCGCTCACTACTTCATCAACTCGAAGCTCACCCCGCTGGTAATCGTGTTTTCAGTCCTGCTCGGAGCCTTCGCGGTGCTCGAGACTCCGCGCGAGGAAGAGCCGCAGATCATCGTCCCCATGATGGACGTTTTCGTCGAGATGCCGGGCGCGACGGCACGGGAAGTGGAAGAGCGCGTCACCACGCCCATGGAAAAGCTCATCTGGGAAATCCCCGGGGTCGAATACGTCTATTCCACCACGCGGCCGGGCCTGGGCATGGCCATCGTGCGCTTCAAAGTGGGCGAGAACGAAGAAGCCTCGATCGTCAAGCTCTACAACAAGATGTATTCGCACTTCGACCTGATTCCCCCGGGCGCGTCGAAGCCGCTCATCAAGCCGCGTTCCATCGATGAAGTGCCCATCCTTGCGGTGACACTCTTGAGCGACCGCTACGACGGCTACATGCTGCGCAGAATCGCCGCCGAGGTCGAGGGTCAGGTCAAGAGCATCGACGACGTTTCTGAGACTCACTTGATCGGCGGGCAGCGGCGGCAGATCCGCGTGCTGCTCGATCCGGCGCGGATGGCCGCGCGCGGCGTGGCGCCAGCCACGATCTTGCCGGCCGTCGAACGCGCCAACCAGCGGCTGCAATCCGGCGCCATCGCTGCCGCCAACCAGGAGTACTCCGTTGAGACCGGCGACTTCCTGCGCGGCGCCGACGACGTCGGACATGTCGTGGTCGGGATATCGGCGGGCCGGCCGGTGTTTCTCCGCGACGTCGCGGAAATCCGCGACGGGCCCGAGGAGGCGTCGAACTACGTTTTGTTCGGAACGGGCCGCGGTGCCCGCTCGAAGCTGGCGGACAGCTCGGGCGAGTTTCCTGCCGTCACCCTGACCGTGGCCAAGCGCAAGGGCAAGAACGCCGTTGTAGTGGCGGAGCGCGCCCTGGAAAAAGTGGAAAGCCTGAAAGGAACGGTTATCCCTTCGGGCGTCCAGGTCACGGTCACGCGAAACTACGGGGAAACCGCGCAGGAGAAATCCAACGAATTGCTCAAGCACCTCCTGCTCGCCACGCTTTCCGTGACCGCGCTGATTGCGCTGGCGCTGGGCTGGCGATCGTCGATTGTGGTGCTGGCCGCGGTGCCGGTGACGCTGGCGCTGACCCTGTTCCTTTATTTCATCTACGGCTACACGCTCAACCGCGTCACGCTGTTTGCGCTCATCTTTTCCATCGGCATCCTGGTGGATGATGCCATCGTGGTGGTGGAGAACATCACTCGGCATTTCCACCTGCCCGCGAACAAGGGCCGGCCGATCTCCGAAGTCGCCGTCGAGGCCGTGGACGAGGTCGGCAACCCGACCACGCTTGCTACCTGGGCGGTCATCGCGGCGATTCTTCCCATGGCGTTTGTGGGTGGACTGATGGGTCCCTACATGCGCCCCATTCCTGTGGGCGCGTCCGTGGCCATGCTCTTTTCGCTGCTGATCGCCTTTGTCATCTCGCCCTGGGCGGCGTTGCGGATGCTTTCGCGTGAAAAGAATCACGACGCGGAAGGTGAAGAAGGCAGGGAAGGCTGGACCACGCGCCTTTACCGGCGAGCCATGAACCCGCTCATCCTGGACGCAAAGAAGCGGCGCATGTTCCTGGTGGGCGTGGTGCTTCTGCTGATGCTCGTGATGACGTTGCCCCTTCTCAAGATCGTGCGGGTCAAGATGCTGCCCTTCGACAACAAGAGCGAGTTCCAGGTGATCATCGATATGCCTGAAGGGACGACGCTCGAGCAGACTACGCGCGTAGCGCGAGAGATTGCGCGGCGCGTGGCCGAGGAGCCGGAGGTCATCAATTACCAGGTTTATGCAGGAACCGCCGGGCCGTACAACTTCAACGGGCTGGTGCGGCACTACTTCCTGCGGCGCGGCTCGAACGAGGCTGACATCCAGGTCAACCTGCTTCCCAAAGGCGAGCGCGGCGCGCAAAGCCACGACATCGCGAAGCGCGTTCGCCAGGCCATCGAGCCGATTGGCGTCCGATACGGCGCCCGGCTCAAGGTCGCCGAGATCCCGCCCGGGCCACCGGTTTACCAGACCCTGGTGGCGGAAGTTTACGGGCCCGATTACGCGCAGCAGATTGACATCGCGGGGCAGATTCGTGGGGAGTTTGAGAAGACGCCCGGCGTCGTTGACGTCGATTGGACGGTCGAGGACGCACAGCCTCAGTATCGGTTTGTGGTGGACAAGGAGAAGGCGGCGCTGAGCGGCGTCTCGGCTGATCAGATCGCTGGCACGCTGCGCCTGGCGCTGAGCGGGGCGGTCGTAGGACTCGCGCACCAGCCCAAAGAAAGAGAGGACGTGCAGATTTCGCTCGAGCTGCCGCGCGCGCAGAAGACCGACCTGACAGATCTGGGGGAAATCCGCGTGGCCTCCGCCAACGGCGCTCTTGTGCCTTTGAGCGAACTCACTCTAGTCGAGAAGGACACCATCGAAAAGACCATCTATCACAAGAACCTCAAACGCGTGGTCTACGTCACGGGCGATGTGGCGGGCAAAGAAGAGAGCCCGGTTTATGCCATTCAGAAACTCTCAAAGGCTCTCGACAAAATCCGCGCGCCAGAGGGATACGCGATCGAACGCTACGCCACGCACCTGCCGTTTCTCACCGATAAGGTTTCGATGAAATGGGACGGCGAGTGGCACATCACCTATGAAGTTTTTCGTGACCTGGGGTTAGCCTTTGCCGTCGTGCTGGTGTTGATCTACGTGATCGTGGTGGCGTGGTTTAAATCGTTCCGCGTGCCGCTGGTCATCATGGCGCCGATCCCGCTCACTTTGGTGGGAATCTTACCGGCCCATGCGTTGATGGGAGCGTTCTTCACGGCCACCTCGATTATCGGTTTTATTGCCGGCGCCGGGATCATTGTGCGGAATTCCATAATCCTGGTTGACTTCATCGAGCTGCGTCGCAAGCAGGGTGTTCCCCTCGAGCAGGCGGTGGTGGACGCCGGAGCAGTGCGTTTCCGGCCCATGTTGCTGACTGCTGCCGCGGTGGTTGTCGGAGCCTTCGTCATCCTGTTTGACCCGATCTTTCAGGGCCTGGCGGTTTCACTGATGGCGGGTGAGGTGGCTTCCACATTCCTTTCGCGCATGGCCGTGCCGGTGCTCTATTACTTGCACGCGCGCCGGGAAGAGAAGATGAAATTGGTCGCGAACGACCTCGCCGCGTGAAAGGACATAAAGATTTCGACGCTGGTCTCAATTAAGGAGAAAACTATGGACGTAAACCGATGGCTTCGATTGGTCGCAGGAGCCTTTGTGGTGCTGAGCGTGGCGCTGGGATACATGGTGAGCCCAAAATTCTACTGGTTCACGGCGTTCGTGGGCCTCAATCTGTTTCAGTCGGCCTTCACGAACTGGTGTCCGATGATGCTCTTCCTGCGCAAGCTCGGCGTGCGGCCTTAGTTTCAAGTCAATCTTAACCCGGTGCCTGGCGCCACTGTGGAATTGACTGGGTTGGGAGCGCGTGATATTTTCGGGCCGCGTCACACCTCCCGCTACAGTTGGCGGAACTTTCCAGGCGGCCCGAATGATTTCCGTTGTTATCCCCACATACAACGAAGCGGCGGTTATCGAGGAGACACTCCGTCGCTCGGCGGCGGCTTTGCGGTCGGTGGGGGAAGAATTCGAATTGATCGTTGTCGATGACTCGAGCGCCGACGGCACCGCCAAACTTGCCGAGGCGCTGGCCGCCGAGTTCCCGGTCCGCGTGCTGCGACGTCCGGGGCGCCTGGGCCTGGCCACGGCGGTTCTGGACGGGTGGGCGATGGCGCGCGGCGACCTCTTGGCCGTCATGGACGCGGACCTTCAGCACCCTCCGGAAATCCTGGGTGAACTGGTCAAAGCATTGCGCCGACCGGGGACGGACCTCGCCCTAGCTAGCCGCTATACGAGCGGTGGCGGGATTCCTGAGTGGTCGCTGATTCGGCGCTTCATGTCGTGGGGCGCCACGCAACTCGCTGCGTCGGTGCTTCCGCTCACGCTCGCCGGTGTCAGCGATCCGATGTCGGGGATGTTCGCGCTGCGAAAGCCGGTGCTCGAAGGCATCCAGTTGAATCCGGTCGGTTACAAGATCCTTCTCGAAGTTCTCGCCAAGGGACGCTACAGCAAGTTTGCGGAAGTCCCCTACGTTTTCGTGCAACGCGGCCACGGGAGTTCGAAGCTCGGCACGCGACAATACATCGAATACCTTTTCCACCTGGCTCGCTTGGCGCGCTCGACCGGGCAACTGGCTGCCTGGGTACGTTACGGGCTGGTCGGGCTATGGGGCGCCGCCGTCAATCTCGTTTTGCTTCATGTATTTGTGGAACGACTGGGCTGGCGGCTCGTTCTGGGTTTGCCGGTGGCAATCCAGCTTGCCTTGCTTAACAATTTTCTCTGGAATGAAGTCCTGACGTTTCGCCGGCAGCACGTTGGCCAGGCGGGCGGCCGCGGAGTCCTCGCGCGGCTGTTCCGTTACGAAGGGGTTTGCGCATCCGGCGCGATCGTAAACCTCGCCGTGGCTCTTATCATTGCCGACCGGCGAGTCCAGCCCCTCTTTGCCGCGGCCGGAGGGATTGCCGCGGGCGGTCTGTGGAATTTTGTTCTCAACGTGCCGGCTATTTGGCGCATCTGGAGTTCGCCGCGTCCATCAAGTTCCTGAAAGCTTCGAACACAAATTATCTGTGGTAGGATGCAGGGCTTTCTACCTCCGCGAGGGCGGCGAGGGTCAATGCCCAGGGCGCATGAAAGAATCTCTTCCCCGCACTCGCAGCACTCGTCATCCGGCGCATCATGGCTGACGCTGCAACGAATCCTGTGCCCCCTGCGGCTGGGAGATATCGGCACGCCTGGCTCCTGGCCTCGTTGATTTTTGTCGCGCTCCGCGCCATCCCCAACATCACGTATCCCATTGGCCGCGATCAGGCCACCTACTTGGTAATCGGCCAGGGCCTGCGTAACGGGCAGCATCTCTACCAGGACCTCTGGGACAACAAGCCTCCCGGGATTTTCTATCTTTTTGCTCTCATCGTGAAAATCTTCGGCCCCGTGATGTGGTGCGTGGGGCTGGTGGATATTCTCTGGCTCCTTGCGATCTCGTATTGCATCTTCCGTTTCGCCGAGCGTTATCTGGGCATTGGCGCCGCGGTCGTGGCCGTGGTCTTCAATGCCACCTGGCACATTCAGGCGGGCTACTGGGAAGCTGCGCAGACCGAGACGTTCCTGATCCTCTTCGTTTTCCTCGCGTTTTTCTTGGTGGAGAGCGCGGGCCCTTGGTTGAGACTTCGCCACGTCTTCGCCGGGGTATTGTGTGGCGCCGCGTTCTGGCTCAAATACAACGCGATTGTCATGCTGCCTTTTGTGGTGCTTATCCCCTATCTGGACACGCGCGGTCTTGATGCGAATCCCCGGCGCGTCGGCTTGCTCATCCCGTGGCGCGAATGGATGGCGCGCGCTGTAGCTTTCGGCGCGGGATTCGCCGGGATTGTGGCGGCCGTGCTCATCGCCTTCCGGTTCTCCGATTCGTGGGAGGCGCTCAAGGAGGTGCAGTTTGACGTGCTGCCGCGCTATTCGGCGATGGCCCTGGAGCGAACGCCGCATTACCCTCTGTGGGCGTTGTACCAGACGGAATTGGTGCTAGGCCTCTGGACCGAAATCGCATTCCTGGTGGCGTTCGTGTTGGCTTGGAAGAAGCGCGAACTGGCTCGCCTGGCGCCCATTTTGCTCTCCGCCGCAATTGGCTACCTTTGCCTGGCGCTGCAGGTGCGTTTTCATGCTTATGGATTTGAAACGGTCTTTCCCTTCGCAGCCGTGGTGTGGGGATACTTGGCGGTGAAGATCTACCAGGGATTTCGCGGCCTCGCGCAGCGTTGCTCAGCGCGGGGCTGGAGCCTGGCGCGCGTGTTGGTTTGGGTGTTGTTCGTCAACGTTGCGGCCTGGCCTTTGCCCGGCCAGATGGTGAGTATCGTCGGGCAATACAGGGCACTCGCAGACTGGACTCGCGGTAGGGAAGTGTTCTATACGAGCTATCCCTGGGCCAACCCCATTTCTCACTTTCCCGATCAGATGCAAGTGATCTCCTATCTTCGGAAAAACCTTGCGCCCGGGGACAGCGCGTTTGTTTGGGGTAGCGAGCCGCTGATTTACTTTCTGACCAGCCGACCCTGTCCAACGCGATTTGTAACGAACCTGGCGCTTGTCTCGCCCTGGTCGCCGCCCGTCTGGCGCGACGAAATGGTTCGTGAGTTGGAGAAGTCTCCGCCGCGCTTCCTGGTGGTGGCGCGAGACGACGCGGTTTCCAATATTACTTACACCCAGTGGGATTCGGAGGAGTACCTTCGAGCCTATCCGGAATTCGCCATTTTCATTTCCGACTACTACGAAATAGCCAAGAATCTCCACAACTTCGCAATCTATCAACGGCGAGGGTTTTCTCGTTCAGGGCCTGCGGCCTCAGGCGCGTCTTCAGGGAATCGCTAAATCTCACTTGCGAATTCGAAATGATCGGACGTTCAGGCCTGCTTCAATTCGCAGAGAGCGCCGGAGCGATGCGGAGTCCTTGTGGTAGCATGGCTAGCGCTGCACTCGAAGTGCAATCAAGAGTGGAATACGGAGCTGGTGACGCTGCGAGCGGTGCAGAGCTCCCGTTGTTGCGGCTTTTCCCATCATGGATGATGTTCCCACGTCGACGGCGGAATCCTCCGCCGCATCGCGGTCCCGGGCATGGCTGTTGGGTGCCCTGGGGTTGGTGGTCCTTCGCGCCCTTCCCGCCCTCAGCTATCCCATCGCCCGTGACCAGGCCACTTACTGCGTGATTGGACGGGGGCTGCTCGACGGGCAGCAGCTTTATCGCGACCTCTGGGACAACAAACCACCCGGCATCTTCTACCTCTTTGCACTCATCGTGAAAATCTTCGGCCCGGTTATGTGGTGGGTGGGAGTGGTCGATATCCTGTGGCTCCTCGGAATCTCCTGCCTGATGTTTCTTTTTGCCCGGCGCTACCTTGGCCCTCCGGGGGCGGCGATTGCGGTGGTCGTCCACGCGGTATGGCACGTCCAGGGAGGTTATTGGCACGCGGCGCAAACGGAATCCTTTCTGATGCTCTTCGTGTTCCTGGCCTTTTTCGCGGTGGCCCGCGAGGGATCGCGGCCGATGCTCCGCCATTTCATCGCCGGCATTTTCACCGCCGTTGCTTTCTGGCTCAAATACAACGCCATCGCTTTTCTGCCTCTCGTGTTGCTTCTTCCGTATCTTGACCGTACCGGCCTCGACAGCAGCCCGCGCCGCGTGGGCTTGTCGATACCCTGGCGCAGATGGCTGCCCTTGGCGCTGGTCTTTTTCGCGGGCTTTGGTGTGACGGTCGGAGTGGTGCTTGCGAACTTCTGGTTTTCCGGCTCCTGGCCGGCAATGAAGGAAGTGCAATTCGAGGTGCTGCCGCGCTACTCCTCGATGGCGTTGGAGCGTACGCAGGGTTATTGGCTCTGGTCCGTGCGCCGCGTTCAATTCGTCTTGGGCCAATGGACGGAATGCGCCACGCTCGCGGCGCTCCTCATCGCGTGGCGGAAACGTGAACTGGCGCGTCTCGGGCCGGTCCTTGCCGCTGCGACTGTCGGTTTTGCTTCCACAGCGATGCAGGTTCGATTTCACGGCTACGGTTTCGAAACCTGCTACCCATTCTTCGCCATGATTTGGGGATATCTGGCGGTCAAGATCTACGAAGGATTCAAGGCGGCAGGACGATATTGTGGCTTCCGAAGTTGGCGGCTGGCGCGAGTGCTCGTGTGGATTCTGTTCGCCAATGTTGCTGTTTGGTTTGTGCCCGGAGAGTTCAGCGACACGTTCATCCAGTACAAGACGCTGGGCGATTGGTTTCGTGATCGAGACCGCTCTTACGCCGAGTACCCGTGGGCGAATCCTATATCGCACTTTCAAGACCAGATGCGCGTCATCTCTTATTTGCGTGCGAATTCCTCACCCGCCGATCAGGTTTTCGTTTGGGGAAGCGAGCCACTGATCTATTTTCTTGCCGACCGCCGTTTCCCAACGCGCTTTGTTACCAACCTGGCCCTGATTTCTCCCTGGGCACCCTCGGAGTGGCGCGCGGAACTGGTCCGTGACTTGGAAACAGCTTTGCCCCGCTTTTTCGTGGTGGCGCGCGACGACCGAGTATCTTCTATAACCTATACCTATTGGGATTCCGAACGGCACCTCCAGGCGTTCCCCGAGCTGGCAATCTTCATTTCCGACTACTACGAGCCCGTTAAAGTTTTGCCGTACTTCACGATTTATCAAAGGCGGGGCGACAAACCAGCCGGAATTCCGGCGCCGGCAAGCTCGTTGCCGCAATAAGGCAGAAAACTTTCCATCCCCAAGACATTTTCAATCTGATTTATCGGTCCGCTCAAGGGCGCGGGGTTTTGATCGTCGGCTTGCGCTCGCGGCGCAGTTCGATTGCGTAGAGAGCCCCCAGCAGTGCAAGTGTCGCGACCGAAATAACCAGGCCCGCTCTCAGTCCGCGTTGCCGGTAGTAGAACCGAACCTCATGCCGGCCGGTTTCGGCGCGGACGGCCCGAAAGAGGTGATTGGCGCGAAGGATGGGAACTTCCTCGCCGTCGACAGTGGCGTGCCAATTGGGATCAAAATCCGGCGAGGAGAGCCGCGAGAGCGTTTCGGTCGCGCTCGTGGAATGGAACACTGATCCGGCGACGTGCGTCCGCGGCGCGACGCAGAGGTTTTCGTAAAGATAGCTGGGCTCCGATGAGCCGTTGAAAATTGTCGCGACCTCGCGCAGAGCCGTGTTCGGTTGCCGAACTCGAAGGATCTGGTATCTCACGTTGGTGCGCCCCACGAGACAGGAGGAGCGCGCCGGATCGGAGGTTCCTCGCGCTGCAAACGTCCAGAGCTCGGATAAGAAGGGTGGGAAAGACCACTCCACGTCGATATTTGAGACTCCCTCGACTTTCTCGAGCATCGTCCCGCGTGCCAGCACCAGCCTGTCCCGGAAGGCCGCCTGTGCCAGCGGGGATAATCCAGCCGCCTCAGGAATCAATTCGAAACTAAGAAAACTCTGAATGTCAGGTGAAGCGGGAGTTGTCTCCGTTTCCCGGAAGACGTAGGAGAAGCGATTGGGCGTCTGCGAATCCTGAAAATGCGCGAGCACAGGTGGAGGGTAAGTGTAAAAGCTCCTGGGAACTGTCGGGTTGGCAGAGTAGTTTTCCGTCGCCAACTGCACGAGGCCGAGGAGGACGACGGCGGGGAGCGCGCGGGGAGCCCAACTCTTTCCACGCTCCAGAGCCAGGGTCCAAACCCATCCCCCGAGCGCGAATCCCGCCAGCCCGGGCAGGTGGAGCCGCAGCATCTTGAGCAAGTAGTCAACCGAGCCCGCGACCTGGGCCGCGGTCAGTTGAACGGAGGCGTTTGGGGCATACATTTCGCTGGTTCGCAGCAGAATCCACTCGGCCGGAACGGCGATCGACTTCGGTGCGACGAAGGAAAGTGCCCAAACGAGAACCACTGCGCCCAACAACACCTTGAGGGGCAGTAGGAGGCGCACGCGTCGCTGCCACGTACGATTGTCGGCCTGGCGCAGGGCGTCGAAGCCTCCTCCAGCGAGCAATGCGACAAAGAGCATCGCCGGAATGAGAAGTTTCACCGGGAAGCGCACGACGGCAAGCGGGGGCAACAGCTTGTACGCCAGCCAGAATACCGGCGTGAATCGGCCGAATGAGAACACCAGGAGCACTATGGACGTCCCTGCGGCAAAAACGCGGCGGCGGTCGCGGCCCAGCGCCCATCCTGCGAGCGCAAAGAAAAGCGGCACGAATCCCAGGAAGAAAGAAGGGAAGTAGGGCATGTTTCGGCAGCTCAGGACCACCGTCCGCAGCGTGGGGCCTTTGAGCGCCGAGCCGAAAAATCCCGGAACTACAAGTTCGATCAAATAGAGCGGATGCAATGACCATGCCGTTGTTTCGCTGAAGGGGAATCCCTGCGCCCCGCGGCGTGAATGACTCAAGAGGTCAAGGGGGGAGGAATTGGACGGCGCAGAGGGCCAGCATCAAACACCCAGCCGCGACGAAACCCAAAACCAGCCGGCGGTTCGTCGCCGCGAGCGGGTGGCGGGCATCTCCGCGGAGGAAGATCGCGTAGGCAAACGCTGCTCCAAACGTGGCGATCAGCGTGAAGGGCTCGGCGGCGAGAAACTGCAAGGCCAGAACCAACGTCAGGAGAATCCAGGGTCGCCGCGCCCGACTTTCGCAGGCATGGTCGGTCAGAAGCAAGACCCAGGGGATCCATGCGGTGGCTGCAACGTGGTTGTAGAAGTTGCCCAGCGACAGTACGGGTCCGCTGAAGACGAAAACAAAGCCAGCGATGAATGCCGCCGCGCGGCTTTGTCCCCAGCGCCGGGCCAGCAGGTAGGTTCCCACCGCGGCCAGGATAAAGTGGAGAACATAGTGCAGCGTGTAGGCGAGATCGATGGGGAGCACGATCAGAAGTAGCGTGGAGGGGTAGAAGAAGAGGGAGTTCGGATTCGCCAGGACGGGCTCACCGTAATTCAGATAAGGGTTTCAGTAGGGAAGCTGTCCGAGGCGGCATATTTCCTGGATGAAACGCGCGTGCGGATAGCTGTAGCTGAAGACGTCGCGATAGAAAAACACGGCGGGCGTGAAAAGGACTTTCCAGAAGAAGAGGACGACACATCCGGCGAGAAGGCCCACGGTCGCGAGGTCGCGTCGGCCGAAAGATGGAATTTCCAGTAAACCTTCCGGCGGGTGGGGAAAGTCTGAAGCAGGGAGGGTGTTCATGAGAGCTCAAGGCGCGCGAATCGGCGGCACGCCTCAGGGCGACGTTTTCGTGGCCGGGCGCCGGTTCAGAATCGCCGACAAGGTGTAGAACACCACGGCAACCAGCACGAGATGCTGGAACCCGAGCAACATGGAACTGTTTTCGGCGAGTCCGCCGAGCATCGCTCCGGCGGTATTCGCTCCGAAGTCGCGGTCCGGTTCGGTGCTCCGGCCGAATGATACAGCAAAGATCACTCCCGCGAAAAGAATCGGCGTGAAGACCAAAAGGCACGACGCGATCACCTGGACGCTGCGGTTCATTCCCAGAAAGAAATCAAGAGGAACAAGAACGTTAAGCCCCAGAGCCACGAGCAGGCCCGCGTAATAGGTGCTCAGCCGTTGCGGGCGAAACTCCAGCACGTAAAGATTCGCTGCCAGAATCATCATCAGAATGGCGAAAAACACGACGGAGTTCACCATCCAGGTGCTGCCGAAGAGCAGGGCCATGTGGACGACGGCCTTCGTCTCCACCAGCATGAACCCCGCGCCCAGAAAGAACATTCGGGGATCAAAACTGAAACGCCCGAGCCGTCCTGGCCGTTTGGGGAGAAACAAGTAAAGCAGCAGCACTCCCAGCCCGCCCATGATTCCCATACCGCGCAGGCTCAAGTTGGGAATCATCGGCTGTCGGAGGTAGAGGAAAGGCCAGTCGTCGCTGGACGTGCCAATGTCTTCGACATGGCCCACTTTCGCGAGGACGAATCTCTTCCAGTGGGGTTGCTCTTCCGGCGCGGGATGTTGCTCAAACCCATTGGGCGACGCGGGGCGCGGCGCCTCGCCATCGCGCAACCAGTATTCCGGTTGTCGGTCGAAGGCCTGCCGCAGGCGGCTAGTCTCGCCCACCATGAAAATCGTGAAGCCCCCGGTGGTCTGCGGCTCGATGAGGGTGCGGGCGGGAAGCGTGAGGACCAGCGGCGCGGACCCAAAGGTCTCGGCGAGCCCCTTGAAGAGGCGGGCCACAATCCAGCCTTGGCGAAAATAGTTGTAAACCACGAATCGCCCGTCCGGCTTCAGGCAGCGGCGGACATCGGCGAAGGCCTGGCGCGTGAACAGGTAGCTTTCCAGCCGAATGTTGCTGTAGCTGCTGTGCAAGACGAGCGAGTCCACAAGCGCATAGATGATCAGGTCGTACTTCCGGTCGGTGGAGCGAAGGAAGTTGCGCCCGTCGTCCATGTGCACACTGACGCGTGGGTCGTAATAGGGCCCGTCAGGGTGATAAGTCCGTCCCAGGCTGTAAATCACGGGATCGATCTCCACCGCATCGACGTGGCGCGCGCCCCATTGCAGTGCTCGGCTCACGTCATTCCCGCTCCCGGCGCCGATGATGAGCACGTTTTCGAAAGGGCGGCCTCCGGAATCGCGATTCAGGATGTGAGGAAGGGAATAGGCAAAGGCTGGGGAGACGTTATTATCCCGGGAGACCATCTCCTGGTGACTGATCAGGTTGACGCCAATGGAACGCCGAAGGCGGTCGTAGTCAATTCGGTAATAGGGCGACCACAAGTGCTGGCCGGAATCCAAACCCTGCGCCTTGAACTCGCCCGAGGTCAACGACGCCAGCCATAGGGTTGCAGCCAGTGGCGCAAGCAGGATTCCGCGCAGAACCCAGCGCAGGATCGGCCCGCGGGCGGAGATGCGCGGCGCGAGGAAATATCCCGTTCCCAGCACGACCGGCAGAAACCACCAAAACGGCGTCAACTCCCACCACGAACAGGCGGCGAACAACACGATACCTACGACGCTTCCCAGGATGTTCAGGCTGTAGGCCGGCACGCGGTCTGGCACGCGGTTGAAAGCGCGGCCAAGCTCCTGCCCGAGCCCCACCATGGCCAGGGCGAGCACGAGGAAGAAGAAGCCACCCAACGCTTCGACGGGAATGAAGAACCTCGCCGGGTCGGGCGTGACGTACTCTGTGCCGAAGAAAACCAGTTGCGGCGAGGCCTGGTTGCCCACGCTCACCAGCTTCGCCACGCTCGAGCGCCATTGCTCGACGAGGTGCGCGGCGGTCATGGCGATGACCAGGAGGAACGGAGTCGCGTAGAGGTAGCTCCATTTGCGGCTCGCGGCCAGGCAACCGGCGGACATTCCCAGGAAACAGGCCAGCAGCACGGTGTTGGTGAAGAAGGTGAGGAAGAGCACGTGGGCTGGAAACCAGCGAATGCACGCCAGCTCCAGGAAGAGGATCATCAGGCTAATCAGGAAGAGTTCGAATCCCGCTCGGAGGGGCGGGGGAGATGGATTACCCGTTTTCGTCACCTGGGAGTGGCCGCTCCTCAACAGACTTGATTTTTCAGTCTAACAGTTTTGCCCTGCTGGACAAAGGAAGGCGGCGGTCCGGGATGGAGGCGGTGGATGAACTCAATGATAGGGAAGGCTGTTCACCAGATCAACATCCGGGGGCAACGGCTTGGGCGTCGACGAGGCGTCCGGAGCGAAGAGGGCCTGCGCCGTCCCCACGGGACGGTCGTGGGGAGAAGGTGGAGAATGGAATGCCTCCCCGAAGAGAGCCTCGCGCTGGAAGGAGTATCCCGGCTGGTCGAGCGCGAAGAGGTATTCCGGTCCGCGCCACGGTCGGAGTGAAGTCCCGAGCATTCCTTGGAGAAGGACGTGGAGGCTGTGCAGCGTCTGATCGTACTTGGGGTCTGCGGAAAGATCGAGTTTTTCCTGCGGGTCAGCGTTCCATTGATAGAGTTCCGCACGACCGCTTGAATCGTGGATGTATTGCCACCTTGAGGTCATGAGGCTGGCAGATGCGGTGCGGGTTTCAACACCGGCATTCTGGATCAGCTCGGAGACTGCTGTGTCATCACCAGGCAGGGGTTGATAGCCGGGTGTCCAAAAGCGGCGCAAGCTGAGGCGGCCAAGGGGTACAGCTTCTCCCAGCGCCAAATCGATTAGTGTGGGAAAGAGTTGGCGAGTGGGCGCGATCGGAGTTATCCGCAGCCCAGCGGGGATCCCCGGTCCGATGAAGATTAACGGAACGTGCAGGATCTCCCGGTGGAGGTTCCACTCATGCCCGTACGAGCCGTGCTCCCCGAACGCCTCGCCATGGTCCGCCGTGATAATGATGATTGTGTTTGACCATTCTCGCGAAGCTGAGAGGAAGTCGAGCAGCCTCCCCACCTTGTCGTCGAGATAAGCCAAGCAGTTGTCATAGCCCGCGATCAACGACTCCTGCCGGTCGGGAGGTACCGGAGGTGGAATGCGTAGTCCCTTCATTGCATTCATCTCGTCTATCGCGGCCTTGGATATCTCACCAAAGCGTCGTTGGTAAGGCGGAGGAGCCAGGTAGGGCGAGTGCGCATCAAGGTAATTGACAAAGAGAAAGAATGGGCGGGGCGAGCGACGGTGGAACCAGCGGATGACATCTCGGTTGAGTTCTTCAGCATTACGACGATCGAATCTGTCATCGCGGACAACACGGTGATAGAGAGGCTGAGCTAGCTCGCGGCCAACCAGGGTCGCCGCCAGATTATGTCGCACCGAATAGCTGTCATCCTCGTAGTGTTGGAAGCCCTGTCCGATTCCCCAAGCTCGCTGTCCATAGTGGAGATTGGAGGTGAATCCCACGGTCTCGTATCCATGGGAGGCCAGAACTTCAGCCACAGTCCGGAGGCTGCCGTCGAGCGGCGTACCCCACGAAGCACCGTGCTGATGGGGCAAGCAACCCGTGAACATTGAGGCATGAGCAGCAAGTGTCCAAGAGGAGGGGGCGGTGGCGTTTTCGAAGACCAGTCCCTGGCGTGCTATACGCTCGAGGTTGCGACTCGTCGGTCGAGCGTAACCGTAGAGAGAAAGGTGGTCCGCCCGGACAGTGTCGAGGGAAATCAGCACGATGTTGGGCTTGCCCACGTCCTCTGGGGCCCCTGCACGCGAACTTTCGAAAACGTCAACACCGCGGGAAAGGTATACGCCTAGGCCCAGAATCTGGAGACCGACCGCGCCCAGGGTGGCTTTAGTCAAGAAACGAATGGGCCATGTTGCTCCCGCGTCAAAAAGGCGCAAAGCATGAGGCTGAAAAATCCTGGCGAGGAGAAGGGCTCCGGCGAACACCGACGCAAACCAGGCAGTCGGGGTGGCGAGCTTCGTCAGCACTTCCTGGTCCCCACCCCACACGTGCACCAGGGCGAGTAACCAGCCAATGTGCGCGCCGGCGACCCCCAGCAGTGCGGCCGCCAGGATTACGCCCCTTCCCGCACTTGGAGCCCTTCCCAGGCTTACCAGGTACCCGATGAGTGCCCCGAGCAGGGCGTCGAGAATCAGGTCGATCAGCGGAGCCAGGAGCCAGATCACGTAGCTGACGTCGGTCTCGAATAAGGTGGGAACCCAGGGAATAAAAAAGAGGATCGCGGCCTCGACAACGCCGACGGCCAGTCCCAAGACGGCTCCGGCAAGGGCAAAGCGCGTGATCGCAGCGCGGCGATTTTGCAGAGATGATCGTGCCACACTCATTCCGTTCTCAGGCCCAGCCCCGAATACTTATTATAAGGTGGTTGTCAACTCGGAAAACAGAATTCCTAATAGGTCGAGAACAGCTTGCCCCATTCGGTTTGGAGCGCTTTCTTCACCCTGCCGCGGCCGATGAAGGGGTACCAGAAGGCGTCGTGGTAGAGGATGGAAGCGGCGTAAGACCAGGGCGCGAGCGCCGTGCGGAGAAGGAAATTCTCCAGAGGCTTGAGCGGCCCCCAGTAAATGAGTTTTTGGCCGCGGCTGGCGAAGGTGTCACTTAACCCGTCAAACTGGAAGTTGACACGCGAGATGTCCTCGCCAACGATTTCGATTTCGCGCACGTCGCCGCAGCCCAGGCCCTTTTCGTGCGCCAAGCGGATGAACTTGATGGAGAGCGGATCGAAGCCCATCATTTTTGCGGCCACGGCGTCAATCGCCACCATGTCGCCGCTGGCCAGGATGTAGTTCTTGACGTGCGGCACCATGCAGCGCGGGCCGGGCCCGTCCCCGGCGAACGTCCCGTCCATCACCGCAAAGATTCCCGGGTGGATTTCCTTCTGGATCGCCAGCAGGTCCACCAGCGTCTCGTGGATGACGCTGTGGGTCCAATGGCGTTTTTCAAAGAGCAGCCCGCCGAAGGCGTTCTTCATCGCGCCGGTGATGCGCGTGAAGACGTGGGTCTTCATAGTGGGCAGGTGGATGACGTTTGACCCGATCAGCCGCTGCGGGATGCGGATCCCTTCCGGATAAATCGAGTCGAGCGCCAGCATCTTGCTCTTCGGCTCGTAGCGGACCCAGGGCTCGCTCTTTTCGTAGAGGTGGATGTTCCGCAAGCCGTACTTGTCCACGACAACTTGCTTGTGTTTGTTGACGACTTCGCCGCGCTTGGCGCTCACCACCACCGTGCGGTTGTGGCAGCCGTAGATCTTCTCCTTCTCGTAACCGTCTTCGAGCAGCGTGGCGATGACTCCGTCCAATTGCCAGGGCGTGCTCGAGCAGGCGGGGTAAAAGAAATGCCAGGAGATGTTGATCTTGAGCGCCACCTCGGGCCCGCGCGGCAGGAACTGTTGGTAGCCTGCCAGGCGCATCAGGCGCTTGTAGTCGTCCAGCACCGTCGCGGCACTGGTTTTGAGTACGGCGACTCGAGATCGCTCCATAGGAAAGAATCCGGACTACAGATAAACAATTAAGACAACGGCAACCGCCCACATCAAGACCACTGCGAGCAGGACGCGGTCGGTGAGCAGGAGCCGGGTGGGATTACCTCCTTCGCTGGCTTGGTGCACCAGGTACAGATAACGGAAAATCCCGAAGAGGACGAAAGGAATCGTCAGCTCCAGGCGTTTGCCGGGAAACTTCTTCATCACGTCGTCAGAAAGAGTGTACAGCGAGTACGACATGACGGTCGAGGCTGTGACGATGCCGATGAGCTGGTCGAGGAAGTAGGGGCTGTAGTGCGCGAGGATGGGCCGATGGTTCGAAGCGTTTTCGCCCAGCAGCACCAGTTCGTGGCGTCGCTTGGTTAGGGCCAGGAAAAGCGCCAGCAGGGTTGTGCAAACGATCAGCCAGGCCGAAATCTCCACGTGAATCACCACACCGCCACCCAGAACCCGCAAAACGAATCCCGCTGCAATCACGAAGACGTCGAGCAGCAGCACGCGCTTCAGGAAGAGCGAGTAGACGATGTTGATCGCTCCATACGTCCCGGCCACGAAAAAAAACTGCGGGTCGAGCAGCCATGACGTGCCCAGCGTCAGGAGCGCCAGGATGCCTGCCGCCGCCACGGCCGTCCGGGGGGCGAGCCGTCCCGAAGCCACCGGCCTCAGCCGCTTCAATGGGTGCGAGCGGTCTTCAGAAGCGTCCAGCACGTCATTCAACAGGTAAACCGCGCCCGAGGTCACACAGAAGACCAGCGCAGCCAGCGCCACGCGGCCTGCCCGGCGCCCGTCCAGAAGGTTATGGGAGAAGATCAGCGCAGCAAACACAAAGCCGTTCTTCAGCCATTGCGCCGGACGCATGCTCTCGACAATCGCCGCCAGCGTCGAGCCCCGTGCGCGGCTAGTGGTTTCGGTCGCGGTGGGAATTGGGGACGAATCCATTTTCGGTCTCCGGCGGGGCGCGGAGAAAAGCGCGGCTGGGGAGCCGGACTACTCACGAGCCCGCTCGTAGGTTAATCCATAGGCCAGCTAATTTCAAATTAGTCGTCGTGCGCCGTTACCGCCCCCTCGGTGTTGAAGCCCGATATCCAGTTGTGAAATGCCTCACGTTCGGCGCTTGAATCATCAGTGAACGTCGAGTAGAATCGTCGCCACGGTTTGATTGATCATAACTTGGGAGGTGCGACTGTGGCGCGACTGAAAACGCTCTGTTCCATTCTGCTCCTGGCGATGCTTGTCGCCATTCCTGCCGCCGCCGCGGACCCGCCTCCCGCGCCTTTCAACCCCTTCAAGCTGTTCAAGCCCGGACCTTTTAGCGCGGAATTCGAGGTTTATTCGGGAGGCATCACCGGCGATAGCGTCGGAGCGGCTTTCCAGTCGGCCACACGGGGCGATTACGGCGGCCGGTTCACCTTTGGGTTTATGAAGGGATTCAACTTCTGCCTCGACTATATGTACAGCAACCAGAGCCGGTCCTTCACCGCCGTGACGCCCGCCGTCGGCACGCTGCCGAGCGGGAGGCTCCTGATGCGCTCCAAGAACCTCAATATGGTGTTCGGCAGCGGGGAATTTACTTACCTGTCGACCAAGCACGCCAAGTTCTACATCTCACCCGGCGTCGGTTTCGTGCGCAACGGCAGCCGTAACATGACATTCATTACGCCTCTGGGCGCCGCCTCCTCGCCTATCCTGCCCGGGACCGCCGTGACCTTCAACCTGGGGACGGGCGTTAAGATCTATCCCTGGAAGCACCTTGGCTTCCGCTTTGACGTCCGCGACCACGTGTCAGGAGGGGGAACGGGCACCCTCGGCGCCAATGGCCTCTGCGCCGCGGTGTATCCGCCACCGCCCGAGTGCGCCGTCAATAATGCCCAGCAATACTTTGGCAGCATTCCTGTCCAGAACAATTTGGTGTTTACCCTGGGGCTGATTTTTAGGATTAAGTAGCGACAGGAATAATGCTGAAGCCCTTCCAACGAGCTATACCATTGCCGGGAAGGCGGGAAGCTTTCTACGGTACCATCCATTTCAGCCAGTAGGCCTGTGCGAAAGCCAGCAGGCTCAGAAAAGTAGCCAGAACGATACTGTGCCAGAAGGTGCTGCGCACCACCTCACCTTCGTGGCCGACCAGGCCCACCGTGGTCACGCCCACGGCGACGTTCTGGGGAGAGATCATCTTTCCGGTGACCGCGCCGGAAGAGTTCGTCGCCGCCAGCAGCACGGGGTTCACTCCGATCTGGTGCGCCGCGGCGACCTGCAGGTTTCCGAACAGGAGGTTGCTCGCGGTGTCGCTGCCGCTCAAAAAGCAGGCGATCCAGCCCAGAAAGCCGCTCACCAGGGGAAACCAACGGCCCAGGCCGGCCAGTGCCGCACCCATCGTGTAGGCCATGCCGGAGTAATTGTAAAGATACGCCAGCGCCACGATCATCCCAACCGTCAGCCCCGGCAGGCGAAGCTGCTTGAGCGTTTTGATGCCCGCTCTGAGCAGGGTGCCGGGTGCCACACGGAAAGCCAATGCCGTGATGAGTGTCGCCGTCAGAGCGGCGGTGCCGGCCGCGAGCGGTTGGAACACGAAAGTGGCCGCGTAGGGCTTCTGGTAAAGGGTCAGAAAAATCGCATTGTGAAGACCGGGCACGGCGAGCCGAGCCTCGCCTACCTGAAGAAACTTGAAGAAGGTCCAGCCAATCATCACGACGGCGAGCACGACCCAGGGAGCCCAGGCACTGAGAGTTTCAAGCCTCGAGAGCTTTTCGGGATCGGAGTGGGCAGCTGAGTTTTGGCTGGGGCCAGCCGGGACCTTCCAAACCTTCAGGAACCCCGTCAAAACCGCGATGGAAACAAGCGCGGCAACGATGTCGGCGGCGTACGGCCCCCAAAAATTCGAGACCGCGAATTGCGCCAGCGCGAAGCTCGCGCCCCCGACGAGCGCGGGTGGCCAGACCTCCCGCAAACCCTTCCTGCCGGCAACCACCCAGACGATGTAACCGGGAAGGATGAGCGAGAGGAAGGGAAGTTGCCGGCCCACCATGGCCGAAAGTTTCATTTGGTCGAGACCCGTGACGCCCGCCAGCGCTACGATGGGAGTCCCGAGGCTTCCAAAAGCTACCGGAGCCGTATTAGCAATCAAAGCGACCGAGGCCGCCTGTCGCGGGCTGTAGCCGAGACCGAGCAGGAGATAGGCCGCCACGGCAACGGGGGCCCCGAAGCCCGCCATGCCCTCGAGCAGCGCGCCAAAGCTAAACGCTACCAGAATGGCCTGGAGTCGCGGGTCACCCGAAGCATGTTGGGCCATCCAGCGCCGAAGCAGATCGAATTTGCCGGTCTCTACCGATAGGTTGTAGAGCCACAGCGCCGCGAAAACGATCCACATGATCGGCCAGAGTGCGAAGGCCAGGCCGAACCCGGCGCTCAACGCCACCAGCTTCGCCGGCATCCGCCACACCAGCATCGCCAGCGCGGCGGCCGCGCCCAATCCCCACGCCGCGGACACTGCTCCCGACTTCCGCAGGCCGCCCATCAGGACGAGCAACACGACCAGCGGCACGGCTGCGGCAAGGGCCGACACCGGCATTGATTGCAGGGGATCGAGTGGCTGGGACCAGATGTTCAAGGGTTGACGTCCTCTGTCCGCAGTTCGTCGTGCGTTGTGTTTGTAACTGACTACAGACGACTGGCGACTGAGAACTTCCTTAATGCACGCGTTTCTCGCGCCCCGCCCAGTATTTCTCGCGCAAGACTTTCTTTAGGATTTTACCTGTGCCACCTTTGGGCAGAGTTTCCAGAAACTCGACGGACTTGGGCACCTTGAAGCCCGCGATGTGCTGGCGGCAATGGTCGAGGATTTCTTTCTCGGTTGCCCGCTGGCCGGCCTTGAGTGTGACGAGCGCTTTGGGCACTTCGCCCCACTGCTCATCGGGGACCGCGATGACGGCGCATTCGAGCACCGCCGGATGGCTGTAGATGACCCGCTCGATTTCGGCGGAGGCGATGTTTTCGCCGCCGCTCAGGATCATGTCCTTGGTGCGATCGACGATGAGGACATAGCCTTCCTCGTCGACCGTGGCGAGGTCGCCGGTGTGGAACCAATCGTCGCGGATGACGCGCGCGGTGTCTTCCGGCTGGTCCCAGTAGCCGGCCATCACGACATCACTGCGCACGATCACTTCGCCCACCTGCTGACCGTTGCACGGGACGTCGCGACCATTCAAATCGACCACGCGAACTTCCGTCCCGGCGATGGGGTAGCCCGCCGTCGCTTTGCGGCGCAGCTTGACGTCGTCGGATGCGTCGCCCAGGTGTTCCTTCATGTGCGCGATGGTGAGGACCGGCGAAGTCTCGGTCAGACCGTAGCCGCCCTTGGCGATACAACTCGGAATCTTCTGCTCCACCTGCCGGATGAGCGCCGTGTTGGCGGGCGCGCCACCCAGCATCACTTCCTTCACACCGCTCAGGTCGTATTTCGCGAAGTCGGGGTGGTTGATCATCGCGATGGCCATGGTGGGGACCATGTGCAGGCGCGTGATGCGCTCGCGGTGCACGAGTTCGAGGACGGTCGGAGGGTCGAATTTTCTGATCATGACGTGCCGGCCGCCGACAATCGTCACGGTGTGCGGCGCTCCCCAACTGTTCACGTGGAAGAGCGGCACGGTGTAGAGATGGACCTCGCGATCATCGCAGCGCAACGCCGTGGTGACGTAGAAAGCGTGCAAATAAAGGTTGCGGTGCGTCAGCATGACGCCCTTGGGGTGCGCGGTCGTGCCGCTGGTGTAAAACAGTTCGGCGACGGAGTTCTCGTCAATAGTCCGGTAGTCGATCTCGAGCGGCTCGGCGGCGGCCAGGAGCTCGTCATAGAATTGCGGATGGGCCCAGGCGGGTTTTGTCGCGCGCAGGGCGATGAAAGGCTCGATGCATTTCAAGTGCGAGCGCATCGCCTCGATCATGGGAATGAATTCCGGGTCGAAGCAGAGCAGGCACGGGCCGGCATCATTGAGGATGTAGATCAGTTCCTCGGCGCTGAGGCGGATGTTTAGAGGCAGAAGAATGGCGCCGATTTAAGGCACGCCGTAGTAGGCTTCAAGCAGGCGATGGCAATTGAAGCTGAGATAGGCGACGCGGTCACTCTTCTGAAGGCCCAAACGAAGCAACGCATCGGAGAGCCGGTCCGAGCGCTCGTTGAACTCACGGTAGGTAAAGCGCCGGTCTTCGCAAACCACGCCGATTTTTCGGCCAAAAACCTGCGCCGCGTGGCGCTTCAGTCGGACCGGTGTGAGCGGAAGGACCATCGAGCCCCCATTTAGTGATCGAGTGATTTAGCGATTGAGCGATTGGAAGGCAGTTTCGGTAAGTCTCTTCGAAACCAATACTCCGCGCGTGGCGGAGATCCAACCTGACGATTGACTGCCATGCCGCAATCCCCCAATCGCCAAATGGCTCAATCGCTCAATGACTTAATTTCTTACCACTGTCGTTTTTCGACGCGCGGCCGCTCGGCGCGGCTCATACCCTTGACCTCGATGGCGGGATGCTTGAGGCCGCGCAATTCTTCGATGTTCTCGCAGACCTTGAGCACCGCGTCGGCGATGTCGTCGGTGTCTTTGCGGCTGCCGAGGAAGATGTGGTGGGGCAGCCAGACGGCTTCGTCGTAAGCGGCGCGCGCGGAGACCGGGCAATCGAAGCTGCTCTTCAAGTCAAGCGGTTCAGAACGCCCCCAGCTCAGCGCCGGCCATTCCTTCGCATCGACCGGGAAGAGTGCGCTCCTATATACCGGCTCGTAAAAGAGCCCGTCGCAGGGAACGCCCTCCGTCTGCAATGCGCCGAGGAACGCGGCGCGCGGCACGCCCCCGAAATGCTCGGGCGAGTATTTGAAGACGTATTGATACGCGGCGACGCGCGTGTGGCGCGGGTCGCGCTTCAGGAAGTCGAGTCCGGGCGTCCCGCGGACGCGCTTCTCGAAGTAGTCCATGTTGGCCTGGCGGACTTTCGCCTGTTGGGGCAGGCGCGCGAGCTGCGCCTGGAGAATCACCGCTTGCAATTCCGCGAGGCGGTAATTGAAGCCGATCAGGCGGTGACGGAACTTGTCGGTGACGCTGGCGCGCCCGCAGTTCATAAAGGATTGCGCGCGCTCATAATATTCGAGGTTGCTGGTGATGACTCCGCCGCCTTCGCCCGAGGTCATGAGCTTGCTCGATTGAAAGCTGAAGCAGCCGAGGTCGCCCGTGGCCCCCGCGCCCTTGTTCCGCCACTTGCCACCATGAGCATGAGCGCAGTCTTCGATGACGGCGATTTTCCGCTCCCGGGCGATGCGCATGATCTCATCCATGTCCGCAAAGCGCATGGCGAGGTGAACGGGCAGGATGGCGCGCGTCTTCGGCGTGAGGGCTTTCTCGATGAGCTTCGCGTCCAGGCAATACGTGTCGGGGTCAATGTCCACGAAAACCGGCACGGCATTTAGGAGCAGGATAGGGCCCACGGTCCCTTCCCAGGTGTAGGCAGGAACAATCACCTCATCGCCAGGTTGGATGTTAATAGCCTTGAGTGCGATCTCAATGGCGATCGTCCCGTTCGCCACGGCCAGGCCGTACTTCGCTCCGTGGAAGCGCGCGAATTTCTGGGCAAAGTCGTGCGCAATCTTGTTGGGGAAGGGATAACCTCCCCAGTTGCGGCTCGCTAGGACTTTCAGCAGGCCTTGCTTCTCTTTGTTGTTGTAGATGGGCCAAGCGGTGAAGGGTTTCTTCCGAACCGGCTTCCCGCCGGTAATGGCCAATTTTCCCATGCGATCCTCCCGTGATGCCGGCAGCCGAGATTGGCTGCTCGGTGTGCAAAGCGGTCAATCATAGCCTCTGGCTTGCGCAAGTCAAGGCGGGCCAGAATTCATTTGGCATGTTCCGCAGGCGGCTTCAGCTCACCGACGATGAACCAGTAGGGGAGCAATCCAGTAATGAGCACGAGAGCGCCGATGGTAAACCCGGGGACGTAAGAACCCGTGCGGCTAAGCAGAAGTCCCATGACGAGCGGCGCGAGGATCCCGCCCACGTTTCCGGAATAGTTTTTCACTCCCGTCCAGATACCAACTTTATCGGGAGGAGCACAGCACTGGAGAATAGCGAGCAGGTTTCCAGTTCCCAAACCTACGCAACCGGCGCCGAAAATCAGCGGCACGGCAATTGAAATGTCGCTGGCGAGGCCGGCGGGAATCACCAAAAGCCCGGTGGCCCACGCGACCGTCAGGATGCCCTTACGGGTGCGCGTCTCGTTCCATCCCCGCCGGATAAGTGTATCCGCCAGCCACCCACCGATCGGTTCGGTGATGCCAAAAATGAAAAAGGTAATGGCCGCGAGCAGGCCCGCCTGGGCGATCGGAAGTCCTCGTCCCTTGACAAGATAGTCGGGGAGCCACGTCAACATGACGTACCAGAAATAGTCAAAACAGAAAAAACCCAGGACGATGCCGAGCAGGTTTCGGTTGCGCAAGAGATCTAGGAAACCCAGCATCGGGCCGCAGACGCGCCAGCGACTCGCGCGCGCGAAAGCTTCGGGGAAATGCGTGCGCAGAGTGAAGAGGAGCGGCGACAGAATGAGGAGAATCGGGTACGCCAACACAATCGGGGCTTCCGTCCGCGATGATGGCCGCCGGAGCGGCCCAGATGTTTCCGTCCGGGCGGTCCCGGATGGAAAAGTGGCAATCCAGGGCACCAGCCAGATGAGGGCAACAAAACCTACGATGAAAAACATGCTCCGCCAACCATAGTTGACGATCAGCCAGGGGATCAGAATGCCGTCCAGGACGAGGCCGGTCCGGGTGCCGAAGTCGAAAAGCCCCGAGGGAAAACCGCGTTGCTGCGGGGGAAAAAGGCGACTGATGATCTTCATGCCGCCGGGCAAGTAGATGGACTCGCCAAAGCCCAGGACCAGACGCAACGCGATGAGCACACCGAGACTGTTGGCGAAACCCGCCAGCCCGCACGCCAACGACCAGAGGGTGAACATCGCGGCGTAGAGCCATTTCAAATTGAAGCGGTCGGCCGCCCATCCAATCGGGATTTGCATGTAGGCGTACGACCAGAAGAAGGCGGAAGCGAGCACACCCTTCGCCGTCGGTCCCAGGTGCAGATCGTCGGAGATGACCGGCAGCGCCATCGAGAGCGTGGCGCGGTCCATGTAGTTGATCATCGAGGCGGTGTACAGCAGCCCGACGATCCACCACCGACTCAACTGGGGTGTCGCGGCCCTCGTCGCCGCGGGCGCATTCGTGCCGAGGTTGGGACCTTCAGGCTGCAATGAGGAACTCCCCGCAAACAAGAATGGCGCAGCATACCGCATTGGCCGCTGGGGTCAAGCGCGATTGCTCGTGGGTTCGGCCGCCGGGATGTTTAGTTGTGACGGCAGACGGGATTTTCGGTAGACTCACGCCTCGGAGCAGAACCTGGTTCTCGACGCGGGGAATTTGTGGCCCGGTCGGCAGAAGGAGGCTGGCAATGAAGAAGTTGATCCTGGGTTTCGTGTTGTTGAACGTCGCGGTGGCTTGGGGCTTCGCCGAGGAGCCGCGGCTGGAAGAGGTCCACAACAAGACCATCCTGGTTTTTACGCCTCACCCTGACGATGACGTGTTCGGCGCGGGCGGAACGATCGCGCTCCTCAACCGGAACCGCAACAAGGTTTACATCGTAATCTACACCAACGATGACAAAGGTTCTTACGACCCCGAGATGAATTCCCAGCGCCTGGCGGGAATCCGCAAAGCGGAAGAGGAAGTTTCCGAGGGCCTGCTGGGGACTCCCAAGGAAAACATCTCGTGGATGGGTTATGACGACGGGATGCTCGAATACGCCCCCCAGCCCAAGCTCGTCGAAGAAGCCACCGCAATCATTCGGCGCGTCCGGCCCGACGTTCTGCTCAGCGTCGACCCCGGCGAGTGGTACGAGCGCTGGCACAAGACCGACCACCGCATGGCGGCCTTCAACACCATTGACGCGGTGCGCGCCGCGGAATTCTGGCTCTACTTTCCCAACCAGCGCCTCCAGCTGGGATTGGAACCGTACCGCGTGCCCGTGACGTACTTCTTCTATCCGTCTCCGCAGGAGGCCAACTACTGGGTGAACATCGACGGCGTTTTTGACCTCAAGGTGGACGCCGCGACGAAACAGGTGAGCCAGTTTGAACCGGCCGTCCAGAAGTATCGCCCCGACTGGGATCCGGCCGCATTGGCGCGGGTCAAAGAAGAGTTCAAGAAACAACACCCCAAGAAAGACGGCCACTACGTCGAAGCCTTCCGGCGCGCGACGGAGTTTGTTCAGTATTAAAGGCTGCGATTGCACTAACCCTTATTTTTTAGACTGCTGATGCCAAGCCGAAGATCGCGCCGCGTGCGATATGAAGTCGAGGCGCTTTCAGGTGGGACGGCGGCGCTCCTCGACGCAGATCATAAGTGCAATTTAATGAGACCGCTATCATGATTTCCGGCCGCTCGATTTGTGCCCGCCGGCAGAATAACGTTAAAAGTTCGTTATGTATTCCGAATCTCCTTGACATCGGAAATTCGCAAGAGTAGCTTGGTTCTGTGAGCGGCGATCGGAGACCAAACCGGCGAGTCGGGCTCCTCTTGATGGTTGGTCTCGTCTTGTTGTGGGTGCTTCCGGGCAGTTCGAAGGCGATGGAAGTCGGGAGCAGAGAGCGGCACCTATCCCTCTGGGACGCTTCTTCCACACATCCATTTCCCCACAGTTCCTACGCCAGAGTTCATTCACTCGCATGTCGCCGGCCCGTCGTTCTCGCGGAGCTCACTCAGGACAGATGCGGGTCGAGCCCCCTCAAGCAGTTCGTCTCATCCCTTTCTGAACGGGCTTCTTCGTTTAATTCTCCTTTCTCCACGGCTCGCGCTGAAAAGGATCGGCTGAGTCTCTTCGCAGTAAGAAGGGAATAGATCAAATCGGATCGCAATGAACAAGCGGTCGCTTGTGGCGGCCGTGAGATTGTTCTCCTCCGCCCGTGGGTCGTCGCCAATTCGTACCTGCGGCGGAAGCTAACCCAAGAATCTGGAGGTGGGTTATGGATCCGAGTATGGCGAGTCGCCGAACAGAGGAGCACCACCTTTTCGTTAGTCGAGGGAAGGTGCTGCTGGTAGAGCCCGACCCCCGCGACCGGCATTTCTATTCTGAAATCCTCCAGCAACGAGGTCTTGAGGTATGCGCCTGCGCGTCCTACCTTGAAGGCATACGTTGTCTCGACAGCGGGCCCGTCGATCTCGTGGTGATCAATCAGGGAAGCAGCGCCTTCGAGGGACGGATACTGCTGGAGCGAGCGCTGATGATTGACCGGCACTTGCCGGTCGTGGTCCTTACGCGCTCCGTGGACATGAATTGTTATCTTGAAGCCATGCAACTCGGGGCGGTAGATTACCTGGAGAAGCCGCTCGCGCCGACGGAGATTGTCCGCGCGGTGGAAACCCACTTGCGGCCCCGTTGCGTCGCGGCCTGAGAACGAACGGCAGATGGACTCCAAGCCTGGAGGAGAGGAACAACTTCATTACTGACCGGACTGGCCGGAAGTTGAGGAAACCGGCTCGGTCCGGGCAACGGTTCCACGATTCTTGAGGGGTCGTACTTCAATCGATCAGAAGTACGACCCGCAAAGGGTTTCGCCGCTCTCACCCGCCACCTGGGCGCGCCCGCGCCGCTTGTCTGGACACCCACTTCATTTCTTCTCTATAATGACCTGTTTATAAATTCCCCGGAGGGCTCATGCCGAAGGCGCTCGACCTGAAGAGCACGCTCAACCTGCCGCAGACGAATTTCTCGATGAAGGCCAACCTGCCACACAACGAGCCGAAATGGCTGGAGAAGTGGGAAAAAGAGGACTTGTACGGACAGACCCGGACGGCGCGTCACGACGCCCCGCTATTTACGCTCCACGACGGGCCGCCCTACGCCAACGGGCGCATTCACTTGGGGACGGCACTCAACAAAATTCTGAAGGACTTTATCGTCAAGTCGAAAACCCTGGCCGGCTTCAATGCCCCGTACGTGCCGGGATGGGACTGTCACGGCCTCCCGATTGAAATCAACGTTGACAAGGAACTCGGGCCGCGCAAGGCGAAGATGAGCGTCGTGGAGATTCGCCAGGCCTGCCGCCGCTATGCCGAGAAATACGTCGAAATCCAGCGCGATGATTTCCGGCGCCTGGGAGTCTTCGGCGAGTGGGATAAACCCTACCTGACGATGGACCCTGGCTACGAAGCGCTCATCGCCGAGGCTTTCGTGAAGTTTCTGGAAGAGGGTTACGTCTATCGCGGGCTGAAACCCGTTTACTGGTGTATCTCCGACAAGACCGCTCTGGCCGAAGCGGAAGTGGAGTACGAAGACCACCGCAGCCGTTCGATCTACGTGAACTATCCCTTGCTCACGGACCCGGCAAAGCTGGACGGGGCGCTGGCCGGGCGGAAAGTGTCGGTGATTATCTGGACGACCACCCCCTGGACGTTGCCGGCCAGCATGGCCGTGGCGTTTCATCCGGAGTTCGAGTACGTGGCCGCGGCGGGCGGTGACGGGGAAGTTTACATTCTGGAGAGCCGACGCTACCTGCCCACGCTTCACGAAACGGGTCTCGAGGCTCCCACGGTTCTGGCGCGCATCCCGGGAGCGAAGCTGGACGGCATCGAGATGCAGCATCCTTTCCTGGAGCGCAAGGTGCTGGGCGTGCTGGCCGAATACGTGACGGCAGAGGATGGCACGGGCTGTGTCCACACCGCCCCCGGTCATGGTCGCGAAGACTACGAGACGGGAGTGAAATACGGAATCGAGATCTATTGTCCGGTAGGCACGGCGGGGGAATTCCTAGAAGGCTCGCCGGAGTATCTTGGCAAAAAGGTTTTTGATGCCAACGAACCGATCATCGAATTGCTGAAGTCGCGCGGCACGCTGGTCGGCCCGCCCGGCTGGCTGACGCACTCTTATCCGCACTGCTGGCGCTGCCACAATCCCGTGATTTTCCGGGCAGCCGACCAGTGGTTCATCAGCATTGACCACAAGCAGCTTCGTCAGCACGCGCTGGAGGAGATCAAGAAGGTGCGCTGGCTTCCCGCGTGGGGCGAGGAGCGCATCTCCAACATGATCGCCACGCGCCCGGACTGGTGCATTTCCCGCCAGCGCGTGTGGGGCGTGCCGATTACGGTATTTCACTGCGAGACGTGCCGAAAACCACTGATCGATCCTCCCGAGTTTGGCGCGCGGCTGGCTCGGCCGGCGGTCGAGCTGTTTCGCAAAGAGGGCGCCGATGCCTGGTACAGGCATCCCATTGAAGACCTGCTGCCGCCGGGAACCAAGTGCCCGGGTTGCGGCGGGACCAACCTGCGCAAAGAAACGGAAATCCTGGACGTGTGGTTTGATTCCGGTTCGAGCCACTTCGCGGTGCTGGGCCAGCGTCCGGACCTGCCTTGGCCGTCCGATGTCTATCTGGAGGCGGCCGATCAGTATCGGGGCTGGTTCCACAGTTCGCTGCTGGTGGCGCTTTGCACGCACGGCGCCGCTCCCTATCACCAGGTTCTCACGCACGGCTGGGTGCTCGATGCCAAGGGCCAAGCCATGTCCAAGTCGCTCGGCACCGGCATCGAGCCGATGGAGATCATCAAAACCCACGGCGCGGAAATCCTGCGCCTGTGGGCGGCCTCGGTGGAATTTGGCGACGACGTCACGCTCTCTCCGGAGATGCTCGCCCGGCTTTCGGATGCCTACCGCAAGCTCCGCAACACTTTCCGGTATTGCCTGGCGAACCTTTATGATTTCGACCCCAAGCGCGAAATGGTGAGCGGAGACGAACTGGAGGAAATCGACGCCTGGGCTCTGGCGCGCACCGCGGAAATGCTGGAGCGGGTGGAGCAGGCGTATCAACAATACGCGTTTCACAAGGTTTACCGGACCCTTTACGATTTCGCGACCATCGAATTGAGCGCCTTTTATTTTGATATTTTGAAAGACCGGCTCTACACCGCGCCCGCCAAATCCGTGCGCCGCCGCGCCGCGCAGTCCACCCTTTACCGGATTGCCGATGCCCTGGTGCGGGCCGTGGCGCCGCTCATGTGTTTCACCGCCGACGAAGTCTGGGCGTATCTGCCGTCCGCAGTGGATGGCGGCCACCGCGAGACGAGCGTTCATCTGGCCAAGTTCATCGCGCCGGACGACCTTCGGAAGGGCCTTTCGGAAAAGCATCTCCAGCGCCTGCAAAACTGGCCGCGCCTGATCGAGGTCCGCGATGAAGTCCTGAAAGCCCTGGAGACAGCCCGCAAGGGAAAATACATCGGCAGCCCGCTCGAGGCGAAGGTGCGCCTCGCGACCCAGACCGAACTCCTGCCGCTGCTCGAGGAGTATCAAGCGTTGCTGCCCACGCTCTTCATCGCTTCGCAGGTCGAAGTCGGCAAGGATACTTTACAAGGAGCCTACGAGAGCCAGATTCCCGGGCTGAGGGTGCGGATCGAGAAGGCGTCGGGACAGAAGTGCGAGCGGTGCTGGAACTACTCCCCGCGCGTGGGCGAGGACAGGCGCTATCCCACGGCGTGTGAGCGGTGTTCGGCTGCGCTGCGGGAGATTGAAAGCAGTAGTCAGTCGTCAGTGGTCAGTGGTCAGTAGCGAGAGCCGAAAACTCGCGCGAGATTTTCTTGTCAGGCTTGATGTCTCAAAACCTGCAACCGACAACCAGCAACGAAGCGCCAACATCCGACGTGCCCAAAGCTCGCGCCGTGCAGGTTCGAAATCTTTCCCGGATATTCTGTGGCGTCCTGGCGTTGGTCGTCTTCCTGGCTGACCAGGCCACCAAGGCGATGTTGGAACGGTCCATTCCAGAACACGCCGTCATTCCCATTATTCCCGGCTGGCTTAACTTGACTCACGCCAAGAACCCGGGCGCGGCCTTCAGCCTCTTCGCTGATTCGCCGGCGCCGTGGAAAACGGCGTTGCTCGTGGTGGTTTCCGCTGCGTTGCTGGCGGTCGTGACCTGGCTGGTCTTGAGAACCAGCAAGCTCCACTGGGAGGCGGGGGTCGGTCTGTCACTGATCGTGGGCGGAGCTGCCTCCAACCTTCTCGACCGCATCCGCGTGGGCCGGGTGGTGGATTTCATTGACGTCTTTTTCCGCACCTATCACTGGCCGTCGTTCAACCTGGCGGACAGCGCCATCGTGGTGGGCGCTGGGTTCCTGATATTGCATTACCTCTTTTCGGAATAAGAGGTTGGTGGTCGATTGTCCGTCGCCCGCCGTGTGGCGCTTCTTCCACGGCCACCTGCCTCGGACAACTGACTCCTGGCAACTGACCGCTGACCATGTCCGAGACTTTCGAATTCGCAGTGCCCTCCGATGATGCCGGCGTCCGAGTTGATGTGTTCCTGGCGCGTCGCATGCCGGACTCCAGCCGCAGCCAGGTCCAGCGCCTGATCCGTTCCGGCATGGTGACGAGAGGCTCGCGGGTGGTGAGCAAGGCGGGAGAAGGGGTCGAGGCGGGCGAGCGCATCAGCGTGCGTGTGGAGCGCCAGGAGCTTCGCGCCGCGCCCGAAGCCCTGCCGCTCGAGATCGTCTATGAGGACCCCGACCTCGTGGTCGTGAACAAGCCGGCGGGCATGGTGGTCCACGTGGGTGCGGGCGTGAGGAGTGGCACGCTCGTGAACGCGCTGCTCCACCACATCGGCAAGCTCTCCACGGCGGGAGGAGAACTCCGTCCCGGAATCGTGCATCGCCTGGACCGCATGACGTCCGGGCTGGTCATCGTGGCAAAGAACGATTTCGCGCACCGGTCGCTGGCCGCACAGTTCAAGGGCCGCGAGGTTCACAAGACCTACCTGCTCCTTGTGCACGGCCGCGTGGCGAAGGATTCGGGCGAGATTTCCAAACCCGTGGGGCGGGACCCCATCCGTCGCACGCGGATGAAGGCGGGAGGCCTTGCTCCGCGCGAAGCCCTCACCGTGTATCGAGTAGAGCGGCGCTTTCCCCATTACACACTCCTCACCGCGGAACCGCGCACGGGGCGCACGCATCAGCTTCGCGTGCACTTCTCCTCGCTGGGTCATCCCATCGTCGGCGACACGCTCTATGGCGCGCCTGGCAAACTCGTGCTGGGGAGAAGGGAAGAGAAAACGCTGGCGCGAAATTTCCTGCACGCTTCGGCGGTCGAGTTCCGCCACCCGCGCAACAATCAGCCGATGCGCGCCGAAGCGAAGCTGCCCAGCGAACTGGAAGGCATCCTCGATCAGCTCACCTCCGAGGACCGCTAATCCCGGCTTCTTGGGCGCCCGCAGTCTGGCTGCGCAGCTGAGCCTTGACAGTGGGCGACGTCTGAGCATAATTATCGAAGACCGATTGAGCAGGGTCTTTCTTGATTCTTCGTCGGTGTGGCGGGGTCTCGGAGTAGTCATCCGGGAAATCCTTATGTGGGTCGAAATCCATGGGGGGAATTATGCGAGTTGAATGTAGTCTGGTCCTGAAGGCGCGCCTCCTCTGCGTCGTTTCAGCGTTAGCTGCGCTACTTCTTGCTTCGCCTCTCTTTGCTCAGTTCACCACGGCCAGTCTGGGGGGGACGGTGGTCGATCCGAGCGGAGCTTCCATCCCGGACGCCAAGCTCTCCGTTCAAAATAAGGACACGGCTCTGACCGAAACGGCCTCGTCGGGAGCCACGGGCGCCTTTCTATTTCCCCGCCTGCCGGTTGGCAACTACAAGCTGACGGTGGAAAAGCAAGGATTCTCCACCTACGTGCAGGATGGGATTACTCTGGGCGTCAACCAGGCGCCGAATTTGACGGTTACGATGCAGGTCGGAAGGGTCGCCGAAGAGGTGACCGTGACCGCCAACGCGGATTTAGTGGCCACGCGCACCGCGACGGTCGGCCAGCTCGTCGATGCCCGGCGCGTCGTGGATCTGCCTCTTGATGGACGGACGCCGCAGTCACTCGTTTTCCTTGCAGTGGGGACCGTTGATCTGACCGACAAGTACTGCGGCCTGGGCTGCCACGGGGGCGTCTATCCGGGCGAGCAGCAGGCGAGCGTTAACGGGGCGGGGCCCGGCAACGTCAACTACCAGCTTGACGGCGCGGGACACAACGACACCTATCTCAACACCAACCTGCCGTTTCCGAATCCCGATTCCATCCAGGAGTTCAACCTCCAGTCGGATAACCTCACGGCGGAATACGGCAACGCGGCGAGTGGCATCGTCAACATTGTCACCAAGTCGGGGACCAACCACCTTCATGGCACGGCGTTTGAATTCCTGCGCAACGGCTCGCTCAATGCGCGCAATTTCTTCGCCGACAAACAGGACACCCTGAAACGCAACCAGTTTGGCGGCAGCCTCGGCGGGCCGATCAAGAAAGACAAGCTATTTTTCTTCGGCACGTATCAGGGCACGCGCATCCGCCAGGCTCCGGAAGGGAGAATTGCCTTCGTCCCGACCGACGACGAGCGCACGGGCAACTTCTCCGCGCTCTGCCCCTCGGGTTTCGACGCCAGTGGGATTTGCACGAGCCCGGACGAAACTCAGCTTGTCGATCCCGTGGACGGAACGCCCATCGCCAATAACCAGAT
>Ga0315284_10001165_pt1 | contig 37182 bp, 32 predicted proteins | sample YL17G09_16_MG_FD_203696 | JGI IMG/M metagenome (GOLD analysis project Ga0315284, IMG submission 203696) | Sediment microbial communities from Yellowstone Lake, YNP, Wyoming, USA - YL17G09_16 | ecosystem: Environmental > Aquatic > Freshwater > Lake > Sediment | place: USA: Wyoming | collected...
GGGCATCCCGCCCGACCAGCAGCGCCTCATCTTCGCGGGCAAGCAGCTGGAAGACGGCCGCACCCTGGCCGACTACAACATCCAGAAGGAGTCGACCCTGCACCTGGTGCTGCGCCTGCGCGGCGGCATGCAGATCTTCGTCAAGGTAGGAGGAGAGAGGGAGAGGGAGAGAGAGAGGAGCTGGCGTCGACCGTGTGCCCACCTCTTCCCCTCCCTCTCCTCTCTCAGACCCTGACCGGCAAGACGATCACGCTCGAGGTCGAGTCGTCGGACACGATCGAGAACGTGAAGAACAAGGTGCAGGACAAGGAGGGCATCCCGCCCGACCAGCAGCGCCTCATCTTCGCGGGCAAGCAGCTGGAAGACGGCCGCACCCTGGCCGACTACAACATCCAGAAGGAGTCGACCCTGCACCTGGTGCTGCGCCTGCGCGGCGGCCAGTGAGGGCGGCGGGAGAGGGACGGCGTGAGAGGGGTCACGGGGGCGGCGCGGCAGGCGCCCGCCGCGCGCCCGCCCGCTCGGCGGCCAGCCCACCGGGCGCCGGGCGGCGGGTGAGGACGCCCCCAGAGAGCATGTAAAGGCACGAGGCGCACCCTGCATCATCTTTGGTGGAGGGGCCGGGTTGCCGCGCGCGCCTCTCTCTAGTCCACACCCGCCCGCCTCGGCTGCCCCGCCGCCCGCCTTGGCGGCCTCTGCCCGCTCCACCCGCCCAGCCGCGGGCGCGCCAGCCGCCGCGGACGCCCCACAAGGCCAGCGCGGCGCGGCGCCGCGGCCGCCTCCCCTTTTGCGCCGCTCCCACCCCTCCATGTACGAGGTCAACATCCAAGTGACCGCTGACGGAGACGCGCGCGCCTCATCGCGCCCGTCGAGCTCCGAGCCGGTGCCCGATGCCGACGCGCACGCGCGCGCCGTCCCGTTCTCCGCCGGCAACCCGTCCGTGGAGCACGTCACCGGCATCGTGCACCTGTACCGCCGGGTGCCGGGCAGAGGAGGCGAGGGAGAAGGTGACGAGGGCGCCGACGACGACGCCGGCGCCGCGACGCAGCTCGCGCTCCTCGCCCTCCCCGACGACCTGGGCGTGTCCGACCTCTGCGACCTGCTCGGCGGCCACCTGGCGGGCGTGAGAGGCATCCGCCTGGTGAGGCGGATGCCTCACCAGGCGGCGGCAGAGGCGAGCGCCGACACCACTGCGCCCCCTCCCCCGACCGGCGCCCGCCTCGCCCTCCTCCGCTTCGACGCCCCGGCCACCATGGCCGCCTGCCGGGCCGACCTGGACGGGCGCCCCTTTTCCTCGCTCGACCCCCGGGCGCTCGTGCGCGCGGTCCCCGTGCGCGCCGTCGCGCTCGACGCGCGCGCGCCGGCGCCGCCCGCCGGCGCCACCGAGCTCCCGCCCTGCCCCGTCTGCCTCGAGCGCCTGGACGACGACGTCTCCGGCGTTGTCACCACGGTGTGCAACCACGACTTTCACGCGGCCTGCCTCGGCGCGTGGGGGTCGGCCGCGTGCCCCGTCTGCCGCTACACCGCCTCGGGCGCGCCGCCGCCGCCGCCGTGCGAGGCGTGCGGGGCCACGGCGGATCTGTGGCTGTGTCTGATTTGCGGGCACGTGGGGTGCGGCCGGTACGCGGCCGCGCACGCGGCCGACCATGCGCGCGCGAGCGCGCACAACTACGCTTTAGAGACCGCCTCCGGCGCTGTGTGGGACTATGCCGCCGACGGCTACGTGCACAGGCTCGTGCGGTCGGCCGCCGCCGCGGGCAAGCTGGTCGAGGTGCCGCGCCCCGAAACGGCGGCGGGGTCGTCGCGCGGCGGCGCGGCGGCCTCGTGTGCGGCCGACGTCGCCGACCCGGCCACCGTCGACGCCCTCGCCGAGTCCAAAGCGGACGCGGTTGCTGCCCAGTATTCCACCCTGCTCACGCACCAGCTGGACGCGCAGCGGGTGCACTATGAAACCGCGATCGCGTCGGCGCGCTCGGAAGCCGACGCGGCGTCGGCCGACGCCGCGTCCGCCCGCGTCGCGGCGGCGGCCTCGGATGCGGCGGCTGCTGCGGCCGCCTCCGAAGCCGCGCGGTCGGCGGACAAGGCGCGGTCGGCGGAGCAAAAGGCTGCCGCTGGGGCGGCCGCTGGCCGCGAGGTCGCCGACCTGCGCGCCCTCGCCGACGGCCTCGCCCGAGCGGCGGCCGAGTTGCGGCGCACACTGGCGTCCGAACGCGCTGCGCGCGCGGCGCAGGTGGCGGATTTGGAGGAGCAGGTGCGCGACTTGGCCTTCGCTCTCGACGCCGGCGCGACGCTCGCGCGCGGCGGCGCAAGCGAGGCCGTCGGCGGCACCATGCTGCCCGTGCCGCCGCCGCCGGCGTCGACGCCCAAGCGGCGGGGCGGCAAGCGGTAGGGCAGAGAGAGGTTTCGTTTGGGGGTGGTTCGCTCTTTGCAGCATCAGGCCCGCACCACTCTGCCTCTCCTTCCCTCTCTCTAGCGTCGGCCGCCGCGCCCCGACCGGCCGCCGCGGCCCGGCTTGGAGACGCCGCCGGACGCGCGGCCAAACGCGCGCGCGCCGCCCTTGCCAAAGTCGCGCGGCGCGCCCTTGCCCGCGCCCTTGAGCGGGCGCCCGGGGGCGGCGGACGAGGAACGGGACGGCGGCGGCGCGGCGCCGCGGCCGCGGCCGCGGCCGCCGCCGCGGCCGCCCCGCGCCCCTCCGCCACCGCGCGCCGCGACCCGCGCCGCCGTCTTGGCCTCGCGCCGCTTGTCCGCCCGCATCTGGTCCTCCGATTTGACCTCGTCCCGCGCCTGGCGCCCGCCGCCGCCGCCGTCGCCGCCGCCGCCGGGGCGGCGGGAGGACGCGGGGTTCACCCAGCCGCGGCCGCCGCGCTGAAAGCGGCCGGCCAGGTCGGCGCCCGCCAGGCGCCCCGCGTCGGCCGTCTCCAGGCCGCCCGTGGGCGCGACCGCGATGCGGGTCGCCTTGGACCACTTGGCGTACGTGGCGCCCGCGTTGGGGGCGCCCTTTTTGGGCGCCACGCCGCCGACGCGCGCGCGCTTGCCGGCTTGGACGCCCTCGTCGGCTTGCAGCCCCACGTACCGCTTCTTCTTGGCGTCCCAATGGTAGCGCCGCTTGCCTCCCGCGGCCGCGCCGCCCGCTCCGTCGTCGCCGGCGAGGTCGAGCACGGCGGCGGCGAGCCGCGCGGCGCCGCCGGCGCCGCGAGCCGCCGGCCCCGCCACGCTGTACCCCGCTTCCGCGTGCTTGTTGGCGGCCTCGTTGGGCACGTAGAAATCGGCGTCCCGGAACCGGGGCTCGGCGCCGCCGTCGCCCAGGATGGCGGCGGTCGCCGCTTCGGCGCGCGCGCGCGCGAGCGCCGCGCGCGCGCCGTCGCCCGCCGCCGTCGCCGCCTCGGCCCGGGTGGCGGCGACCGTAGAGCCGTGTGCGACGCGCAGGGCGCGCATGGCGTCAGGGGCCGGGCGGGTGGAGGGGAGGTGGGCGCCCGCGAGCGACGCGCGCGCCGGCGCGACGTCGGCCTCGAGCACCGTCGCCGCCGGCCGCCACGCGCGCAGTGCGGCCGCGGTGGCGGCGGCCGCGGCGGCGACGTCGGGCGCGACGGTGGGCGCGCCCACGGCGCCGGCAGCGGTCGCGGCCGCCGCCGCCAGGGGGTGCACGCCCGGCGGCGGCAGCGCGCGCGCCCTCGCCGCCGATTCGGCCGCCGCCGCCGGCCGCGTGCGCCGGTAGAGCTGCCCCGCGTTGTCGGTCGACCGTTTGGCCGCGTCCAGGTCGGCGTCGGCAGCGAGCGCCTCGCGCACGCGCTCGCCCTCGGCGTCGAGCGCTGCCTGCGGCAGCGCGCCGAGGCGGGTCGCGTCGCCGTCGCCGTTGTCGCCGTCGGGGGCGGCGGGGATGCCGCCGGGAGGGATGAGGGAGATCGGGCGGGACAGGAAGAGGTGGAGGTCGAGGACGTAGGCGAGCTCGCCGCGGTCGGCCAGCGACAGCGCCGTCCCCGCCCTCCCGGCGCGCGCCGCCCTCCCGGCGCGGTGGACAAACAGTTTGGGGGCGGGCGGGAAGTCGTAGTTGATCACGGCGTCGAGGAGCGGCATGTCGAGGCCGCGAGCCGCGACGTCCGTGACAACCAGCAACCGCGCCTTGCCGGCCCGAAAGCGCCCGATCGCGATGGTCCGCGCCGCCATGTCCATCTGGCCGTGCACGGCCGCGACGGCGTGCCCGTCGGCGGCCAGGAGGCGGGCCACAAATTCCACCGCGTGCCGCGTTGCGCAAAATATCGCAGTCGGCGCGCCCTGGGGCACCAGCGTGCGCGCCAGCCACACGAGCGCCGCCGGTCTCTCTTCTGTCCGCACCGCGAAAAAGGCGAGCGCGAGGTCGGGCGAGAGCGCGGCGTCGGCGTCCAGGCGCACCACTTCCGGGTCGCGCAGGCCTGCCGCCGCGAATTCGGCGAGGGCGGCGGGCATGGTGGCGGAGAATAAGAGGGCTTGGCGCGAGGGGGGGAGGGCGGCGAGGAGTTGGCGGAGTTGGGCGGCGAAGCCCATTTCAAAGAGGCGGTCGGCCTCGTCGAAGACGACGACGGTGACGGTCTTGAGGGACAAACCTTTGACCTCGGTCAACAGGTGCAAAAGGCGGCCCGGCGTGGCGACCAAAACGTCGGGGTTGGACGCGAGCTCGGCAAACTGCGCCTCGAGCCCATCGCCGCCCACCAGGGCCGCCACGCGCAGGTCGGTGTAGCGCGCCAGCTCGCGCACCACTTTGTGCGTCTGCAGGGCGAGCTCGCGCGAGGGCGAAACGATGAGCGCTCGCGCCCCAGCGCGCGTCGAGTGGCTCCCCAGCCGGTCCACGATCGGCAGCGCAAACGCGGCCGTCTTGCCCGACCCTGTGCGCGCCATAGCGACGACGTCGTGGCCGGCGAGGACGAGGGGGAGCGCGCGGCGCTGGATGGGTGTTGGGAGGCGGTAGCCCTTGCGGCGCACGGCGCGCAGCGTGGTGGGCGACAGGCCCATAGTTTCTGAAAGATGGGATGGTGGCGGTCGTGGGCGGCGTGATCGAGCGGCGGCTGCGCGCCGCGGCGGCCGGCGCGCATGCCGGCCCCCTCCTAGCCGCGCCGCCAGCCCGCCTCCGCCTCCCTCCCTCCGCGCACGCCCTCTGCTTGTTACTCACCAAACGCGCCAGCCTTGAGTTTCTTCTTGCGGTCGCGCTCGGCCTTGGCGCGGCGGCCGGTGAGCGCCTTGGACTCGGGCTCGTCCCCGCCAAACTCGACGACCGCGGTTGTCGGTGCGTCCATCACATGTGGCGCATCGGCGGGGGGCGGACGGCGCGCAGCGGCGCGCCCGCGGGCGGCGGCGGGCGCGGCGGGTGCGTCGCACTTGCGGCCGGCCATGGCGGCACTCGGGCGGGCGGCGGGGGACAACTGCACGCCAGACGCCCTGCCGGGCGCGGCGAAGGCTGCTGGAGGCCGCGGGAGTGTGGGGAGCGCTTCGCCGGCGCGCTCGCCACACTCCAATCCCGCCGCCCGGCGGCCGGCGGGCCGGCGCCGGCATGGCGCTGGCGTCCCTGGCCCGCCGTTTGGCTCCCCGGGTGGCGGACGCAGCGTCCGCGTTGTGGACGCGCGGCCTGGCCGACGCGCCCACCACGTCACGCACGCCGCGCTTCGTCGACCGCGTCCGCGTCACCGCGGTTGGCGGCGCGGGCGGCGTCGGGTGCGCGTCGCACGACAAATCGACGCGGCACCACGCGCCGCCCGACGGGGGGAGCGGGGGGCCCGGTGGCGACGTCGTTGTCGAGGCCGACGGCGCAGTCAAATCCCTGCGCGGCATCCGCCCGCTCATCAAAGCAAGCTCCGGTGGCCACGGCGGCCCTAGCCGGCGGGGCGGGGCGCGCGGCGCGGACGCGGTGGTGCGCGTTCCGCCGGGCACGCGCGTGTGGAGCCTTGCCATCCCTCCCGGCGCGCCCGCCGTCCAGGTCGCCGACCTGACCGCCCCCGGCGACATGTACGTCGCCGCCCGCGGCGGCGCGGGCGGCGCCGGCAACGCGGGCGGCCGCCGCGACGCGCGCGGGCTGCCGTCGCGCGGCGCGGCGCGCGGCGCGCCCGGCGCCGCGGCCGCCCTGCGCCTCGAGCTCGCCTCCCTCGCCGACGCCGGCCTCGTCGGCCCGCCCAACGCGGGCAAGTCGACGCTGCTGCGCGCGCTGACCAGAGGGGCGGCGCAGCCCGCGGTCGGCCCCTACCCCTTTACGACGGTCGCGCCCTCCCTGGGCGCCCTCCCCCCGCCCCACCCCGCGCACGACCCCGTCATCGTGGCCGACGTGCCCGGCCTGCTGGCCGGCGCGGCGGGCGGGCGGGGCATGGGGCACGAGTTTTTGCGGCACGTCTCGCGCTGCGCCGCGCTCGCGCTCGTGGTCGACGCGTCCGGCGCGCCCGGCGTGCCGTGCCCCGTGGACCAGCTGACGTCTGTGCGGGCCGAGCTGGCGGCGTATGGGGGCGGGGTGGAGGCGGCGGCATGGGTGGCTGTGGCCAACAAGTGCGACGCGGCGCCCGACGGCGGCGCGTCCGCTCTGGCCGCCCTCGCCGCCGCGCCCGCGGCCGCCGGCGCGGCCGCGGTCGTCGCCACGTCCGGGGAGACGGGGGCGGGCGTGGAGGCGCTGGCGGCGTGGCTCGACCGCCTGACGCGCGGTGGTGGTGGGGCAGGGAGCGGCGGCAGCACCCCAGACCCTCCGGCGCGCGTGTGAACGGGCGCACCCGGGTTGCACGTGTCGTTCCCGCCCTCCCCACCAACGCCACCCGTCGCCCAGGGCGGCGGAAAGAATCGCGCGCGCGCGCGCGCGGCGCCGCCCGCCCTCCTCTCCCCTCCTCTCTTTCCCGTCACCCCAGGGCGTACGTCGCGGTCGGCAGGTTGATGACGACGCACTTGGACTTGACCATGAAGTTGATCGAGTTGATCACGCCCTGCGACCCGATGCCGGAATCGCGGAACCCCTGGAACGGAAAGTGGTCGGGGCCGCGCGCGGGCGCCGAGTTGATCTGCACGGTGCCGGTCGACATGGCGTCGGCCAGGGTGAGTGCGCGGTTGATGTCGGCCGTGAAGACGCACCCCTGGAGGCCGAGCCGCGACGCGTTGCAGTGCGCGACGGCGGCCTCGACGTCCGGGACGCGGACCACCGGCAGCACGGGGCCAAACGGCTCCTCCCACGCGAGCCGCATGTCGGCGGTCACGCGGTCGAGGACGAGCGGGTGGATGAGGTTGCCCTTGCGGACGAGGGTGGTGCCGCCGACGGGGACGGCGCCCTTGGCGAGCGCGTCCTGGGCCAGGCCTTCCACAAACGCGGCCGACGTCGCGGTGACGAGGGGTGTGATGTCGGCGTTGTCGGCGGGCAGGCCGATGGTCAGCTTGGCGACGCCGGCGGCGATTTTGGTGAGCAGCGCGTCCGCCACCGATTCCACCACCAGCACCAGCTTGACCGCCGTGCAGCGCTGCCCCGAGTAGGAGAACCCGCCCTTCACAATGTTGGCGGCCGCGAGGTCGAGGTCGGCGTCGGCGCACACGATGGCGACGTCCTTCCCGCCGAGCTCCATTTGGATCGGGATCATGGCCGCCTTGCGCGCGATGTCGAGGCCGGTGTCGCCGCCGGTGAAGGAGATGGCGCTGCACTTGGGGTGGGTGCTGGCGGGGGGGGGGGGGGGGGGGGGGGGGGGGGGTCGGTGTGTGCGCAAAGGCGAAACCCTCCGCCCCCGTCCCCTCCCCCCGCCCCCCCCTCCCTCTCACGTCATGTAGTCGCCGATCTCGGCGCCGCGCCCGGTGACCGCGTTGAGCACGCCCGCGGGGACTCCGGCCTTGGCAAAGGCTTGCACCATGTGGAGCGCGGCCGCCGCGCCCTGCGTCGGCGGCTTGAGCACGACCGCGTTGCCCGCAATCAGGGCCGGCCCCAGCTTGGACACGGCCAGGTTGACGGGGTAGTTGAAGGGGGGGACGCACAGGACGACGCCGAGCGGGACCTTGGACTCGAGGCACAGTTTCGAGCGCGCGGCGCCCGGGAACGAGTCGGGCAAGAGCAGCTTGCCCTCCCCCAGGCGGCGCACGCCCTCCTCGGCCGTGTAGGAGAGCAGGTCGGCCGAGCGCACGACCTCGGTGAGCGCGTCCTTGGCGGGCTTGGCGACCTCCGCGACGAGCGCGGCCGCGACGGGCGCCGCGTGCTCGCGCATGAGCGCCGCCGCCTTGTGCAGGATCTCCGACCGCTTCCACAGGGGGACGCGCGCCCATTCCTGGGAGAGTGGTGCGAGGGGTGGGGGCCGTGCGTGGTGGGAGGGCGCGGGGCGCGGGCGCGGGGGTCGGTGCGCGCGCCGCGGCCGCCCTCCCAACCCCAACCCCCGACTCCTCCCTTACCTTTTGCGCTTTGGCCGCGCAGTCGTACGCCTCGTCCACCTCGGCCTGGGTGCAGGCTGGGGAGGGAGGGAGCGGGGGGAGGGTGAGATCCTGGTGGGCGGGCCTGTCGCCGCGAAACGCGTGGCCGGGCGCGAGCGGGGCTGCCGAGCCCGGAATCAGGGTGGGGCGGCGCCGCCGACCCTCCCATCACCGCCCAGCGACGCGCCGCGATTGGTGACGGTCGCACGCGCGGCGGGCGGGGTGGAAGCGGGCGCGCAGTGGTGCGGCGCCGCGCGGCGGGCGGCCCGCCAATCCGGCGCCCGCGCCACCCTCCCACACCCCTCTCAGACCCCCTACCCCCCTCCGTTCCTCACCCTGGACCTGGAACGCGGTCTCCTCGGTGCACGGGTTGGCGATGCGCACCGTCTTGCCCGACGTGGACGCGCGCCACGCGCCGTCGATGAAGCACTTGAACGTGCCGTCCGCCGCCGTGATCTCGTCGTAGAAGCCGGCCATGGTACGAGGGGGTGGGGTGTGGGGTGTGGGGTGGTGGGTGCGTGGTTGTGGGTCCAGAGAGGCGCGGCGCGCTGGTTCCGCCGCCGCGCTCCCGCCCGCCCTTGCACAGTGCCCCCGCGTCCCTCATCACTCGCCCACTTCCACGATCGCCGCTGTGTGGTTCCACCCGCACGACACCGCGACCGCGCGCCAGCTCCCTCCCGGGAGGCGTGTGACGCCGTCGTCGTCGAGCAGGGCCGCCACGCGCGCGGGCGCGCGCCGGTCGAGCTCGTCGCCCGCGCCCAGCTGCCCCCCCCCACTCGCGTCGTCGTTCTGCAGCGGGCCCGCGGTGCCGGGCGCGCCGCCCCAGCCCCAGGCCCAGAGGCCGCCGGCCGCGTCGACCGAGGCAGAGTGCATCCAGCCCGCGGAGACCGCGACCGCGTCCAGGGGCTCGGGCAGCGTGTGGTAGGGCGAGTCGGGGTCGACTGAGCTCCCCTTTTCCCGGTCGCCGACGCCCAGCGCGCCGTGGTCGCCGACGTCGCCGAACGAGACGACGCGGCCGCCGACGCGCAGGGCGAGGGCATGGGCGCGGCTCAGGGCGAGGGCCGTGATGGACGGCAACCCTCTGAGGCGTGCGGGCGGCGCGTCGCGCCGCGCCCGCCCCGACTCGGCCGCGCCCCAGAGCCACGCGCCGCCGCTGGCGTCGACCGCGGCCGACCGGTCGCCGCCCGCGGCGACGGCCACGATGTCCGCGCCCGTCAAGGTTCGGATGAGGCGGGGGACGGGTTCCGCGGCGCGCCAGGCCGGCCCGGCGTGGCCCAGCGCGCCCGAGCCGCCGTCGCCCCAGGAGTGCACGCGCCCGCCCGCGCCCACCGCGAGGCAGTGCCGGGCGCCAGCCGCGATGGCCGTCACGTTTCTGAGCCCCGGGACGGCCGCCGGGCGCGCTGTCGGCGAGCCGGGCGGCGCGCCCCACGCCCACACGCGGCCCGACGCGCCCAGCGCGAGGCTGTGCGCGCCGCCGGCCGCGACCGCGACCGCGGGCTCGGGGAGGAGCACGTCGGCAAAGAGCGCGTGGCTGGAGGCACGCGTGTCGCGGCCGAGCTGGCCGTCGGCGTCGAGGCCCGCGGTGAGCACGCCGCCGTCGCCCGTCAGAGCGACCGTGTGCGCGCCGCCCGCCGCCACGGCGGTCACGGCCTCTCCCGCAAGCGCTCCGCCCACCAGGCGGAAGAGGAGGGCGCCCGCGGCGGCGCCGGCGCCGAGACGGCCGTGGTCGCCGCAGCCCGCGACCGCGAGGCGCAGGGAGGGGGGCCGCATCAAGAGGTGGCCGCCGCCGCGAGGGCGGCGGCCCGCGTGCGTGCACGCGGGACGGGCGCGGCGCGTCCGCGAGGCGGAGAGTGCGGCAATGTGGGGCGAACGCTGCCGGCTCGAGACTGACACCCCCCCTACCCCTCCTCCCGCCTCTCCTTGCCCTTCTCCCCCACGCGGTCGCTCTTGCGGCTCTGCGTCTTGGCTTTCGACCCGCGCCACTTGGCCGCGTCGCGCGGGTCGAGCCGCGCGCGGTCGCGGCACCCGCGCCCCCCCTCCCAGTGCCGGGACCCTGTCCGCCCGCGCGCCGGGCCCGCCAGCTTCTTGCCGCACGCCGTGCACGCCGGCCCAATGGACTGCTCCCGGCCGCAGTGGCCGCACACGTGGCGGTGCGCCCACGCGACGGGGTGGTCGGCCGCTTCCTCGTGGCACAGGTCGCAGGGGTAGAGCCTGCCGCAGCACGGGAACCGGAACCAGCGGTGCGAGTGGGCGTAGTGGGCGCAGGTGCCGAGGGACGGAAGGGGGGCGCCGCGGGGGACGGCGCGCGGGGCGGCGTCTGGGGCGGTCGGCGCGGCCGGCGCTGTCGCCCCGCTCTTCACCCGCACCGCCACTTCCTCGCGCTCAAACGCCACGCCTTCGAACCGAAACCGGCACGCTACGTGGCAGGCGGGGCAGTCGCGGCCGAGGCGCGGGCCGGGCGTCGCGGACCGGGCAGCAAAGACGGCGCCGCACGCGCCGCACTGGGCGCCCAGCGTCGAGGGAAGCAGGTCGGCCGGGGTGGTGGAGCCCTGGACGATGATGCACGCGACCCGGTTGCAGCCGTCGAACGCGGTGGCGGGCACGGCGGCCGCGGTGGCCGGGGCGGCGCACGCGGCGCACGCCGCGTCGACCGCCGCGCCGCCCGGCTCCAGGTCCACGACCGCGCCACCGCCCTTGTCGCACCGCCCGCAGCGCAGCTGCACTCTCAGGAGGACCGGGGTGACGGCGTCGACGCCGTCCAGGGCGAGGCCGAGGAGGCGGAGGCCGAACCGCGCGCCGGCCGCCGCCGGCCCGTCTGCCCGCCCCTCGCCCGCGGCCGCCGCCGCGGCCTCGTCCAGCTCCGCAGCGCACGCGTCCACGTATTTGACCAGGTCTCGGAGGGCGCGCGGGTCGCCGGCTGCGGCGGCGGCGCGCTCCGCGAGGAGGAGAGACGCGGCGGCCGCGCGCGCGGCGGCGGGGCCACGCGCGGACGGCGGGATTGGGGCCAGCGAAAACGAGCCGGCGGCCGGGTAGGTATCCGGCTGCAGCTTGCCGCGCAGGCACACGGGGCCGCGCGCCTTGGGCCAGCGCGGGTCGGTTGGCACGACGGACAGCTCGAAAACGCGCGCGCCGCCATCTCCACTTCCCGGCTCCAGCGCCAGCGCGTCCCCAAAGCGGCGGGTCAGGTAGCGCAGCTCGGCGTCAGCGGCGGCCTCGGGGGTGGGCGGTGGGGGTGGCGGGCGCGGCGCGCGCGGCGCCGCGGCCGCGACCTTCGCCTCGACCTCCAGCCCCCCTGCCGCGTCCGGATCGACCACCGCGAACCGCCTCGCCGACCCGCCGCCCGCGTCAGTCGTCTCGTACGCCTCCAGGCAGCCGCGCAGGGCGGGGAGGAGGGCGGCGGAGGTTGTGGAGGGGAGGGTGGCGAGAGTTGCGCCTGAGGCGACCGCGGCGGCGGCTGCTGCCACCAGCCGCTTGCGCGCGCGCATGGGGAGGTCGCCATGGCATCCAGTCACCTCGATGGCCACCGAGTCGCCGTCCCCGGGCGTGAGAGAAAGCGCGAGCGTCGCCGCGGGGTCGGGCAAGTCGACCGCGGCCGCGCCCTCATCCGGCGTCGGCACCGGGACGCCGACGACGGCGATGGGCCACGGCCCGCCGGCGCCGGGCGCGCGCGACACGCGCCCGCCGGCGCGGCGCATGGCGACCAGGGCCGCGCGCACGGCAGGCGGCACCGCGTCCGCCATGGAGAGATGGTGGTGGCGTCACGCGGCGGGAGGAGGGACCATCGCGGGAGGAGGTGTGTGTGTGTGGGGCGGCTAGGTTCGTCGCTCGGCACTCTCTATTGCACCCGCCGCGCGCCCGCTGCCTGCACGTCGGCCTTCAGAGCGGCCAGCGTGCAGGCAGCGGCCGCGCGCGGCGGCCAGAAAACGCAAACCTCACCTCCCGGCAACGCGTCACGCGCGCGCCACGTCCCCCCCCCCCGTGCCCTCCTTCCCAACCCCCGCCGCCGCTTCATACTGCCCCAGCAGCGCGTCCACCGCGTCCGCCACGTCGGCCGGCGCCGCGCCCGCGTCGGCCCACCATGGCACGTCGCCGGAGCGCGGCGGCGCGGCGAAAACGCGCAGGGCTACGACAAAGGCCGCGCCGGCGACGGCCGCCGGGGGGTGCGAGATGGCGACGCGGGTGGGGGCCGACTCGGCGACCAGGTTCCACGCCTGCTGCGCGAGCGTCGTGTGTTGGGGAGGGGCGCCGGCCTCGCCGCCCCCTCCACCTCCACCCCCGCCCCCCGCCACCGGCGCGTGCGCGGCCAGCAGGGGCAGCAGGGGTCGAAACGGGTGCTCGAGGCCGAGGCGGAAGCCCGACGCGTAGAGGAGCGCGCGCTCGGCCGTGACGACCGCGTCGGCCGCCGCCGCCGCCGACGGCTCACCGCCCGGCCTGGGCGGCAGCCCCGCGCCCTGCAGCGCCGCCACGACGCTCGACAGCGTGCGCGGCGTCTCTTCAAGCTTGGCCGCGAGGAAGAGCGCGCCGCCCGCGACGGCGACGCGGTCGTTGCGCGCCAGGGAGCGCGTGGCGTAGAAGCTGTGTGCCAGGGACGCCGCCGTCGCCAGGCCGGCGGGGTTGAGGGAGAGGGATGCGCCGGCGGCCGCGATGAGCGCGTCGAGCTCACGCGTGGCGGCGGCTTCGTCCGACGGGGGGACGCCGTCGGCGGTCGTGGGCGTGGGGGATGCGAGGGTCGAGCGTGGGACGAGGGGAGGGGCGTCGGGCGGCGGCGAGGGGAAGGGGCGGCGCGGGGGCGGGGGGGCGGCGGCGTCCATCCGGTGCGTGGGGGGCCGCGGCCCAGGGACGCCGTGCGGGCGGGAGTGGGGGCGGCGCGGCGCAGCGCGGCGCGGCGCGGCGCGGCGAGAGTGTGTGTGTGTCGGCTGGCGCCGGCTGGCTGACGCTCCTCAAGTCGCCCGGCCGCCGAAACTGGAACAGTCGCCCCATCCTCTCTCTCTCAAAACCGCTCCTTCACCCGCGTCCTATCCAGCGCGGCCGCCGGCAGCGCAAACGCCGGGTCGACGCGCGCCAACCCCTCCTTCCCCAGCAGTGACAGCGCGGCCACCCCGAAAAACGTGTGGTACACGTCGGCCGCGTCGTCCGGCCGGTCGGCGATGCCGCCAATGGCCGGGTCTTGGGCCGCGAGGATGAAAGCGGTCAGGGCGTTGGCATCGACCCAGGCCAGCCGCCCGAGCAGCGCCAGACTCGCGCAGCACCACCACGAGTAGCAGACGTCGGGCAGCTTTTGCGGGCGCCCGTTGAAGCCGCCGCTCGGCGTCTGGCGCTCCGCGAGCCAGCGTCCCGTCGCGTCGGCGTCGACCGCCGCGAGCCGGCCCGCGACCGCGAGCGCGGCGACCGCGACAAAGACGTGGCCGGCGTGCGACTCGCTGCCGGGGGTCGCGCCAAAGCCGCCGTCGAAGTTGCGGCAGGCGAGGATGTAAGCGGTGGCGGAGTCAACATCCAACTCCTCCAACCTCCCCAGCAGCGCCGCCGTCGCCAGGGCGGCGTACGAAAACCGAGTGTCGATTTCGCCGCCCGCGTCGCCCGCAAACGAGCCGTCGGGGCGTTGCAGGGAGGCGACGAACGACATGACCGCCCCGGCGTCGACCGCGTCCATCCGCCCGACCAACGCCGCCACCTGCACCGCGGACAACGTGTGCAGCAGGTGCGGGTCGTGCCGCTCGGCGCCGCCGTGGCCGCCGCCGGGGCGGGCGGTGGCGGCGACGAAGGTGGCGAGCGCGTCGGCGTCCAGATCTTCCAGCCGCCGCATGCACGCCAGACAGGCCGCGCCCCAGTAGACGCCCGAGATGCGCATGTGGTCGGTGGCGACGGCTTCGAAAGTGGTGCGGTCCTGGAGGAGAGAGACGAGGGGTGGTGAGGGTCGGACGCCTCGACCATTCTCTCTCTCTCTCTCTCTCTTCCCGCCACCCCATCAGCATCACCACCTACCCGGGCAAAGCTCACGATGAAGCGGGCGTGGGCGTCGACCAGGAGCTCGCCGCCGGCGGCGCCCGCATCGGGGGCGGCGGCAGGGGTGGCGGCGACCGCGCCCACGGCGGCGGCGTCGCCACCGGCCGGCATGGCCGCTGAGGCGGGCGGCCGGGGGGAGAGAAGTGGGAACGGCTTGTTGCACGTGCAGCGCGCAGGCCGCGGCGCGACACACAAAAGAAAGGCCCGCCCCGCCCCCACCCCCTCCTACACCGCCTCTGCCTCGACGCTCGCCGTCGCGCGCCGCGCGGACGCGCCCCCCACGTCGGCGGGAAAGGGGCGCGCGGCCTCGAAGTTCATGCGCGAGATGCGGGCGGCCGCGAAAACGGCTTCCGGCAGTTCCTCGGGGGCGCGCCCTTCGACGACAAACGCGTTTTCAAATACGACGGTCGCGAGGCGGGGCGTGAACGCGTGCAGCGCCTTGCGCGCCAGAAACGCGTAGCCGTGCACGTTGACGTCGACCTCCAGGTACCCCTCGCCATGGTAGAACCGGTGCTGGGGCCGGGTGAGCAGCGGCTTGTCGTTGTAGTTGGCCAGCAGGCGCGCTTCCGCGCCGTTGAGGGGGGCTTCCGCGACCCATTCGTCCGGGTAGCAGATGCGGGCGATGAGTTTGAGCCGGTCCCGCGTCGGCGCCCCGTCCGCCTCGCGCCCGTTGTGCACAAACCGGCGCAGCAGGCCCAGGGCGGGGGGGCACGGGTGGGTCGCGGGGTCCCAGCGCGCGGGGAGGCCGAAGTAGAGGACGAGCGAGTGCCCCGGGCCGTCGGTCTGGCCCCCGAAGAGCGACGGCGGGTACATGGGCAGCTGCAGGTTGATGATGAGCAGGGGCGGCAGCCGCTCGTGGGGCGGCAGCGCGAGGTGGGCGGGGGAGAGCGCCGGCCTGGCGGGGAGGCGAACGTGGCGCGCGGCGTGGTGGATTTTAAAGTCGAACGAGTACGCGTCCACCGCCAGCAGCTCGTACAGGGCCGGCGGGGAGGGTTGCTTGACCCGCGTCTTCATGTAGTCCGGGGAGCGGACGGCAAACGGGGCCGCGGATTCGTCTGCCGTCCCCCACTGCTCGACGCCGCGCGCGGGCGCGCCGGGCGCGCCCCCGCGCGCCAGGCCCGACCCGCCAGCCGCTGGATGCGCGGTGACGACCGCGTAGCGCGCGGTGGACGAGTCGCGAGCCAGGGCGGCGAGCAGGGGGAGGCACCCAACAGCCGCGCGCGGCGCTTCCGGCTCGAGCAAATCCGTTTCCGGCACCACCACCCCAGGCGCCAGCTCGACCGCCACGCTGCCGTCGGGCGCGGTGACGCGGCGGATGGGGGGGTCGACGTCGGCCGCCGACGCGGCGCGGCGCAGAAAGGAAGAGCCGCCCGTGCGCGCCGGCGGCGGCGACGGCGGCCGGGGCGCGGGCGTCGCGCCGCCCGAAAACGACGCCCAGGGCGGCAGCCGGGCGAGCAGGGCGGCGAGCAGGCCCGGTGGCGGCGCGTCCGCGGCTCGCCGCGGCGGGGACGCGTCCCCGCCGCCGCTCGACGCCACCGAGTCGCCGCCGCCGTCGGAGCGGGCGTCAAAAAAGTCGTCGCCGTCGGACAGGACCGAGGTGCGGGGGGCGAGGGTGAGCGCGTGCGCGGTCAGGGGAGGTGGGAGGGAAGCGGGCGACGCTGCGTGTTTTGGGGGTCGTGGCATGTTGGTCGTCGTCTCACAGGCTTGCCACGAGCGCGGCGGCCGCCCCGAACGCCCCCGGCCGCGCGCGCGCGCAGGGGAACGCGGCCTCGCCCGCCCCTGCGCCCGCCATGCGTCCTCGCCCGGCCACCACGCGCGCCAACCGCAATCACACCTTTGACGCGGGCGCCGGGCGGGCCGCCCTTGACGCGGGGAGCGCTGGCGCACGCCCCCATCCCGCGCGTGGAGCGGGCCCCGGGCGCGAGAGCCCTGGGGCCGGAGGCCGGCGCCCCGACCGCCGCGCAATGGGCGGAGGAGAAGGGGCGGCGAATGCGGCCGCGAGGTGTGAGAAACGCCGCGCGCGATCGACGACAGAGGCCTCCCTCCTTCCTCTTCCCTCTTTCACCCCTCGTCCGCGCCGCCGACGACCACGTTGTCGATGAGGCGCACGGCGCCATAGTGGGCGGCGACGGCGATGAGTGTGGGGCGGGCGGCCGGGCCGGTGGTCGCGGTGTCGACGGGCGCAAGGGTGCCGGTATCGACGGCGGCCACGTAGTCGACCCGGCCCCCGCTGGCCGCGATGGAGGCGGTAATGGCGTCGATCAGGGGTGCTGCAGGGGCGCCAGCGGCACCCGCAGCGGCGATGGCGGCAACCGCAGCGACCAGCGCCGCTCGAATCGCCGGCGCCGCCTGTCGATCCCCCGCCGCCAGCAGCGCGTTGCGGGACGACATGGCCAGCCCGTCGGCCTCGCGCACGATGGGCGCACCCTCGATGTGGACGCCAAAGTGGAGCGCGCGGGTGAACGCGCGCACGACCGCCAGCTGTTGCGCGTCCTTCCTCCCAAAGATCGCGACGTCCGGGTCGACGATGTTGAACAACTTGGCGACGACGGTGGCGACGCCCCGGAAGAAATGGGGGCGGGACGCGCCGCAGAGGGGGGTGGAGAGCGCTTCGACGGTCACCCACGCGGCGGGGGGGGCCGCGCCGCCGCCGGCCGCGCCAATGACGTGCGCGCTATCGTCGCCGTCGCCGCCGCCGTACAGGGTCGCCGGCTCGAAGCAGGCGTCGACGGAGGCCGCCGCGAGCGCCGCGCGGTCGGCCGCGCGGTCGCGGGGGTAGACCCCAAAGTCCTCGTGCGCCGCAAACTGGGTGGGGTTGACGTAGATGGAGACGACGACGACGTCAGCGAGTTGTCTGGAGGAGGGCGGTGAGTGGGGACGGGGTTGGCGACCGTGCGCGCGCTTGGCTCGCCGCCGGCCCGCGCTCCTCGCTCCGCACTCTCCCATCTCCCACACACCGCGCCCTCGCCACCAGGGCCAGGTGGCCGGCGTGCAGGCACCCCTGGGAGCAAGAAAGAAAGAGGTCGGCGTCGGCGCCGGGTGGCGGGGGCCCCGTCCGCCGCCCGGGCGCCCGGGTTGGCCTCCCGCACACGCCCCACATCGCCACGATCACGCCCACCCCCCCACAACAACCAACCACCTCCTCCCCGCACCATCGTGGGCACAAAACCGACCCTCTTGCCCTCCGCCCGCCGCGCCCGGGACCAGGCCCGCATCTCGGCGGGGTCGGTGACGATCAGGGGGGCGGCGGCCATGGCGGCGAGGCCCGGTGGGCAGTGGCGGGCGTCGCTGCAACGGCTCGCCACTCTCTGCCGCGGCCACTCCCCTCCGCTTCCGCCATGGAGTACTGGGGCGCCGACTCGGACTCGGACGATGGCGGCGCCAGCGCCTAGTGCGTGGCGTGAGGCGGCGGAGGGCGCGCCGCCCCGGCCGTCGCGCCCCCATGCGCCCACCCCGCCCTCCCCCCCCCCCTCAGCGCCCTACACGACGCCGCAGAAGCCGGCGACGTCGACACCCTGAAAGCGTTGCTCACTGGGGGCGGCGCCGACGGCGAGTTCGACCCGGCCCGCGCGGGCGCGCCGCCGCCCGGCGCCGACGCGGACGAGCGGGACGACGACGGGTGCACGCCTCTGCACGTGGCCCTGATGCATGGTCGGTCAAGGGGGGGGGGGAGGGCGGGGCAGGGGGTTGGAGGGGTGGGCCGCCCGTCCCGCGCCGCGACGCCGCCCCCCCCCGTCGCCAGGCCACCTCGACGCCGCCCAGGCCCTGCTCGACGCCGGCGCCGAGCCGTCGATCGGGGTGGAGGGGTCGCCCGCGCTGCACCTGGCGGTGTGCGCGGGGTTGCTGCCAGGGCGCGGCGACGCGGCCGCGGCGGCGGGCGCGCGCTCTCTCCTCGCCGCTGGCGCCTCCGCCTACGCCCGGGACGACGCCGGCCGCACCGCCCTGCACTGGGCGGCGTACTACGGATTCGAGGGCGCGATCGGGGTGCTGCTCGAGGCGGCGGCCGTCGAGGCGGCGAGCCTCGCGGCGGCGGCGGTCGCCGCCACCGCCGCCGCCGCCGCCGCCGCCGCCGCCGCGGTCGCCGCGGGCGAGGAGCCGCCGCTGCCTTTGCCGCCGCACCCGGCGCCGCCTCCCTTGGTCGACGCGGGCGACCGCCAGGGCGCGACGCCGCTCCACCTGGCGGCCAAGGCCGGCCGTGCGCGGGCCGCGGCTGCGTTACTGGCCGCGGCTGGGGCGCGGTCGGCGGCCGTTGCCGGCGCGCGGTCCAAGGCGGGGCAGGCGCCTCTGCACGTCGCGGCGGCGGCGGGCGCGGGGCCGACGGCCGCCGTGCTCCTCTCCGCGGCCCCCACCGTCGCGACCGAGTCCTGCCGCCGCCAGCGCACGCCCGCCCAGTGGGCCGCCGCGCGCGGGCACATGGGCCTGGCGGCCGCGCTCGCCGCGGGCGACGCCGCGGCGGCGGCGGTGTGCGCGCCGCCGCCCGCCCCGCCCACCCTCATCCTCGCCCCCGACGAGTGCCTGGAGCACCACACCGCGCCCGTGCCCGTCACGAGGGCGGGGCCGGAGCCGCCCCCGGAACACGCGGGGCGGTTGGTGGCGGTCTCGGACGCGCGGCTCGGCATTCTGCGCGGCGCCGGGTTCGAGTCCCTCGCCTGGTCCACCGCCCCCCGCCGCGCCACTGCGGCCGACGTGCTGCGCGTGCACGACTGGGCGTACGTGCGCGCGCTGCAGGCGGCGTGCGGGCGCGTGCCGGACGACCCCGCCGCGGTCGGCCACCTGGACGGCGACACCGCCGTCTCCCACCGCTCCTTTGACGCCGCGCTCATTGCCGCGGGTGCCGTGTGCGACGCTGTGGACGCCGTCCTCGACGGCAGCGCCACCCACGCCTTCTGCGCCATCCGCCCGCCCGGCCACCACGCCGGCCCCTCTGGCGTCGTCGCCTGCGCCAACGACCCCGCCGGCTCCCACGGCTTCTGCCTGCTCAACAACGTGGCCATCGGGGCGGCTTACGCGCTCGGTTGCCGGCGGGGCGCGGGGGTGGAGCGGGTGGCCATCCTCGACTTTGACGTCCACCACGGCAACGGCACCCAGGCGTGCGTCGCCGGCGTCGCGCCCGCGCTGCAGCGCCACCCGGTCTCCACCCCGTTCTCTGAGGGCGAGCAAGTGTTCCCCGTGTTCAAGCCGTGGCTGGACTGGGACGACGCGGCGCGCGTGTTTTTCGCGTCGGTCCAGGGCTACGGCCCCAAAGACGGCGGCCACCCCGCCGCGGGCTGGGTCTACCCGGGATCGGGCGGCACGTGCGACACGGCGCCGAGGGCGGCGAGCGTGGGGTTCGAGGGCGACGCCGCGGCCGCCGCCGCGGCCGACGGCCCCGACGCAGACGACCCCAACCTCGAGTTCGCCCCCGCCCCCGGCGTGGAAGCCCCCCCCCCCTCTGGCCCCCGCGTCATCAACGTGGGCCTCGGCCAGGGGCCGGACGCGGCCAAGTGGCGCCGCGCGTGGCGCGACAAGATCTTTCCCGCGCTCGCCGCGTTCAGGCCGGACCTCATCATCGTGTCGGCGGGGTTTGACGCGCACAAAAAGGACGACATCAACTTTCGGTGAGCACGGGAGGGCGCGAGAGGGTGGCGGCGGCGGCGGCGGTCGTCGGCCGGACGGCCCCTCGACCCTTTTGTTTTTTTTCTTCTGGCCCTCTCACCCCCCCCCGCCTCCCCTCCCCCCCGCCCCAGCTACTGCGGCGTCTCCGAGCGCGACTACGAGTGGGTCACCGACGGCGTCGCCCGCGTTGCGGCCGCCTGCTGCCCGGGGCGCGTCGTGTCGGCGCTCGAGGGGGGGTACCGCATCCAGGGCGGCGTCGTCTCGGCCTTTTCGCGGTCGGTCGCCGCCCACGTCGCCGCATTGGCGGACCGAGGGGTGGCGCCCTGGGACGGGGTGGACGCCGCGTGGGAGCGGGGGCGCGAGCGGGCGAAAAGGGCCGAGGTGGCGGCAGCGCGCGCGGCGGCGGCCGCGGCGGCGGCGGCCGCTGCGGAAGCGGCGGCGGCGGCCGCGGTCGCCGCGGCCGCCGCCGGCGAGCACGTCCATCCGGCGCCCTCGCCCCCGCCGCCCGCTGCTCCCACCGCCGACCCTGGCGGCGACGACGACCGCGCCAAGCGGCGGCGGCGCGGGGGCGGCGTCGACTACGTCGCGCTCAACGCCAAGCTGGAGGCGGAGGCCGCCTCGAAAAAGGCGGGCGGGTGATGGAGTGTGCGTGGTGGTGGTGGGCGGTCGTGTGGAGTGGCGCGCGTCGCGGCGCCCGCCACTCCCTCTCCCGCCTCGCTTTTATTGCCGCCAGCTCCGCGGCCTCCACCGCCACCATGGACGAGTTTGTGCTGCCTTCGGTGGAGGCGCTGTCGGGCGCGTTCACCCTCGATGAGCTCAAGGTGAGGGGAATGAATGGCTGACCGGGCCGCCGCGCCCGCGCCCGCGATGCCGCATCATACCCCGCCGTGCGGTTACTGACAATGCCTTTCACCCATCGCAGGAGATTGGGTTCCTGTCGGGGTCGCCGCTCGCCGTGTCGCCGGTGCGCATGGGGCCGGGAGCGGGCGGTGGCGCGCCGCGCCCGCCCGCCGCTCTCCCGCCGCGCGCCGGACCTCGATGGATTAACAGCGATGACCAGCCGCCATCGGCGGGGGCGCCAGGGCACGCGGACCGGGAACAGCGCCCGGGCGGTGGTGGCCAAAGGGGCCGCGCGCGGGACGCGGCCCACCCCCTCTGCCCTCCTTTCCCTCCCCAGGGCGGCATGGCCGATGCCTCCTCCCCTTTTGCCCACCTCCCTCCCTTCGCCGCGGGCGCCGGCCGCGACGACGAGTGGGCGCCGTGGGCGTCCGGGTCGCCCGGCCGCGGCGGGTCGACGCCGTCCCCCACGTGGGCCGCGGCCGCACCGCCCTACTTTGACATGGGCGGGCGCACCGAGTCGGAGCCGGCGCCCGCGTCGCCGGGCGCGGCGCGCGGCGCGAAACGCGCACGCGGCGGCGGCGGCGCGCCGGCGCACACGTCGCGCTCTGGCGCGCGCCGCCCTGCTCGCAGCGGCGGCGCATCGCCTGGTGGCCGCGCAGGCGTCGCTCCCGACCCCGCGGACGCCGCCCTGGCCTCCTACGTGCGCGCCCTCGCCGCCGCGTCCGACCCACCCACCATGCTCGCCCTGCGCGACGCGCTCTACCGCCTGTCCCGCAACACGGATGCTGCGGCGCGCGCGGGCGGCGTGGGCGCGGTGTCGCCCCAGAGCCTGACGGCGCGCGCTCGCGCAGCCGACCGGGTCGTCGCGGCCATGCTCTTCGCGCCGACGGGCGTGGCGGCGTGCTGATGGAGATGACGACGGGGGGGAGTGATTCATTTTCGGGGGCGTGGCGGGGCGGCGCACTTGTCTGCGGCCCGCCGCGGGTCGCCCTGCGGGCTTCGCCACGCCGCGCCTTGCCCGCGCCCTCTGCCGCCCCCGCCTGCTTTGACACCCCAGTTTCGTTTCATGGTTGCGTATGTGAGAACCCTTGCATCTCGCTCGCTCTCAGTGCGGCGGCGGCGACAGCTCAGCCCGCCGCGCGAGACGACGCTCACACCCCCGAGAGGGCGCCGCCCTCTCCCGCTATGCGGCTCTCCCGCCCCCGACCGGCATCCTGCACCTCTCGCCACCGCCTCGCCCCCCTCCCGCCGGCCGCGGCCGCCGATCGCGGCCCGCCGCCGCCCGGCCCGCCCGCGCTCTACGACCCGCCGCCGCCGCCACCGCCGCCGCCTCGGGCAGAGGTAGGAGAGATAAGGCGATGGGGTGGCAATGCGGGGCGCTGGGCGCGCTGGCAGCCGCCAATGCGCCCGCCATCCCTGCAGCCCCCTCCCCGCCGCTCGCTGCTCGCGGCCGGCCTCCTGTTTGCGGGCGCGACCGCCGGCTTCACGCTCGCCTTTGGCGGCAAGAAGGGCGGCGGCGTCGGCTCTGGCAACGACCCGTCCCTCCCGTTCCGTGTCGTCGACGGCCGCGTCTTTGTCTCCCGCTCCGACGGCGCCGTCCTCGCCGTGCGCCGCGCGCCGTCCGACCCGCGCACGTTTGTGCTGGTGGGGGACGGGGGGTCGTACGCGCTGCGCCTGGCGCGCGGCGTCGAGGTGAGCGGGGTCGGCGACCGCGAGCTCCTGACTCGCGTCTTCTCCACGCGCGCCTGGGAGCGCGCGCTCGAGCCCCTGGAGCTGCCGGGCAAGGGGCGGTGACTCAGAAATGGTGGGCCGACGGTTGCAATCTCTTTCGTTCTCTCTCTCCTTCTCCTCCTCTCACAGCGGCGCCAGGCCGCCGTCGAAGAGCAGGTCCAGGCCCGCGGTCGGCGGCGGCCGCCACGCGACGGGCGACGAGGTGCGCGGCGGGGGCGCCGGCTTGAGCGGGGCGGGCGCGAGCGCGGGCGCGGCGCCCGCGCCCTCGAGCGCCCTCCTCTCCCCCTTCCGCGGCCCCCACAGCGCCCACCGCAGCGCCCCGGCCAGCACGGACACGGCCATGGACACGACGACGACGAAGACGGCGGCGAGCGTGGTCGACGGCGCGGCCGCGCGGCGCGCGGCGGCCGCCGCGATGAAGCGGCGGCGGGGGCGCTTGCCGGCGGCTTCGCGGGCGGCGGCGACGGCGTCGTCGACGGGGATGAGGGGGGCGGTGCCGCCCAGGGTCGTGGGCCACACGCCGGGCGGCAGGGTCTCTGCCAAGACCGCGCGCGCCGCGTCGCCGCGCAGGAAGCGAATTTTGCGGCGCACGTTCTCCAGCACCATGGGCGAGATGAGCGACCACAGCGGGCCGAAGATGGCGGGCGCGTTCTGAGAAGAGGGGGGGTTGGAGGGAAAGAAAGGGTGGGCGGCCGCGGCATCCCACCCCTCGACCCCCACCACCCTCGTCGTCTCTCTCCTCCTCACCAAGAAATAGAGCGCGGACAGCCGTTCGGGGTACGACCGCTTGAGCGTGTCGAAGATGCCGCCCAGCGCGCGCGCGTCCAGGTTGGCGGGGCGCACGCCGGCGAGGTCAAAGAGGCAGAGCACCCGCCTGTCCGGGTTGCCCGCGGCCGCGGCCGCGGGTGCCGCCGCTGCCGCCGCATAGGCAGCATCCAGGGCGTAGCAGATGAGGCGGCGGTTGCCCGCCGCATCGCCGCCGTGGTGGAGCCGCGCGCGGATGAGGATGACCGGCCGCCCGCCCGCGTCCAGCCCCTGCAGGCACACCTTGCGCGTGGCGAGCAGGGCCTCGATCTCGGACTCGAGCACGCGCCCCGCGGGAAAGGCCGCGCCGCGCCAGCGCGCGTGAGCGCGCAGCGCGTCGACCGCCACGCCCACGTCGCCCTGCTTGCTCTGCAGCCAGCGCCGGGCGAGGTGGGCGTCCAGGGGCTCGCCGCCGGCGGCGAGCAGGGCGACGGCCTCCTTGTCGGCGCGCACGGCGGCGACGACCGACGCGACGTCGCGCGGCGGGAGCGCGTCGCCCGAGGACGGGCGCGGGCCGTGCAGAGGAGGACGGGCGGGGCCGCCTCTGCCACCTCCCAGCTCCAGGGTGAAGCCGCCGAGGGGGAGGCGGACGCGCAGGCCGCTGGAGGGAAGGCGAAGGCGGGGGGGACCGAGTCGGCCGGCGGCGCGACGCCTGCCGCGCCCCACGCCCATCGTTCTGCCGCCCGCCACGCGCATTCGGCGGTGGCCCACCGTTGCGGCGGGCGTGGCGCCCTCCGGCGCGCGGCGGGCGCCGGCATCCGGGGCAGCGCTTTGCGCGCGCGCGGTGCCAGGCGCGCAAAGCGCTCGCCGCCCCGCATCCGCCCCCCAAATCGCTCACCTGCCGCCGCTGTCGCCCATGGTTGGGGAAGTGGGGGGCGCCGGGCGCTCGCCTGCGCGCGGGGGCGAGGCCTCGAAGGCCGGCCGGGCCGCGGGGCGCGTCCGGGCCGCGGGCGGCAACCCTGAGAGGGGTGCCGCGCCGCCGCGAGGGGGAGGAGGGCGGTCGAGGGGCCGGCGAGGTGTGGGGGCAGTGCGCGGCTTCGCGCGCTACCGCGCCGCGACGACCGCGCCCGCCGCGCCGGCCTCGAGCGCGTCCGGGTCCAGCGACCGCCCGATGGCGACCCAGCGCGCGACGGGAGGAGGGGAGGGGTCGTTGGCGGCGGCGGCGTCGCCGTCTACACCTCCTTCACCCCCCCAGGGCCCGCAGTCGACGATCTCGTACGTGTCGTGCACCGCCTGCAGCACGGCCTTGCGTAGTGGGGCGTTGCCAGGGGCGAGCAGGGGGAGCAAGGCTTTCATGCGGTAGATGTCGGGCGCGCCGGCGACGCCGCGGTCGGCCCACAGCACCGACTCGAGCCAGGCCCGTAAAGGGGTTTCGTCGATGGCGCCAGGGGTGGTCGTCCACGCGTGGGAGACGATGCCGTCGTCGTGCGCGTGTGTGGCGAGGGCAAGGGCGGTGGCGGGCGCGGCGCTCCCACCACCTCCACTTCCACTCACGCGCGCCGCGGACGCCGCTGTGCGCTCGGGGTCGACCGTGCCCCGCCCCAGCAACAGCCCCGGGTCGATGACGGAGCGCACGGTGGCGTGGAGGGTGGCGCGCGGGTTGATGCCCCGCACCGCGGCCGCGGCGGCCTCACGCTCGCTCTCGCAACAGGCGTCCGTCTTGTTCAACAACACCACATCCGCATACGCCACCTGGCGCGCCACCTCGCGCACCGCGCCGCGCGGGCGCGGGTCGGCGAGCGCGGACCGAAAGCGGCCCGCGTCGACGACGGCGACGACGCCGTCCAGGCGGGCTGTCGGCTCTAATGCGTCGTCCGACCACAGGGCCGCTGCCGCGGGGCCGGGGTCGGCGAGGCCGGAGGTTTCCACGAGGATGGCGTCGAGGTCGTCCCGGGCCGCCAGGGCATCGAGCGCCACGGCAAATTCGCCCCGCGTCGCGCAGCACAGACATCCATTGGCCAGCTCCACCCAGTCAGAAGGGCCCAGCGCGGTCGCGCCGGCCTTTTTGGCGGCCGCGGCGACAAGCGCGGCCTCGATGCCCGCGTCGGCCGCCGCCTCGTTGAGCACGACCGCAAACCGATACCCGTGCGCGGTGGTGAGCACGTGGTTGAGCAGGGTCGTCTTGCCGGCGCCCAGAGCGCCCGTGATGAGCGTGACGGGGGTCGGCGGGCGGCCTGGAAGGCGCGCCGGGGGCGGCGCAGGCGCCGGCGCTCTCGCCTCGATCACTGCGTCCAGCGGGACGGCGTCGGGCGGGTCGTCGTCGTCCGAGGGCGGCATGGGGAGAGTGGCAATGGGGACGCAACGCGGCTCATTACTCTGCCGCCCTCCTTTCCTCCCGCCGCCCCGCGGGCGCACGCATCACACACACACCGCCCACCGCCCTCTCACAATGGGCTTCTGGGGCGGCTCCCTCCTCTTCGCCCTGCTCGCGGGCGCCCTTGGCGCGGCCGTCACGTTCAAGTCCAAGCCGGGGCACCAGAGGTCAGAGATGGAGATAGATGGGAGGGGGAGGGGGGCGCGGGCGGGGCGCAGCGCGCACGCGGGCCCATTCCCCTCTTCTCTCCCTCTTCCGCAGCATGCACCACCTCCTGTGCGGCACCGCCGTCTTTTGCTGCTGGCTGATGTGAGAGAGAAAGAGAGAGGGAGAGAGCAGAGATATGGTGGTGGTCGAGCCGCGCGCGGCCGACGCCCCCTCCCTCCGACCTCCTCAGGTGGGCTCTCATCTACGTCGCGCAGACGCACCCGCTCGTCCGCCCCGTGCTCCAATCGTGATCCAAGGACGGAGAGAGGGAGAGGCACGGGCGTTTGATTTTTCTCGTTCCTCTCTGGCCGGCCGCTGCAACGCCGGCCGCGCGCCAGCCGCCCTTGAGCCCGCCGTCTCGGTGTCCCGCCTCTCTCTCTCACAAACACGCCCCCAGAAATGGGTCCCCCAGCCAACCACCAAACACACCCCCGCGCAGCCTCCCTCTCCCTCCTCTCCTCCTCACACGCCCACCTGCGCCGCCGGCGCCTTGGCGTTGCCCTCCGGGATGGTGGCATACTTGCCCAGCAACGCGCGGAACTCGTCGCCGGAGATCGTCTCCTTCTCAATCAGCACGTCGACAATCGCGTCCATCGCCGCGCGGTTGTCGCGGATGTGGCCGAGCGCGTCCTCGTACGCCTCCTCGGCGATCTTCTTGACGCTCTCATCGATGCGGCGCTGCAGAGATTCCGAGACCGAGTTGCGCGCCATCATGCGCATGATCATGTCGCCGCCCTGCGCCGACGGGTCGAGCAGCGACCACGGGCCGATGTCGGAGAAGCCGTAGTTGACGACCATCTGGCGCGCCATGGAGGTGACCTGGGCGGGGAGGGAGGGAGGGGGTGGGGTGGGTGGGTGCCTGCGCGCGAAGCGCGTCGCTCCGCCCTCTTGCCTCCCGCCCCTCCCACCTGCTGCAGGTCGGACGAGGCCCCGGTCGTGACCTCGGCGTCGCCGAACACGACCTCCTCGGCTGCGCGCCCGCCGAGCGCGCCGACGATGCGCGCAAAGATTTGTTGCTTGGAGATGAGCGTCGGGTCTTCGCCGGGGATGAACCACGTGAGCCCGCGCGCCTGCCCGCGCGGGATGAGGGTCACCTTCTGCACCGCGTCGTGGCCCGGCATGAGCGTGCCGCAGATGGCGTGCCCGACCTCGTGGTACGCGACGAGCGATTTCGATTTCCCGTCGACCATCGGCGTCCCCTCCATGCCCGCCACGATGCGGTCGACCGAGTCGTCGATCTCCGCGTTGGAGATGGCGGTCTTGTTGCGGCGGCCGGTGAGGATCGCGGCCTCGTTGAGCAGGTTGGCGAGGTCGGCGCCCGAAAAGCCGGGCGTGCGCATCGCGACCTCCGAGAGGTCGACCTCGCCGTCCAGGCGCTTGTTGCGCGCGTGCACCTTGAGGATGGAGAGGCGGCCCTTGGAGTCGGGGACGTCGACGGAGACTTGGCGGTCGAAGCGGCCGGGGCGGAGGAGGGCGGGGTCGAGAATGTCGGCGCGGTTGGTCGCCGCGACGACGATGACGCCCGTGTTGCCCTCGAAGCCGTCCATCTCGGTGAGCAGCTGGTTGAGCGTCTGCTCGCGCTCGTCGTTGCCGCCGCCGACGCCGGTGCCGCGCGAGCGGCCGACGGCGTCGATCTCGTCGACAAACACGATGCACGGCGCGTTTTCCTTGGCCTTCTTGAAGAGGTCGCGCACGCGGGACGCGCCGACGCCGACAAACATCTCGACGAACTCGGAGCCCGAGATGGAGAAGAACGGGACGCCGGCCTCGCCCGCGATCGCCTTGGCGAGGAGCGTTTTGCCCGTCCCCGGCGGCCCGACGAGGAGCACGCCCTTGGGGATGCGCGCGCCGACCGCGGTGAACCGCTCGGGGCGCTTCAGGAACTCGACGACCTGCAGTGGGAGGGGGGAGGGAGGCAGGGTGGGCGTCGCAGGGTGGGCGGCAGGCGCGTCACCCTCCTCTCTCCCTCCTGTCTCTCTCCCACCTCTTCAAAGTCTTGCTTCGCTTCATCCACCCCCGCCACATCGTCGAACCCGATGCCCGTGTTGGGCTCCATCTGGAACTTGGCCTTGGACTTGCCAAACGCGAGCGGGTTGCCCGGGCCGCCGCCCATCGGCCCGCCGCCGCCCGACCGGCGCGAGAGCAGGAAGAGGCCGCCCACGAGGAGCAGGGGGAACGCCAGGTTGCCGAGCAGGCCGGCGACGACGGCGCCGCCGTCCTCGGCCTGGGTGTGGGCCGCAAAGTCGACGCCCTTGGCGCGGAATTTGGTGAGCAGCTCCTGCGACGTCCCCGGCAGCTGCACGCGCACGCGCTGCACCCGGTTGCCGAGCTCGGGGGACGCGGCTTCCACGATGGCGATCGTGCCGTTCTCGTAGAGGTCGACCTGTGGGGAGGGAGCACGTCGGCGACTGCGCCGCGCCGCGAGCGCGCCACGGCGGCTCCTTCCCGTCCGCCCCATCCACGGCCTCGGACCCTCCCCCCCGCCCCAAATCCCTCCCACCTTTTGCACGCGGCCCAGGTCGAGGTACTCCAGGAAGCGGGAGTAGGACATGCGCGACGCGGCGACCGCGTCGTCGGCGCGCGCGGCGCGGGGGAGGAGGGCGGGCGCGACCGCCGCCACGCCGGCGGCCAGGCCGGCGAGCAGGCGGCGCTTGGCGGGGTCGGCGGCAGGAGGGGTGGGCTGGGAGAGGGCGGGTGGGAGGGCGCGGCGTCGGGCGGGCGGGGACGGCGTGCGTGGGGCTCCGCACGCCCTCGCGGCGCCCAATCCGGCCCTCTGCTGGCCGCGCAACCGTGTCACGGCCCCCGATGGGAGACGCGAGGCGGGCGCGGCGGAGCGCACGCCGCGCCACACGGCGCTGAGCGCCGTGGCCACGCGCCCGCGTCTCCCACACCGCCCGCGCCCGCTCCCACCGCTGCTCACCTGGGCGGCCGCGCGCACGGACATGCGCGTGGCGCGCGCCGGCAGGGCTGATGAAGAGGGAGGGGAGGGGGAGCGCGTCGGCGCGCGCGCTCGCCCGCGGCCGGCGCCAACACGCGCCCCGCTCTCTCTCTGCTCTCTCACCGGGCAGGCCGCGGGTCACGCGGGTGGCGTGCATGGCGGTCGGGGCGGCGATGGGGGCCAGGGAGTGGGTGAGGCGTGCGGCGCGCCGGCGGCCACTCTGCCCGCGCGCCGGGCGCGCGCCGCGCACCCGCCGCCGCCGCCATGTTTGGCGGCGGCGCGGGTGACATCGGGTCGCCCAGCTGGTGAGAGGAGAGAGGAGGGAGGGGGGCGCCGCGGCGGCCGGTCGCGTGACTGCTGGCGGTTGGAGGGGGGGGTGGGTCGGCCGCGCCTTCCTCCCAGCGAGAACGCTGGATGCAGGCGCGGCGTGAGAGGGCGCGGCTCGAGGCGACACTCCCGCCGACGCGTGCGCCCCCGCCGCCCTCCCCCAATCTCAGGCTGACGGTCGACGCGTCGGTCGCCGCCGTCTTTGGCGACGCCCTGGACGCGCCACCGCGCGCGACAAGCGCGCCGCCGCACTTGGAGCAGCTGTGGGCGGCGCACGGGCCGGTAAGAGAAGAGAGAGGAGGGGGGTGGGGCGCGCCTAGGGAGCGTGGCGTGCGCCCTCCCCATCGCCCGCGCCCGCGCGCAGTTGAGCAGGGCCCAATGCGGGCCGCGAGCCGGCCTGGTGATTGGCGGCGGCGTGCGCGCGCCCCCGACGCCGCCGGTCCCGACGCCCTCTCTCCTCACCTCTCCCCAGGCCTTTGCCTCGGCCGCCGAGACCGACGGCCGCTGGACCCCCGCCCTGGGCGACATTCGCTGCGACGAAGACTATGAAAAGTTCTACTCGCTGCAGGCGGCGGCGGGGAGACGGTTGCCGCCGCCGCTCCTCGGCGGCGACAGCGGCGCGTCGGGCTCGTTCTTTGGCCACGCCCCGCCCACCGCCCCCACCGACGGCTACGCTCCCTTTGACGACGACGGCGGCGGCGCGGCGCGCGACGGCGTGCTGCGCGCGCTGGGCGGCCTCGCGCTCGCCGACGCGTCGCGCCTCGGCCGCGCGCCGTCGCCCGCGGGCGACGCCCCGTTCCTGCCCGACGGCCTGGGCGGCTTGGCGCCGCCCCGGCACCACGCGCGCACGCCGCCGCCGCAGGCGCGCACGCCGCCGCCGCCGCCGCCGACGCCGCCCGCAAATAGTGTTGGAGGGGCTGGCGTGACGCCCGCGCAAGCGCTGGCCGGTGCAGCCGCGGCCGCGGCGGCCGCAGCGGCCCGCCACGGGCGCGGCGGCGGCCACCCCGGCCACCACCACGCGCACGCCCCCCCCCCTCCTCCGGCCCTCTCCCAAGCAGAGTACGCCGCCGCCTACGCCGCCGCGTACGACGCCGCCCTGGCCCAGCACGCGCACGCGGCGGCGGCGGCGGCGGCGTACGGCGGGATGGGGACTGGGTACGGTGGCGGCCTTCACCCCTCCTCCTCTTCCCTCGCCGCCTACGCGCCGCACTACTACGCCGCCGGCCACGGAGCGTCCGCCGCAGCGGCCGCGTCCGCGGCGGCGGCGTCGCACTCGGCGGCAGTGCTGGGGCGGGGCGGCGGGGGCGCGTTTCGCGGCGACCCGCGCGCGGCGGTGGCAGCTCGCGCGGCCCTCCCTCCCGGCGGCCGCCCGCCCCGCCCGCGCGCCCCGCCCACCGCGCCCAACGACATGATGCTGGACGACGCCGGCGCGCGCCTGGGGCTGACGACGATCGACGAAGCCGTGGGCCAGGTCGCCGCGCTCGCGCGCGACCAGCACGGCTGCCGCTTCCTCCAGCGCAAGCTGGACGATGGAGGGCCGGCCGCGGTCGCCATCGTGCTGCCGGAAGTGGTCGACGCGGTGCACGTGCTCGCGGGCGACCCGTTTGGCAACTACCTGGTGCAGAAAGTCGCCGACCGCGCGTCGCCCGACCAGCGCACCGCGCTCCTGCGCGCCGCCGCCGCCGACGGCGGCCTCGTCGCGGCAGCCCTGTCGCCGCACGGCACACGCGCGGTGCAGAGGCTGGTGGATGCGGGGGCCGGGTCCAGGGACGGCGTGGACGCGTTGATCGCCGCCCTCGCCCCGGGTGTCGTCACGCTCGCGCGCGACATCAACGGCAACCACGTCATCCAGCGCGTCCTGCACCGGTTCACCCCCGACGACGCGTCGTTCGTGTACGACGCGGTCGTCGACGCGCTGGCCGACGTGGCCACGCACCGCCACGGGTGCTGCGTGCTCCAACGCTGCGTCGACGCTGCGCCGCCCGCGCCGCGTGCGCGCATCATTGCCGCCGTCGCGGCCGCCGCTCTGCCTCTGTCCCAAGACCCCTTTGGCAACTACGTCGTTCAGTACGTGCTCGAGGCGGGCGGCCGCGCGGGCGCGGCCGCGGTCGGCGCTGCGCTCGCGGGGCACGCGCCGCGGCTGGCGCAGCAAAAGTTTGCGTCCAACGTCGTCGAGCGCATGTTGAAGCTCGACTTTGGGAGCGAGGATGGAGGTGAAGGTGGCGGCGAGGGCGAGATAGACGCTTCTCTCCTCCCGACCACCCAAGCTTTATGCGACGCCGTCGTCCTGGAGCTCGCCGCGACGCCAGCACTGCCCCGGCTGCTGCAGGACCCGTATGCCAACTACGTGGTGCAGTCGGCGCTGGCGGCGGGGGGGCCCGTGGCGGGGGCGGCGCTGGCAGAGGCGGTCAAGCCTCATTTGCCCGCCCTGCGCGGCACGCCGCACGGCAAGCGGGTGGCGGCACGTGTCGTGGCTCGGGAAGCGCTGGCGGCGGCGGCGGCGGGCGCGGACGCGGCGCCGGTGGTCGACGCGGCGGCGTGACGCCTCGGCGGCAAGAAGCCGCGTGGCGTCGTCCCCGTCCCTTCTGTTTCCCCCTCTCCCCTCCCGCGATCGGCCCACCCCCCATGTGCCACCCCACCCACCCCGCCGCGCGCGCCGGGCGCGCGACGACGCGCCCGGCGCGCGCCGCGCCCCCCCCCCCCCCCCCCCCCTGCGGTTTTGATTCGGGTGCGCGCGGGCGCCCAAGTCTGGCCGGGAGAGGGCCCGGCTTGCTGTAAGGCGTCGCGGCTCGAGTCCGGGCGCACGTGTGCGGTCGGCGCGACGACCGCCACCGTGCGCCCCGCCTGGCGCAACGCGACCAGTTTCACGTGTGCCCGCCGCGGCTGGGTGTCGAACCTTCTCTGCGGCGCGGCTGGAGTCGCGCGCTGCGGCGATCGAGCGCGGTGCGTGCCGCCTGCTCGACCGGTTCCCCGCGGGCGACGCCGTCCCCGAAAGTGCACCCCCCCCCCCACACGCCGATGTGGGTGCTTGGATGGGCAGAAAGCGGCCGGGTGGCCACTGGACGCGCGCGGCGACGTTCGCTTGTCGCGCCGTTTGCACCCCTCCCGCCGCCCCTCCCCCCTCCCCCAAATGCGCCCCACCCCTCCCTCCCTCTCACTGCTCCTCGTCCAGCGTCGGCCGCCGCAGCGCGCGCAGCGCCGGGTCGTGCGCCGTCGCAAACCGCGCCTCGGACAGGTCGGTCTTGTGCGTCAGCTTGGTCGGCAGCGCCCATTGACGTTTTCTGCAAATGAGAGAGGTGGTGGGCGGCGGCGGCGGCGGCGGCGGCGGCGGTGGACGCATCGTCGCGCGGCGACCGCCGCGGCGGCCGCGCCTGGGCGCCGCGGCGTCCCCGCCTCTCCCTCACGACTTCCACCTCTCCACCTCTCCACCATTCACGCACATGGCCACCCGCGCCGCGTCCACCCGGCGCGCGTACGCCGCCCACCACGCGTCCCGGGACGCGGACGACTCCATGCGCGCCTCGATGAGGCGCCGGACAGAGTCGAGCATGGCGAGAGGAGGCGGGGGCGGGCGCCGCGGCGGGAGCGCCGCGGGAGAGAGTGGGCTGCGCGACGCCGACGCACGCCACTTCCGCGGCGCCCGCCCACCAGGTGCGCCCATCTCGTGGCGCTGAACGCAGCCGTCGCCGCCGCCAACCCGCCCGCCGGGCGCGGGCGGCGGCAGGCGGCTCCGGCGGCTGCGGCCGTGGCCGCGCGCCGGCCGCCGCGCCGGCGCGGCCTCCCGCCCGCCCGGCGCCCGGCCTCCCTGCGCCTGACGCGGCGCGGTCGCGCGCCGCGATCAGCCGCGGGGAAAAGAGGCTGCAGGCGCCCGATCCCGCCCCCCCGCGGCGGCGGCGGCCCCGGCCGCCCGATCGCGGCCCGTCGCCGACGCCCCCACCCCCCACCCCCCCTCCACAGCACCGCCGCCACCCCACCCACCCACCATGGCCCCCGCGACCGCCACCCGGGGCGCCAAGAAGGCGGCCAAGAAGCCTTCCACCTTCGTGCTCGACTGCGCGCGCCCCGTGGACGACAAAATCCTCGAACTCCCCGCCCTCGAGAAATTCCTGACCGACCGCATCAAGGTCGGCGGCAAGGCGGGCGTGCTGGGGGACGCGGTGACGGTTTCGAAAGACCGCACCAAGATCACGGTCGTGGCCACGCCCGACGCCGCCCTGTCCAAGCGGTACCTCAAGTACCTCACGAAGAAGTTTTTGAAAAAGCACGCGGTGCGCGACTGGCTGCGCGTCGTCGCGGCGCCCGGGGACCGCGGCGCGTACGAGCTGCGCTACTTCAACATCGCGGCCGACGCGGACGAGGACGGCGACGAGTGATGGGTTGAGATGGGGTGGGGTGTGGGGGTTCCTGCTCTGCAATCTCGCTGTTTCGCGGGGTCGGGACGAGGTGGAGATGGGGGCGGGAGAGCGCGCGCGCCTCTCTCTCCTCACTCCGCCCTTGACCCACGACCGCCGCCGCCTCTCGCACCGCCTTCATGCAGCTGCAACACGCCGCGGCGCGCTCCCGGCTGCGGCCCGCGGCCGCGCCCGGGAGCGTGGGCGCGCCACGCGCCGCGCCGTCGCCCACCGCCCGCCCTGCGCCCACCCTTCCCTCTGGCGGCACGCTCGTGCTCGCCGCCAAGCCTGGGCGCCCGCGGGGCGCGGGCCGGCCGGGTGCGTGGGGCGCGGCGATGGCGGCCGCGTGCGAGGCGTGGGGTGGGCGGGCGTCGCCGGGCGCCGGCGGGCCGCCACCACCGCCGGCGCGATGGCTGGATGTGTCAAGCCGCGCCCTCGACGCGGCGCACGCCCCAACCGCCGCCACCACGCGTGCTCACGCCACCACCCTTCCTCCCTCCCTCCTCCAGCCGGCTCCCTCGCCCGCGCCGCGACCCCGGGCGGCGTGGCCGACGCCCCCGTGCGCACGCCGGGGTCGGACGTCGCGAAACAGACGCGCCCGCGGCCTCCCCGCCCGTACCGCGTCCTGCTGCACAACGACGACGTCAACCGCCGGGAGTACGTCGTGCGCGTCCTGCTCAAGGTCAGGAGGAGAGGGGGAGTGGGCGGGACGGCGGATGGGAGCGGCCGGCGGAGAGCCAGAAAAAAAACAAAACTCGAAAGACACACCCCCTCCAAACGCCCACCACCACCTCCCCTCTCCACGCTGCAGGTCGTCGACGGCCTCGCCCTGGACGACGCCGTCGCCTGCATGGCGGAAGCGCACGCGCACGGCAAGGCGACCGTCGTCGCGTGCGGGCAGCCCGACGCGGAGCGCTACTGCGAAGGGCTGCGCTCGGCGGGGCTCGTCGCCTCCATCGAGCCCGCGGGCAAGGGAGGAGGAGCTGGGGGGGGCGACTGAAGGAGAAGGGGAAGGAGGAGGGGTGTGCAGCGGTTGGCGGGCTCCGCCCCGGCCGCGCGCGCTACGCACAATTTTTGGGGAGGCCGTACTCGCGGTCGGCCGTTGGGCGCGCCCGGGAGGGCGCAGCGCGTGTGAGGGGCGATTCATTTTTCTCTCGGCCGGCCGACGACGCGCGGCCGCCGGCCCCTCTCTCTCCTCGCCGCCACCGGCAACCAGGCACCCGCCACTCGCTGCGGGGGGCCCTGGCGTCCGCAACAAACCCGCCGCAGCCGGCTGCTCCCTGGCCGCTCAGCGCCCAAGCCTCTCTCTCTCCCCTCCACTCCGACGACCTCCCCCCCTCTCTCCCTCACTCTCCGCGCCCCCTTTTCCCGCGCCTCCGATGCTGGCGGTGCGCCCCTCCCCCCGCCGGCCGGCGGCCGCGGGACGCGCGCCGGCGGCGGCGGTCGGGGCTCGGCCGTCGTTTGCGGCCAGCTCCCGGGCCCAGTTGGCGTCGTTTGCCCGCATTGCCGCCCCAGGTGAGAGGGAAGGAGGTGATGGACCGGATGGGGCGGCGGTTGGGCGCGGAGGCGGCCACAGCGTCCGCCCTGGCGTGCGGCGCGCGGCCGGCGCACCGACCGCCCGCGCTGCCCGCCCGCCCGCCGCCACCCGCATCGGAGCCTCCAACCACGCCATTGCCCTCCACCACCACCCACCCAGCCCGCGGCCGCGCGCGCGCCGCGGTCGCGATGGGCAACAACGCGTCAGACGGCCCGTTCTCCCCCCTGGTGAAAGTCGTGCGGACCGCGATTGGGCAGAAGGAGTTCAACCAGCTGCGCGGCAAGGCCATCTCGGCGCACTCCCAGGGTGAGGGAGGATGGAGGAGGGGCGAGGGCGCGCGGGCGGCGCGCGGCGCGCGCCGGCCGCCGGCGCCGGCGCCGCCGCGGGCGCTGCCGGCCGCTCTTTCGCGCCCACCCACCCACGCCACCCCCCTCCCACCCTTTAGTCATCAAAGAGTTTTGCAAGTCGATCGGCGTCGACAACAAGCAGGTGCAAGGCTTGATCCGCCTGGCCAAGAAAAACGGGGAGAAGCTCGGCTTCCTCTCGTGACGCGCCCTGGGCGCCGCCGTGGCGTGCCACCACCGACCCAGCGTCCGGAGAGAGAGAGGAGAGAGAGTCTGTTTCGTTTCGGCAGGAGAGCGGGGCGCCGCGCCTGCCGCCGCGCCGGCCCCGCGCTCGGCCCACGCTCTGCGCACTTGCCCCACCCGCCCGCCTGTTTTCATGGGGGGCGGCCGCGATCCCGGTTGCAACCCGCCGATCCCGTTCGTGTGTCCCAAAGGAGAAGGGGGGCGGCGGGGGGATCGGTGGCAGACCGAAACGCGACCAAAACACCGACCCCTCCTCCTCTGCTCTCTCTCCCTCCTTCTAGCTGCGCCGCCGCTTGCCGTCCACGAGCGCCAGCTCCAGCCGCCCCAGCGCGCGCGCCTGGCGCGCGACGGCGGCCAGCTCGGCCCCGATACCGCCGTCGGTCGGCGCTGCGCCACCGGCGCCGACGACCGCGCGCACGCACGCGGCGGCGGCGGCGGCCAGCGCCTGGAAAGTGCGGGCGCGGTGCACGGCGTCGGGCTACAAGGTCGTGGGGGGCGGGAGGTGGGCCGCGGCGGGCAAGCCGGCGCCCCCCCTCCTTTTCTCTCTTCCTCTCGTCTCCCTTACGTGCGCGTCCAGCTTGGCCAGGTCCGCCCCCAGCAGCGGCTCCAAGGACGCGTGCAGCGCGCGCAGGGCGGCCTGAAGAGGAGGGCGGGGTCGGGGTCGGCGCCGGCAGCGTCGATGCCGCGGCCGCACCCCCCTGCCGCCCTCCTCGCCACACCTCGGCCTGCTCCAGCGACTCTAACGCATCATCGGGCGGCGGCACGTCCACCTCCATCGAGGCGGCGGCGGACTGCGCCCCGCCGGCGGGTGTGCCGAGCGCCGGCGCCAGCCCCGCCCCCACACTCTCGGCCCGCCCGCCATCGGGCCCGGCCGACACCATGGCCGCTGACCCGTCGGACGACGGCCGGGACGCCCCCCCCCTCCCCCCCCTCCCGCCGGGCGATGCGGTCGTCGCCGCGCGCGCGGGCGACGTGCTCACCGCGGCGACTCTGCTCAAGTCGGACCACTTTCCCGGGTGCCAAAACTCGCGCCTCACGCCGCTGCTGCCCGGGGCGCCCAATTTTAGGCAGGTGCCCGGGCTGCCCGTGTATGGACTCGCCATCCCGACCGCCGCCGGCGCGCGCGCCGCGCTCGACGCGCTCGGTGCGGGCGGCGGGGGCGGGAGGCGGGTGCTGTGGCACAATTTGAGGGAGGAGCCGGTCGTGTATGTGAATGGCGCGCCCTACGTCGTTCGCGAGGCCGCAGCGCCCTTTGCCAACCTGGAGTACACTGGTGGGGTAGAGGGGAGGGGTGGGGCGTGGTTTCGGATCGTGGGGCGGGTTCCTGGGTCGACGCGAGCGCGTCCGACCGCGCGCCCTCGCGCCCCGCGCCTCCCGCAGGCATCGACCGCACGCGCGTGGAGGACATGGAGGCTCGCCTCAAGGCAGACGTCCTGCGGGAGGCAGCCAACTACGACGGGTGCGTGCTCGTCGCGCACGAGGCGGCCGACTTTCAGGCAAGGCGCTGGGGAGAGACGGGGAGGCCGGGCGGC
>Ga0315284_10001166_pt1 | contig 37179 bp, 42 predicted proteins | sample YL17G09_16_MG_FD_203696 | JGI IMG/M metagenome (GOLD analysis project Ga0315284, IMG submission 203696) | Sediment microbial communities from Yellowstone Lake, YNP, Wyoming, USA - YL17G09_16 | ecosystem: Environmental > Aquatic > Freshwater > Lake > Sediment | place: USA: Wyoming | collected...
ATCTATCGAACCGCCTATCTCTGGAATAGTCATAGGGAAAACATGCGGTGGTTATCAGAATACTGAATTGAATGAGTACAATCTGCTTCTAGGAACACCTGTGGTTCTTTGAGAATCAAAGAACCAAGCTAATCCAAATAGGGGAACTTAACATTCATTGAGGGAATGAAGACAAGACAAGCAGCAGTGTGAGGCAAATACCATGAACAAAAAGCGAATTTGTGGTCTGATCTGCGTAATCTTCATTGCAGGAATCACTACCACTTCATTGCTTGTCGTCAGCCTCAATAGTCGTGAGATTGTCCAAGATGTGGTGGTTCAGAATCCAGATGGATCAAAAGGCACTGTGTTTGTTGTATTCCGACCAGGATTGACAAGTTTCAATCAGGATATTGTAAATGAATTCATACGTGGCTTGATAGAATCGGATTGGCGAGTGGAAGTAACCACAAGTTCACAGCAGACTCCAACAAACGTGACAACATATGACTTGATTGTGTTAGGAAGTCCAGTTAACGGAGCAAAACCACATGAATCAATGCTAGCATATCTCACGCGTGCTAACTTCGAAGGAAAACCGGTTGTACTGATTCTTACATCTGGATTTGTGGGAGGACCTGGACTTGACGCTTTCGAGAATGCAACTACCGATGCAAATGGTGTGATTATTAGTGCAATGCAATTCCAAATCTTCGAAGCGGATGCAAGAAGCAGAGCCTATACTGCTGGAACCGAAATCTCATTGGGAACATAATCTGAATGGCCTGTGCATCGAATCCCTACAAGCTCTTCACTATCTTCTCTAGACAGTCAAGACCTTTTGCATCAGAATCGCCAGTATCGGTCACAGAAATTCTTCACGCATCAATCTCATCCATAATCGATATGAACGACCGACCTCAGGGTCATGAGCTCACGGGATGGTATTATCTTGAGAACTGTGGTGGCAATCGCCGGGCCACACAAAAACGCAGATAAGGTCTGACCGTGGTCGCAGTGTCGGGTGGAGGCGACAAGCAATCGACCTAGAACAATACTTCGAGAAGATTCCTTTCCATACCGCAGTCAAATTCAGCAAGAGGCTTCTTCCGGCTCTCCCACAAGGCTTCGAGCCCACCATCAAGGGCGAGCCGCGGATCGGCATGTTGGGGCAGTACAGATATGGTCCCTTCCATGCTTATGACTTCGGAAACTACTGGCTGATCCATAAGGACCGGTGGAACCCGGAAACTCATCTGTGGGAGCATATGGTTGAAGATACACCGCAGTGGCTAGCTGTAGCCGCTGTCGCTGGTGTGCTTGCGGGATCTGCAGTGATTGGTTTTCTCCTTCGTGGCAAGAGAAACGCACGACCGAAGGCTGCGGATTCAAGACCCCGGCAAACCTCGTGGACAAAGTGATTAGTGCCCAGTCAAGAAGCTCCGATGAATAGATCAAGTTGTGGTTTCTTCATCAAACCTGTGAGTGTTATTCATCAGAAACGCTGCTGGTGTTGCCTATGAAATCTCTATTGGTTCTGTTTTCATATCATCACAATAATACTGAGAAGATTGCTAACGTCTTTGCCAGAGTTCTTGATGCACAAATCAGAACGCCACAGCAAGTGGACCCTGAAGAGCTTCAAGATTATAGTCTAGTAGGCTTTGGCTCCGGGATATACGATGCGAAACATCACAAATCTCTGCTTGACCTTGCCGACAGACTACCACAAGTCACCGACAGGAAAGCATTCATTTTCTCAACTAGCGCTATGATGGGAGAGGATAAAGTCGCTAAAGATCACTCGACGCTTAGGGAAAAACTACAATCCAAAGGCTACATGATTGTTGGTGAATTTGCTTGTCATGGATTCAACACTAATAGTTTCATGAGATATCTTGGGGGAATGAACAAGGGCAGACCTAATGCTGAAAACCTCAGGAATGCAGAAGAGTTTGTCCAGAACCTTCAACAAGCTTTCGCAAAAGAGGAAATAGGTTCAACAGGAAAGAAGCGATCAAGATGGGGTTCACTATAAAAGAGGTATGACGATTGCATTCATACTGGATTTAGAAAGGAGTTTGGAAAGAAGATGAGCGAAGAGCCAATCGATGAAGCACCAAAGAGATTTCTAAAAAGACACTGGAAAATGACGATAGTATTTGCCGTGGTCTTTGCTGGAGCTGTGATTGGAGCACTTCTTGTATTTCTTTGGCTTGTGGCTACTGCCCAAGCAACAGGACTCGTGCCAGCTGTGCTTGGCCAATGGTCAATTGGTTATGTGATCACATTCATTTTGCATCTGATTTTCTGGGAACTTGTCCTTGTAGGAAGCTGGGTATTTCCACTAGTACTGGTTATGATCTTCCGATGGTACAGAATACTTCCAGAGGAAGAACGGGAAGGGTGGCCTCGGCGTGGTAGGCGTGAAGGGAGCGATGCCTTCGGTTTCTTGGTTGGAGTGACATGGTTGATTGTTGTATGGTTAGATGGCCGGTGGAACCTAGCCTTTGAATCGTGGACGTTCACTGACTTGGTATATTCATGGCTATCTGCAGTTCTCTGGGATTTGTTGATTCTCGGAGTTCCCATTGCATTATACTTCATCTGGTGGATCAGAAAGGAGATGAAGACGGAACCTTAGGATTATGGTTCAGAAGAAGCACTTGAGTCAACAGACTAGTGGGCCTCTCGGCAACCTTGATGAATACGCAGTATCCTGGCTCTCGCGGGATTGTTCGACACTGTTCTCTATGAGACTATCTGACACTTCGTTTGGTGATTCGGTGACAAAGCAGAAGAAAACGTCAGGAGAATCTGAAGGAGAATGGTAGCGGGTGGTCGATTTGAACGACCGATCTCAGGGTCATGAGCCCTGCGGCATGCAGTTATTCCTGCTCACATAGAGCATCAATACAGAAGACAACCGCAGAGGCCATCATTATCTGAGCAAGCATGAAACAAGTGCTCTCCCAGAAGAGTCATAATGGATGCCTTGGTCTTCGGCATGAAACCCGAGTCAGGTTTTTGGTCTTTTTGACCTTCTTCGACGGTTCATCCATTGCTTCTTGAACCATTCAACTACGGTGCTCATGGTTATTTCATATGCACGAGGATTTGTGAGACCGTGATCTGCGCCCTGCACAATGACCAAGTCCTTCGGCTCACCAGCCAGCTCATAGAGGCGCTTTACTCCTGCTAGGTCAATACCTTCATCATCGCTACCATGGACAACCAGTAATGGGCGCGGTGATATCTTGAAGATCTCGCTCATGGGATTGTGTACCCTGGCATCCACCACCATTCTGCGAAGCATTCCTGCCTGAACCTCTGGGTCCTCGATGCCACGAATCTGAGTGGGATCTGTTTCAACGATGTAATCAACAGCGGGACGAATCAATGATGACTGAGAGAACCAGAGTGTGTCATAGACTGGCGCCCGCAGGCAGAGCGCCTTGACGCGTTTATCCTCAGCCACGGCACAGACTGCAACTGCTGCACCAAAGCTTGTTCCGTACACTCCGGACCATGATTTAGCTGTCAGGTCCCACTCCAGCAGGTGTGAGATGGCCGCCTTAGCATCTTTGATCTCGCCCGCAAGAGAGAACATTCCATCACTCTGCCTGAAGCCCCTGAAGTCGAAAGTCAGAACTGCGAAACCAGCCTCAGCAAGCCTTGTTGCGAAACCGCTGACTTGGTCAGGTTCACCTGGAAGTCCGTGGAATTTGCAGATACCTGGGAAGGGTCCATCTCCACTTGGAATGACGAAGTTTCCCCTGATTGTCATTCCTTCTAAGGTGAACTCGGTAGGAATAACCTCTACCATACTTCTTTGGCACTTCCACGGTTTTATAAAAGACTTCCCGAGATTCTTGCGCGAAGAGAGTTTGTGCTTCCACAGGGCTTGACCACCGGTCTGTTATCCAGCACACGCGTCGATTTCTTACGGGTGCAACCTGCTGTCCCTCTGGCCTGAACCGCAGATATGCAAGCGCTTAAGGAAACCTATAAGAGAATTCGACAGAGGGCGAGGCCATAGTGTAGGCTTCGAGTGTGGTGTACGAGGTGCCGGGCCGTCGAAGTCTGGATGAAATGGGGTACTACGACTACGCCGCAACAGTGGGCATACCGTACTTCCATTGGGGTGGTCTAGGTGCGTCGGATCGGATTGCCGAGTTGCTTGCAATAGACAACAACACTCGGGTGCTCGTGGTGGGTTGCGGTACCGGATACAGTGCCTGCAGAATTGCGAAGAACACCGGTTGTCACCTGATAGGAGTAGACATCTCAGCTGAGATGATCGAGGGGGCTCGGAAGAGAGTCGCTGAGTGGGGTCTCGAAGACCATGTTGAGTTTCAGCAAGGCAATGCGTACAAGCTAGATTTCCGTGATGCTGAGTTTGATGTGTTGATGACCGAGTTCGTGTCGGTCTTTCTGGAGAAGCCTCGTGTCTTTCACGAGTTCGCAAGGGTGCTCCATCCCGGTGGAAGACTCGGCGTGAACGAGCTCTTCCTCGCAGATGAGATACCCGCAGAGGTAAGACCGAAGATCGAGAGAGTACTGGAAGAGTTCGAACAGGCTGTCGGACTTCCGCTGAGGATTCCCACGATGTCTGAATGGAAAACGTACTTCGCTGAGGCAGGTCTGGAGAGCATAAGTCAAGAGGTAGTAGACTACAGATACAGAAGTCGTGAAACCAGGAATACAGTCGGAGGAACCGGGAAGCTGCTCCGCATGATTGGTCGAGTCGCTTGGGACATGGCGAGGAACGGCAGTTTCCGAAGACGAATGATGCCCATAGGACGGCTGAAGGCTGTGTTGATGCGGAATCGTGAAACCAGAGGTTACGCAGGAGCTGCCCTCTGCGTCGGCACGAAGCCCGCATGAGCGAATTGGTCTGCTGGCACATTGTCAGCTGAGATTCGTCTGCGCTCTAGACCACGGAGAATTACAGCGAAGTGGGAAAAGGAGCTATTAATTCTCTCTCCCTAGAGTCCGGGAATCCTGATACGTTCATAGATGCGGTTCAGTAGCCATGAGATGAAACTGACCAAGACCAGGAATATGACTGCAGCAATGAAATATACTTGGAGTGACAGAAACGTACGTGAAACTATCAGAACGACGGCACTTAGTAATTCTGGAACGGCCACCATGTAGGCAACGGAGGTATATACAGGAAGATAGACTGCTTCATTCGACCATGCAGGTATTGCGCGTCTGAGGCTTTGCGGCAGTGCTATGTATCTGATCTCCTGGCGCTTAGTCATCCCAATTGACTGAGCTGCAAGTGTTTGACCAGCAGATAGAGACGAAAGAGCACCACGGAAGTACTCTGCTTGGTATGCTGCACTATTTAGGCCTAAGGCAAGCGCACACAGCAGAATTCTGGTGTTCAGAACAACACGTTCAATTCCGTAAATGTCAGGAACTATAATCTGCCATGACGTGTATTCGGTCGGTATGCTAAGTGCATAGGGAAGTATGGTGATAAGAAGAATCTGAGCCACCAGGGGTGTGCCTCTCATAATCTCAATGAAGCCTGTAGATATCCTGGTCACTACGGGCCCCCCATAGTGTCGAGAAATGGCCAATACTATTCCGAAACCCAGTCCCAGAAAAAGAGCAAACAAATACAACCCCATTGTCATGGAAAAACCACTGACCAAGTCTGGATAGTATTCATCTATCCCCAGCATTTCGAAGAAACAGGTCGGTGGTGCCGTTCCCAATTGACTTCCTCCAGCTACTCAGGTATTCTCAGTTTCATTCTGTCCATACAAGACTTCCAACTTTCTGAGGAAGTGTTTTGCCCTCTCAGATTGGGGATTCTGGAAGAAATGTTGGGGTGTACCTTTCTCAACGACAACGCCCTTATCCATGAAGATCATCTCACTTGAAACAGCACGCGCAAATCCCATTTCGTGTGTCACGACGACCATGGTTGTCCCTTCCTTGGCAAGATCGAGCATGACTTGCAGCACTTCTCCAATCAACTCTGGGTCAAGTGCGGAAGTTGGTTCATCAAACAAGATCACTTCGGGATTCATTGCTATTGCCCGCGCAATTCCCACACGTTGTTGTTGCCCTCCACTAAGCTGAGCTGGATAGTGATGACTCCAGTCACTCATGTGGACTTTCTCTAGAGCCCTGTGTGCCACGTCATTTGCCTCTTCCTTTGTCATGCCAAGCACCAAGTGAGGTCCTATACTGACGTTATCTATTGCCTTCAGATGTGCAAATAGATTGAAGTTCTGGAAAACAAAGCCAATACGGGTTCGCAATTTACAGAGCTCTGCCTTACAATCCATCAAGCTTTGCCCACAAAGGAATACCTCTCCTTTGTCGGGAGGGGTCAGCATGTTGATGACTCTTAAGAGAGTGCTCTTGCCCGATCCACTCGGTCCAAAGATTACCTTCACCTCTCCTTCCTGCACATCAAAGGATATCCCTTTTAGCACCTCGAGTGTATCATACGCTTTCCATATGTCTCGTACTTCTAGGACTGCTACCATTATCTACCGCCGCCTAGTCCAAGAGTTCTGAGTTTCGAAGTCATACTCTCCCCGACGTATTTTGTGACAGGATAGGTAAAAACGAAATAGATGATTGAAGTCACAGTGATGATTCCAAGAAAGAGTGCCGGATAGGTCCAGCTAAATGCCATACCATGATATATCAGTTCAGGAACGCCGATCGCGCTAACCAATGATGTATCTTTGATAACGACTGCATATTCATTTGTCCACCCTGGTATAGAGAGTCGCAGTGCCTGTGGCAGGATAATCCTCCGAGTTGCTTGATAGTCAGTCATTCCTAATGATCGAGCGGCCATCATCTGACCGGGATCGACAGACAATATCGCGCCACGGAATATCTCGGACTGATATGCTGCACTCCTTAAGGCAAGAGCAAAAATGGACGCAGTGAATAATGCATTGAACAGAGAGCCTGCCCATAAGAAGAGCCTCAACAATGCAATGCCAAATATGAAGAGAAGGACAAGCAGAGGAATCCCTCGGAATATCTTTTCATAACCTGATGAGATCCATCGCAGTTCAATTGGACCATATACACGCATCAAGGCAAGTCCAATCCCTACCAAGAATCCAATTAGCAAAGAAAGAAGTGTGAGAGCAAGAGCCGTAGGGAGACCTCTGCTCATGATCAAAGTTAGGATCTCGAATAATCCCTGCGGCTCCTGCACTCACTATCACCCAAACCACTTTGCAATTAGGGCATCTACTGTTCCGTCTCTAAATCCTTCAGCAATGGCACTGTTTATTGCTGCAGCAAGCCTGTCGCTACCATACCGTATGTAGAACGCTGTTGGCGGAGCAGTCACTGTGAATATTATCTTGATAGTATAGACAGTACTGTACAAACCAACAATTGGCTCGTCCACATATACCGCATCAAGAGCGCCCGAATCCAAGTCTTGGAACATTGTTTCAACAAGAGGATATCTATGTAGATCTGTTTCGCTCAAGATGGCTGATAGTTCTTCGTCCTCAACTGTTCCTGTTTGAACTCCTACATCGTATCCGACGAGATCGGTGAGGTTGCCGATGACGAGTGTTGAATTGGCCTTAACAACAATGACTTCGTTTGTTCTAATGTACCATGTCACCGGTTGAAGAACTGCACAACGTGCTGCAGTTATGAAGGTCGCTGAAGCAACCATATCAATTGTACCTGCCTGACATGCGCCTATTAGAGCACCGAAGTCCATGTCAATCCATTCAACTGTCACGTTAAGGTAATCAGCCACAAGCTCAGCAAGGTCAATATCGAACCCGTACAATGTACTTGTGGTCGTGTTGAACATCTCGAATGGCGGCCATCCTGAGTTTGTTCCAACAATAATCGTACCACGTGCCATGATTTTGTCGTAATCATCAGCCTGGGGAATCAATGTAGGTGCAAAAAAGCCTGCTCCAAAGCCGATAATCAGTCCGACCATCAGCATGAGAGCCATCATTCCTGTTCTTCCGCTTGATACAGCCAATCTTCTAACCTCCTTTCGTTTGAATCTGAAGATTCAGGAAATCCGTACTGCAGACCCTCTGAAATAGATTCGCTTTTCTTGCCGAGAGAACAGAATTGAATGCCGGCAGGCTACTTGACTGTAGTAGCATCCAATGGACAAGTACTGACGCACTGGTTGCATATCGCACAGAAATCTGTGAATGCCACGTCCACCCTCCATTCAGTAGGATTATTGCTGACGTAGTCTGGATGTCCTAAACAACGCACGCAACACACTGCAGCATTCAGCCGAGTTCAGAATCGCGTACCCACTTGACGACCTAATCATGGAATCGCTTAGAATAACCCACAAGATACTGGTTCACATCGGAGTCAAATCAGAAGAACTGGAACTTGTGCTCCAAGTGGGGCTGCCCCCGACTGTTTCCTCGGTTGCCGCCATTGAGGGGGTGTAGTGCATTGCGTGAAAATCCAAACGATATGGCTGCTCTTGACAGAGAACTGAAACTAGTGGCCGAATGTGACCAGACTCTCCGCAACCTTGAGGGTATGCAACAGCTGCGTAGAAGTTGGACATTTTCGAGTAGGGGCTTAAATAGCTCGAACCAGACATCTCTTTGAGGCTGACTCGACACAACGTAGCCTCAAGGAGTACGACCCCAGTGCCGTTTCTGGGAGGACAAAGACTCCCGTGTCCAACTTTGTCCAACTTACAATGAACGGTAGCATGAGGCTGTTCATGGCACTTATACGCACTGCCCAACTGCGCCATCTCTGCAAGCTTCAATGACCGACCAAACTACTTCAACGGCTTCGAGTCTTTCCAAAGAGGAGCAAACTTGTTTCTCAGCGCTTCTCCCGTTTCCTCAGATACAGGAGTAATCGTTCTGATGGACTCAGGAGATCCGCATGCCAATTCCGCTTGCTCCGACAGATGACATGAATCTGACCTAGAACTGAGGTGTCGTGGAGGTTCCTGAAGCTGCAGATCTGCGGACGCCCACTGTCCCGCCACGACATTCCATGAACAGAGCCCCGGGTTTTGACTCACTCAGCACCATACAATTCATAGTCTCAGATGGCCGTAATATTGATATGGAAGACACCGAACCAATCATGATAAGAAGAGAGGTTGGGCGACCACCTCTTGTGATGGGGTATGAACATGACTGATTGCAGCAACCACCCGGGGCGGCCTTCATACTCACAGTGCAGCTTATGCGGGAGATTCATCTGCCATGAGTGTAGGTTCGTGGACAAGATTGGTCAGAGAGTAGTTGGAACTGCTTATGTGCAGGTGGGAACACAATCTGGTTCGGGTTCGCAAAGCCAAATCGACTATGCGGATTTTTGCCCTACTTGCATGGTGGAGCGCGGGCGTAAGTTGGGTTATGACCGTCGTGGGGGATGGGTGAAAAGCAAGTACGCGTGGGGCACTTTCATACTATTCGCCGCTATGGGAATTATCATGGATTTGGCGTTTGTCGATATGTTCTCTATCGTGGGAATTTTCTCAATACTATTTGTATCCATAGGTGGATTCTTCGGTGCAATGCTCTTTGTCGCTGCATGGGTAGATGAAAGGGGGAAGTACAAACTGTACCAAGGCGCATTGGCTGCAACACAGCGTTGAAACGTCCGACTTCGTGATTCCTTTCGATACCAGAGTCCCTGTAAGCGTCCGACGCAAGGGATGATACACATTTCTGATATACCTCAGCTCAAGGACCGAAAGAAAACAGCCAACAATGACCACATCGTAATCGGGACACGAGTGACACGTCCGTTTGCTCGTGGACTGAGAATCCTAGCAGCCAAAGAGGACAAGAGTCCCTGTGAACTGATAAGGACTGAACAGGAGAGGATAGTCAACGAAAGAGGGTGAATTGATGGACCTGTCACAGTACAGTGTTGAATCTGTGGTTCGCAGGTATGCCATCAAGGGCAAACTCAGTAACATTCATGGTGAACACGCGCGCAGGACACAGAAACTCTCGATACGCGTGATTGAAGAGGCCGACCTTTCTAATGAATCTTGTCGAGTTCAGGCATGAGAACACAGAACACCTCGTTCAGCCACGACTCATCGTCTTGTCTACGGTGGAACACTTCCAATGAAGAATCGCAGCAGGGCAGGAAAAGGACGTGGTAGCGGGGGGTCGATTTGAACGACCGATTTCAGGGTCATGAGCCCTGCGGGATAATGAATTCCCACTGGGAATGCTTCTCATTAGGGTCTGTTTCCACAGAGTGTATCATTCCACGCAACGGATTGACCGAGGGCGTGCTTCTGGTGAGCTTCAATTCAAGCACCGATAGCTGCACGTCCAGGCGTGTCCATCAAGCAGAAGACTAATCCGCTTGATTGGTGGCATGGAAACTTGCAGGTAGGTGAAGCGGATCTCAGGATATGAGTCTAGAGGAGGTAGGCTGGTGTCTGACCAACAAGACCGATCCTGATATCGCATATCATTAATCTCATTTCTTGGAATTGCCAATAATCCCTCCCTCTCAATTATGAGACTCCTTGGTATGTCAGGAGGGACAACACGACCGCCATCACCACGATGACTATCATTAGTCCTATGATGTAAGTAGATGACGGTCTTCCATAGGCCTTTATCGTAGTTGCAGTCAAGACAGTTCCCAGGACTAGTTGCACGGCAACAAATGCAACAATGAATGTGGGCATCAGATCCGTTGGAATCGCCTGAGTGCCTCTTATCACTTGGAAAGGTATCACGTTTGCCATATATACAACAACCACTGGTCTCCCAACACGATGGCCCCACCCGCCTCTCTCCACGTTTCTAGCGTGAAGAGAAACCACTTTATGCTGAAGCCAGTCTTTCATCCTTTTGCGCATGCCCATCCTGTCCATACTTAAGGGTGGTCACACTTACATGTTTCTTTTTAGCCAGACCCCCTATTGCATCACGTCAAGATGCAGCATGTGATGAGTGCAGAGAGAGCAAGTGGAGTCGCTAAGCACATCGCAGAAACAGGTGTAGGCTGCCTGCCCAGAGAGAATTTCTGACAAACAAACCAAGGAGGTCGGTGGTTGTCAAAGATATGCCCGAAGTGTGGGTCTGATATGAAGCCGAATCTGGCGATATGGGCATCCAGAGGATTCTTCCACGGAAATCCGAAATTGACTGGATACGTATGCGTCAGCTGCAGGTACGTGGAGTTCTGGCAAGAAGGAAAGTGAGTCCGACGCATCCGGTCAGTAGTCACTGAGATGCACCTGATCACAGAAAGAAGAAGTGGTAGTGGGGGGGTCGATTTGAACGACCGATCTCAGGGTCATGAGCCCTGCGGGATTGTATGTTCTAGGAAGGGTATGCAACAGCTGCCTAGAAGTTGGACAATCTTGGACATTTTCGAGTAGGGGCTTAAATAGCTCGAACCAGACATCTCTTTGAGGCTGACTCGACACAATCCGGCCTCAAGGAGTACAACCCCAGTGCCGTTTCTGGGAGGACAAAGACTCCTGTGTCCAACTTTGTCCAACTCACAATGAACGGTAGTCAGAGTGATGCTACGTGACATACAGGACATTTCCCGAGTCCGAGGCTTCTCAAATGACTGTTAATCCAGACGCTCTTCCATAGGAAGCTTTGGCATCTTCTCAAGTTCTTTGAGGAACTTGTCGAACAGCAGCCTTGCCCTTCTCTTGGTCAGTTCCGAGAACGCCTTGGCTCGTGAGTCCTTCCGTTCGTGACTGTACCTCTCGCTCAGACACAGCGGTGGACGACTTTCGGCCCGATGCCACCTGTTTCTTGGAATAACGGGTTGACATGCGCAGCAGTGAGGGTACGCAGCAGCTGCGTAGAAGTTGGACAATCTTGGACATTTTCGGGTGGGGGCTTAAATAGCTCGAACCAGACATCTCTTTGAGGCTGGCTCGACACATTCCAGTCTCAAGGAGTACCACCCCAGTGCCGTTTCTGGGAGGACAAAGACTCCTGTGTCCAACTTTGTCCAACTTACAATGAACGGTCAACGCATGATTGACGGCTATATCATCGAGGCCACTGCTGGTCTTCTTCCACTGCATGCCAGTGCCTTTCTCCTGAGTTCTTGAAACTCTTGCGTGACGTTCTCAAGGCTTGGCAATGTCATCTACGGTACTGCCATCTATACCACACAGTTTAATTGAGTACACGTGTACAATACTACAGGTGTATATCTATGTCAGGACAGGACGAGATGCCACTCTTGGGCCACAAAGGTTTACTCGACGTGCTGCTCGCGTTGAAAGAAGGGCGCAAGACGTTCGGAGAGCTCAAGAGTATCCTAAGGATGAGCCCTACGACGGTCCTACGACGTGTGCGTGAGTCGCAGGATCACGGATGGGTTGAACAGGGTATCTCACCAGTCAGGGGACAGAAGCCCAGAATAGACTACGCGTTGACTGAGGACGGGCTCCGCCTTTTTATGCAGTGCTCTTCGATAGTCGACAGGTATGTTCAGCTGAGAGAAGAGCTTGCTAATCTTCACAGAAACGCGTTCGAAACAGAGAAGAAGATGAAAATGCTCCTGCTCTCAGGTGTACCCGATTCTGATAGACGCCAATCCTTGGGCGAAGATGTAGATAGCACCAAATCCTAAGAGGAACTTTATGCAATCGAAAATGAGGTGGTTAGGGTATGTCAACTAAGAAGATTCTGACGTCCATCCTAGAATCTCCTGAGAGGTCTCAAGAGATGGTCAAAACGCTTGTCGCGCACAGGGAGAATGCCGACTGGACAGCAAGTCACCGAGCTGATCTGATTGAGAAATTCGCAGACAGTTACGTGGCTGTCAGGAACAAAGAAGTAGTGATGCACGACAAGAATATACTCCGGCTCATAAGGCGACTGAAGGCCAAATTCGGCGAAATCAGCGACATCACCATTGAGCATGTGACTGACAAGCCAATCAAATTGCTGTTCTAGCTAGCATGTTTGGATTGACGGAGGAACTCATATGAAGTTGAAGGGCTATTTCCGCCGCGACGGCCATTGCTACTTTGACGCCCTCCTTGTGAGCGATAAGCTAAGGAAACCCGAGTTCCTCCGCCTGTTGCTTGACACAGGTACTACTACAACCACGATTCTGGATGGTGACTGTGAACGAATGGGACTTGACTGCACGAAGTTGCCGCGCAACAAAAGGGATACAATGGCCGTAGGTGCAATGGTGACTTCATATTTACTACGCGACGGCGTATTCGTATTCTTGGATGAGCATGATGGGCTGCAACCAGAGATTCTCGGACGAATAGACGTGATCAATCCGGACGAGGACAGCCCCAAACCCGACTTCAGCCTCATGGGAATGGACCTTGTCAGCAGATTCGACAAGCTTGTCATTGACCGCCGCAACCGCACAGTATACTTAGAGAGATGATTCCGAGTCGCGTCTTCTGGGCATCTAATCAGTCATATGATAGTACTCCAAGGACATCATGCTGACTACATGCTGGACGCTCGCACCTACGTTCTGTATCCCGTTGAGCCGAAGTGATCCGCGAGAATCGAAACGACCTCTTCCTCTCCGAGCAAGCCTTGCACTCGAGTTCGAGGACCATTCCCGAACACTTCACCTTTTCGCTTTTGGGCTTAGATGCATGATGAGAAAAAGAAGATGGTAGCGGGCGGTCGATTTGAACGACCGGTCTCAGGGTCATGAACCCTGTGGCATACAGTGAATCCTAGTCACATGATGCAAGGGCGCTCTTTGCCTGTCGCTCCTCATCTCTGAAGTCTACTGGCCTCAGATGCCGTTTCCTCAGTTGTGGGACAAAGGACGCTACATCCAGAGGACATCGATCTTCTTTCTTGTGAGTTCGATTTCACTCGGACAATAGTTAGTAGCTGACCATGGGGCAGACTTGCTTAGAACATAGAGCCTGAAGGGATCGGCTCCTACGGCCTTCAGCGCATCTATTGTCTGGATTGATGATTTCGCGCAAGTGCTGCCAGTCGTGACAGGCGTCGATTCACTTGGATCTACAGATGAGTTGCAGAGGATTGCCGAGCGTCAGGTCACGCTAAAGCGCCTGTTCAACGCGCGGGAAGGCATCAGCAGGAAAGATGACCGGCTACCGAGCAGATTCACAGATGAGCCGGTGCCCGAGGGTCCTGGGAGGGGACAGCGGGTGAATCTGGAGCCCATGTTGAATGTTCACTATAGACTGCGTGGGTGGAACCTAGAAAACGGACTTCCCACAGACGACACATTACGAAGACTATCTCTCGAGTGGACTCGTACCAGCTTCCCGCGGAAGTAGCCAATCCCAGCCGACCGAATAGGATATAGACAAGTGCTCGTATCTGGAAATAGGCATTTTAAGCATGCCATCAGGGAGAGCTCTCAGATAATGGTGAACAAGAACTTAGTAGTATCTCTATTCGTAGTCTTCTTGGTGTCTTCCTTCACGGCCTTTGCACAAACGACGCTCCCACAATCACAGAATGCCCCTCAAGCAACGCCTCAAATGACAACTAATCCAACTGGTTACAGCATAAATTCGGACTTGCCCGGATCAAGTGTTTTGATACGGGAATACGTACTACCTGCGGGTAGTCCGGCCACAACCTATGTGCCATCGACAGGTCCGAGTTTTCCGACAGACATAACCTATGATGCTCTTGGATTCATATGGTTCACTGACATCTTCAACAACAGGATATATCGTCTGACGCCGGCGACGGAGATTAACCAAACCTCAACTACAGCATTGAAGTGGCAACTGCCTCTGACTTTGAACATGACGCGTGGTCCGGCCCACATCATTGTTGATGATGCTCATACCTGCGTCTGGTTCACTGATTACGCAAGTATGCAAATCAGTCGTCTCGACTGGACAACCAATCTACTCACAGACTGGACTATCCCAAGGAACTTGAACATTCACCCTTGGGATTTGATCATGGATACGGAAATTGGCAACATCTGGTTCACCGCATTCAACATGTCCAAGTTCTGCGAGCTTAACCCTGGCAGCGGCACCCTCTTCGTCTACAACTTGTTGGTGCCGGGTGCCACTGGGGGGTTCCTGCCTGCACGTCTTGCAGAAATGAAGCCGAGTGGGGATCATTTCTATATGACAGACTTGGGTTTTGACTATCTCTACAAGGTCAAATTCGTCAATCCTATGGCGACAGGAGCTCTCGTTTACCCGCTCGTAGCTGATGGATCCAGCTTAGCACTAGCAGTAGACAGCAAGGAGAATGTGTGGGTTACTCAGCCCACGAATGACCTCGTGAATGAACAGGTCGTCGGAAGCACGAACAAGCACGTCGGAAACTTGACTCTCATACAAACGACGCTGCCCGACGACAGGAATTACGTTAACCCTCAGATAATAGAAATCAGGATTCAGATAACTCCAGTTCGACCCGAGGAATACAACATTCCTCCTCAAATAAAAGGTGACCCCTTGGCGATATGGACAGTCCCCTCATCACCGTCAGGGCCTTGGGGGATTGATGTCGACACCAATGATAGCGCATGGTACGCTGAATTCTCCGGCAATCAAATCGGAGTAATCGTCCCGGCATCCAACAAGACAGTGGAGTACATGGTTCCGACAGCTAATTCGCATCCGTTATACGTTACTGTGCCGCGGAGTACAATGCCACCTTTTGAGACTCACGTGTGGTTCACGGAGCTTACGGGCGGCAGGGTTGGTGAGCTCTTCAGCGCCACCTATGTCGATATCCGTGTGGCCCCATCTCTTCCGCCGCAGTATCCTCCTCCAAACCCAGGCTCCATACGTTGGACTACCGAGCCCGGCGCCGAGATTTGGATTGATGCACCGAGCAACGGATACAGCTCTGCTCACCACGATGTACCAGAGAGGGGCGTTGTGAACCACCTCTATGCTCGAGTGACGAACTTGGGCTTCTCGACAGCTAGCAACGTTGAGGTCACATTCTATTACCACAACATGTCTGTGTCGTTTGCACAGTTCATCCCGCTGCCGCCCACAGCACCGTTGTCCTCATGCTGGATTCTGATAGGTAGTACAACAATAACATCACTAGCACCCAGCCTCTCGATAGATGTGTACGTGAACTGGACAATCACTTCCAGTGTGCCCAACCACTTCTGCATAGGTGTGCAAGCCGACGCCGCAGGCGACATTAACCTGTATGATAACGTTGCATACCGTAACTTCGAGATACACAGCGTTCTTGCAGGGGTTCCCACAACACTCTACTTACCAGTCTGGGCCACGAACTCCCTCAATGGTACAGGTTACATGAGTCTGTCACTATCTGGCGTTCCTGCAGGCTGGACGGCTGAAGTAAAGCCGAATGGCTTTGAACTTGGAAAAGGCAAGTCCAAGCTGCTGAACCTCACAATCCAGGTGCCCTCATCCACACGGGCTGGCATGCGTGCTGTGATAAGACTCACTGGCATGATAAACGGAACCACGACTGGAGCGGTTTGGATTGAAGTGGACATCATTGCCGCAACCACGACGGGGCCATCCATACCCATAGTGGACATAGCTCTCTTGGGTGGTGGGTTTGTAGCAGGCATTGTGTTAATGCTAGTCATTGGATCTAAGCGCAAAAAGTAGCATCTCTTGGGCTAGGAATTCGCGTTCCTAGCCTCACCTTTTTCTTCTTCTATGGACTGTATACAACTTCCAGATGCAACACATCCTGAGGATGACGCATTGAGGGAAGGAGAGCAGTCGGACAGGATCTATGTTGTGGTGGACTCCTCTAAGATAGCTCGGTGTAAGTGGTGCGGTATCATAGAGAGCGAGAGATGGCATTTTACTACGGGCGAGAGCTTCTGCTCAACAAAGTGCGCTCTCGCAGGCAATGTATCGCAGTACATTCTAGGATTCATTCTCGTTGCTGTCTCCTCTCCAATCCTCTTGACAATGGCTGGTCCGATGTACATGAGCACAGTTGTCATTGGCTCTCTCGCAATGCTAGCAGTGGGGTCACCAGCACTTATCCTTGGCATGCGAGGACTGGCACACAGAACGTCAGTGCCGAAGAACTCAAGGAAGAACGCGACTCCTCTTGACACTGCCTTACTGAGGACTGTATCTACCTCTGTGGCGTGTCCCAGATGTGATGCGAACCTAGACCTGCGGAGCATCGGCACGGACAGGGTGTATGTGTGTGGTTACTGTGGAGCCACTGGGACCATCGCTGTCATCGACAAGAGAAGTGGTGGCGGGGGGTCGATCTGAACGACCAATCTCAGGGTTATAAGCCCTGCGGGAAGCGTCTTACGGGCCCGCACTTTCTCCTCTGACTGCGCTATGTCATCTGCAGTGAATATGGCCGACGTGAGGAGCGGGAATGCAGGAGCCTCGGTTTCCCGTGACACGTCTGGAAAGAATACCTTGCCTGCACTGAGGCAAGTGTCACAAATGCTTGGGGCGTGAAGATGGATGGATTCATGGCGTAAGCAACTCAGATTCAACCCAATCAAGCCTCTGCTGGATTCAGGAAATGAGGCTATTGTCTTCTTCACAAAGAGCGACCTATTGAATGAGGATGCGGGTGACATTGAACAGCTGTGGTATATGGAACAGCCACAGAAACTGCTTGAGAAGCAACAGGATGACGGGTCGTGGAAATACAGAGGAAAGAAGAGTCTGCAGCGTGAGTACAACAAGCTGGAAACATATAGGACGATCGGCTGGCTTGTTGAGAAATATGGCATGAATAGAGCGCACGTCTCAATTCAGAAGGCAGCAGAATTCCTATTTAGCTTCCAGACAGATGAAGGTGACTTTCGTGGCATCTACGGGAATCAGTACAGCCCGAACTACTCCGCCGCTATAATGGAGCTGCTCATCAAGGCAGGGTATGAGAATGACCCGCGCATAGACAAAGGTCTGATATGGCTGCTTTCCATGCGGCAGAATGACGGAGGCTGGGCAGGTCCATTGCGCACACACAAAGTCGACTACAGTGTGATTAGGGATAAGAAAACGCTTCAACCCGACAGATCCAAGCCGTTCTCGCATTTGGTCACAGGAATAGTCCTCCGAGCATTCGCTGCTCACAAAGAATACAGAAAGAGGAGGGAGACAGTGCACGCAGCAGAACTGCTTGCATCCAGACTCTTCCAAAAGGACGCTTATCCTGACAGGGCGGATATCAGTTACTGGACGGAATTCAGATATCCCTTCTGGTGGACGGATATACTGTCATCACTTGACTCATTGTCTCTAATTGGCGTGACAGTTGGGAATCAGAACGTCAGAAAAGCACTGGACTGGTTTGTAGGGAAGCAGAACAAAAGCGGCATCTGGAAGGTGTACCTCCTTGCCAGCGCCGATGACAGGAGGTTTAATGACCTCTGGATCTCACTGGCTATCTGCCGGGTGTTCAAGAAGCTTTACGTGGGATGATTCTATGGTAAAGGAGTGTGGTTTCACGATTCTGCGTCACGACCACCTTCCGCCAACCAGTGGGTATCGTTTCGTCCTTGGTCACGACTTGAGAGAACTCCGGGCTGCTATTCCGTAGAAGAAACCGGACTAGTAACTGCAGAGAGGAAGTCATAGCGGGCGGTAGCTCTGAACGACCAATCTCAGGGTCATGAGCCCTCCGGGAAGTATAATCCAGACGAAGGCCGTGTCTGGCAGAACCATCGAGGTCAACTGGATGATTCAATAGAAAGGAGAACATACCCAGCAGCCGTGCCCGAGCAGTACATGACAGCGGGGGAGTTCGTTGAGGAACTCCTGAGAGGGGAACCCACAGTAGAGCGGCTCAAGGCGTACGGGAACGAGCTGGATAGGTACACGCAGGAATACTCCGGTCAGAGAGGAACGAGTGGCTACAGGCGCGAGGTCACATTGGGTCTCACTGATCTGGTCGGCTATCTCAGAGCCGGCATCCTGAACAAATGAAGGATGGCACAGTTGACTTCCTCTGGGACGGTGACCCTAGGACGGCACTGATACCACTTACTACCGAGCTGTCGCTGTCTCTGTCCTTCTGGAACTGCTGCAATGAGGGTTCAATTGATTCTTATCTAGGATAGACTTGCTGCTCCAATGGTTGTGTTAGTCATAAGGCGCCCGCTGGTTGTGTCTTTGTAGCATCATAGGAAGCGCCAGAGAGTATCCAAGATGACAGACCCAGAAAATCAGCCTAAGGAAAACCCCGATATTGACTTTGACGAGCGTTTGCCGGTCAAGTCGAAGATAGCCTTTGGCATGTCCCAGGCTTCCATCAACCTGCTTCAGGTCATAGCTCTTGGTTCCGCAATCACTTTCTATTACAATGTCAAGCTTGGCCTAAGTGAAGAATGGATATCCCTTGCCTGGCTCCTGTTCGGGGTTTGGAGTGCTCTTAACGACCCCCTGCTTGGCATTCTCCAAGAGAGGATCAATACAGACATTGGCAGACGCATCCCAGTCCTACGTTACGGTGCACCATTCTATGCTCTTACCTTCATTATTTGCTGGGTCCCGTTTTTGGGAAACTCTCAGATAGCCCTGTTCTGGAATCTTCTGCTGGTTCTCTTCTTGTTCGATTCCATGTTCACTATGGTCGGACTGGTACAGACAGCGTTGCCCGCTGAGATGTGCATTACTCAGAAGGCCAGGTCCAATCTCAACTTGTACAACGTGATTCTGGGCTCTATTGGTGGGCTATTGGCTATGGTACTACCATTGGTCTTGCTCACCAATGAGTCATCGACCGAACTCAACCCTCTCTTCAAGCCCGCGATGGTACTGGCAGGGGTATTTGCTGGAACAGTCCTGTTTCTTTCGAGCTACGCCTTGACCGAAAACGAGTATGCAAGGACTGAAGAGCCACTGGGTTTCGTGGAATCGATGGTCAAGGCCCTCAAGAACAGGGAGTTCTTGGCATTTGAAGCTATGAACTTCCCTCACGAAATGGCTTTCACGATGGTGACTGGTTCCATGATATACTTCGCCCAATACGTGCTGAGATTTCAGGGTCCGTTGGCTTCCATTCCGTTTGCTGCGGTCTTCGGATTCATCCTTCTGTTCAGTTACTTCGCTGACAGGACGGTGAGAAAGCGGGGGCTGAAGCGGGTCTACATTGATGGGCTATTGGTAACGAGTGCCGGGCTCATACTACTGCTCTTCTCAGGGAGCTGGCTGATTGGTGTGGTGCTAAGTCTTGCGGTTGTCGGAATAGGTCTAGCTCCGGTCTTGTTGACATGGTCCCCGCTGCTGGCTGACGTAATCGACCATGATGAAGCATTGACTGGCAAGAGGCGGGAAACGACTTACGCTGGAATGAACGCATTGATTACGAAACCTGCAATCTCCATCGCCAATGCATTGTTCTTGCTGGTCATTAGTGCATTCGGGTTTGACAGCACGCTGAATACGCAGCCAGATCTGGCGATCTTTGGGATACAGGTAGGATTCGCGCTGATTCCCTCGATATGTTTCATAGTCAGTGCAGCCACGTTGTGGAAATGGTACAAGCTGGATGGCAAAGAGTGGGTTGCTAGGAAAGCCGAACTTGGAATGATACACCTGCAGAAAGAAAAGGAATACATCAGGTTGCTCCAGAGGGAGGGAAAGATATCCAAGGTCTATCAGAAGCTCTATAGAGAACCACCAGAGGAGTCATGATGGAAAAGGCAACTAGAACCCTGGTGAGATGAAAACGGATTCTATAGAAACGGTCATTCTGCCAATCATCGTCCTTTGGGTCCACTTTCACTGCTTTTCTGAAGGCTCCTTCTGCTGATGTATGCTTGGAATCAGGTTTCGGATCGGGTGTCATGTCCTCACAGCCTGAAACGCCTTACGAATCGCGACAAGCTTCACTCAACCCTCCTCTTAAGAAGGCACGCCGTCCCGTTTTGAGAAGGACTTGTGGCATACTGCGTTCTTCGTCCATGAACTTAGTTCATAGGTGGACGAAAGATGGAGTGATTAGAAAGAAGTGGTAGCGGGCGGTCGATTTGAACGACCGGTCTCAGGGTTTCACTCCCAAGCTCGTAGTGAGCTTAGTGTATGAGCCCTGCGGATGGCGTCATGTGTTTCTGAGCGTTGCTCTTCACGGCTATACATCGTGTCTTCGTCCGAAGAAGCCGGGAACCATGTCTGAATCAACCGATGCGCAGACCTCGTCAGTAGCATCCTTCGCCCGTCAGAATGGATAATAGCCCGTTATGACTGCCACCTAAGCGCTTTCAGGACGGTGTTCGCGGGAGATAGAAAGGCAGAGAGCCGACCTAGAATATCATGACATCGACATTCACGTGAATGCACGCATTGACCCAGACATCATAGTGCACTCCGCCGCCCCGAGAGTGCTTCACAGACTAGGAGGTCAGGAGAACGCATAGGTCGTACTTTGCCGCGCTTGCGGCACTGTTGTTGCTGTTCGTCATGTGCACGCTGGTACCGTCATTAGTCATGCCCATTCAAGCGGCAACTGCTACGGACCAGTATGTGGAACAGAGCAACGTAGAACTGAACATGATGCATTTCACACCATCGACCTCACCCGCAGATGGGATACACTATGTGTGTCGTCTAGGTGTGGACACAGTCGCTTGCTTCGGAGTATCGGAAGTCCACTTCTGTGTCGACGGCGTTTGGTTCACCTCGGATTTCCCAGGGTCAAACCAGGTGATTCCAGTAGGCGAAGGCCCTACGGGCTCCGTCACTAACTACCTCTTTGGGAATGACCCCAGCAAATGGAGGACTGGACTGGTCGACTGTTCGGTACTGAAATATCGACAGATCTATTCGGGCATCGACCTGGCCTACAGGGTCCAGGATGGGTATATCAAGTACGAGTTCATCGTGGAACCTAATGCGGACACCAGTGTCATAGCAGTGAGGTACCCGGATGCAGACACACTCGTGGTCCGCGATGACCGTGTTACTATTTCGGAGGACGGTTGTGAGATGGAAGATACAGGGCTCCGGGCCTTCCAGAGGGGCACAGGACTGGATGCTGTCCCTTGCGCTTTCCGCGCTCATGATTGGCGTACGGTTGGGTTCTCGGTCGGGGATTATGACACGTCACGGGAACTGGTCATAGATCCTGCAATCTACATGGCTTACAGTACGTTCCTGGGTGGAGCATCAGACGACTTTGCGTATGGCATGACTGTGGATAGTGGATGCATCTATGTCACAGGCCCTACACAGTCCTCTCAGTTCCCGACGGTCAATGCCAATGACTCGACACACAATGGAGGAAGGGATTGCTTTGTGACCAAGTTCGCAGCTGATGGCCAGTCCCTGGTCTTCAGTACGTTCTTGGGCGGAGCATCAAACGACTATGGGGCTGGCATTGTTGTGGAGAATGGGTATGTCTATGTCGCCGGCTACACAACGTCTTCTGGATTCCCGACTGTCAACGCCAATGACTCGACCTACAACGGAGGTGTTGATTGCTTCATTAGCAAGCTCGCGATTGATGGCCAGTCCATAGTCTTCAGCACGTTCTTGGGCGGAGCATCAGATGACATTATGCGGGACATTGCTGTGGAGAGTGGTTGTACCTACGTCACCGGCTACACAGGATCTACCGATTTCCCGACTGTCAACGCCTATGACTCCACGTACAATGGAGGCACATACGATTGCTTCGTGACCAAGTTCGCAGCTGATGGTCAGTCCCTGGTCTACAGTGCGTTTCTGGGTGGAGCTTTTGCCGACGCCGGGTATGGCATTGCTGTGGAGAGTGGGTGTGCCTACGTCACCGGCTACACAGGACCTACCGCTTTCCCCACCGTCAATGCGTACGACTCAACCTACAACGGAGGTGACGATTGCTTCGTGACCAAGTTCGCAGCTGATGGTCAGTCCCTGGTCTACAGTACGTTCCTGGGTGGAGCTTTGGCTGACCTCGGGTTTGACATTGCTGTGGAGAGTGGGTGTGCCTACGTCACAGGCTACACAGCGTCCACCGATTTCCCGACTGTCGATGCCTGTGACTCCACATACAATGGAGGCACATACGATTGCTTCGTGACCAAGTTCGCAGCTGATGGCCGGTCCCTGGTCTACAGTACGCTCCTAGGTGGAGCATCAAACGACTTTGCATTGGGCATTGCTGTGGAGAGTGGGTACGCCCACGTCACAGGCTACACAGCGTCCACCGGTTTCCCGACTGTCGACGCCTATGACTCCACGTACAATGGAGGCACATACGATTGCTTCGTGACCAAGCTCGCAGCTGATGGTCAGTACCTAGTCTACAGTACGTTCCTGGGTGGAGCTTTGGCTGACACCGGGTCTGGCATTGCTGTGGAGAGTGGGTGTGCCTATGTCGCCGGCTACACAACGTCTTCTGGATTCCCGACTGCAAATGCCTACGACTCGACCCACAACGGAGGGTCTGACTGTTTCGTGGCTGTGCTCTGTCCTGATAGCGACATGGATGGACTACTGGACTGGGATGAGGCGAGATACGGGACTGACCCGTTCTGCATAGATTCCGACAGTGACAACTTCCTCGATGGGTATGAGGTGGCATATGGCTCCAATGCGACTGACCCGATGTCCTACCCTGCCATGCCGCAGGCGTGGTACGACTCCATCTACGAGGACCTCGACGGGAACTCGACGCTGATACAGAATCTAATATCATGGTCGAATGGCAATGCCACGCTGTTGCAGACGGTCATGCAACAGTTAGACAGCGATTCGGCATTGCTTCAGCAGGTCATTGCATGGCTTGACGGGAACCACACCGCCATAGAGACCCTCTTCACCTATCTTGAGGGAAACGCCACTCTGTTGATGCAGACGGTGGACGCAGTCGATGCGAACAGTGACCAGCTCACTCTGCTAGCCGCCCTCGTGACTCAGAATACCGAAGTGCTTACCACCCTCAACGCTACTCATATTGGCGATATGGCTCAGATTCGGGCCATTCTCGACATGCTTGGGGTGACAGTGGGAGACACCGACTACGACGGTCTCGACGACCTCGACGAGATAGCTATTGGCACAGACATCCAGTGCATCGACACTGACTGCGACAACCTGAACGACGCATACGAGGTCAAGATCGGCACTGACCCCACCGATGATGACAGTGACAACGACACCTTCTACGACGGCGCCGAGGTGCTTGCTGGGACGGACCCTCTCGACCCACTCGATTATCCCGGCAGTACCGGCACAACGACTGGACCCCCGCTGAGCATTGAGCTCATTGTCATTGTTGGAGCTGTGGGCTGTGTCGGACTAGTCGCCTTGCTGGTCATCGGGAGAAGAAGAACCGGTGCAAGATCATCATCGTAAGTCGAGGTGGCAGGACGGAGAGCAAATGCGACGGGTCGAAGAGGTGCCAAGATAACCATTAGAAACCCGGCCTGCCCCTCAGCCGACAGCTCCAAGCCGGAGAGAATAGTCAAGAGGCCGTCCTGTCGACCCCCTCGCTTGCGGCACCGACCGATCTCAGGGTCATGAGCCCTGCGGGATATTGAAATCTATGAAACGGGACTGTGCGTGTCTAGACGTTCGGTCGTCGGTTGGAAACACACTACCGGAGAACTGTAATGAGTGGTTCGTTGGGTGGCAACGACTCCTCAATGTCGAAACTCGGGTGTCCACACTTGCTTGGCACACTGCGTCCATGATTCAGCTCTGTTCTTATGCAAGCTACTCTATCTCACTATCAGGCGTGTATTCATGCTGTATGTTGCTGCGGCATGTCTTCTGTCATGGACAATCCCCCGAAAGGCTGGACGCGGGTGGGCAGTTGGTGCTCTGCTGCTTGGAGCAGTATTGAGTTCTTACCTTGTCGTCAACGATGTCCGGTACGCTGGCGTGGTACGCGATGACACGGATCCCAGTTACTCAGTCGTCTACCTCAACAGCACTGCACTGTTCCCCTTTGTGATTCAGAAGCATCACAACTGGACGGCGGGGACGTTCTTCTACCGAGTTCTGCTCTTAGACCAAGACGGACGCGCCGTGTTCCAGATTGGTTCTTACGACCAGAGTGAGTACATGCACTACGCCCTCTTTGGAGTCTGTGTCACAGTATGTTTCATGGGTTTCTTCGGATCCCTATGGTTGATTGTCTGTGCTGAGTTCGTCTGGTGGTGGCGAAAGACGCCCCCCGCCGAGCTCGCGGCTCCTCAGTCCTCGGGGATGTAGTCTTGGTCGAGGATTCCGTTGGGACAAATCCCCACAGAAACTGCCACTATCTTCACTTCTGCTCTGGGTTCTCCTGCGCAGTAGATCCTCCACCGTCCTGAGGGCGCTCGCTGACTTGGACTTGACCTGCGAGTCTGCGTGATCTCTCAAGACGCATTGAGAACCCGGTGTAGACCCAGAGAGTCAGAATGGCGACCAATGGCCATTCGTGATACAAGACGACCTGCCGTACTGTGAAGGGACCTTCCGTTATGAAGATGAAGATACCAATCAGACCGTGGATGCTTTCATTCTGGCTAGGATTGTGGAGGCCGATTGTCCAGTTCGCGACCACAAACGCGTAAGAGTATAGGTATGGAAGTCTGAAGATAAACCTGCAGTACTGAGAGCAGTCCCTTTGCTCGTACATGTTCTGCGGGATGTTCTCGTCTGTTATGTAGAATGATACGTTGCCGGACCAATCCCGAAGTTGTAGGTCCAGGTATTCTGCTGTATACCAGTTTGATAGCGACTTGGTCTGATAGGTTCCCCCGGGCAGAAGGTCTACAGACTCACCCCACGAGGGTCCATAGATCTCACCTTGGTAGTAAGAGTGCAGGTCATAGACAAGTCCTGCCTGTAGTGCTAGAAGAGCCGAGGTGCATACAGTGAGCACAAGAGTACGACTCCTCCTCTTCTTGGTCCAGCCCGTTCTCTTGTTCGACCACCGGAGAATCAACAGTTCCAGAACAATAAAACAGAGCAGAACGAGACTCCAGGAAAAGAGGATGACAGCCATCACCACATACCTCCCATCGCCAAGTCACAACACTCCCGTTACATACAGAGCTGCTCCGCCGGGAAACGCATCTCACCGACGACGCGCCCTCGATTTGCACAGCCCTCTGGCCGTACGATTCACCTGCTCAGGCAAGAGGCTCTTTCGTTAATGAACAGTATGAACGATAGGTACGACTGCTGCTGTTAAGGCGGCACATGAGAGGTCAGAGAACAGCCCAATGGATGAATCGGCTTCTGCGGTCACGGAAAAGTGGTAGCGGGGGTCGATCTGAACGACCGATCTCAGGGTCATGAGCCCTGCTGCATGCCACGGGAGATTTGAAAGAGAAACGAGAATCTTTGGTCTGGGGTATCTTGTTTGAGAATCCACTGTACCATAATTTGTCGGATATAAGCATCGGAACCTTTGATACATGTAGCAAAGAATAAATACTGTTACTTCACTATTGTTAGCGACACTATGGCTGAGAGGAAACCTGCAATGAAGGGAACGCAGAAGTCTGCCAAGAGCACAACCAAGAAAGCCGCGAAGAAGGCGGCCGCGCGCCCCAGCCCGCGCGCAGACAAGACGGACGGGGAAAGCGCCGTGCTCGCGGCGATCGTCGCGATGCCGGAACCGTATCGCGTCATGGGCGAGCGGCTCCATGCGATCATCAAAGCCAGCGCGCCAGCCCTCTCGCCGAAACTCTGGTACGGGATGCCCGCGTATGCCAAGAACGGCAAGGTCGTCTGCTTCTTCCGCAGCGCGGAGAAGTTCAAAGAAAGGTACATGACGCTCGGCTTCAACAACGAGGCGAACCTCGACGAAGGCCACATGTGGCCGATCGCCTTCGCGCTGATGGAGTTGACTGCCGCCGAAGAGGCAAGGATCGGCGCGCTCGTGAAGAAAGCGGTGAGCTGAGGACTGAGCTCGTCTAGTACGTCTAGTAACAAGCGGGCGGGTTTGAGAAGTCTGACACCGAACTCCTATTCAGCAAGAAGTTCGCTAGGCAGCGCTCACAAAGTCTGCTTTAGGGAGAACGAATCGCCGTCTGAGCAAGATGAGATGGTAGCGGGGGGTCGATTTGAACGACCGGTCTCGGGGTTCTACTCTTCCAGCTCTGATTGAGCTCGGGAAATGAGCCCTGCGGGATTGTATGATATCCGAGCAATCACACCTTACGGTGGTCTTCAATCATCTGTACGACTTCTCCTTGATGTTTCCCATTGCCATATCAGACTCATCTGTGCGTCAGTTCGGATAGGCGGTCATCCGTAGTTTGGACGGTATCTGTTTAGAACTATCCGCCCCTGAATATCTCCAAATGCGAAGACTGCCTGTTGGTTTATATCTATCAAGCGCCAACTGAATTATTGGGGTGCTCTTGTTCTTGGGGAGAACTGCTAAAGGCAGAGCGACAAATGCCCGGGCGCCAGAGAACACATCTGTTCTTCAGCGGGTCTTGATCAATAACGGATTCGAAAAGGCTCAGCTGTTGATGGCTGGGTTGGTCAAGAGAAAGGGCTGGAAGCAAGCGCTGTCCGAGTTGCTAGCTGGTGTTGAGAGGGTCCATGGAGGCGCATGGTTTGCTAGGAATCGGACTCTTCTCTCATTGATGGACTGTGAAGAGCTACTCGGCTTTGACGGTGATGTGGAGAAGATCCTGTCAAAGCTACCGGATTCGCACGATTTCAAATCGGTCCAGACGGAGGCACAAGACCTGCTAATCGAAGAAGTGCATCGTCAGCTAAGGTCCGGAGGCTCAACACTATTCTTCGATTTTGAGACCATGCAAACAAAACGGACCGCTGTTCTGATGGAAGATCTCTCGAGCGCTAGGAAAAGGGAATTCACTGTCCGCGGGAAGTCGTTTCTTGACAGGCTCCATGGAGCACGTGACTACGGCAGTGAGTGGCTTGAGTGGGACGACCCGCTGAGGTACACGCACTACGGCTTCAACCTTCTGTGGTCGCTCTGCCACCGTGATGGGAATTCACATTTGGGACACTGCCATAACCGGGAAGCCAGAGAGCTCCTTAGCAAGGCCCTCATTCAGTTGGCCGACCCAACGAACCCGGTTCCCGATGCAGAATCCGGAATACCCAGTCCGACAAGCGCAAGGCTACTACAACTTGTCGATGCAGCATTCAGGTGCATAGAATGGCTCGGTCCGAACGAGGACGAGTTGTTTAGTCTTGATATGCTCAGCTCCAAGAGAGGGCCATCCCTCGGAATCTTGTTCGAATCGGGGCACCTCGACGCTTTCGCCTTTGCATCATGCATAGCCAGCGGAAGAGAGTGGGCCTTGCGCAACGCAGAATCCTTGGATAGCCTTGATGTGCCTTTGGCACTAGAGACTGTCGGCATCCATGAATCTGCGCTTTGGGAGTTTACCGCTATGTCGGAGATTGACTACCTGCTCTGTTGGGCTCTCAAGGCATTGGCTGGAAGAAATCACCCTCGTTTTCCCAAGCTCCTGAAGGACGTAGCGCCTCTGATTTACTCATTTGAGTCAGGAGCCTTTGCCGAGCTACTTGATAGTACCCGACCAGAAGGATACGTGGGTGCTCTAGTAGCCCTCGGGAGGAAACTCTACGAGACCTGCGAATTTGATGACTATTCGTATCTTGAGAACATGGATAGGGTCATCTCAGTCCTTGTGAGGAATGCGGATCATATCAATGACGCTGACAGAAGCGAAATCATTCGCAGAATCCAAAGCAGGGCAGACATCTTTGAGCCCCCTGGCCAATCCCATGGAGCCGAGCTTGCATCGAGTTTCGTAGATGATATCACAAAACAAAACGATATCGTATTGCGTCTACTCCCAAGGAAGAATGGAGTGGATCGTGCCAAGAGTATGCTTGTTGGCGACCATTTCATTGGCCACCACCACTATAGTCTTGATACGTGGGTTCATGTCTACTACGTAGACATCAACGTAGAGGATTTTCTCACGAAGAATAAGGTCGATGTTGTGGAGACACTGATCAAATTCGCGATGCCAGATTATGGAGTTGAACGTCTCCGGATTAAGCTTGCAGTAGCTCAGCACATAATCGATTCTCACAAAGAGTCGGTTGACAGCTTGCGAAACGCGCTTCTCAATGCAGAGACACAAGCATGGGTACCCTACGTGAGAGGCAGAAAAGAGCTGGTAGCAAGAGAAGATGACTGCTACTTCTCGATTGGGGGCCGCTGTGAAAATGAAGATGACCACAACTACGAGGATGAACTAATGGCCATTCTCGGCGATATCGGACCTTTTGCTGTCATGGGCGAGGTCTTGTTAAGCTATATCGCTTGGGACAAAGAATCGGTGGGTCATGCTGTCTATACGGGAGGTCAAGCCGGCACTCGGAAGGAAGAAGCGCGGGACAGCCGCCGTTCTGTGACTAGCCTAGCAGAAGATGCTCTGAAAGATCTTGGGCCAGCCAAGGCCTTGGAGGCTCTGAGTAGACTCAGTATCGCTGAAAGACAAGCTGCCGTGCTGCGTGCACTGAAACACACTCATCCGAGACCAAGAGCAGGAGCCTGCTGGTACGTCTGGCTCACAGGAACGGAATCCTCTGCCATACTCCAAGAACTGAATAGAATCCTGAAGGCCAATCCCAATGATGAGATCGTTTTGGCGGCTTTGGACAAGCTGGCTCGATGGCATCAAGAACCCAAGTGCTGAAACCGCCTGCGGGCACTTGTTCCCTGCTCAAGGGGCGGTCTATCTCGCCCCCCGAAGTCAGCGAGCCTCGAGACGTGCTCTCACAAGGGTTCGGAAAGATCCTTTGGCATGGTAATCGTTCAGTGGATTAACTCAATGACACATGGAATGGTAGCGGGGGGTCGGTTTGAACGACCGATCTCAGGGTCATGAGCCCTGCGGGATGTATAATCTGGATTCAGGCATGTTCGTGGGATGCGTCAGACCTCTGCTTGATGACTCTGTCGAGGGCCACCAGAATTTCCTCTATCAACACTGCTAGTACGATGACAAATGCCAGAAAGGGAATCACGAATAGGAATGGGACTTCAGGATCCATGCCCGGTGGGTGAACATCGGCAAGTGAGAGCGTAATTGTCATTATGATTGCGATGGCACATATGGAAGTGATTCTTGAGGGTCTGTACTTAGGGATTTCATCTGTTCCACGTATCCGTTCCAACGCTCCTAGTAGAGTGAAGCCAGCCAGAACATCTGTGACAATTACGAGGGTGACTTCAGTATTCATACTTAGAGGTATGGCAACCAATCCTAGATAGTAAGAGATCAGAAGAATCAGAATGGCACATACCAAGACCATCCAGTTCAAACTGCTCCTAGAGTTCACACCGTTCCCCCAGTAATCATCAGCTCATTCGCATTTATCCGTTTGTTAGTGCAACGAATTTCTGAATAATCACTTTCATTGTCGACGGAACCCTGAGTCTTGACGAAGAACTGTGCAAAAAGAATCCGTTCGCGCATGAGTTCCTTCTATAGATGCAAGAGAGTCGCAAGACTGGCACGATGCAAGGCTAGAATGAGTGATGGTAGCGGGGGTCGATTTGAACGACCCCTCTCGGCTGTCATGGTTCTGGACTCTTCTTATGGCATGCCACATCCCATGAGAATCAGTCTGCGACTGTTTCATGAAACTGATGCGCCATGGCCCATGGAATGAGCTTAAATCCATACATGCACATACATACACAGAGTGTGAGAGGAATGGGTTACAAGACAATCTCTCTCTCAGACGAGGCTTACGAGATTCTCAAGAAAGCGAAGAGAGACAGTGAGAGCTTCAGTCAGGTCGTCATCAGACTAGCCAGTAGACGGTCACTCGATGACTTCGTTGGATGCATCTCCAAGGAGTCCATCGAGAGGATGTCTGCCGCAATAGACGCCTTCCGGAAAGGGCGAGGTGAGGTCTGGTCCGAGAGTATGGAAGAGATGATGGGATGAGGCCCCAATGATAGCTGACTCATCTTTCATCATTGACCTCATGCGCGAGAGCGAACCGGCTCTGAGGAAGCTGGCAGAGATCAGAGAGAGTGGCCAGCCGCAGTATGTCACATCTCCTACAGTCATGGAACTGGCAGTCGGTGTTGCACTGGCCAGTCTGCCCAAGGACGAGCAGAAGAAGGTCGGCGATATCCTGGGAGGTTTCCAGGTCCTCCCACTGGGCACGGTTTCCGCATGGCGCGCAGGGATTGAAGTAGGACGACTGCGAAAGACGGGCAAGATAGTGGATCCGATAGATGGACAGATAGCAGGAATAGCTCTTCAACATGACGAGTCCATCGTGACACGGAATGCGGGGCACTTCCAGATGTTCAAGGGCCTCAAGATCGAGCCCTATTAGCTCCCCACTACGAGATGACGGGAAATGCGGTACAGTCGATAGGTTACCCCGACGCCTAGCATGTAGATGCGGGAAACGCCATCAGTCATCGTCGCAGGGTTCCCGGGTCTTGTACAGGTGCCCCAATCACGTGGATTGCTGACGGTTGCACGAAGAGTGAGCAGGCACGACTGACCGCGTGTATGATTCAGGTCGGAAGGGAACCGGTGGCGGGCGACCAATCTGAACGACCGATCTCGGGGTTATGAGCACTGCGGGATTCCCGATGGTCTTCAAAAGGCAGATAAGAACTGCACTTGAGAGAAAGAGCAATTGCTATAGTTCTGGGCGAGGGAGTCTGTGTCTGTAGAAACGCTAAGCACGTTGCAGAAACAGGTGTTGACTCTCTGCCCAGAGCAGATGCCAAACAAACCAAGGAGGTCGGTGGTTGTCAAAGACATGCCCGAAATGCGGGTCTGATATGAAGCCAGATCTAATGATATGGGCCTATGGCTCAGCAGGACTAGTGTGGCACAAACAATCGAAGTTGGCTGGATATCTATGCGGCAGCTGTGGATACGTGGAGATCTGGCAAGAAGGTAAGTGAGTCCGACCCATCTGGTCAGTATCACTGAGATGCACCTAATCACAGAAAGAAGAAGGGTGGTAGCGGGGGGTCGATTTGAACGACCGATCTCAGGGTCATGAGCCCTGCAGGCAGAGAAGATGTCATGAGGCAAGATCATGCTAGGACTATCCTAGCGCACCTTGTCCTTAGGTGCCGAGTCATAGCGACTGAAGGTTGGGACTGAATCCAATGTGGGCAAGCGGCCATCATCGCTGCTTTTGACAAACAGAGCTTTGAACTAGCTAGAGTTAAAAGCAAGGCGAAGAATCCCAAACGGTAGCATGATCGGAGGGACATAGAGATTGAAGCGGTACATACCAATCATAGGCGTTGCCATTCTTCTCTTCTGCGTTTCTTTTCTTTCGGATAGCTCTGTTGCTGAAGAAGGTGCATCAAACACCGTTTTCTCAGTTGCAGACGACTACCACTATGATACGACACTCTACATTGGAACCTTGGACCACAGCTATGTCTATTCAACGTTGTCACAGTACCAAGGTATCTATGGCGACTTTGAGGTGACTTCTCCTGCGTCAGGGGCTGATAAGATCATAACTTTCTTCATCTGTAATGACGCCAACTTCGATCTCTGGGAGGCAGGCAAGGACGCTTCGTGTTATCTTCTTCAGGAGAGTGTCGGAAGCTACTCCTACACGTTCAGAATTCCCTATGCCGACACTTACTACCTAGTGTTTCAGAACTATGCAATCTTCCTGACCAAGACGGTTCATGTGAATCTGTACATAGATGAAACGCCACCAACCATCGACATCAATCTTGACAGCGGCGCCTCATACTCCGGTGTCAAGGAGATAACAGCAACAATCACAGAAGCAAGGTTCGATATTGATGAGGTGAAGCTGTACATTGACGATGTTCTGATGGACACAGAAAACGATGCCTACTTCAGCTATTCATGGCAAACTGGAGAATACTCGAATGGGCCTCACGTCGTGAAGATCTGGGCATCTGACAATGTTGGCAACACTGGGTATGTCACAGTCACCGTCAATACTTCCAACGGGCTTCTTGGAGGCGGCCCCATGGGGGTCGTGGTTCCGCTGACGATAGTAGGTTTTGTCGGGATTGTCGCAGTAGCCGGATATGTGGCTTTTTCACGAAGGAAACGAAGTACCGGTTTGGGCGAAGCTCCCATCGAAACTGGAACTCTGGGGCCCGCACCTGATACTGCACCCTTGCCGAGCTCATCTATGGTCGAGAGTCAGAACATTGGGTTCTGCCCCCATTGTGGCACGCCTAGACAGATGCCAGGGGCTCGCTTCTGCCCCAACTGCGGATATCAGTTCCAGTCATGACTCGCAGGCTGAGAAGATTACTGGTAGAGCCTTTGACAATTATGGATCCATACTGTATTGAGGTGCATGTTGTGAAAACTCTCAGAATCATGTTAGTAACTCTCTTCGTTCTCTTGATTTTGGTTCCGGCAGTGCCAATTGGAGCTCATACAACCAGTACCCAAGAGGTGGAAGAAACAGCATCTCTTACTGCTGATGACGAAGCAGAAGAGTCTGCTCCAGAAGCAATCAGCAAACCTCTTGTAGAACAACCGAGCACTGAGGCAACAATCGAATATGCGGACCCATCACTGATACCAAAGTACAGACCAACTGGATTGGTTTTCGAAGACATGGAGAAGTTTGAGGATTTCAGACGAGGAGCGAAAACAAGCCCTGCTGTCGCAGAAGAATACAGCTCTCCGGGTGCACCTAGTCCACCTAGTGTATCCAATCTTGTCGGACTTCCTCCCATCGGAGATCAAGGGACTCAAGGCTCATGCACTGGATGGGCTTGGGCATACTATTGCCTTACCCACCAAGTCGCTGCCGCGAATGATTTCTGGGATACAACAATCCCGAGCCATCAATTCAGTCCAGCATTTGTGTACAACCAAATCAACTATGGCACTGATTCCGGGTCGTATTTTTCAGACGCGTCAAATCTTCTGTGTGATTTCGGTTGTGCAACGATGAACACAATGTCCTATGATCAAGACGACTGGGTTACATGGCCATCTGAAGCAGCATATTATGAGGCCATGAGGTACCGAATAACCAGTGAAGCGTGGGATAGTCTCTACACGAATAGCGATTTGGAGGTTCTGAAATCATATCTCGCTGCGGGAAATACGGTGGTCACTGGAATCTACACTCGAACTGCATTCTATAGCTTTAATGCAGCCAATAACATATACACGACAAGTCATGCAAGTGGGGAATTAGGTGGGGGTCATGCAGTTTGCTTGGTAGGATATGATGATAACAAGGCTACGACTGATGGACCCGGGGCTTTCTTGCTTGTCAATTCTTGGGGGAGCGGTTGGGGCAATAATGGTCTCTGGTGGATGTCATATGAAGCCATCAAGAGCTCCGCTCTATCTCAACAGATTTTCTATTACTGTGATGTGATAAGTCAACCATATACTCCCAGTCTTGTTGGATCTGTGAGAATATCTCATGAAAAGCGCGGAGACGTCCTGAATTCGGGATTCCTTGTTTCTCTGAAGTACTATACCTCTACTACATGGCAGAAGCCCTTCGGAATCGGCGCCAGTATGGCTGATGATTCAGGATTGTATCAGAACCATCCATTTCCAGGAAGTCACATTCTATTCGACTTGAGTGAGGCATCTCCTCACCTCAGTTCCTTCGTTGCGAATGAATTCATCCTCGAAATAGGCGACTCAGTTTGGCCAGTCTCTGGAGTGCTTGAAAGTTTCACCGTTACCTCTCTCGAGTGGTCCGTCGAAGCAACCTCTCCTCAAACGCCTCATGCAATACCAGACAATCAACCTCGGGAAGAGGTGAGTGCAAACATGACTCTTCCCTCTGTGAGAATCGACCCTCTGGACACATACGTGGGTGGAACTCTAGAGATCACTGGAACATCTCAAGGGGAGTCTGAAGACACTGTTCTTGATGTCGGATTCGAGCCTGGCTCCTTTGCCACTCCATGGTACACGAATGATGCAAACTCGATTAATGGAAACCAACTCTGGGGTGTTGATCCGTATCACAGTTATTCTGGTGGCTCTTCAATCTGGTGCGGAGGCGCCCCAACATCAACTGCAGTCTACACTGAACATTTCAATATGCTTTTCTGGTTCTGGCCTGCGGGATGGGCTCTATACAGTGCAGGTGCGAATTCCTATCCATGGGGGCCAACGGGCTCCTTTTTGAGCTACCAGATTTCCTGTTCGACCGGCGGACTCTCAGGTGTCAAAGAGTGGGCAGTTCAGGGCCCGCTTGACCTATCCGCTGCAACCGAGCTCTGTCTTACATTCTGGATGGACTACGAAGTTCAAGATGCCCTATCTAATAACTTCGCTAGTGTCCTCTATTCCACTGATGGATCGGTCTTCACTTATCTGAAGAGATGGTGGGCTCCAGTAGGAGCAACATGCTCGTTTGTTGGTGAACAAACAGTAATGTTGCCTGAAGATGCTATAAGCTCAACACTATACTTTGCCTTCATTTTCCAAGGCGATTACTCTGGTAGCATGACTGTAGATGATATCGACATCTGGGACATAGGATCGGAATACGAGAGTGAGGCTCACTCCTATGCCTATTGTTTTGTTGATTTGAGTGACTTCGGTTCTGCAACGTTGTCATTTGACTATTGGGCGGATGTTGAAGACGGATGGGATTGGTTCAGTCCTGCCTACTACATTGGTTCCTCTTGGTCCACACCTTATTCTCTTGGTAGCACGACTGGATGGGCGCATTCAACACTCTCAATCCCCACAGGTGCCACTAGAATAGGGTTCTATTTCCACAGTGATTCATCAGTAGTGAGGCATGGTGTCTATGTTGACAACGTGCAATTGATTGGGTTTGTGAACGCCACATCTACCACTGAGATCTCAAGAGATGGAGTGTTTCAGGGTATTGCGACTGGTGCGAGTACATGGAGCTACGAGTGGGACACAACTGAGGTATCAGATGGTGTGCATAACATAACTGCATCTGTAGCCTTTGGTGCTTCTACGCTATCTGATACCAAAAGTACCTTTGTAGATAATACAGCACCCCTCCTTGCCTCTATCACTGACATGTATCAGCGCGGGGGGAACATCACAATTGTCGGCTATGCCTACTCCCTTGGTGGGTCGTCGATTGTGTCGTTGGAGTTCTCATCAGGAAACGTATCTGTATACTTTCAGAATCCTGTACAAGTGACATATGTCAACATATGGACATTCCAATGGACGCTAGCAAACTCAACACGAATTCCAGACGGCCATTATGAATTCAATATGACGCTGGCAGATTACGTTGGCAACGAGCATACTGTTCCGTTTTCGCTTACTGTCGACAACCGCGTCCCTGCCATATCTCCGCCTTCGGATATTGTGTATGTTGTAGGAACAACAGACCACGATATCTCATGGGAATGTACTGACCTGAATCCCGACTACTATGAGCTATACCGAGATGGTGAATTGATATCGACTGGTCCATGGACAGGCGGACTAACGTATTCAATTGACGGACTTGCTGCAGGTTCATATAACTTCACAGTAGTGTTCTACGATCTTGCGGGCAACTCTGCGAATGATACTGTTCTGGTTACTGTCGACCCGGAACCGTGGTATGCGACACCAATGGGTACCATAGTTGTCATGGCTGTCGTTGCGGGAGTGGTTGTGGCAGTCGGAGTTGTACTCATGCACACTAAACGCAAGAGCTAAGCTGAGATGTTGATACCGAGATTCGTTTCTCAGCATGAACACTCGTGTAGTGTTGGACAAATGGTATACTCCAACTGGGACTACTACGTTCACATGCTTGTGTGGGCACTTGTATCCTTAGCGGTCTATTGGTCGTTGGGTGCTCTGCTCGCGTTCATCGAAGTCGGGACTTCAGACTCCAGGTTCCTGTCCTTCTTGAGGACGCTTCATTTCATGATGCTCGCCGTAGAGATCCTTGTGCTGCTGTGGATAACATTCGAATTCCTACAAGCAAAACGAGAATGACAACAAAGCGGGAATAGGAAGAAGAAGTGGTAGCGGGGGGTCGATTTGAACGACCGACCTCAGGGTTGCTTAGACGCAAGCCAGCATGAGTACAGTCTTCATGTAGCCCTTGGGCAACGCAGTACACAGAATCGCCGCATATCCGTGGCCGCGCCCTACAATGGTATACACTCCCCTCGTCACTCGCTACGACCAGTTCACGAAATGTCTTCTGGACGTCCGAAGTGAATAGTCAACCTTCCTGTTTATCTGTGGGGACAGTCTGTCCTGACATCTGACAGATGCAAGATGCCTAGAAGAGAGAAGCCCATCAGGAGAGAGGCCAACATCGACGAGCTGTCAAGAGCAGTTGAGAAGGCACGGGATTACCTGACTGGGAAAGGTATCGACATCGAGACTGTAACACCGCAA
>Ga0315284_10001167_pt1 | contig 37163 bp, 44 predicted proteins | sample YL17G09_16_MG_FD_203696 | JGI IMG/M metagenome (GOLD analysis project Ga0315284, IMG submission 203696) | Sediment microbial communities from Yellowstone Lake, YNP, Wyoming, USA - YL17G09_16 | ecosystem: Environmental > Aquatic > Freshwater > Lake > Sediment | place: USA: Wyoming | collected...
GGGATTTGGGTGGATGGGACGCAACGGATTTGGATTGATCCTTCTACTAGTAGGTTGTCAATTGGCACGTTAAGTCCCTACTCCGGATATATGCTATGGGCGGATGGGAACGTCTACTTGAATGGTAGTACCGTACTTGGTGGCGCCCTAATTGTTCCGGACATCTACGCCTCCGGTAAGGTTCTGAAATATAACAACATCTCTACCGTCGCCAACGGCATCCCCGCAATCTACGGCACGGTGGACCTGACCGCGCAGACCTCTGCAATCGGCGCAACCACGATCTACGCGAACCCTGCAACCACGGGCCAGTACCGCGTTTGCTACCTTGCGCTCACCAAGAAGGCCGGAGATGCGGTCAACCTGGCTTTGCAACTGACGTTCACCACGCCAGATGACAGCAGCACAGCGCAGAGTATCGCCAGCGCGAACGTAGCGATCAACACGGTTGGCGCGTACACGCAGGGGTGCCCTACTATCGTTGCCAAAGCATCCACCAATATCCAATATGCAACGACGTTAAGCGGAGGCATCGGCGCTGGTGAGTACAGTTTGTGGATCAAGGTGGAGAAGTTGTAACAAGGAGGACGGCATGAATAGGCTCTTGAAAGTTCTTATCGTCAGTGCCTTGGCGGTAGGCATTGCGGTCGCACAGGATGCACCGCCAGTCTACACGTCTTTCCTGACAGGCGTGACGCTGACCAGCGTGCAGGCACAGTCAGTGGCGACGTTGGCCCAAACCCGTGACTCCGCCATTGCTTCGGCACAAACGCAGTCGGATGAAGCACTGGCTGAACTCAACATTCTGCTGGATGCCGCCGATCCTGACCTTGCCCGTATCGGGACGTTATCTCGACGGGTGCGGACGCTGGCTGCGCAGCAGAAACAGGCGTACACGCAGTTCCGGCGCGACGTGTGGCAACTGCTAACTCCAGCGCAGCGGGACGTACTACTGGCGCGATTGGGATTTTAGACGAGACCACGGCGCAGGTCGCCGCGATTGAGAACATTTAATGGTACAACAGAGATTCATAATCGGCGATATCCGTGGCAGCTTGGGACTGCTTCTTAAGCTCTTTGACCGCATTCAACCAGATACAGGCCCGAATGCTCTCATATTTCTGGGCTCCTACCTTGGCCCTGGAGAGAATAGCAAGGGTGTCATAGACTTCCTGCTGTTCCTAAAGGAAGTAGGCCACAACTGTGTTTTCCTTCGGGGCTGCTACGAGCGAATGTTCGAGCTGTCTCTACCGCTGAATGCCTCGCCCCAGTTCACCAAGGGCTGGAGAGCAATGGGCGGCAATGCAGTGTACCAAAGTTACAGCAGTGATTCTCCGTTATACGTTGCCACGTCTTCTGGGGGTCCAAAGAAAGTAGCAATGACCGTTCGTATACCCGAACCGCATCTACGCTTCATCAAGCACGACTTGGGGCTGTGGTATGAAACAGAGGATGTCATAGCCACCCACGCTGGGATCAATCGGCAGAGGCTGGAACAGGGGTTGGGTGTGGTCCGTGACGAGGACTTCATATTTGGCAGTCCCGGCTGGTGGAATGATAGCTGGTGCATCCCGGGCAAAGACATCGTCTTCGGTCACTTCCCATTCCCTGAGCCGTTCCTTGGTCCAGGTAAGGTTGGCATTGATTTGGGAGCGGGCGCTGGGGGTAGGCTCTGTTGCATTGAGTACCCTAGCAAGCAGATAACGATTGTTCAGTAGGAGAAGACAATGAGCGTTGCACCAAACTTCTGGGAGCAACCCTTAGAGAAGAAGCTTGAGGGCATGGAGGAGATTATTTTCAAGCCTGAGGGCAAGTCTCCGTACAACGTTCTTCAGGAACACTTCCATGGCCTCGTGGAGAAGCTGGATACCAACTATGAGGTATCCACGTTCCTGAACAACGTATTGCATTCCTTCATCGGCGTGCTGAGTGCCTTTCATAAGGATCCCAGGACGCTTCGGTTGAGGTATACCGCCGAAGTAGATGCACCAGGTGTCAGCCCGCGTCTCAAGATATTCATGGACTACACCTCCAGCGTTGGGGGTTTCTTGAGGCTTGAAGAAAAGCGGCTTTGGGAGCGCAACCCCACGGTCGTCATGTTGATGGAAGTCAACAGTGACGTAAGGGGTATGGCAGCCCGCGTCGTTGGTATCCTTGAGCAATGGGCTGCCCCACGCAAGATACCGTTCTCGGACATCCGCATCCCGAAAGCCATCATGGTAAAGGGTGGGGGTGCTCGCAAGACTATAGTGGCAGAGATCACGTATGAGTCTCCCATCATCAAGCCTGAAGTAACTATTGTAGGAGGATGACATGTATCCACAGGCGGCAGCTCCCTTCGAGGAAGGTGGTTCCAACTTCATATCTCCGACGATGGGCGCTTTGATCAGTGACCAGCGAAAGCTGACAGAGGCTAACCGTCGTCTTGCTGCTTTGGACACAGCTTCCAGGGAATCCTATACCTTCCACGAAACCCGAGCACGTCGCCTCGGTATCGATAGTCCCGCTGGAATGGCCCACCTGAAAGCCGCTCGTGCTATCCGTGCCGGTCGGTTGAGCAACCTTTATGAGCATGGTGACGAGATTGGTGAGATAGACCCCAAGGCTATCATGCGAGCCAACAGGGACGCCGTCTCCTGGCACAAGAAACGAGCCGAGAAGCATGGCCTGGATAGCGACACCGGCCACGCCCATGTCGCGATGCTCTCAGATCACCTGAACGCCTTCAACAAGGCCAAGAAGCAGCTTGCCAGTGTTGCGGGTGTGGCAGGCAGGCAAAGCCCACTCGCCGTCCCTGAGAAGTCGAAGCAACCTTCAGAGGATATCCGCCAGCGCAAGCCTCTGGTGAAATTGCAGCAAGGCCGCATAGACGCTGGTGGCCCTGGTAGCGGACCGAGGCCTGGACAACGGCGTGGCGGTGGTTGGGCATCTGAGGAACAAAAGCGCAAGGCGCTCGGCCCGGAAGAGTATGCCAAGGTGAAGGACTTGGCTGCTCAGCGGGCTGAACAACAGAGGAAAGAGCGCGACGAGAGAATAATGAGCAACGTTCGCGCTGAGCGGGAGCGGCGGAGGGCACTTGCGGGCAAAGAATCCCGCTACCTCGCCCCGCGCTACGATAGGAGCCACGAAGCGCGACGCCTGAAGCGCGAAGCGGCCTTGAAGGAGTTTGGCAAGAGGTAATCATGCTAACACAACCTGATCTCCAACCGTCGCAAGCCGATGATCCCGGCTGGGATGGCCAGTTCAACAGCTTCGGGCCTCGCAAGCCTGTCCACCGTGCCGAGCTCCGGTTGGTATCGCCGCCCGAGCAAGAACCATACGACGATACCTTCCGCCTGCGCGAAGCACAGCTTGCTCCTGTTCCCAAGCCTGCTCTGGGCCGTATGGACTCGGGGAAGCAGATCATCGAAGGCGAGCATCAGACGCTCTCAGTCCTTGGCAAGATAGGTGAAGCCATGGACGCCGATGATGACGACTCCCACATCTTGGAGCATCGCATCATGCTCGCCAACGAGAACCTTTCGGAGACAGGCCGTGCCGCGCTGATGGAGCATATCTCATCCCATCAGAAGAGCAAGAAGCGCAAGCTGAAGGCTGTCGCTGAGACGGACGCGGTGCCAACAGGCATCCCCCAGAAGCCCTGGTCTCCGGATCAAGGACCGCAATCGGCGGAGCGTAGACGAAGTGCTGGTCTGGCTACGGGCATGGAGTCCAGGATGAAGAAGTTCGACGCCGCCGTCAATCGTGCTTACGGACGCGGAGCCTACGGGCCAGTGAAAGAGAGATAGCCGATGGCTAACACAACTTCATCCCAAGGCCAGCTCCAACGAGCCGGCATCCGTGTTGCGCCGATGCAGCGGAAGCGTTCTCGAGAGATGGGTGTCAAGGGAATGAAGTGGGGTGTCACAAGGTCAGGTAGAGAGATACCACAAGGCGCGCACGATCCACACTACCAAACTCCCCCTGGCGAGTACAGCATAGTTAAGAACTTCCCAGGATGGTCAGACAAAGACCATGAAGATGCGGCACGCCATCTTCGTGCCATAGGCAAGACCAAGAGTGCTGAGCCTGATCGCTATAGCAACCTGCCTTCCCCCCGGTCAGAGTTCACAGCCCTCGCTAGAATGCACAAGGACGCTGCGCAAGAGATCCTCAAGGGCAAAACAACAGAATCTGTCAAGCGCCACCGGCTCCACGAATGCCGTCTACGTGAGATGAGCAGCCGTGCCTTCTTGGAGCCAGGAGCCGACGAGCAGGATGCCAAGCAGCCCAAGAAGAAGAGCCGTGTCTACCTCGTAACCATCATCGAGGAGGGTCTTGGCAACAGCAAGGACAAGAACTACTACTCCGGTGATGCGCTGAAAGGTGCTGTCAAGCTGTTCGACGGTGCCAAGGCTTTCTGCGATCACCCTGACGCCATATCCGAGAAGACACTGCCAGAGCGCAGCATGAAAGACCTGGTCGGCTGGTACACGGATTGCTACGTGGATACCAGACCGGATACAGGCAAGGCCCGGCTCCGTGGCAAGCTGCACTTCTTTCCAACGGCAAGCTGGCTGACCGGCATGATTGATACCATCCTTACTGACCCTTCCAGTAAGGACATGTTTGGTATCAGCATCAACGCAGTGGGCAAGACTCGCCCGGCCGAAATGAACGGTGAGGTAGTAAACCTGGTTGAGGAGTTCCAGCGTGTGGATAGCGCCGACGTAGTCACTGAGCCAGCGGCACGCGGCAAGTTTGAGAAGATACTGGAATCCAAACGTGGCGCTCGTAAGGTAACTACATCCATGAAGGGTAAACGTGTCCGTGAGTCTGGCGCTCTTACCAGTGAGCAGATCAAAGAAGTTGCTGACGGGCTGACACGTGGCTATTTTTCTGAAGATCCCGACGAGATGAAGACGGCGATACACGAAGCAGCTACCAAGCTGTACTCAGCGTCTTCTATCTCTGGGAAAGGCCCAGGGCAGGTAAACGAAGAGAAGTATACTAACGCACCCGCACCGATAGCGGATGCTGGAGGAAAGGGAGACATGAACAAACTGAACAGAAAGCAGTTGCTCAAGGCATCGGGGCGATTTGGCAAGAAAAAGAAGGCGCTCCGGGCCGCAGCGGGCACAGGCCCCGACAACGAAACCCTCCCTGAGCCTTCTCCCGAAGACATCGAGCCCATCACTGAGGCCGATGTCGAGGATGAAGAGACTCAAGAATTAGGCGACTTCGACGACTTCGGCGATGCCAGCAAGAAGGTGAAGGCATCCAGGGGCAAGGCAGCCCGAATCAAGGCTGCCAAGCTCCGTAGAACGGTCGCAGAGTCGCTGGAAGACGAGGACGAGGATGAGGACGAACAGCTCGCTCCTCCAACAGACCCGCTCGGTCGGCCAGCAGCGTCTGCTGCCCTATCCTCCGCTGAAGAGGACGAGGACGAAGATGAGCAAGACGACCTGGGTGGCGGCGACGAAGAAATGGGCGGTGGTGAAGACCTCGGTGGCGGCGAGCCCGACGAAATGGGCGATGAAGACATGGAGCCCGAGGGCCTGGAAGCCGAAGCTGAAGCCGAGGAAGACGAAGACGAGGCCGAAGAGGACGATGAGGGTGAGGCGCTCGAGATGTGCAAGGCATCCGGCAAGAAGAGGAAGCTTCACGCTGCCCGGCGTCGTTCTCAGGAAGCCAGCGGCTTTTATGGCAAGGCCGGAGACGCCGCTCTTCCGTCTCACGCCATCGGTGACTACACCGATGACTTCAAGACACCGAGTCGCGACACTTCGACTTCGGGCGTCGGCAAATCCTACAAGCTGAAGACCTCCATCGCAGGTCAGAATAAGCTGGCGCGTGGAGTCGTGAAGGAAGCCAACCGGCGCATCGAGAAGCTGGAAGGTGAGCTCGTGCGTCTGCGCGAGTCAAACCGCAATCGCCAGCGCAAGATCGACCGCTACGTGGGCATGGTCGGCTTCCACAATACCAAGGTGGAAGCGCAGAAGCTGCTGCGTGAGGCAGTCAAGCGCGACCTGTTCCCTGTCGGGTATGCTCGCACGCTGGAGCCCAAGCTGTATGGGATGAAGCGTCGAGAACAGATCCAGGAAATCAAGTTACACGCTCGCTTGCTGGAGTCCGCCAGTGACAGCGTGGTCCACCGCTTCCGTGAGGCTGATGCCGATTCGGAAGGCGTGGAAGGTGCTCCAGGCAGAGGCACTGCTGTATCCCAGTTCGGGACCAGTGGCGGACACTCTGACCTTGCCGAAGGTCTGGCAGCAGACGGCGTTCCGATGCGTCAGCGTCGGTAGCTCCCGTCTAAGGCTAGACAGTTTGGCATGCGTAAATTGAGACACGGAAGGGGGTGATGGCTAGTGTCTGTATCACGCAACAACATCAAGGTCGAGGAACGCCGCATCAGCAACGTTCCTATCTCTGCCGTTGCAACCTGTAACCTCGGTGACATGGTCAAGTGGGATGACACGAACAAGGTAGTCACTCCCATGACCGACGCCGACGAAGGGTCCGAGGAGTCCGCATGGTACTTCTGCGGTGTAGTCCAGGACCAGCAGCCGATCGCCAGTCTGGGTGGGGCGTTGCCGTTGAACCGCACGAACATCGTAGACCGTGGTTTAGTCGAGTTCTATGCGGACGACAACGCGACGTACTACCCCGGCGATTGGGTCTGCATCGGGTCCGACCCTCAGAAGGTCAAGAAGACCGGGGCCAGTGTCTGGAACGGTATTGGCATCGTTGCCATGGAGAACGGTTGGGCCGTCTCCGGTGGCGCTGCCGTGGGCAAGACGGCGGTGAAGGGGGTCACGAAACTAATCATCGCTATCCGGCCGCAGTGGAGCCTGGGCAGCGAAAGCGGCTACCCGTTCGGTTTCTGGGACTAGTAGGCTAACTTTTCAGAGAGGAGATGCTTGACATGTTCCAAAACATCTGGGACAGAGCGGCGAAAAACATCGATTGGAATTCGCCCCGTTTGAGCTTCCGCCGCCTCCGGGAAGCTGCCTACCAGCAGTCCTCAAGGTTGCGAGAAGCAAATGCTGAGTCTGCATTCGGTCAGCTTCTGCGAGCTGGCATCCAGACTTATGCGTTGAATGCATACAACACCGTTCCTGTCGTATACCCTGACCTGGTCACGGAAGTGTCCAGCAAGCGTTACCAGGAATTCTACGCTCCGTTGTACCGGCCGAACCTGCCTAAGCTCGTTCAGCGAGGGCAGAAGTTCCAGGACAATCCGATCGCTGGCTTGGATCGGGTGCTAACGAACTTCAAGTTCGGCATGCTGGAGTCGTTCGAGCGCGAGCTCTTTGACGACGACCAGACCGGCCAGATTAAGAACCGTGCCAGCCAGATGGGCGAGAACTTCAAGATCATGGAAGAAATCTACGTCATGGGCAAGATCATCGGTACCGGCCACACTGTCCAAGGCGTAGAGGTTCCGCCCGACATCACCTTTAGCGACACCGTTCCCGTGGGAGCGACCGGGAATGGCACCTACAATACCGGCAAGGGCAATCGCCCGGCGACCTTCGCCCGTCTCCAACAGACGACGCTGGAATCGGCCGACATCGCTCTGATGAACATCCAGGACCCGTTGGGCAACAAGTTCCTGGTCTCTCCGAACACGCTGCTGGTGTCCAGCACTGATAAGTTCGTCGCGGCCAAGCTGCTCAACTCTACCTTACAGCCTTCGGTCCCGAGTGCCACGGCGGGATCTACCGGCTACGTCATGACCATCAACCCTCTACAGGGACTGTACAAGCTCTTAGTCTCCAGGTTCTTCACTTCAAAGGCATGGATACTTGGTGATCCGAAGAAGTGCTTAGTATTCCAGCGCCGTGACCCCCTGGAGATCGTTCAGGAGCACCCCGCTTCCGGCCAGTCGTTCGAGATTGAAGCTTACCGCTTCAAGTCTCGCTCGCGGCTGGAAGTTGGCATGATCGACTCGCGGTTCTTGTGGGAGGGCAACGACGGCAGTATCTAGGCCAACGACCGACCCTGTGTGACGTGGGGCACCCAAACTTCTCGTGGTGCCCCACGTTCTATTTAGGCAAGGAGAATACCCCATGGAAGCTGTTCGAGAGAGATTTGAGACCAGAGTTGTTACCGACGAGAAGGGAACTACTACCGAAGTTTCCGACCGTCGCGTCGGTAAACCAGAGACCTTCGAGTTTGGTGCTCCCGATGACGTTGTCACCCAGGTAGTCAAAGGTGGGTACATCAAGAATTGGAAGCCCGACTTCTTTTCCTCATTGCATGAGCATGGTGTGGTCGCCAGGTTCTACTATGACACCCGCATCGCCGTTGACATTGGGAACCCTGACAGCAAGTTGGCTCGTAAGAAACGACGGCTGCTCCACAAGAACGGCTTCGCATATTTCTGCATCTCACCAGGCTACCCCGAAGATGCTGGTCAGCTTCTGAAGTTGCTCCAAGCTGCCATTCAGGAGTACCGTGAATACGAGAAGGTGAACCCTCGTCCGATTGTGTACCAGGAAGGTATCATCATCGGCGAGGATGGCAACCCGAGGACGGCCAAAGTTCGTGCCATTGACATCGACGTTGGTGGCAAGGTCATTGGTAGCACGGAACTCCAGGCACAGGATCTCCTGCGCACGTCACAGCCACTGTCTAAGGCTGACGCTGGGATGCTGCGTAGGAACGCGGCACTGTATGAGCATGTCCGAAAGTGCCTGACGGCTGGGCAGCCATTCCGGAATCCCTTCGTCGCTCGAAAGCGCAGGCAGTTCGATGTAGACTACGAAGCTGTGCCTGCCTGACGTTTCATACCCTTGTGCGCCCGCCTCTTTCCTCTGCTTGTCTTAGCGACCGTCGGCGCTGGGCTGAGTGGCTCCTGGGGCGGGCGCTCCCATTCTGTGATTGGATTAGGGGAGAAACGTCATGGTAGACAGACCATATGCCTTCTTAGAAGGCGCATCTCGTAGCTGCATATTCCGTGGTAACCTGACGCACGCTGCCAGACAGATACGCGAGTTGTATCCCATCGCTGCCTACGACCATCGTCCTTGGATGAGCGACCACGAGGGCGACCTCGCCAAGCACGCAATGGAAGAGTACAGGCGTGGCTATGCCTGCTTCAAGTGGGCCGTCGCTCGGATTCTACAGCCTAAGACAATCCTGGAAATCGGTGTCGCTGGAGGGGTATCAGCCAGAGCCTTCTTGTCGGCGTGCCCGGATGCGTACTACCTTGGTTTAGACAACGAGCAAGAAGACGACGCCATAGGGTTCCGGCTAGTAGAGTGGACCCGGGAGATGCTGGCCGATTGTGGGTTCAAACGCTTCGACATCGTTTTACAGGACAGTCGGGCACTATCACAATTGCCCAAAGCCAATCTCGGTATGAAAGACGCACCGTTCGATCTCATCCACATTGATGGCGACCACTGCTTTGAAGCGGCCAAACATGACATGCTCTTGGCCCTAGAATCTGGAGCACCCTGGATTCTGGCCGATGATGGCAGGAACTCTAAGACAATGGGTGGGATAATGAGTGCGCTATCGGAGTGGCATGAAGAACCCGAGGCTTTGGACTGGGCGTATTTCGAGGATACCTGGAGTGGCAGCATTCTCTTTGAAAGAGAGAAATCAAGATAGGGAGGCTTGTGTGAGATTTCTTCTTGCGCAGGGTATCGGGGACTGTCTTTGGGCTCTATTCAAGGTGCAAGATATTGCCAAGAAGATGGGTGATGGTAGAGTTGAACTGCACGTCGCCTGTACCCGCTTGGACTTGCTCCAGACTAGGGCCTTGGAATTCGTCAGGCGCTTCTCGTTCGTAGACTCTGCCCAGATGAAGATATTCCCCTCTGTCTTGAAGCGCGGTGAACCTCCGGCGATAGCACAGGGGCGGTGGAACTACATCGATGACTGGACCGAGGTAGACGGCTGCCATGCTCTGATGCCCAATGCTCATATTGAGGAGGGCAAACGGCTAGAGACGTGGCTCCCAGGCTTCGAGATGGACTGGACGATCGCTGATCGGTATAGCTTCTACCAAGGTGAATTGTTGGTAGCCGACGAGCTTAGGAAGAGATGCAATGGTGATTACTGCATATTCTGTCTTGGGGCCATCTCTGGTAACATCTTCGACGGCCACAATCGCGGGATGCTTTGGATGCCAGAGGACTGGGTCGCTCTGAGTAGGCGGCTGTGCCCGAAACACGTCCAGCGTATTGTAGTGGTCGGTGCGCCTTATGACCTCAGCTATTGGGAGCATTTCGTAAAGCCTCTACTCTCAGAAGAGGAGAGCAAGCGGTGGATCTCCACCATCGGGGACTGGAACATCAGTACGACATTTGCTGTGGTCAGGAACGCCAGGTTCATCGTCTCGTTTCAGTGTGGCATCGGTATCTTCGGTAGCTACCTGAGAGTCCCAACGGCCATATTCTGGCGTCCCTACGGCGACTCTATCTCATGCGAGTATAGGGTCACGTTTTCTGAGGACGAGGCATCAGCTTGGGTAGCGCCGTACATGCTACCAGATAAGCACTTGCCCTGCATCTACACGAAGCACTCCGCAGAGCAGATTGCTTGTGAAATCATAGCTAGGAGTTGGTGATGAAGAAAGTCATCAATGCGATGGGCCAGGCTGTGAAAGTCATGGACTTCGCGGAGTTGCAGGCGCTACAGGGGTTTGTCCATAAGTATGAACGTGGCATGGACCTGTCTGACAAGCGCCTCGTGGTGAGACATACTTGGGGTATCGGTGATACTCTCTTTGCTACGCCTGTCGTCAAAGAACTGAAGCGGCTATACCCAACTTGCAAGATAGCATTTGCAAGCTCCTGGCCGGACGTCCTGAAACACAACCCAGATGTCGATGATATCCTGCCCGTCGGAGAGTTTAATGCTGGGGATTGGGTTCACAGGTTTGGTGGCCACATCTGGGTCTTAGATTTTAACTTGCCAGGTCTAAAGGACGGTAGGGTCAGTCCGAAGATCAGCGAGCATCTGCTAGAACTGCTCCGCCGTCAGCCAGCACAACTGAACAACCATGAGAGGGAATTCATAACTCGCTCTCGGAGCTTGTACACAGGCCGCTACAAGCAGATTGTGCTGGACGCCTACTGCGAGCGCGCAGGTGTGAACCCCGAGGTCAAGACCGTCTATTACTACCCAACCGACGAGGAGCTACAGCGCCTCCAAGGCTTCATATCTGGCTTCAGGAATGAAAATAGGAGAGTCATCGTTCTGTCTCCAAGTTCTAGTTCCTTGCTTAAGGACTACCCCTACTGGAATGACGTCATACGGCAGATTCCCATTACTACTACGTGGCTTCTCGTAGGAAACCCCCACGACCGCTGGCCAAATCCGTCGAAACCAAATGTCATAGACCTCCGTGGAGCGTTGAAGCTACGTGAGTCGGCCGCGCTGACGCTCGTTACCGATCTCCTCTGTTGTAGCGATACTGGGCTTCTGTACGTCCGTGCCAGCAAGAACTTGCCTTGCATAGCCCTCTATGGCCCACACGAGCCCGAAGCCTTCCTGAAGTATTTCCCAAGCGTGCTGGGCTTGCGTAGTACGACCGTCTGCTCTGTGGGGTGTGGCGTAGATGCTGTCGCTTGTAGTGATAGCACGTCCGCTCCATGTATGACCGCGCTAAAGCCCGAGCTCGTAGCCGCCCACATCCTTCAGGTGCTAGACCTAAAGTAACTACACCTAGAAGGGGGATCCACTACATGTCTGGTTTCACAGCTATTCTGCGCGGAGCAAAGTGTGAGCTGTCGGCCGTGTTGATCCGTGGTGACGGTACGCGGAAAGATCTGGGCGTAATCGCCAAGAGTTCGACTTGGTACACAACCATACGAGGGTGGTTGCGGGGTCTTCTGCTATTGGCCTGCGTCGTAGCCTTCATCGATGGAGCAGTGCAAGGCGATCTACTCGGTTGGCTAATTGCAGCCGGGGGTTGCACGCTAGGCATTGTCACTACCGTAGGCGTGAACTACATGGCCAGTGACTTTGCATCGGGTGGCTCAACCCCGACCATCAGCGGCTTCAAGTTCCACGACTCTGGCGTCGGTACAGGTGGTGCAGTAATCGGGGATACCGCTCTTGGTTCCCCCGCCGGGTCAGCACGAGTCACGGGCACGCCGAGCAACCCCAGCGCCAATATCTACAGGTCGGTGGCTGCTATTGCCTACACCACCACGTTAGCCATTACCGAGTGGGGATTGTTCTCGGCCTCCACAAGCGGGACGTTGTGGGATCGTCGCGTGTTCGCGGCCATCAACGTGGTGAACGGCGACAGCATTCAGTTCACCTACAACTTGACCGTTCCCAGTGGTGGTTCATAAATCGCAGTTGTGGCGAGGAGTGATTCATGGCTATCTCAACGCTGGACGGGTACATTGCTGCTGTGAAGCAACGGTTGACCTGGTACAAAAGCGGCAGTCGGACCTCCGTTGCAGCATTGCCCACTACTGTGTTTGACCAGGCTGGCAATCCAGGAGCTGGGGCGTTGGCAATAGGCAATACGGCGGCCGGGATAGTGCCTGTCAGTACGGATGCCGGTTATCCCCTCATCCGTACCATCACCAACACTGGCTACCTCTCGCGGGTGGAGTTCAGCAGCCCGGTGGCCTGCCGTTTGATACTCTTCGACCGCCTCTTTGCGGCTGGGGCTTATGCCTACAATGCCGACACGACTCTGGCTTCGCAGCCTAGCTATGCGGGCCGGGTTCCCGGGGCGAACTACGCGGGTTTGGAGCTTTGGGTGGAGGCCGTTACGGCTTTCACTTTGGTACCGGCCTTCGAGATCAACTATCTGGACCAGGATGGTGCAGCCGGTGACACAGGCTCTATAGCCGCTCCTAATGCACTTATCCTGGGTCGGTGTTTCCAGTTGCCCCTAGCAGCCGGTGACAACGGGATACAGCAGATCACCAGGGTACGTTGCATAACGGCTTCGGCCGGCACGTTCAACGTCATGGTCCTGCGTCGTCTATGGACCGGGCGGGTGACGATTGCCAACGCCAATGATGTCTATGATCTGCTGTGGACCGGAATGCCACAGGTTTACTCGACTAGTGCGTTGTACGTTATGGTTGCGGCCGATAGCACGGCGACCAGTACTCCGGAGTGTGCGTTTGAGGTAGCCGATGGCTAACATCTGGAGGAAACAGCCGAGCGGCAGGTTGCGTCACGGCAATCTTCTGAGGAGAGCACCGACTGACGCCTCGCAACTAATCGCTACGGGCTTTTTCGTTGGCCTATCTCAAGTTCTGACCAGTTCCATGTCAGCCTTCTCTGGGGTGGTGACCCGCTTCCCGCAGAAAGTATTTGCCGCCATGGTGTCCTCGCTTGCTGCCACACTTCTCAAGTTTACGACTAAGGCTGGTATGGCTGCTGGTATGAGCAGTTTTGTGGGCTTGGTCGTGCGCATTGGGCAGAAAACTCTGAGTGCAAGTACGATTGCATTCACGGGAGGCATTGCCAGAATTACCAGTAAGTCCCTACCATCATCTATATCAACGTTTGCCGCTACGGTTTCTATGTTGGTAAACAAGACGTTACCGGCCTCTTTAGGAGCATTCAGTGCTACAGTGGCTAGGAAACTCGCCAGAACGGTATCGGCTTCCATGAGTGCATTTGCCGGGGGGTTAGTAGGGGTTCATACCTTTGTTATTACCCTCGCCTCGTCAATGGCTACGTTCTCAGGTGCCGTAGTGAGGTTGACAGGGAGGAGCCTACAGTCGGCGATGGCTGCCCTCACTGGGACAACAAGTCGGCAGGCTAATCGTGTTCTACCGGCTGCGCTGTCTACATTCTCAGGGCAGACTTTGAAGTGGACTGGGAAAGGGCTGACCGCCTCTGTATCCACTTTCTCAGCAACGATGTTTCGGTGGGTCAGCAAGAGCTTGGCGGCATCAATGGGCAGTTTCCTCGGTACAGCAGTTCGCAAGGCACAGAAGGTTCTGCCAGCCTCGATGCCCACTTTCTCAGCGACCACTTTTCGTGCGACCTGGAAGGCCCTGCCGTCCTCCATGTCCGCCTTCACTGCCAGTGTTTCCCGTGCTGCTGCCAAGACGTTTGGTGCAGGCATGGCCTCGTTCTCTGCTGTGGTTACACGGAGTGCTCGGAAGGTTGTCAGTGCTGGGATGAGTTCGCTGTCTGCCACCATAGCCGCCGTTCTGGGTGGTGGGGCGCAGGTCTACGAGAAGGTATTCGATGCAGTGATGTCCTTCTCGGCCACAGTCAGTCGGAGTACCTCCCGGTCGGTGTCGTCCTCTATGTCCGCATTCAGCGGTACTCTTCTGCGATCCGCACGGAAGGTGACGGTATCTTCCATGAGTATGTTTGCTGGCCAGATTTCAAAGCAAGTTGGCAAGGTTCTATCAGCTTCCGTGGCCAACTTCTCAGCCGCCCTTTCTAGGTATGTAAAGAAGACCATCAGCGCAGTGCAGTCCGTCTTCGCGGCGCAACTGCGGAAACGGACTCTCCGTGTCATGAACTCCGAGATGTATCAGCACAGCGCCCAGATGGTGCGCATCGCACAGAAGACCGCATCGGCATACATGGGCTCTTTTGCTGGCTCTCTTGGGACTATGGCTGGCAAATGCTTTACGGCCACAATGAGCTTCTCTGCTGGCTTACTCAAGCACACCAGCCACAGCATCAATGCCACTCTCGTCCAGTTCTCTGCCGAGATTGCGCCTAGGAGAGTGATAGCCTGGGTGATTGACCAGTTGCATGTGATACGACCGATGGTGGCAAGCCTTCTTGGCGTGCGCTCTGCCACGCTTGAAGTCAATGGCATTCTGACGAAAAGTTTTGTTGTTACCGCTTCTGGACTATTGGTGGAGTAACCAACATGGCATTCCCCAGCAAAATCACGCTCTCACCGCTGAATAGCCAGATCGTAAAACTTTCTGGGCTTCAGAATAGCCTGACTGGCGTCTACCTCAATAGTGCTGCTGTCATGGTTACTCTGGTTGATCGCAGCGGGAAGCCCGTCGCTGGTTGTACCAATCTGGCATTGATCTATGATGCTGGTTCAAACGGCAACTACCAAGGCATGATTGACGCCAGTTTCAACCCTCCAGTCGGTGAAGGGTACACGCTCAGGGTCGTAGCTACACAGGATGGGAACACAGCGAATTGGTCCATCGCCGCAGCGATTTCGCGGCGGACTTCTTAGACTACTGTAACTTCTGGTAGGAGGCCCAAATGTCTGCCTGGAAGCAAGCTGACGTCATCCGTGCAGTCCGTATTGAGGTATCCGATGAAGTGGGTGGCAAGACACTGTTCCAGTATAGCCCCTTCATCGGTGAGCAGGACGGCGCAAACGCCATATTCCAGATACCGCAGACGCGGATAGCTGAAGACACCCTCAAGGTCTACAGCGATGGCGTGCTGCTCACTCTGGGTGTAGACTACACCCTGGATGACCCGATGGTCGGGCAGCTGACTTTCGCAGCGCCTCCTCCTGTAGAAAACTCCCTGACGGCCACGTTGAGCTGGCTGTTCTTCTTGACCGCCGAGCTTGACAGGCACCTGAACCGTGCAGCCAACGACCTGAACTACCCGACGTACCACACGGACGAAGCTACGGTTGCTGACTCAGAAGCAACGGCAGCAATCGCTGATATCCCAGATGGCCTGAAGACAGCCATCGTCATGTTGGGGGCGTACCATGCTTCCCATGCGTTGGCTCAGAGGTTTGCCAGCAAGTACGATGTGAGCGTTGGAGAGCAGGACTTCACCTTGTCGCAGCTTGCGGATCACTATGAGAAGCTCGCGTCGCAGCTATATGATAGGGGCATCAAGGCCAGAGACGAGTTCTACAAGGCCAGTGGTCAGCAGTATAGGGCGTCGGTGGCTGCACAGGGCTGGATGCTGCCACAGGTCACTCCGAAACGGTAACATACGATGGACGTAGGCATTCTAAACTGGCAGGCATGTGAAGTCGTAATGGCGCGCAACGCCTTCCTTGCGCAGAGCCAATACCTGCACCGTGCTATCATATTCTGCAAGTTCGCTGGGTTCACGATCGAAGGCTCCGGCGACGACCTGATCAGGACGCCAAGCTTCAAGAAGCGCAGGGAGCACGTCTGGCTCTCACAGATCAAGGTCTTCGACACGGTCAAAGGTGGCTGCTTCACCACTGGCGACCTGGACGTCAATAGCATATTCCAGATCCGTGGTTACAATCCAGGCTTCACTCTCCCTGACGGCACAGCGATCGAAGAGTATGTAAGCGACCACATCATCTGGAATGGAAAGCTCTGGACGGTTGCCGACCAGATTGAGCCGGTTCAGGTTGGCTACCTCAGCACTACCATATTCTGGCGTACCACGCTGCGCAGGAGCGACAGGACCGGGGCTGGGCTTACGGCGGGTGCTCAATGAGTCTAGTTCTAACTTGGGAGGACGTTCAGGTCATCAGGCAACGTGTGCTCAAGGAATCTACCCTTCGAGAATTCGGTGTCAAGGGCATGAAGTGGGGTGTTCATACAGGTAAGGAGGGTATGACAGGCAGAGCCCGGAGTCATGGGGACATCCCAGCCAGTATCAGAAGTAGAAATTGGAGTGCTGTCAAGGCATCTGACTTGGCTAACCCCAGCGTATTCAGCTCTACCCACCCCGCAGTCTCGCACTTGTTGGACCAATTGATGGAGGGGTCGGTTGGGCTACAGCTCCCTAACGCAACGTATGGCAGGCTGGTGTCGGCATTGCAGAACTATGCAGCCAACAATACCAACCTTTCTACTGTCGAGCGTGAGGCTAGAAAGTCCGATCCTCTGGAACTTGCGGTAGAGGCGTATCTAGGATCTACCAACGCACCTAAGAGCATCAAGATGTTCTTGAACGGGGCCGAACGTGCGCTGGCGCGAGCAGGCGGTGAAGACCGTTGGGCGTCGGCATTTGGTGGTGGTAGAGCCAGCGGGCTCCGTGATGAGGCTAAAAAAGAATTGGAAGAGCTTAGGATGACCCCTAAAGAGAGGAGACAAAAAGAGCGAGAAGATGAGGATAGGGCTGCTGGGGGTGGTAGGGAATTTGTCAAGTTCTATGGAGAGCACCTCAAGCCGCTTGGTTTTAAGAAGGGCGGTGACTACGAAGGAGCACTAATCAAGCGATTGCCAGGGGGTAAGAGCTTGCAAGTGTGGCCTAGTCGTGGGCCAGGAAGGGTGAACTACGAACTGGGTAAGGGTGGGCTTAGTCTTGCGCGAGATGCGAGTTTCGACAAGTTCCTGAAGATGGTTCCAAGGCTCTAGGGTGTATACATAAATGCCAAACGACCGCACCGTCAAAGGTCCCGGATACCAGCTTATCATAGCGACAGGATCTGTCTCCAAGAAAGTCGAGCAAGCCATCCTCGACGGTCTCGCCAAAGCCGGGGATATCTACCTCGAAGAAGTGGACAAGGTCACGGATCTGACCGACCACGACTTGAACGAGCTCAGGAAGTTGGGTCATCCATATGCTGTAGAAGCCGAAGCCCGTGGTGTTCCGCCTGTTCACAAAGATGACCGTCTTCTCCACGAGCAGAGCGGCTACCTCAAACTCTCCATGGGCCTGAATGCAATAAAGCAGACTGCCCGCCGATTCAGTCAAGTGATAACAAGCCGCGCTCCCTACCTGGCGTGGCTCATAGCTGGTACACAGACTATGCGCCCTCGCCGCTTCCACGAGCTCGCATATCTACGTGGGCGCACCAAGATCTGGGCTCCTCTTAAGCAAGCGCTCAAGGGCGTGCGCCATCGCATAGTGCTGAAAGGTTAGTAACTTTAGGTGTGATGCTTCTAACCCTGAAGCGACGGTGGTTCACGGAAGAAAGCACAATCGGCGATCTGTTTGTCGATGGCGTCCGTGAGTGCTTTACCTTGGAGGATTGCGTCCGTGAGAAGCCTGGTGTACCTGTCACCGAGTGGAAGATCCCAGGCAAGACTGCGATCCCCTATGGCTCCTATGACGTGATCATCGACATGTCGAATCGCTTCAAGCGTCGGATGCCGCATATCCTGAGCGTCCCAGGGTTCGACGGGGTTCGTATCCACATTCTGAACGTAGCAACAGAGACAGAGGGCTGCGTTGGGGTGGGCCAGGGGCGAACAATAGACAAGATATTCCATAGCAAGCTGGCCTTTGACGCTCTCTTTGCCAAACTCGACGCTGCCCTGGAAGTTGGGTCGGTTCGTATATCTGTAGAAGACGGTCGGAACGATGGAGAAGCTAAACAGGCAGGCGCTGAAGACGCTGCGTGAGTCGGTGTTTCCGACTTTCCCGGCTCATATCCAGGCCGCGTTCCCGACGATCAAGGACGAGAACGGGGACCCCCAGCCTAACATCGTGATTGGTAGTATCCAGGAACTTGGGGCCAGCCCGGCGTTCCCACTTATCACAGTGGACAGCGAAGGCGCTCCGGAAAGCATAGTTGGCTGTTATATCCAGGCCCGGATGTCTCTGGACTTCTGGGTCAGTTCACAGCAAGGTAGCAATATGGACGGTCGGAGATTCGTTTCCATATTGCAGCAGTACGCTTTCAAGATCTTCAATGCAGGCAACTGGTCAGGCAACGGCATCATGATAGAGACGTGTTTCGAGATCGAGCGTTCTAAGATGCTCTTCGAACCAACCAACAAGGTTCACCACATCGCAACTGTGTACCGCGTCGCGGCTGTCAGCCAAGATTGGTACTGAGGAGGAAAGGTATGTCGGCACAAAGCAGTCAGCTTCTTCAACTCCTGGACGAGCGTCATATCCTGCTCGGCCATGGGATCATCCAGTTCGGCAGTCCCCCCGTCAACCTCGGGCAGATCAAGGGTGACGCGTCGTTCAACTACACGCTTCGGCCCTATGACGTGAAGGGTGGCAACCCCTTGATACTACTCCGCCGCTTCACTCTGGAAGAGACGTGCAACATCACGGTGCCACTGCTGGAAGTGCAGGCCACAACGCTGTCTATGTGGTTCCGAAATTACAGTGCTGGCGCGAGCGAAGTCGTGGGCACGCCCTCAGGCAGTGGAGTTCTCTATTCCCAGACGTTCGGTGGTAACGCTCGCGTCCCGTTCTCAGGCTTGACGTTCACCCATCCGACGCCAGAGGGTGGGTATCTCACGGTGACTGGTTACTCCGTGTACCCACCGCTCGATCTGCGGCTGCCGTTCCCTGAGCAGCGTGAGACGATATACGATGCGGTGTTCGAGTTCCGCCATGATGCGAACCGCCAGCCTGGTGACCAGCTCGGTAAAGTGGACTATTTCGTCGTGCCAATAACCGCCTAGGATTTCGAGACTCAGCAAGGTACTGAGCCTCGTGCATAGGAGTGGATATGCCAAACAGTATTGACACTTGGCTGGCGTCGGGGATGAAGGTTGCGATTGGAGGGCGGGAGCTGGTGATGATGCCGCTCCCGCTCAGCTATATCCACAGGCTCCTAGAGGGCTTCCAAAAGGGCGTCCTGAAATCCCTTGGCGCTTTGGATGTACAGAAGGGTGGGAACGCTCTGATGGAGTTGATCCAGGGGACGCTCTCCAACCTGGATATCTCGGGTACCTGCTTCGAGCTGTTCTCGTTTCCGAAGCACCCAGGTACTAAGACGCCCCTCAACGCCGATATCTCCAAGGAGTTCTTTGAAGACTACCTGGATACTCCAACACTTCGGCGTATCATCCAGACGTTCATCAAGGCCAACGAGCTGGAGGAGACACTAAAAAACTTGCAGAGCCTGCCAGGAGTCCAAGCGATGGTGACGGCGCTGACAGTGACGCTTGGACAAGAATATTTGAACTCTGTGCAAGCGAGTATGGCTTTGGCCCTTGGCAGGTCGGACGACTCACTCTCCCCCAGCTTACAAGATATCTTGCCGGATACTGCAAGCGAGCTACCGGCAAGTGGCCCCGGGAGCACGATGGAAAGCCTGCCCCCGGTCCAGTAGTGGGGGAGAAGCCAAAGCCGACGATGGTACGGTCCAAGCTGGATGAGGTTCGTAAGGCACTGTCTACGCTGCCGCAAGGCGAAGCGGCCGATGCAAGAAGCCAGCCTTACAGCTTGAAGGGCTTCCGTGGTGTCCATGTTGTAGACGACGCCAGGGGATTTCAGGAACTGGACGAGCGGTACAAGCAAGCGATAGCCGAGATGGAAGGAAACAGACGTGGGCGCTCCTCTTGACATCTTATCTGCCTTCTTCAACCTGGAGGTCCGGCAGGACCAGTTCGATAAGGGTCTGCAGCAGGCAGAGCGTAAGGCTGAAGATTCGACGAAGGCAATCGCCGGTCACTTCAGCGCTATGTCCGTCGCTGTAGCCACGGCTATCGGTATTGGCGTCATAGAATCCCTCCGTAGAGCCGCTACTCATACCATCCAAGCCGCTACTGAGATGCGTAAGCTCGGCGCTCAGATGGGCATGACTACCCAGCAGGCCGCCGAGTTTATGCAAGTCTTTGAGATGTTTGGCGTCAAGGGCCATTCCGCAGCACGTTCCATCATGATGCTGTCTTACCGGATGGAGCACTTGCAGCGTGCTATGGACCCGTTCGCTGACAAGGTCGGCCGTATGCTTGGGCCATTGAAGGACGCCCAAGGCCAGGCTCTCGGGACTGCTCAAGTGCTGGAGTTGATACGCCAGAAGGTGAACGCAGCAGGCTCGGCCATGGAGCAGCTGAACATAGTACAAACTATATTCAGCCGCCGTCTCGCTGGGGAGATGCTACCTGTACTGAAAGCATCTAGAGAGGAGTGGGATAAATACATAGCAGGGGCTAGAGAGACAGGCGAGATCGTGACCGAGGAGCAAGAACTTATGGCTCGCAAGGTCATGATAGCAAGGCGCGAGATCGAACAGTCATTCAGCGCTCTCCAACTGCAAGTGGGTCAGCATCTTCTACCGTCGATGTTGGCGGCTGCTAGGGCCATAGGGGAGGTTGTTGAAGGGGTGGCCAAGTTCGCCAAGTCCCATCCTGACTTCACCAAGATGGTAGCTCTCATCGGTGGGCTGGTGATGCCGCTCACTGTTGTTTCCGGTCTGGCCCTCGTAGCATCACGTGGCATAGCATTCTTCAGTACTGCAATCCGCGTCCTCGGGGGCGATGCTGCTCTGCTACACGGCGCTCTTAGCAGAGTAAGCGCGATACTTGGGATGGTCACAGGTGGGGAGAGTGCTGCGGCTGCTGCCACTCAAGCTCATACGGCTGCTATGAACGAAGAGACTGCGGCTGCTGTGATGAACACTGCTGCACAAAGAGCTAGAGCAGCAGCAGCGGGTGTGGGGGCAGCAGCTTCTGGGGCTGGTGCAGCAGCCGGGACAGGAGCAGCGGCAGCCGGAGTCGGGGGCATAGCGCTCGTCAGCGGTATCCTTCTTCGCATTCTTGGCGCGGTCGGCTTGGCCGTGGCAGCAGCGGCAGGCACGTATTACCTGATGAAGTGGTTGGCCCCCTCCTGGGTTGAGTACGCTCAGAATTGGTGGAGGGGTGAGAAGCACGCGGGCCAGGCCAGCAAGGAGGAAATAGAACGAGCCAAGACTGTGACTATCGGAGTTGGGGCAAAGCGCGAAGAGGACCTTCGCCTGGAGCTCAAGGCTGTCCAAGACTATTACAAGGCCGTCAAGGAAGCAGAGCAACTGGGGCTGGCAGGCACACGTGAAAGAAGGGAAGCAGTAGCACAGGAAAGGGAAGTCCTTGCCCAGCGCCGCCGTCAGATCGAAGAAGACGAACTACCCAAGCTGGAAGGCACTCAGCGTATAGCGTCCGAAGCCAAGCTGCTACAGATCCGTATTCAGGATGCAAAGCTGGTAGCCGCTGAAGCAATGGAGGGCTACAAGCAAGAGGAACTCGCACTCAAAGCCATAGGCGCTCTTACCATGGAGCGTGAGATGGATATTCTACAAAGGAAGCTGGCTGACGAGCGCATTGTTGGGGAGCAGAGGCTGAAGTTGGAAGCCGAGCTGTTCTCCAAGCGTCAGAAGTACGCTGAGGAGATGGTGAAGTCGGCCAGAACGATGGGCGTCATCGGTGCTGGGGAAGAGATAGGATTCAGGACAAACAAGGCACGAGAAGCCTTGGCAAGAGGTGACGTCAATGCAGCGGTTCAGGATCTCTCCAAAGCGAGAGAACTAGCCAAGCAGCAGGTGGACTCTGTCCTGGACTATGCTAAGAAGCTGAGGGTAGTTGGCCTTGCCGAGGAAATAGACTTCCAGAAGGCAAAGCTGGACATCATCAGGGGCAACGCCGAGGAAGAGAGAAAGATCATCGGCTCCATCGCCGACCTTGAGAAGCAACTGTATTCCGAACGCCTGAGCGCTGGCCTCAGCTACGTGAAGAGCATGGACCAGATGTACAAGAAGATGGAAGAGTCGGGCAAGGGCGGCGGAGAGGATATGTCCTTCGAGAGGGCTAGAGAGGAAGCAGGCCGGAGCCGCATAGAGATATTCCGTGCCGCTTCTGAGTTTGGCCTCGGGGGAGGCACAGCCCAGCAGAGGGACTTCGCGGTTGAGGTTGCTCAGTACGTGATGAAGGAGCTCCAGGACAGAGCTAAGACAGGCTTGCCAGTAGAACAGGATATGAGAGAGTTCTGGATGTCTGCTGGTAGGGAGATACTGTCTAGAGCTTCCGGACGCCCCATTGGAGAGATCCCAGTGTCTCCTGGCACAGCCGGTCCTATAGCTGGCTCGCTGACTTCTCCTGCTGAGGGCTTTCTCAATGCTGGGTTAGCCAGGAGCACTGAGGTTCCCAGGCTGGACACGTCCTTCGTTGACGTGCAGATCCGTCTTAGGGATGTTCTACAATCAGTGATCCCCAACATCATGAACTTTGGCAATGCGATAGCGGCCACGACCGCAAGGATGGGCGGGGTGGCTGCATTTCCTCCGTCGCAAACGCAGTATGCCCTCCAGCCTCCAGGTTCCCAAGGATTGACGGCTCCGCCTGTCAATCTGGTGCCGTTGCCTGGGGGCGGAATGGCTACTCAGCTATCCGCATCTGAATCTGCTGAATTGCACGGAAGGGCTGTGGCTAGGGCCATCCGAGATGTGTTTGCCGAGAAGAGTCAGCCGGAGCTAGACGCTGCCACGGCTCTGTTGAAGAGGATGCAATCTGGAGTAGATATCCTGGAAGGCGCTGGTAGGGTTATTCAGCAGGGGCAGAGGGTGATAGTGGAGTTACACTATGATGACAGCACTGATAGGCTTTCCGCAAAGGTCGGAAAAAGCATAACTGAGGCTTTGAGGCAATACTAGGAGGCGGTCATGAGTGTACCATCGAAAGTCGTGGGTGCGGGTAACGCAAGTTCCGCCCAGAACGTATTCAAGGTGACGTTCAGCCAAGCATTGGCCAGCGTCCCTACATTGGAAGCATGGGATGATGCCACGTTTGCGACAGTAGCCAAAGAGATGTTCGCCGGGACTGCGGTCAACGGCAACATCCCATTCCTGTCTGCTGTCGCTACGAGCAATGGTGCCCCAGCCTCCAACTGGAAGCCTGCCTCGCCTGGCGCTGGCGGAGCTACTGCCAACCGGCTGAAGGGGACTACCAACTATGTGAATCTGGCTGCGGCTGCCCCTGGCGCGAGTGGGTACGTTAGGTTTAACTTGTGCTGGGAAATACCTTCCGACGCCAGCGTGCCTTCCACCAACACGATGAATGGCGTGCTTGCCATTAGGTTCGCATATTCTGGGGCCACCCCGAGCCTTACGTGGCAGTTCAATGACAGCGGTGCCGGTGGCACGGAAGGCGCTCCGTCCTGGACTACTATCACTCCTGGCGCTGCTGGCCACGTCATTCGTCCGGCGGACGCCAGCGCAACGTCGGCGAACCTCGTCTTGACCAAGCCTACGTCCAGCACTCTGGACGCGGCTACAGTCTGGGTCGCGGCAAGCTAAGGAGGGCTGCTACGATGAATACTCTGTTGATGTTGCTGTTCCAGAGCCCAGTGGCTGAAATAGCCCCGCCGCTGGCAAATGTGACTCTGGCTGGGGTTATATTCTACTTCTACCGTACGGACAGGAAGTCCTCCGAGAAGAAGCACACTGAGCTGGCGACTCAATTACTGGCCGAGAGTAAGCGCCACGAGGACGCTCTGAAGTCTCTGGTGGGGGGATTCCTGGATGTTGTAACAAAGTCCACGGAGTCCCTATCAGAGATGAGTGCTAACATGCGGCTATTGACCAACGGCCAGCTTGCAGATATCCGGGCAATGATGGGCCCGAAGGCTGCCACAACAGGCAGCGATAGGGAGGGCTGATGTGGGTAGCAAACTTTGCCGATGGTGGGTCCATGAGCGCGAAGCAATGCGACTGGACAGACTTGCCTCAGGATAGACCTATATCCGGAGTCCAGCTTGTACACTCCCTGTCCCGCCTGTTCATCAGCCTTCAAGGGATGAAGTCGTACTACTACGTTCGTGAGGCAGTCGCGACTGCGGGCCAGAAGATGCCTACGATCATATCTGAGGCCGTCGGTGGCCTGGACCCAGAGTTGGGTATCGGTATCGAGTTGCGCTTGGACTTGATTGGTAGCGCGGTAGCCTGTCGGCACTTCAAGAGTGATCGGTTCAAGTACGACAAGGGCATACTGAGGCTGGGGAAGAACGGACAGGCAGCAGATGAGCGTAGACAAAGCACATAGCGGTGACGCGGTCGTAGCAATCACTACCAACGCAGCACATCAGGCCGACGCGATCATTCTAGTCACGGACCTGGAGTCTGTCCTGCTGGCGGCTAATGTCATCCCAATAATGATAGCCGGAAACTACGTCAAGATGGCCGGTTCCCTGGCTGACGTTGCTTTGGACTACGTTCTGTTGGCAGCAAGCCTGGTAGCCAACGATCAGAGTTGTGCCAAGCTGGCTGCTCGTCTGGTTGCTATGGCCACGGATTACACCAAGCTGGAGGCAACCTTGGCTCATGGGGGCAGTAGCTACTCCAAACTGGCTGCTCTGTTGGCCAGCCAGGCAAGAGAGTACGTGACTATCGGTTGTACTCTTATTGGCATCATTCAGCCGGACAACGCTCTCAACTATCCGTCCAACGCATTCGTTCGGCTTGGGGGATTTCTGGTTCGCGCAGAGGAGGGCAACTAGGTGGGGCACCAGATTCCAGAGTCAGATGTAGAGGACTTCGACTCTTCAGCGGTTGCTGCTGATGCATATCGGGCTATATCTGCTATCAAGTTGGACGGTGTCACTCTCATACTCAGGAGCTTCGTAAGTGGTGTCACTTCCTTCCAGACTAGGACAAAGCAGTGGCTTCGGAGAGTTGACATTGCTCCGAGCGGCATTCTTCTATCTACTGAAGTCAAGAAGCACACCCTCCCGAATGGCCAGGTAGTCACAACAACCACAGGGCGTAGGCAGGTCAAGGATGTAGAGATCGTAACAGTCACAACCCAGAACGCTGCTACCCCTAGCAGAACGACGGTCGTAGAGACTCAGACCGATAAGTCCGGCACTCAAACCAAGCGAGAGATTTCTACTACTGACGAGCAGGGCATCAAGCGGACAGAGGAGAAGAAGACTGTCCATACGGAGCCACCCGATAGGGACAACGTCCAGCCAATCAAGGTCGTAACGCTAGATGGGGTGACTCACTACCAGTGGTTTGGAGTAGAGAACCCCGACTGGGCGGCTGGCGATCAGCAAGGAACTACCACTACTAACCGCTCCGAGCAAATCATACCAGGGCAATTGAACGGTCAGGAAGTAGATTCGTTCGGCAATCCTATTCTGGTGAAAGTGGTTGACGAAGACATAACTCACCCGGATGGCAGGATCGAGCATGTCCACACTGAGACGGCAGGTATCCAGCAGCAGGCAGGAACCACGGTCACTGACGAGCAAAGCACGTTCTCAGGGTCTCAGGTCAAAACTGTTCGGACAGTCACGCACCCGGACGGCTCAAAAACTATCACTGACATCACCACCGATGTGGGTACAGGCGACAGTGTAGAAGTTGCTACTCAAATTGAGACCGACGAATTCGGACAGGTCACTACAACGGTCGTCACTACCCGGACAACGACAGTCCTAGACTCGGATACAGGTAGATATCAAACCAACGTCAAGAAGACCACGGTGGTGACAAGAGGTGGGGTCACTACAACGGATGTCTCGGAGACCACAAGAGACAGCTTCGACGACGACCTGCTGGACAGCAAGGTCAAGGTCTTCCTCATCCAGGAGTTTACCATATCCTGTATCATAGACAGCGATGCCCTAGCGGGTCTGTTCGAGAAGAACCTGAAGCATCAGATGAACTGGGCCAAGATAGAGCTTCTCACCCAGATGCTTGGCAACTTGGACCTGAGCTGGGATTTGAGGCAGACCCTCATGTCTCAGTATGACAACGCGATGGCAAACCTGAATCCTATGGAGATGGAAGCACTTGGCAATACTTACAACGTGGTGTTTGCCCCTTCGGCCAGTGCTTTCAGGTCGAACCTTGTGGTAGGCGTCGAGCCTCACATCTATGAGCTTCAGATGATTCTCCAGCAGCGCTCCGATCTGTCTCTCGGTGTCAAGACATTCTGATGCACGAGAATATCACAATCAAGCCGGTCAGCATGCTCCTACCTAAGCAATGCTTGGTAGACGAGCGCAACGCTCTGAGCATGAGTTTCAGCTTCACGATGACCGGCGGCTCATTCACCATCACTGTCCTCAAAGACAGCGTCATCCTACCCCCGGAAAGCATAGCCATCATAATGAACACAGTCCTCACGATGCCAATGGGTAGATTAGGCGTCGTCAAGCAGACGGGCACAGGCTACTCCAGTGGTGGGCTGACGAACATCATATCTGGTATCCTCCTGCCTTGGGTGGCCAGCAACAACTCATTCGTGGCACGCCCACAGCCATTCACTGCTCTGTTGAAGGACTTGGCTAAGGAGCTTCTGACATCCTTGGGGCAGGGAGTAGGTGTCATCAATCCCCCGACGGGCGCAGTCGGTGCTCTCATCTGGAGGGCCAGAGATTACCCTATCAAGGGATTCTCGTACCGTGGCCCGGCACTCTCAGGTGTCCAGCAGCTTGCTGGTCATATCCTAGCCGAAGTGGCAGTCAACAGAAACCAAATCTACGTGGCAGAGCCTGGCAGGGTTGTAGGGCCAGTGTTCACCGTTCCGAAGTCCGACATCATATCTGTCAGTCAAGATATAGACTATTCCCAGGACAAGAAGGTCATCATAGACCCGTCGTTGAGCCAGGTACACTGGGGAGAGCAAGGGGCCTTTATATACGACTCGCAGCACGCGCAGAAGCAGCCGCAGCAGCTTGTTCAGTGCGGAGCAGCCGGTGGGACGGACTTCATGCCGATCCCAGATGGGTGGATGATAGAAGGTGCGTATGAGGACTTCACCCCGAAGTCGGCCACCGACCCCAGCAACCCCTCCCCGACCACTCCTCGCTACTGGAAGCAGTTCACTTCACCGCTCGATAACAATAAGCAACGGGGAGTCATGCAATGGACCAAGATAGTGAAGCCGCTCAGCCTGCCTCCGAACGTCAGTAAGTTTGTGGCCAGCCCCGTGACTGGTGACACATCCATCAATGCTGGGCCTTGCACAATGGCGTTGTACAACCAAGGTGTCATGAATGGGCTGCATGGGTTCAGTACGGACGATGTAGAGATTGATGACGCAGTTAGTGGGCAGAGGAAGACAGTGCGGGGGCTGGTCTTGGTCCCCCCACAAGGTGCGTCCAGTGGGTTGGCCCACGAGAAATTCTTGTCTCAGCGTATTGAGGTCTGGACGTTCCCGAAGGTCAACCCAACCACGATCCCTACGCTGTACGACCCCACAAATCCTTACGGCCTTGACAAGGATGTGCAGGTGTTCCGACCGTCGTCTAGCATATTTCCATCTAGCCTGACAGACCTCCAGGACTTCTACAACTATACGTTCGAGATCCACAAGCGTATGATTGGGCCAAGGCTGAAGACAAGAGTCTCGGTAGTCTACAGGGACGCTCTGCCACAGCCTGGAGATGGCTTGGTGGTGAAGGGCGTCGGGGTAGAGAAGTGTGGTAGGATAGAGTCGGTCAGCTTAGCATATGGCAGGGGTGGGGTTAGGATCGATGTCTCTGCTGAAGTGTTCAACTACGGCAGACCCGATTCTCATGGGTGGAACAACTACTGAGGTACCATGGAAGGCAGCGAAATCCGGGAGCTCATCAAGGGCATCATCCGCGAAGTGGATCAAGAGTCTGCTCTAGCCGGGGCACAAACCCCTAACGTACAAGGCACAGTGGTGTCCGTCGGTAGCGATGGAACGGTTAGCGTCTCCACTTCTTTGGGTGTGTTCCAAGGCGTAGGTTCCCCCAGGTCTCTGATAGTAGGCGAGGAAGCAGTCATCATCACAGCCGACGGTCAGAAGGTGGCTCTATGACGTTGAGGGACGATGTCAAGCAGTTCGTCCGTGAGCAGCGAGCGGCTTCTGCGTCGACCATACCCCCGCCGCGCATCGGCCTCTGTACCCAAGTCAACAGCGATGGAACCATATCTGTCCTGTTAGAAGGCAGTACAGTGAACGTCAGGAATCCCTACGGAGCCGTCACGGGCCAGGATATCCTATTGCTGCCGGATCAGAACGGAGTCTTCTCTGTAGGCACTCCCACCAGACCCACGCCCCAACAGGCTGAGTTCATACCAGCCACACTCTTTACCGCTCCAGCTCCGGGTGGATTGCGCTTTGTATCTTTCGTTGGTGTGCAGGATGGGGATGCGCGGTGCATGGTGGGCTTCCAAGATGCCGGCTCCAGGAAGCTCTATTGGCTGGCTCCTAGCGATGACCCTTCTCAGCACTACTGGGACCACTACTACTACACGTTCGCGTTTTCTCCGAACACGAAGTTCGTAGCGTTCTTTGGTACGATCCCTGCTGGGGATTACTGGTACGTGTACGAACTGGGAGCTTCTCTGAAGTCGCTGGGCCTTGTGCCCGGCCAGGATGAGATATACTACCTGGATGCTACGCTGACGCGTTCCGGCCCCGTCGGTTCCGACACCCCGGTGAGCCTCTGGGTGGACAATGATGGTGTGCTCTACTGGGTCACGTATAACTACAGTACATCGATCTGGAAATTGTACAAGTCTGATGGATCCGGTACGACTTTGGTAGCGACCCAGGACTTCAGCTCGAATCCCTTGGTTCTGGACCCCTACGCTCCGATTTTGGACGGTACGAGGAGTAGGATGGTATCAAGTCGGGGCGACTATACCGGAACGTCCTACCTCTGTGTATACATCCCTGTGCTGACTGTCATATATGATAGTAGCCCAAAGTCGTACTTTTATGCGGGCGTGGCAGCAGCGGCGGTCACGTCCAAATTCAGTGCAGGTACGTTCTATTGTGACACCACTGGCGGAGGCATGGGGGAGGGAGAAACCGCAGTTGTATTGGAGGACCTTGCTTCCGGAGCCGTCAGTCTAATCACTTGTCCCTATGGAGGTCCAGGCCACAATGCGCCACTCACCACTTGGGTTCAATTGGTAGAAGGTGTAGACAAGGGGTACACCATGTGGCCTATCGTGGATGCGGGTATAGGGGTTCATAGGTGGACTGTTGTGGCTGGCATCATGAGTGTTGACTCAGGGCCGATTACTGGCATATCTCCTGGGGATACCTACCCCGACTCCATCCGTCTGGCTTTCTATACCTATTATGGCTACTCCCCGCCCTATTTGTGTGCCTACCCGAATTGGGGCCTAATCGGGTCCTAGCAACACGCTGCTAGACGTGCTAGGACGCCCCAGGACAGCCCGTCACAGCCGCTTTGTAACTAACGGCCTAAAAGTCCGGCGTCGGTCTTAAAGGGCGTCCTAGCGCCAAATCCACAAGCTCAGAAATGCTCAAGGTGACGTTTCATTGTATTGGAGGCAAATGTGGGAAAGAAGCCCATCAAATTGGAGCACGTTGCCAGAAGATACCCTCGTGTACCTCCGGGCAACGATGGCTTGATAAAGGACGTGCTCTTTGCTCAGGCCCTGCGGGCTAAGTACCCGGCGGAGTATCAGCCAAGAAACCTCTGTAGAGCCTACAACTCTGCTAGCTGGGTTCTAAGTGAGCTCCTCCAGTGTGACAAGGATAGACTCCAGGTGTTCTGTGGGAAGCACGGTCTGTCCTCTGAGGGTTCTAGGCATAGCTTGATAAGCAGGCTGTGGCTCCACTGGCGGGCATTCGGAATGAAGATAGGCAATCCAGTTGGGTATGGCAGGGGATTTGAGAAAGTGGGTGCCTCTACTTGCGCCTGTGGCTTCTACAAGACAGAGAGGTTCCCAAGAGAGGAGAAGAAAGCCATGAAAGTGATTCGATTTCCTCGGGAAGAGAACAACAACAAACGCTTCCCTCGGTTGCAGCGGTTCCCTCGGGTGAAGAAAGCAGCGTGAGATGGTACACCTGGAAGCCCACGATGCGTTGACTTTCTTCTCCGGCCCTGAGAATGAGCTTGAGAAGATGTTGGTGTGTCTTCGTATCAAAGACCCTCGTGGCTTCTGGAAAGCCAAGGCGATCCTCCGCCGTCTAGCTTATCTGCCGCCAGATGTACGGAACGCTCGCGTAGAGCAGATCAAGCAAAGCAGCCAGTGGATCAAATTCTACAACCTGAGAAATAAATCCTTTGGTACAGGACTGCTGGGCCTCGTCAGGAAGCATTTGAAAACTTCTAAGTTGCCATTCAGGGTCAAGGATTGTAGGCGTCATCTACCTGTACAAGATCCTGAAGGCGCCACATTCATATTCCAGGATAAGATAGAGGACCGCCCGGAGCAAGTGAAAGCATTGAGAGCCGCACTGAAGGCAGGTCGTGGCATCCTCCATTGCGCGACTAACGCAGGGAAAACTGAAATCGCAGCCGGCATCGTAGCCTGGGTTCAGAAACGGCTACGAGACACCCCTAGGACACTGTTCCTGGTCCACAGGAAAGACCTCGCAATTCAGACGGCCGAGCGTTTTCGCAAGCACCTTAGTGTGAAAGTGTCGATCATATTCGGAGGGAGCTATAAACCCTCAGACATCACAGTCGCGACGGTACAGACAGCTTCTCGTCTGTTGAAGAAGTCTGCTGCATTCCGGTACTTCCTGGAAACCTGCGATATCCTATTCATAGATGAGTTCCATGTGAACAAGGCGAAGCAGGCGTCGGCCGTATTTAATCGTTGTGCCGCTCCTATGCGCTTTGGCCTGTCCGGAACTATATCCAAGAATCCTGAGAAGCTGATGTACTATAGGGCAGCAACAGGCAGGGTCCTGGCCGAGATAAAGAACGAGGAGCTGATAGAGCTTGGCCGGTCTGCGAAGCCCATTATCCGGATGGTGAGCGTCAAGGGTAAGGAGTTCGAGGGTAGCTACGCAGCGGCATATCTCCAGTGCATCGTTCACAGTGACGTTAGGAACGAGAAGGTGCTGTCGGAGATAAAGCGCCATCTGAACAAGGATCGTCGGGTGCTGGTCACTGTGGACCGTATCCGGCATGGTCACATCCTTCGGCGGATGTGCCAGAGAGCAGAGCTAGAGTGTAACTTCATCAGCGGCTCCACGAGCATGCCTCTTCGGAAGCAGGCAAGGAGTGAATTCACGAAGGGTCGTGTCCCCATACTGATCGTTTCTTCGATTTTCAATGTAGGAATCGATCTGCCGGCTATCGATGGATGGGTGAATGCTGCGGCTGGCAAGGGCTGGGAACTCTGTCTACAGCGCGTGGGCCGCACGCTCCGTAGGAAGAGCGGCCAGAACGTGGTCTACATCTCCGACTTCATGGACTACGGCAACAAGTACCTGCTCAAGCATTCACGTCTGCGCCTTCGCTACTACCGCGAGGAAGGCTTCCAAGTGAAGGTTATTGAATAGGTGACGTTTGATATACGCGCACGAGGAGGATACTTAGCATGACCCCTGACATCTGCCGCTACTGCAAATTTCCACTAGTGAAGTACACCCTGATCGCTACTGGTCCTGGGATGGAGCAGTGGGAAGCACTGTGCTCTTCTACAGCCTGCCAAGCGCGATTCAGAGTAGCTGTGTCAGTGGTAAATGGTCCAGTGAAGCCAATTGCGGAAATCCCGCAGAACATGAACGATCATGAGCGTGAGCTCGAGAATAGGAGGAAGAAAGATGCCGGAACCAAATCAGCAGCCGCCTGACGAAGTGTTGGAAGTTGACGAGGGTGGGAGGGTACATGCTGCTGGCCCTGATTCCCGCTACACCAACCAGGATCCCGTCGAGGATGAAATGTGCCGGGAGGAAGAGCCGGTCATACGGCAGCCTTGGCCCCCAGCGGGGTGTTGCACTCAGTACACCTTGGAGCCGGTCATCCGTCGTGCCCTCGCCGAGTGCTTGAAGGCGAAGTTCATATCTGCCGAAGTGAACTTTCATAACATACCAGAACCTGGAGAGGTTCTGGTACGTTCGGCGCGTGTCGTGATCGATGAGCGCCAAGTGGCCGCTCATATCTCAGCAACGGTCATCGGGGAGCTGTACGAATTGGAGATGGTCCGTAAGCTGGGACCTCTCTGCCGTGCGCTCAACCAGTTGCTGGGCGACTTCCACATGCTCGACGAAGTCGCAGCGGACTTTTCCAGGGTCCAAACGATGCGTATCGAAATCCCACCAGGGTAACATCAGAAGACAGACAAGGAGACAATCGTGGAATACAAAAGTAAGCCGACGCAGTGGTTCGAAGACGAAGCAATCCATACCGCCTACAAGGAAGAAGCCAGTGCTCTCAAGGCCAAGTACCGCGCCATGTTCCAAAAGAAGCATGGCAAGCCTTCCAAGTCCAAGAAGTAAACTTTTTGCTACCTCCGACGTTTGCTTTCAGCAGCCTCGCCGGAGGTAGCAATTTGTAACAGTGCGGCGCTATTCGGCGAATTGCTACAGTTCGATGCAATATGCAGTAATTCGGCCGGACTGTTACAAGCCGTAGCTATTACCAGTAATTCGATGTAAGCCATTCTAGTCTATAAAAGGCGGCGAGCGTAGCGAGCCGTTGTAACATATTGCAAGTAGTCGAAAGCTCGGCGTCGGAGATTTTGATGAACCGCTTCCCCCGGCTGAGGATCAATCAGGAGATACGTCTCAACGAGCGCATCCTCCTAGCAACGTATAACTCCTTGGTCCGCCGAAGAGCTTCAGTAAGCAACCGTTGGGCTAGAACCAAGTATGACGTCTGCAAGATGGGACAATGGAAGAAAACCGCTCCTACCCATTTCCTGGTTCTTGCATCCCTGTTATCCAGAGAGGGTATAGACCCCGCCCTCTTCTTGAAAGTGCTATCCCAGTATGGCAAGTTCCGGCATTCCAAGTATCTGCCTCCCCCCAAGTGGCTTCTAACCGAAGATGCCCTTGAGAAATACCGTTGGCTGCTGTACCGAGATAGAGAGACGTATCCAGTGAAGAAGGACTGGAAGTCATATCTCAATGGCAAGCCATCAGAGGGGACTGCTCTCAATGAAGCTGTGCTGTCATCCATACGGCAATCAGCTTCTATCGTCGAGGGTACTATCAAGACGTTCCAGGTGAAACTCCTGTCAGCGGTATTCGCCCACCTAGACCACCTCAGTCCTTGGTATCTGGCAGTCTGCCCCATGTTCCTTCACAGGATGGGCACTGTGTCGCTGCTCCGTAGGAAGACAGCCATGGTGATCATGCGCTGCATCGATGCTCTTCTAAAACGGCCACGGCTTTTGAAGCTCGCTGTCGAGACGTATTGTAAGAGTAGGAGGTAGTCATGCTCCCGTATCTGGTGTTCGTGGCTGTAGTCTTGTATCTGATGTTTGGCTATTCAACGCTGCCGAAGTTTCAGCGGGCAGCAAAGGCTAACAGCGAGAAGCCCTTCAACTTCGTAGAGCGTTGCTGTCTAGTTGCTGTTTGGCCTCTGTTCCTGTTCATCGTCTTGGTAGAGAGGGGCTCCCCTCGTGGATGAGACTTACCGTCAGTGGAGCCAAGCCTTTCAGCGGAGAGCCTTGGCATTGTTGATTAGAGAACCTGCCAGTGTCTACCACATCGTAGAGCCAGAGTATTTCACAGACCCAATACTGTTGGATATAGCCCGGACGGTCAAGACCGTCTACGAGAAGCATGATGTCCATGAGGTACGGATAAGCCGTGCCACGCTTTGGATGTTGCTCAAATCGTCGCTTGGGAAAAGCAAGCAAGGCTTATATTCTGCATACCGCATCACCCTACGGAAGCTGTACCAGGATAGCATCAGGGACAAAGATATCGTCGTTGACCAGGTGCTACAGTTTGCAAGATCCCGGCGCTACCATGATGCTCTAATAGCTGCTGAGCAGGACGTATCTGTTGGCAGGTACGACGCTGTCCACCAGCGTATTGACGGCTTGAAAGGCTTCGGTAAGGACAACGACCTTGGTATCCAATACTGGGGTGACATAGGAAGCCGGGACAGGTATAGAGACGACAGGAGCGGGATAGTTCCGACGCTATATTTCCCTCGTCTGGACAAGATGATGGGTGGTGGCCCTGGAGCCGGAGAGCTTGTTGTAGTCCTTGGTGTCGGCAAAGTGGGCAAGACAACCCTCCTAGGCCGTGTCGCAACGGGAGCATTGTGGAAGGCTAAGAACGTGGCGATCGCCAGTGGTGAACTGTCGGCCAGGAAATACCGCAAGAGGATAGATGTCGCTATCACTGGCATCCAGCCAGAGACGTGGATGCGTCCTTGGAAGATGAGACACGGAACAAGGTTGCGTTGGTTGGACCGTGTCCAGAAAGACCTTCGTGGACTCCATCGCCAGATGAAAGGTGAGCTATACATAAAGCAGTTCCCAACCGGGAAAGGCACGCCTGCGGCGATTGAGGTTTGGCTGGACCAGCTTGCCGAGGCTGGTACCAAGATTGATATCCTGGTCGTAGACTACCTGTTCACTTTCTCTCCGAACATACGAACGAAGGAGCGGCGCATAAACATCGGTCAGCTTGCTGTAGAGCTTCGTGGCATCGCGGTGGAGCGTGGGATCCCGGTGTGGACAGCAAGCCAGGGCAACCGTGCCGCGTTGACCAAGAAGCGTCTCTACCCACAGGATCTGGCTGAAGACATCTCTATATTCTGGACACTGGACTTTCTGTTGGCTCTCTGTCAAAGCAAGGACGAGGCCGAGATGGATCCCCCACGTGGAAGGTTATATCTTACCTCGGCCCGCGACGTCGGCCACGGCGGCGTTGTCCAGGTGACCATGGATCAGACTCGCTATCGTATCACAGAAGAGGGCGTCGTGGAGGAAAGGCGGGAAGAGCCGAAGAAGGAGCGGTACGGAAGACGCCCTGAAAAGTGGAACGTCCCTGAGGACTGAGTTGATGTCGAGGCATATATTGGCGTTTTCGTATTTCGGTGGTAAGTACTCCCACCTCAGGTGGCTTCTGCCGCTTCTGCCTGAGACTTTGAGCTACTGTGAGCCATTCGGTGGCTCAGCATCTGTTCTAATAAACCGCAAACCTTCGGAACTGGAAACATACAATGACCTAGACAGCAATGTCACCACGTTCTTTCGCGTGCTTCGAGATATGCCTCACTCACTGGTACGTAGCCTCGCCTTGACGCCGTTTTCGCGTCAGGAGTACCGGGAGGCTATTGCTTGTGACGACGACGGTAGTGTTGTTTCCGACTTGGAGAAGGCGCGTAGATTCTATATCCGGGTGCAGCAAGGGTTCTCCGGGATTCCGGGCCGTAGGTGTGAGAGCTCCTGGCGTGCAAATCCAAGGCATCGAGTTTCGTTTCTGTCTGGGCACTCGCACCTTGCGCGTGCTGTTACGTTCCAGAATGCCATTGCAAGATTGCAGGATATCGCTGAGCGGCTGATAACAGTCAGTATAGAAAATCGTGGCTATAAGCAAGTCATCCAGACGTACGACCAGCCATACACACTTTTCTATTGTGACCCGCCGTACCCAGGCCGGACCGATAATCGTAATTATCTACATAAGTTCACACATAGTGACACGTTTGAGCTAGTAGAAATGCTGAATCAGATCCAAGGCTTGGCTGCTGTCAGTGGGTACAGGGACGAAACGGTAGACGAGATATTCAAAGGGTGGAATAGATACGAGCACGCCCCTCGCAGGATCACCGCTACCCCATCGCGGCCTTTTCGGACTGAGTGCTTGTGGACAAATTACAAGTTCCGATTTCCTAGAGTGCCGCTGTCTCCAAGATTCCGCTTATTTCCTAGGGAGTGACGGACGTGCCTGACATACGCAGCCTGTTCGATCAGACTTGGGATACCCGCGAAGGCTTCAAGGCCACGTGTCCCCGGTGTGGCAAGAAGGGCAAGCTCTTTTTCAATTTGTCCAAAAATTGCGGCTGCTGTTTCGAGGCCAATTGCTCTTGGAACCCAAAGTGCGGTGGTGTCACAGCTCAGCAGTTGATGCGCTTTCTGGGCCGCTATGTTGATCTCGACCTGCCGCCAGTGGTTACCCTTCCTACTGCTGATGGTGCTGTCACTCTTCCTGAGGGGTACGTTCCCATTGTGGGTATAGAACCATCGGGCTTGCGAGAGGCACTGTTCGCATACCTGGAAAGCCGGGGCGTCAGTAGCAAGCTTGCGTCGAAGGTCGGCATCGGGTATTGCACCGAGGGTCCGCTGTGGGGCTACTTGATATTCCCGGTCTTGGAAGGTGGGGAGCTCGTGTACTGGCAGGCCCGGCGCTTCAAGAACCGCGAGCCGAAGTTCCGCAATCCCCCGCTCACAAAGAAAGCGGATTGGCTATACGTGCTGGGCGCATCGAAGCACCCGACGCACGCTGTCGTCGTGGAATCCATATTCAACGCCTTGGCCCTCGGCATCCCAAGGTGTCGCTGGCTGGTCTGCGCCGCGCTGGGTAAAGCTGTGAGTGACGTTCAGCTCGTGAAGCTGATGGAGCACCACAGCATCCAGGAAGTGACGCTCGCTCTGGACGATGATGCCTGGCGGGAGCAGGTGGGCATCGCGCGCCGGATGGCCGGGTATTTTCACGTGGTCCGCCTGGCCCGCGTTCCGAACGGCTGTGACGTTAGCGCTCTCGGCCGTGAGCGGGCGTGGCAGGCGATTTTTGCTGCGGACGTGTACCAGCCGGAGCGTCACCTCGCGCTGCTTCACGACGGGTCTTCTTCGTGATGCCGTTTTGTCCAATAGGCATAGGGTTTGGAGGTCCGTTACTACTCAGTAACCCCATGAAAATACCTCAAAATAATGCTTGCTTTTCGTTTTGGGCTGGGCGATAATAGCAGTATGCCAGGTAGCCAAA
>Ga0315284_10001169_pt1 | contig 37111 bp, 37 predicted proteins | sample YL17G09_16_MG_FD_203696 | JGI IMG/M metagenome (GOLD analysis project Ga0315284, IMG submission 203696) | Sediment microbial communities from Yellowstone Lake, YNP, Wyoming, USA - YL17G09_16 | ecosystem: Environmental > Aquatic > Freshwater > Lake > Sediment | place: USA: Wyoming | collected...
ATACCATTTTTGTGTTCCATCAAAAAGTGTTGTTGTAGATTGATTTTGTTCTGGGTCCATTTTATTTTTGCTATTTACAATTTTTTACATAAATATTTAAAAAAATTGTAAATATTTTTTTTGAGGTGTATTAAAACCTTAATAGAATTAAAATCAAATTATACATCTTTTTATACAACGAGAAGATTACGTAGGTTGATTTAATCTCCAAATATTTTTTTTGATAGCAATTAAAGATGGTTTTTTAATAATTTCTTTTTCATCATTTATAATTCGTTCATATTTGCAATAAATAATTGAATATTTTGGATTTAAAATTAAATTATTAATACTTTCACCGCTTACAGGATCAAATAAACTAATTATAGCTCTTTTAAAAATATCTACACCTGTTATTTTATATTTTACAAATCCACCAGTTCTATCTAAAAAATAAATAATTTCATGTAATAATTTTGATTGTAATTTTATTTTATTATTATAGATACGAGGACCATGTTCGTTTTGAACATAGCCGCGAGGACCATGTTCGTTTTGAACATAGCCGCGAGGACCATAAATTGGCGAAACTGATTTATATTCTTTTTTTGAAATTATACCTTCCATTCTGCAACGATGTGCTTTTCCAATCATTAAATCTTTATCTTCATCATCTATATAACTATAATTAATAAAATCAACGTTTTCTAATTTATAAAATTCCAATTCTTCGTCTGTTAATCCAAAATCGACATCTAAATTTAGTGGATTAGCTATATTAACTACGAATCCCAATTTTATTTTTTTATTTTGATCCATTTGTTCATATTATATTTTCTAATCTATATGATAAAATTTTTCAACATTATAAATTGATAAAAATTTATTTTCATCAATTTATGATACTTGAGGCTATAAACTGAAATAATTTCTTAAAAAAATATAAAATGGATTGTGAAAAAAATTTTGCAACAATTTTATCAAAAGAAACTGAAGTTGACAGTTTTAAATTAAAAACTCCAAAAATGTCTGATTTTCCAGATTTTTCTAATAAATTGGTTGAAAATATTTTGAAATTTTTTGTTGAACATGAAAATATAAATTTTTTGGATGATAACTTATTATCAAATGATGAAATTTCATTTTTTATAAATGCATATCCGAATGTTTTTAAATTAATTCATTATCCTGAATTATTAGAAGTTTATTTACAAAAAATAGATTTTTTGAATGAAAATGAAATTTATTATTTGACTGAAAATATTATAAATATTTTGGAATTTCCTCAAAAATTCAATCTAATTCCTGTTGATGTGTTTATATTATTTTATGAATCTGGATTATTTGGAAATTTGTTCAAATTTCCCAAATTAAAAAATAGCATTACATTAAATAATCTTATAACAAAAAGAACATTATTTGACGTAATGAGTAGTCTAGAATTTTTTTTTAATCCTCTTAGAATGTTACACAATAATTCATTAAAATTAAACTGTGATTATTTTAATTCTTTGATTGAAATTTGCATTTGTGTAAACGAAAATAATTTGGGATTTTTATCAAAATGTGATGAAGATACAATTAAGACAATAATTACAATGTGGGAATTAACTCTAGAATCTTATAATATGGGGCATAAATATAAATTAAAATGGTCAAATTTATGGTTAAAAGATGTTCCAAATCTTAATACAACTTTAGATGTACTTATTATGAATATTTTTGGAATACCCAGACAATTTCCTGAAGATTATACTCTACGTGAAATAATTGAAATCAAAGGATATTTAACACCATTTTATAACGAAAGATATTTAATGAGATTTTATGAAAATGTGGAAAAAAATTTAAATGAAATTTTTATTTTTGTTTTTACTGAAAACTCAAAATTAAAACCAAAAAATTGTAAACTAAATTTAACAATGGATTATATTGATGAATATTCACCAAATAAACTCATCGGAATTGGAAATCCACTTGTCGAATTTCAAGTAACTACTATAGATGAAATTGTAGAATGTTGGAAACACGCAATAGAATGTGGTGAAGAATTTTATAAATCTCCAATCGATGGTAATCCTCTTTCTCCAGAAAAAGTAATTATATTAAAAAGTATCGCCACACATGAAGAACATAAAGAATTTAATAAAATTTATAATGAGATTAAGGAAATTATAGAAAATTCTCAAGCTGGTGATAAAATTTTAAAAACAGAATTTGAAACAAATCAGAAAGATAATCAAAAGAAAATTATTAGATTTATGAAAGATATTTTTTTAGTTGGAATGTATATGAGAAGATGGGATGGAAAAGGTCCTTATCCTATAAAATCTATTTCTACATTAAACAACGAAGTTGAATATTATGATGTTATTGAATTTTCAATCGGAGAAGGACACGGAGAAGAATATAATGAAGATAATGATTTAGTTTTGGCAAAAGTTGGCAAATGTTTAATGAAAATTTTAGAAGATTTTAAAAATTTTAATTTAGAAACAAAACATTTTATTAAAAGTATAAAAACAACAGAGGCTTATACTAAAAAAATTAAAGATGAACTTTTTTGGAACGGAATTGCTAAAGAAACAATTAATGGAAATTATTGCATTAGAATGGCAAGTGATATGTGGATTGGAACTGGTGCCAGATTTTTTAGTATAATTAAAAAAAATCCAAAAATTTTAAATGGATTTAAAATGAATGAATTTGTGACAATTATATAAATTATAACATTTTATCATTAAAAATGATAAAATTACTAAATCAATGATTTAGTAATTGAATATATTATATTGAAAGATATAAAAGAGTTTTATAATAAAAATTTTAATTCTTTTTTTGTCTCTTCTTTCATAATTCTATAACAATCACATTCCTCGTGAGATCCATATTCATTAATTGGTATCGAATCACATATTTTATTTTTGAAACAAAAACTTACTCCACAATCCTTACATCTAAAAAATCCACACTTAAATGTTAAACAACATTTTTGGCACAACGCGAATGAACAAAAATCACAAAATTGAGAATTAAATTCGTACTTTAATGGATATTTTATATTTTCATCACACTCTTGACAATTTGGAATTTTAAACATTTCTAATTTGCATTTTTCGCAATTAAAATCATTCTTGAGATTTTTACTTTTTACGTGTAAAATATTGCACTTTTTACAAATATATTCAACATCCATTTAATTTTAGATAAAAAATATTTTTTATTCATTTTAAAGGGTTTTATCACATGAGTTGGTATATTGACGATTAAAATTTTTAGATAAAAAATGATTGATAACAACATTTTTTTTAAGAAATGGATTATTTAAAATTTGCATAACCATAACAAATGGGTAAAAAGTGTAGATGCAACAAATGCAAAGGTAGATGTGTTTCATATGAAAACAAAAATGTAGTGGCTCCCAGTCCACAATCTTCGGATTATAAAGCGTATGTTGGCTCCACTGATTTATATGAAAGTAGAAATGTTACTGGTATATGTGTTCCATGTGAATACAAATGTTTAATGGCTCCCGGTCCAAATAATCCTGTTATGAATCCCGGTCCAAATAATCCTGTTATGAATCCCGGTCCAAATAATCCTGTTATGAATCCCGGTCCAAATAATCCTGTTATGAATCCCGGTCAAAAATATCCTGTTATGAATCCCGGTCCAAATAATCCTGTTATGAATCCCGGTCAAAAATATACTGTTATGAATCCCGGTCCAAATAATCCTGTTATGAATCCCGGTCAAAAATATCCTTTTATAACTCCCAGTCCACGTGTTGCCGCGCTCGGCGGCGGCGTCGGATCAGGCTATGGAGCGTATGCTATCTCCACTGACTTCCGCCTTCAACCTGGAATTGATCCAAATGTAGAAAAGTTTTTTCCATGCGATCAGAGCAATTACACTGAAAACAGTGCATGGAGTTCTAACAGCTGGGAACCTGTTCCACGTTGGAATATAAGTTGGGAATATCCAGGATGGACATTTTTTTCTGCTGGATACTATAATTATAAAATTATAATAAATTCAAAAAATAAAATAGCTTGGATTGGTAGAGTGTATACAAAAAATGGTAATCAAACCCCTTCTAATGATAATAGATATTATGATGCATTTGGCCGGGTTACTGGTCAAGTGAGAGAAAATCAAGCAGATACACAAATTGATTTGGAACAGCAGATATATGTTACTGGTTCAAGTGATGTAATATATGCATATTTTTATAATGCAAATCCAAATGCGAAGGTACCACTACTTGATATAAAAAGTAGTACTCAATTTAGCATAAAATATAACTAACTCAGAAAACCATGTATCATCATTACCATTAACATCAAATTATTTACATAATTATATGATGCCAGGTCTTTTAGAAGGTTAGGAGAAAATGAGTAAATCATCTCCTGATAGTGCCATTTTTATGGAAGATACTGCAGAAGAAGTGAACCGAAAAATCAAGAAAGCTTACTGTCCACCCATGGAAGTTAATTGTGAGAAAAATCCTTGTGTTGCTTACTTAAGATATATTGTATTTGAATTAATCAAAGGTCCTGTTGTTTTTTCACGTCCTGAAAAATACGGCGGACCTTTGTTATTTGATTCGTATGAAAAATTTGAAAAAGAGTACACGTCAGGAAATATTCATCCTGGAGATTTGAAACGAGCATTGAGTTTCTACATTAATCAATTATTAGATCCAGTAAGAGATCATTTTTTGAACAATGATAATGCTCGTAAATTAAAAGAAATGGTGCAATCTTTTACGGTCACTAGATAAATGCAAAACAATAAATTATAAAAAAAATAAAATTTCACATGTTGAGGATTAGGTCGTAAATATTATTTAAAACAAATTCACTCAATTAAATTTACAATTGTATTCAATTAATAATTGAATACATATTTAAAAATAATATTTTATTAATATTATTTTTGTGAATTTTTTATCAAACTCATAACAAATTCCATTGCATCGCAACGCATATGATACTTTCTTAAAATAGATAATATATCTATAATTCCGTGTTGCCCACCTTTTTCGTGATATTTTTGAACATCCAAATTTACAGAATTTAATTCATTTGATTTCCAAAGAGAAGACCAAATTTTATAAATTTGAGGTTCTATTCCACTATTATAAATATGAGGAATCATAAAAAGAGAAGTCATAAATACATAAAAATCAATAGAATAGTAAAAAGGCATACCACTATGAGCCAAAATTAATAAATTTATGTTATCAAATTTTGAAGGTAATTTCCACCAATAACTAGTTCTACATTCTGTTTTAATTTCCTCTCCTGGGCTACCAATCGGAACTGCTAGACAACTAGTTCCTAATTGAGCATCAATTTCAAAATCACCTAATTGTCTAGATATTAATTTTCCAATATTTACTTCACTAAATAAACGAACATAATTTCCATCATTTGTTTGATATGTAATGGAAGAATTACTAAAATCAGAAATTTTAGCTCTTATACCAGTTTTACCAAATTTCATACCATTATATACTCCATTAAAAGGTGTTTCACTTTTAATGAGAATATTTCTAGCCTTTAAATCTCCATGTAAAAAATTTCCAAGTTTTAAAAGTTCATTTAATGTAGCTAAAACTTGAATAATAATATCAATCATTACATCAATTTTAACCATAAGATATGCTTTTTCACCAATAGGAACTTGCTTGTATTCAAAATAATCTCCCCCTCCAGTGCTAAAATTTGATAAATCGCCTCTATTAGCCAATTCTGTTATATATAATCCCCAATTACCACATAAAGCGTAAGTATAAGGGGTATTAATAGATTCTTCTAATGAAGAACCTTTTAAATAATCTTTTATGAGCGAAGCTATTGCTAATTCGTTACTATATTCATCCATTCCAAGATAACCTGTTATTACAGGTGATGGTTTAAAACAATTTTTATAAATATTTTCTTTCATTTGTAAACTTCTTTTCAAATTTTTAATATTAAATACGTCACCTTCGTGATATTTAACCCATTTACTTAAATATACAGCTTTTGCAATGTAAATTTTACCTTCTATTTGAATCTCATGAACAATACTATTTTTTCCTTTTGTGTCGAGTGGTTGTAAATATTTTACTAAAGGACCTTCAAACATTTGATCACACTCTGCGACTTTCCAATCAGGTCTCAGACAACAAAATTTTTTTGAATTAGATGATGTACTACTAAATTCAATAGCCACGTATCCAAAAGTCGAAGGATTTAATTTTAAACTATTAACCAATTTATCAATTTCGTTTCCAACTGGATTCATTTTTAATAACGTGTAGAAAGAACTATGATCAAAATATTTTACTTCAATGAAGTAAAATGTATTTTTATTATTAATCTAATAATACATTTTTATAAACTAATATTTTTTACAAATGGTAAAAGTATCACATTTTGATTAAAATCAAACCCAAATTCTACACTAATTAGAGATGGTGGAAGTATTATTGGTTGATTGAAATAATTACCAAATACAACATTTTTAATAAAAGGTGGAAGTATCACTGGTTGATTAAAACATCTTCCAAATTTTAAATTAATAAGTGATGGAGGTAATATTATTTTCTTGTTAAACTTATCTTCAAATGTCAAAGAAATAAGAGAATTAGGTAATAACACTTCTTGATTAAATTCAGTTCCAAATATTACATTTTTTAAAAATGAAGGAAGTATTATAGATTGATTAAACCTATATCCAAATACTACATTTTGTATAAATAATGGAAGTATTACTAATTGATTAAAACACCATCCGAATTTTACACTTTCAAGTAATAATGGAAGTATTATTGGTTGATTAAAATTATATCCAAATTTTATACTTTTAAGAGATTGAGGTAGTATTATTGGTTTATTAAAACACCAACCAAAAATTATTTTTTTAACGTATGATGAAAGTATTACTGTTTGATTAAAACAATCTCCAAAAAATATTTTTTCTGTAAATAATGGAATTATCACTGGTTTGTTAAATTTTTTTCCAAATTTTATACTAATTAATGATTGAGGAAGTGTTATTTGTTGATTAAAATTATTTCCAAGTACTAAAATAGTTAAAGAAGAAGGTAGTGTTATTTGTTGATTAAAATTATTTCCAAGTACTAAACTAATTAAAGAAGAAGGAAGTGTTATTTGTTGATTAAAATTATTTCCAAGTACTAAACTAGTTAAAAAAGAAGGAAATGTTATTTGTTGATTAAAATTATTTCCAAGTACTAAACTAATTAAAGAAGGAGGAAGTGTTATTTGTTGATTAAAATTATTTCCAAATATAATACTGGTCAAAAACATTTTATTCAATTCGATTGATGAAAATTTATTTATAAATAATTTTCTCACGTAAGGATAATATTTTTGATTAATACTATCATTAACAACCATTAATGGTAAAAAATCTTCAAAGTAAAATCTTAAATTATTACATGTTGATAATAATGATAATATGTCATTATTATTTAAATATTTTATAATAACAAAAAAAATATCTAACGATAAATCTTTTAACCTAATAATATCATCTTCCATTTAAAAAAATCATTATTTACTAAATTTTTTAGTAAATTTAAAATAAAAAATGAATAAAGGTAATAAATTAGTTTTATTAATATTTATAAACATAATTATTATATTTACAATTCTTTAACAGATGATGATGATAAAAATAGTGTTTTATATGAAAAATAAATTTATTATATTTGTATTTCTGAAACATAATAAATTGTTTGTTTATTTCCTGTTTTAAATTTAGAAACAATTAATCCATTAGGATCTTTTTTTTTTTGATAAACTGCACACAAATAAGTACCATTTTTTTCATTTGGTGTTTTATATGAACTAATTGTTAATCCATTTGATTTATAAGAATCTTTAATAGTTTTTAAACTCATATCATATAAATTTTTTCTTTCTTCATCATTCAATGTGGATATTTTTCTACTTGGATCAATTTTTGCATGATATAGTATTTCGGCTCTTAAATAATTACCAATTCCGCTAAATTGATCTTGTTTAACAATCCAATTACTTATCAAACTTCTTTTTGATTTTAAAAGTTTTTTTTCATAATCTTCAAAAGAAATATTATCTTTCAAAAGATCGGGACCAACTTTTGATAGTATTTTTTCATATTCTTTTTCATCTGTAATATATTTATTATATCCAAATGGTCTGCTTTCTGAAAAATACAAATTTATTTTTTTATCATTTTTTATAAATGACAATTTAAAATAAAGATGTTTTTCAGGTTTGGTCCATCTCCATTTTCCTTCCATTGCTAAAAATGAAATAATCCAAGCTTTGGGTAAATGAAAATGAAAAATAATTCTTTTTCCTTTACTCGTAACTTTCTCTAAAATAGAATTTTTTGTAATATTTTCAATATTTTTTATTCCTCGATGAGTTTCATCATACAATTTTGAGTTAATAAAAAAAGAATTGGATAATATTTCATTTAAATCTGAAGAAATACAAGCTACTTCTGGTCCTTCTGGCATTTTTTTAAAAATTGTATGATTAATTTAGCAATCATTTATATAAAGTGATGTGTATTAAAAAAATTATATAATCAATTTAAAATTGATTATATTTAAAATTAAAATTTAGATGAAAGAAAATAATTCAATTATTGATAAAGAAGGAACAAAAAAATGGTATAAAAATGGTCAATTACATCGTAATAATGATCAGCCGAGAGGACCATGTTCCAAAGGAACATAACCTGCCATATATTTTATTAGAAATTTCAATAACATAAATATATAAAAATATTAATTTAACGTTTTCAAAAACTCAAATGTACAAAATGTACCACCATGTAGAGGTACAGCTCTCATTAGAGCTAAATGAAATCCTCTATAAAATCCTCTAATTCCATGAGTTCTATATATTATATTAATATTATCTCTATATGATATTCTCGTTATATTAGATTGAACTCTAGTTTTGATAAGATCTTGTGGATATATAAAACACCATGCTAAAGCTCCAGATATTCCTCCACAAATAAATGAAGGGAATAATCCCATAGATGGATCATATATTTTTTCATAAGTACTAAAATATATAGCGAATCCAGGTATTTCTCTACTTAATGTAGCTGAAAATCCTCTATATAAATATTTTATATTACATATTTTTTGACTTGTTTGAAATAGAATTTTTATACATTCACATGGTGTAACTATAAAACTAGCAGAAAATCCTGCAATACTTCCTGCTACAGCATGTGTAATTATAGGCTTTATTTCTTTTTCATTCATTTTTCTCTTAATTGTATTATATGTGCCAAAAACTATAGATTTCTCTAATCCAATTCCGAATAAAGGAGGAATTAATCCTTTATATAATAATCTTAAATCTCTAGGAGGTTTAAGATTATCTTGAATACACGTTTTTGCCGTATCAATCGGATGAGATATAAAAAGGCCTACCATACCAGATAAAGCACCTTGAATATAATCCATTTTAAATTTAATAATATACATTTTTTTCAAATCAAATATCTCTTTAAAGCCCAATACTCATATTTAATATGTGATTATCCCTCATATGTGAGGGATTGGGCGTCAAAGAGATAAGAATGTTAAAATTATTTTAATTATGTATTTATTAATCAACCTTTTGAGTTTTTAAATAAAATAATTATCCTTTTATATAACAAGCGTAACTTCTCCTTCTTTTTGTTCTTCTCCATCAATAAACCACTTTAATAAACCAAAATGATATATTATGGCAGGTAGACGATTATCACGATGTAATTGACCATTTTGAAACCAATATTTGTCTCCATTATTATATATTATTGAAGGTTGATCATTATCTCGATGTAATCGACCATCTTGATACCAAAATTTGTCTCCATCACCATGTATTACAGCAGGTTGATCATTATCTCGATGAAATTTTCCATTCCGATACCATTGTTGTGTTCCATTACTTCCTATTACGACATCATTACTTATTACAGCAGGCTGATCATTATCTCGATGTAATTCACCATTTTGATACCATCTCTTTGTACCATATCTATCAATTGTTGGCTGAATTTTGTCCATTGTTTTTTTATTTAATATCTCTTTAATGCCCAAAACCTATTTTCAATGAGTGAAAAAAATAATTTTTTCACTTCTTTCTTTGTTTCGCGGAGTGATTGGAGGTTCTTGGTTTATTATTTAAAAAATTTAATCATCCCGCACATGTGCGGGATTGGGCATTAAAGAGATACATTTTTTTTAAAAATCAAATAATAAATACATTAAAATTTTTTATTTATTTATTTTATAAATTTATTGTGATTTTTTTATAAAGGTAAAAAAATAATTTAACGAAAGCTTTTATTTTTTTTGGTACATAGAGAAAAATGGAAGAACAAACAAGTAGTAAAAAAGTTCAATTTAAACGTCCAAATAGAGAACCAAAAAACAAATTAGGTTGGGGTAAATTTTCAGGAGGAGTTACTGTCAATAAAGCATCGGAAATACTTTCTACAAAATATCAAATAAACGAGGGAGGCGATAGAGGGATCTCTGCTACCGCTAGAAGATATACATCTCATATACAAGGTATGTATCAATTAAGACACGCTAATCCACAAATGGTTGCTATAGCTTTATATGTTATTTTTGAATTAATGAATTATAAATTAGATGCTGGAAATACAGATGAACAACTTTTAGATGACTTGGATAAACTCGATAATATTTTAGATAAAAATATGGAAGATTTTATGTTAAATTCAAGTCCTATTGAAGAAAAAAGAATAAAATCCACATTAGAAGAAACAGAAATAACAACAAAAAGTTTAAAAGCTGCAATTGTAAGGTATGTTTTTGCAATATATCAATTTGTAACAGGAATAGAAGATTCTGATATGTTTGTACAAAATGATACAGAAGACGAATATAGCGAAAATGAAGAAATTAGTGAAGATTTGGAAAACTTAGAAGAGGAAATAATAACTCCAAATAAAAAAATAATAATAAATAAGAAATTGGAAAGCGGGGAAGAAGTAATAACTCCAAAAAAAATAGAAAAAAAGAAAAAAATAGTATCACCAATTTCTAAAAAAATAAAAGAAATTAAATTACAAAGTAAAGAAAAAATATTACCGATTCCTAAAAAAAGAGGAAGAAAAAAGAAAGAAGTTGAAAGTAGCAAAGAAGAAGAAAAAATTGAAAAAGAAGTATCACCGATTGATAAAAAGAAAAAAGTGGAAAGTAGTGAAGAAATAAAAACTGAAAAAAAAGTATCACCAATTTCTAAAAAGAAAAAAGAAAGTAAAGTGCAAAATAAAAAAAAAATAATAACAATTCCCAAAAAATAAAATAAAAAAAAGAAAATAGAAAGTGAAGAAGAAAGTGAAGAAGAAAGTGAAGAAGAAAGTGAAGAAGAAAGTGAAGAAGAAAGTGAAAAAGAAAATGAAGTAGAAAGTGAGGAAGAAAGTGAGGAAGAAAGTGAAATAAAAACTGAAGAAAGTGAAGAAGAAAGTGAAAAAGAAAGTGAAGAAAGTGAAAGTGATGAAAATAGTAAATTAGAAAGTGATGAATTAAGTGAAGAAAGTGAAGAAGAGAGTGAAGAAGAAAGTGAAGAAGAGAGTGAAGAAGAAAGCGAATTAATAAGTGAAGAAGAAAGTGAAAAAGAAAATGAAAATGAAAGTGAAGAAGAAAGTGAAGAAGAAAGTGAAAAAGAAAGTGAAGAAGAAAGTGAAGAAGAAAAAGTTGAAAAAATTATTACTAAAAAACCAAGAGAATACCTCGCAGGAATGGAATTGGGAGAATATACAAAAGAATATTTAGATTTCCAAATTGATAAATTAACAATACCAAAACTAAAACTTATTCTCAAACATTACGATTTAAAAACTGGTGGTGCGAAACAAGAACTCATAGACAGAATTCGAACTTATTGGTCAGAAAAAGGTGAAGTAGGAGGTAGAAGAAAATGAAAATAAAAAAAGTGAAAAAGAAAATGAAAATGAAAAGGTGAAGAAGAAAGTGAAGAGGTAAAATCTGGTTCTAAAAAGAAAAAATTAAAATTAAGTTCAAAAAAAGTAGTAAAATCTTTAAAAAAAGTAATTATTTATACTAAAAAGAAGTAGTAAAACAATTTTAAATTTTTAATTTAAAATAAGAAGACAATAAGAACAAATGATGTTATATTTTTATTAATAATTAAAAATTAATAAAAATTAAAATTGGTAAATTTAAATGGGTACTTTGTCTATCGTTACATTTATATTAATGATGTTTGGTTTTGTTTTAACTTTTATTGGTGTTATATTTTACGAGAAATATATAGGCGAACCATCACAACCTTGGTGGGTTTGGTTTTTAATTTTAACTGGTGGTATATTATCGGTTGTGTCTGCTATAGTTACTATATATACATTGGGAAGTGATTCTGATCCAAATAATATTTCTGAAATAATAGAAAATAAACAAATTATTGATGTAAAAAATGGCAAATTAAATAAAGAAATGGTTTTTAAAGTTTACAATTCCGATGACTAAATTTATCTCAAATGAAACCATTATTGTTTTTGATTGACAAAGAGAAATGTCAGATGATACTATGGCTGATTTATTTGTTATGGCTAGAGATTGGACTAATTTAGACTCACAAGGATTAGGAGAGTTTAAAAAATCTTTTAGTAAAAAAATAACTCCACCAACAGATATTTATCGAGCTGGTGAAAAAGCCATAACAAAAATTTTTGGGGTTGTATTAAAATCATTAGCTGCTGTAATATTTGTTATTTTAACTTTATTTATTATATTTATTACTATTTCACGTTTTATAAACTTACAAACTGCTATATTATTTATTTTATTAATTATATTTATTTTTTGGATGGGTTACTTACTTTTTAAATCAAAAATGGAAAATCAATTAGATAAAATATCATCGAATATAAATACTAAAATGAGTAATTATGGAGAAAATTTATTTGAAGAAGTTTTAAATGCTGTTAAATCAGGAGCATCTTCTTATAATAAAATTAAAAAGTTAAAATTATCAGAAAATTCAGAAACAGATGATTTCGTGGGACCTCCTTTAGATTAATAAAAAAAATTTTTTATCATTTTAAATGATAAAAATAAGATTTTAATTAATTTTTAATTTATTAATTAACACCTTTCATTTTATTAATTTGATCAGAACAATAAGCTTTGAGATTTTTAAAAGGTTCTGAAGTTTCTAAATTTGTTAATTTTTTAATTTGAACATTTTTATCGCCTATTGCTTCTGAAAAATTTTTAATGTGATTAAATTCGACTGGTTCATCTATAATTTTCCAATTTTCTTTTTTCCAGGTGGGTAAAAATTTGGTATATAAATCTACAAATTTTTGATTTTGAGTATATATGGTAATATCTTCAAAATTTTCAATAATTGATCTAATTCCTTGGATTTCAGTTAAAGTTTTTATTGAAGAATTAACTTGCAATTTTGAAGGATTAAAAATATAATCACTTGAACCATTTTTATTATTAATTAAAATTCCATAATATTGATTTCCCTGAAAATATTCAGTAGTTATATAAATAACTGAACATTTTTTGAAATTTATATTTTTTAATTTTTTCGATTCTTCTTCAAATGGAGATTCAAAATTTAAATTCTTTTTTAAATAGTTTAAAATATAATTTTCAGCTTCTTGTCTTGTGTTAAAAACATCATAAACTGGTCCTGAATAATTACAAATAGATTTGTACAACGTTGAAGAATTTGTACAAATACCTTGTTTATTTCCTTTTACTACCGCATAAAATATAGTCATTTAGAATATTCCTAAATACTTAATTTTTTTTAATCAATTAAAAAAAATATATTAAATATAAAATGGAAATACCATCTTCCATAATTGTTGCTGGTGTAGCATTTATTATCTTGATAATACTGTTTATTTATACATTAGCAGGTGGCACAATACCTTTTATAAGTGTTAGTGGTGTAATAAATGGTAACCCTTCTGATAATGAATATTCTCCAATATCTCAATGGTCCAGTCCAACAAATTTAGCATACTCCACATGTAAAGGTTATAAATTTCCAGTTGATACTGCTGAAAATTATAATATCAACACAATTTCTTTGGGTACTCCCAGTTTAAACAGATTAAATAATAGTTGTAGTGATAATAGTGGTGTTACATCTTGTGAAAATGGTATTTTAGTGTATGATACTCCTTATTATTGTATAGATGAGGATCAAATAAATGCAATTAAACAATCTCACAGTTGTAATAGAGTAGTTATAGATAATGTAAATAATTACGATTATCCCACAAGTTCTGTTTTATGTACAAAAATGGATGGAACACAGGCAAAATATGGAGAAACTGAAGAATTTTATTCATATTGTACAGCTGCATCTGCTGTAAGATACTGTTCTGGATCAGTTGGAACTATAAATATCGGTTTTAGTCAAAGTGTAAATTGCAAGGTTAATGGTCAAAATTCTAATTTTAATTGTCTTCAAAATGATAGATCTCCCGATAATATTTTATCTGCGGGACCATGTAATTTATCTGATGATTTAGACCCATCAACTCAACAATTTAGAATTATATTGGATAAGACATCGGAACAAATTGTTACTTCTTCAAAAAGTGGAACTGGAGTAGAGGGAAATAAAATGAGAATTGAAGATAGAGAATCATGCGATCAATATGGTAATAATTGTAAATGTGTTTACCCAATAAATCCATCTGGTACAGGAGAGGGTTTAATATTAGATGATTGTAACAAAGGAGATAATGATATTTTTCAAGGATTTGTTTGGGGTATTATACCAGCCACTAAATTTCCAGAATCTGTTTTTTGTAAAAATCAATACGCTGGGGATTCTTCAGCTATAGATAATTGTTTAAAATCTATAAATGAAGATACATACAATTCATGTGTTTCATCTTGTAAAACACAATGTGTGAATCAAAATACTAATTGTTTAAATGGATGTCCACCCGGTGGAAATAGTAAGATTAATTGCGCTGATGGTCCTTCTGGATCAACAGAAGATGATTATACAAATTGTTTTAATAATACTGATTCAGAAACATGTACTGGAACTTGTGTATCTAATGTTTGTTCAAATCAAAGAGATTGTTATGCTAATTGTCAAACTATACTAAATGGAGAAGGACCAAATATTTATTCAAAAAGTAGTTATACTGCTCAACAACAAATTATATACATTGGAAACGGTTTAAGTTATACAGATCCAATACCTACAAAAAGTCCTACCGATTTATATAATTATATAATAACTAATAAATGTAAATCCATTAAACAAAACATCGACAATAGCGGTAAACCATCTTTTACAATGGAAAATTATAGTATTGGACAAAAAATGAGTTATAATAATTCTGATAACCAACCCACGTGTGGATTATTTTCTCCTTGTGCAGTGAATGCAAGTTGTGCAGATTATCTTACAACTGATTATAGTGGTATTATTATGAATTTTCCACTTTATAATACATTTTCTAAAGTAATTTCAGCTGGATGTGATTGTGGGTCTAAAACATGTAGTAGTATTAACTGTATCACATATTAAGAATTATGTTTAATAATTTATAACTGGTTACCAGTTATATAATGTAATTATTTTACGTTTTAGTTTGAAATATTATTTTACTATTTTTTTCTATTATAAAAAGATTGATGAAGCAAAAAATACAACTTTTAAACTAAATATTTAATTTTCATTTTTCCAATGGGAGAATAAATTTCTTTTTCCAATTCATTTTCATTTTCAATAGTTGTAATATGAACTCCTTCTTTGTCAGATTTAATATTAGAAATACTCACAACTTTGCATTTATTATTTTCATCACACTCAATTTTTAATAAAGTTTCATCTTTATTTTCCTTCAAAGAATTGTTTTTTTTTGAAAATAAAGACCAAATAAGTAAAATTATAACTAATCCACCGCAAATTAAATAAAGAAGGTTAAGACTCATTTTATCATTATCACTCAAAGTTAGGGGGTCAATATAAGCCATTGAAAGTGTAAATACTAGAAAAGCTGCCAAAAATGCTGCGAGTAATGCCAAATAAACGGGATTACTGCTACCAAAAGATACAAAAAGAAGTCCTAATATTAGAAAAGTGAGGGCATAAATTATCCAAAGTTGCTCAACTGAAATTTTCATTTTTCATAATGACATATATTATATCACGTGAGTAAATAAAAAATGCAAGTGGTGAGTAATTTACTTAAAAAAAATATTTTATTTAAAATGTATTTTATGTAAAAAAATAATAATTGTTCGATAAACGATTATTTTATTTTTAATTAAATTTATCTTATTTTTTAATTTTATAATATTGAGACTAGTTAAATATTTTTTTATATTTTGATTAAAATAAATTGACTTAATTTTTGGTTGGTAATCAAATATGTCAAGTTTTGATAAATATAATAAATTTACAATTTTAAAACTAAAAAAAGTAGCTGAAGAAGAAAATATACAAATACCAGATGATTTAAAAAAGAAAAAAGATATTATAGATTATATATTGTCATATAAAAATGATTATCTTTTGTTTAGCAAAGATTTAAACCAAAAAGAAAACGATGAATCACAAAATGTAGAAATTTCTTCATTTTATGAAAATCTTTTAGAAAATGAAAAATCTAATTTTTTACCAACAAGAACAAACATTTATAAAATGTCAGAATATGAAATATATAATTTTATGAAAGAAAAAAATATACATATACCTCATGGTATTGATTCTTTAAAAGATTTAAGACAATGGGCTTCAGGTATTTTGCAAGAAATAGCTGATGGATATGGAATACATGATTCACAAAATGTATATAAATATTCTTATGATATATTTATACCAGTTAAATTTAGAAAAAGAATAAAAATCGAAGATTTAGTGATTTCGATGCAATTAGAAAAAATTATAAATAAAAATATTATTACAAAAACTGATATAATCGAACTTTCAAATAAAAATAATGAATACGAATGGTTGAATGAATTGAAATACGTGGGTGAAGATATATTTATAAATTGGAGACAACATCTTGTTATATTTGGTTGGACTGTTATTGAAAAATCTGTTAAAAAAAATAAAATAAATAAATGTATCGAAGATTTTTGGAATTGGATGGAAGGATTAGAATGCGGTGAAAAATACATAAGCAAAGATAACATAAAAACATGGGAATTATGTATGAAAAATGGAAAAATTAAAGGAAAAATATGTCATCAAAGTTTTTTGTGGGAAATTAGAAAAGAAGTAAAAAAATATTTTAGTGAAATATTTATGACTAATGAATTAGCATGTTCATTTGAAGGAGTTGATTTATCAATTCCACCAAATGAAGAAGATAAAGGTATTGTAAAATTAAAACTAAAACATGATCAATTTAGAATAGATGATCGTTTTATCAACGTTAAAGGATTATTATTATTAAGTGATTATGATGAGAAAAGTGGAGGTGTATGTTTTGTTAAACCGGATGACAAAAATGTAAAAGATTTTTTTTTAGAGTATATTGAAAATCACCCTTCTTATGGAATTAGTTCATATTCACTAGTTAATCAGAAAGATATATTATTAAAAAATTTACAATTTAATAAGATTTGTGCAAATAAAGGAGATATGATTATTTTTGACACAAGACTTATGTATGGAATAATAGATACTCAAGATAATTACAGATTAGGAATTTGGATAAGTCAACAACCTAAAATAAATATGGAAAATAAAACTAAAAAAAAAAGATTAAAAGCTTTTGAAAATAATCTAGAAACTAGTGTATGGACTTTTGGACCATGGTATGAAGAAATTGAACCATTTTTTATGAATAATAAACGAGATAAAAAACCAAATTATAATGACATAAAAAATTTAATTTAATTAATAAATCATTTTATTACTTTATTATAAAATGAAAAATTTTATAATTGGACCCAGAGGTGGAATTTATTATATAGATAATAATGGATACAAAAAATATGTAAACTCCAGAGTAAAAAATCAATCAAAGGAAAAAACAAAAACACCACCAAAGCAACGAATAAAAACACCACCAAAGGAACAATTGAAAAATCCTATAAAAAAATTAAGTGATAATAATGAATGTAATACAAAATTATTACTGGTAAAAAACGGAAAATATATAAATTTACACATTTTTGGACAAAGGAGTGTTAATAAAGATTTAAAAAAAGAAACAAAAAAAGTTATTGGTATCAATGAAGCTACTGGTAGAGAAGTTTTTCAAAAAACAGTTATTAAATATTGTAAATTATTAGCGATGGCTTTAAAATATATATATGGTAAAAAAATGATGAATTTAAATACATACGATAGACTTAAATTTATTATTGATAAATATATTAAAATTTCACACAATAAAATAAACGTGTCAAGTTTTCTTTTTGAAATTAAAAATGCTTATATAAAATCTGAAAAAATAAAAAATAATGGTTTACAAAAACTTTTAGTTTATATGAAAGAAAATTATAAGAGTTACAAAATTAATTATGAAGATTTGTACATGGTTTATTTTAAACCTTAAAAATATAATGCAAGAACCATGAATTGATAAAAAATTATACACATTTTATTATTTTAAATAATAAAATTAAATTTTACATGCATTTTCTCATAGATTTGCTAGTTTTTGAACAAACTTTTATAAATAAAGGAGTTTCATTAATTTTATTTAAAGAAGATCTATTATAACAACGAGGACCATAATTCATTGAATTATAAACAATATTTCTTAAAATTGAACCACAATAACAATGACCAGCTTTTCTCTTAATTTCTTTTTTAATATTTTTTAATTTCATATTTGCTGGACTTGGATGAAATAATCTGCATTTATTGCCATATTTACATTTACTGTTGATGAAATATTTACAAATAGTGACATTTTTTAATTTATTATATTTTACCATTTATTTATCTTTTTTATTTATCTTTTTGTGATTTTAAAACAAAAATTATAATTTAATTTTAATTTACGATTAAAATTAAATTATAAATTAATTATCATATAAAAGATCAATGGTTTAAATTTAAATGGATATACTTTTGGTAAATACATGGGAAAAACATTTAAATGCATTAAATCAAGAAGAAGCAACCAAATTTTTTAACATAGGTAAAAAAACAGGTAATAATAGTTCCATTAAAATGGAAAATATTAAAGATCGAAATTATTTAATTAGTATGAATTTATCTTGGTTTAATGTAATCAGTAAAAAATACAGATCAGATGTTATAACAAATCCAATTGTCGCATTTTTTAATATAGGACCAATTAATCCTTTAGATGTAGTCAGCAGCAAATACGGAGCGGGTTCAGAAATAGCTTTAGTTAGAATTGCTGAAGAGTTAGCTAAAAGAGATTATAATGTTTATGTTTTTCATGCTGGAGATTATAAAAATTTACCTTGTAAAAATCCACAATATTTACCAATTAAATCTGAAAACGAAAGTGAAGAATCCGGAATTGGTGGTCCTTCTTTTATAAGATCATATGAAGGTCTTGTTGAAACTGGAGAAAAAAGAATAGATCATTTAATTTTATGGAGACAAAGAAATGATATGAATTTTATTTTTGGAAATCAAGCAAAAAAAATTTACTTGGGATGTCATGATTTTGCAGAAGTTAATCTTTCTTGTAAATTAGATGCTTTAGTGGTTTTAAGTGAGTGTCATAAAAAACATTTTGAAAAAAAATTACCATTTGATAAATATATTATAGGATGTAATGGGACGATGTATAAACCTGGTATTAAATTAAGAAAAAGAGAACCATTAAGATGTTGTTACGCATCATCTTATGCTCGAGGGTTAAAAGATTTATTAGAAATGTGGCCAAAAATCATTAAATCACATCCCAAAGCAACTTTACATATATATTATGGGCGTGAAACTTTTGGTGCTATGAATGATAATGATATGAATGATGTAGTTAAATTAATAGAAAGTTCATCTGGAGTTTTTGAACATGGAAAAGTTTCACATGAAGAATTAGTATTGTGTCTTAGTCAGTGTTCATTTCTTTTATACCCTTATTTTGGATATTCAGAAACTTTTTCAATCACTACAGCGACTTCTATGCAGGTTAAATGTATTCCTATTGTAAAAAAAAGAGATGCATTAGCTGAAATTATGTCTATTCAAGAACCTTCTTTATTATCCAATGAAGAATTTTGTGATTACACAATTGATTTAATGAATAAAGATGAATATTTTTTAGAAGAATACCGTCAAAAATGTTCAGATTTTGCATCTAAATATACACATGAAAGAGCAACTGATTTTTGGGAAAAAGCTTTTTCTGATTAAAAAATATTATACAGTAATTTCTTATCAAAGATAAGAAATATTTATTAAAATAAATATATTATTATTCATCTCTAATACATGGTTCATACATCCCGGCAATCCAATTAATAACACCTGCCTCAATTATAATACTATCATTTGCCTCCGGTGGGCATCCATTCATATGAATGATAAAAGAAAAAGGAAATTTACGGGTTGGGTCTATTTTAAAAGCTCCAAATAAATCTATTTGATTTATTTTAATAAAAATTGGGGTTATTATAACATATGGAGGTAAATTTGCAAATGTAGCACAAATTGGTAATTCTTTAAGTCCAGTAGTTCCCAATCTAAGACAAATTCTTTCCCACATGATTGTAATAACATCATTTGTTTTTCTAGCTTGAATATAAAAACTACCGTCCTCTCTACTTCCACAATCAGAATAACAAAATTGATTTAATGAAGCTTTAATCGTTAAATTTGTAACTTCTGCGTATCCTTTTTTTCTATTAGATTTACACACAAGTGAAGGTTGTGGCGTTGGTACTTCTACATCCATTAAAATACCATCAACTTCTCTTTCGTAACAATTCACTTTTTTTGGATAAAAATTTTTATCATGACATTTTCTGTTATAATTATCTTTATAATCAACATTGTCTAAATTATAATTGGGCAAATTATAATTATGATAATTGGGCAAATTATGATTATCATAATTGGGCAAATTATTATATTTATTAGAAACACATGATTCACAATTTTTATTATTACATCTATTTAAATGATACGGACTTGATTTAGGTATTTCTAAATTATTATCAATGAATTTTGAATTATAATTTTTTTGGTTCATTTTAATAACAATATCTCAAAATATATATGGTATTTTAATTTCAAAATAAAATATGAGTGATTAATTTTATTTACAACTAGATTCTGTCAAAATATATAATTGAGTTGGTGATATTGATAATAAATTTTTTCCAGAAAAATAACCAGGAAGTGGTGTTTGTGCACCATTGGAAATATAATATAAATTGGGATCCCCAGAAACTGTTCCTCCAACTAAACTTCCAGCTGCAGCAAGTAATACAATATGTTTATATTTATAATTTTTAACGTCACTTGATATAATTGAATATTCGCCTGAATTAACACTTATATATGGATTCGCATAACTTGGTATTACAAAATTTGGAATAGTAGTAGCCACATATAATGAACTTAGTCCATCGACATTCAAATGATTTAACCCATTATCTATCTTATTATAATAAATACCCAATGTTGATATATTAGAATCATTTACATCCGAATAAAAAATTTCATTTAATACTGCATTATTATAATCAATGCTATAAGAAGCTACATAACTTGTAACAGGGATATTATTTGATGGTTCCTTAAATAAAAAATAAGCACTATTATTCTTTACTAAAAACCAAACAACAGCACTTCCACCATCTGGGTCGAAAATATTATGTACACCTGGAACATAATTATATGCGGATAATTTTTCAAAAGAAATACCAGTGCTACTCACTTTTTGTTTTAAATTTCCATCATCATCTATCAAATATATTTCTGAAGTTGTAATTGCATATAAATAAGGTACCGAGTAACCTGATTGACTTATATTAACTACTGAAATATCTTTAAATTTTTCATTAGTAAAAAGTACCCACTCTAATTCATTAAAATTTGATAAATCAGGAGAATAAGAAGATTTATAAAGGCTACCCGAATCAAATAATGCTATTAAAACTTCTGTTGCCGATGTTGGATACTTAAAATTATTTGATGATGATCCATTATTTAAAAAATTCATATCATAATTATATGATAATCCCACAACTTTAATTATAGGATCATTCAAAAGTATGGGCAAATTTATTTTTGTATAAAAAAAATTTTTTACACCGATCATTCCATTTGTTGGATATAATCCATTGCTTACAGGTATACTTTTATCATTTAATATACTTAATGGGACATTTAATACAAATAAAAACGGACCGCTATCATCTAAAACACTTGAAACACAAGAAGTATTTTTTGCTGCAGGTTGACTATTGTTAGGAAGACAGAGGTTACTTTCTGTATTTAGGGTACTCATTCCATTTATACAACTTTGATTGACTGATTTTTCTAAAAGATTAGGATTAATCAAGCCTATGTTAATATCATTATCAGTATAAAATTGACACGTACATATTTTAGAATCTTGTGTACATGGTGCAAATTCACCATTATAACCTAAAAAACTTCCTTCATCATCAGTATCATATTTAATTGAGGGTATTGAATAGCAAACATTAAAACCTGAACACAAATTATATGTACTACATCCTTCTAATATTCCAGAATTTGGAATACCACATACACCATTAACACATTTTTGTCCGTTAGGACATCCTGTATCATTATAACATATTAAACCAAGTGTATCTTTTGTATTGGGAGATGTTTGACAAGTTGATAGATTATCATTAATTTCTAAACAATAATTACTTCCGCATTGTGATGGATTTGAAATTGAACAACTACCTCCTAACCCCGTTTTATTTTGACAAAAACATTTATCAGTATTTGTATTTGTTGGGTCACTACATGAAACGGCAACGTTACTTGTGTTAATAAATTGACAAGAATTAGAAGCACATTCGTTATCTGATTTACAATTTACACAAGAAGATTTTAAACATATAAATAAAACATCATCAATTTGTGTATCAAGACCTTGAGGAGGTGCAGAAACAAAACCGTCTGGACATGGGGATGGCCAATATAGTGGATCTGCTTGATATATTCCAACTCCATTTGTACTAACCATACATGTTTTATTACAAATAGAATTCGTTATACAATCGTTAGATATAGTGCAAGCTTCCCCATTTTTTTTTTTACATAATAAAGTATTAATATCACATGTTAATCCAGTTTGACAATCACTATCCACTAAACACCTATAAGAAATGGGTAATTTAAAATCTGAAGGATATGCGTTTGGATTTCTAGTGGGTGAATTAGAATTATAATCACCTGATTGATATGGTGAAGGTATTTTCATTATAAAATAAACATAAATTAGGAAAGTAATTATTATGATTGAAGTTGCTATTGCCAATATTACCTTGTCCATTTAGATATGATTATAATTTTTTTTAGACTTTATCTAAAAAATTATGGTCCTTGCGGCTGATAAACCAAATAAAATATATATTTATTCATATTCAATAAATAGCACATAATTATAAAATTGAAAAATAATTATTTTCCATTTCACATTTAAGTATAAAGTAATGGATAAAATTAAAAAGTCTTCCAGAGAATGTAAATTTGATAATTGTGATATTATAGCTTCTTTTGGAAAACCTGGAACTAAAATAAAAGAATATTGTTCAGAACATAAGCTAATAAATTATGTAGATGTTTTAAACAAGCTATGTAAAATTGATAACTGTGATATTATAGCTTCTTTTGGAAAACCTGGAACTAAAATAAAAGAATATTGTTCAGAACACAAGCCAATAGATTACGTGGATGTTTTAAGCAAGAAATGTAAATTTGATAATTGTGATATTATACCTTCTTTTGGAAAATCTGGAACTAAAATAAAAGAATATTGTGCAGAACACAAGCCAATAGATTACGTTGATGTTTTAAACAAGAAATGTAAATTTGATAATTGTGATATTCAACCTTCTTTTGGAAAACCTGGAACTAAAATAAAAGAATATTGTGCAGAACACAAGCCAATAGATTACGTAAATATTATAAGCAAGAAATGTAAATTTAATAATTGTGATATTCAACCTTCTTTTGGAAAACCTGGAACTAAAATAAAAGAATATTGCGGAGAACATCATTTTATAAAAAAAATAAATAAAATCATTTTAAATAAAATAATATATATTGCATTTAAAATGATTTTTTTTATTTTTGTAGATTTAAAAATAAAAAGAGAATGGATATAGATAATGATTTATTTTTATCAGATGAACAACTTTTAGAATTGGCAATTCTTGAATCATTTCAATATATAAAACAAAATAACATTATAATACCACAAACATATCAAATAAAAAACAAACTACCATTTACATTTAAAAATAATGAAATATATATTGAATGTGTTAAAAAATATTCAACTCTGGTCGCTATTATATTATTTCCGGATGATAATGACAAGGCTTTTACAATTGAAGATGAAAATTTACAGATAAGAATGTGTTATTTAGCAAGAGAATATCACGTTTTCTTAAAAAGAGTTAACAATTTAAATGAGGCTATTGATATAACTAAAAAAATAAAAATAAATTATGATATTGGACATATGGAACTCGGAGGACATGGTAATCCCACCACATTGGCGTGGCCGAAAGAAAAACTTGAAGTAAACAAGAATAGAGATAAATTAAAAATTTTATTTAGTATGTTGCATAGTAATTCATCTATTTTTACATTATCTTGTAATAATGGACAGCAAATCTCTGGTGATAATTTGTTGGATTATTTTGCAAAAATAGCTCGTGGTCATAGAGTTATTGGTATTAGTTGTGAAAATAGTAATCGTCTATTTTTAAAAATAAGTTCTGCTAATCCATTTCAAATAGAATACACTGACCAAAGAGGAAGAGATGTGACTGTAACCAAGAAATATTAGTAAGAAAATTTTTTATTTGAGTAAGTCCAAGTAAAAAGAGTGCCTAATTCATGTCAATTTAAATAGTTTTTTTGGCTATTCGCTAGATAAATTAAACACTCTCTTTATTTGGAATGACTTATTTTTTATATTATATATAAAAAATTTATTTTTATTTTTGTGTGTTTTTATTGTTGTAAAATATCTCTTAGTCTAAAAATTAATATTTATCAATCAAAAAATGTTTGATTTTAATATACCAATTTTTTGATTTAAAATAATCTTTTTCCTTTTCTTTCCACTTAAATTCATCAATTTTAATAAGTTTTTTGACTTTTAAATCTAATTTTTCTCTGGAATAAAAAATACCTGCGATATTATTAACTCCATTATCTTCATTTTTCAACCCATAATATATAATCCAAACATCTTTCATTATTTTTAAAATTTAATACAATTAAATTTTAAATCAAATAAAGAGTTGCTAAAATAACATTTGAAGTAATAATTGTAAACAAATTCCAATTTCTAAGGTAACATCTTCAAATGATCCATCCACTGAAAATCGTTTAAGTAATCGATCAGATATTGGCATTTTCCAAATAAATTTAACAATTTCTAATGGAATTTCTAAAGATTTTGTTTCTTTAAAATATAAAGCCAAATGTATTAAAATTACCAATCGAGCCAAATTTTCTGGTGATGGGTCGCTATCACCAGCCAAAGTACAAGCAACTACTTCATCTGCTAATAAATAATCAGAACTTTCAAAAATCTTATCTAAATCATCCTCTGATAAAATATCATTATTTTCAAGAAATTGTTCCCATACTAAATATTTTTGAAAACGAATATAAATATGAGATCCTACTCCATATATTCCTGAAATACATCGAGGCATATAATATTTTTTACAATCTAAAATAAGATAATTATCCAACATATACTTTTCCAAAGGAGGTAATTTATTTATTGGAATATCATATATCCAACATGATCCAACAGACCCTTCGAAAAAAGCAACCCTAATAAATCCTGATTTACGGGGTGGTGGAATATTTGCCATTTTATTTAATTACTAATACAATTAATAATTAAATTAAATAAAAAGTTTATATAAAGCGTATATACTTTTATATAAATGGGTAATATTTCATATAGACTTAAAGTTATAAAAAAAGGAAAAACTACATATTTTTACCAATGTAATAAACTTCATAAAATAGAAGGACCTGCTATTGTTTGCCCTGATGAATATGAAGAATGGTGGTATAATGGATTACGTCATAGAATTAACGGGCCAGCAGTTATTAGAACAAATGGAGTCAAAGAATATTGGATTAATGGTATTAAAGTGACACCAGAAGATATAATTGTTACTTTTAAACGTGATATATTACAAGTTTCTATTGCTATTTCTAGTTTATTATTATTTTTAGTGTAAAATTATTACACTAATTAAATTAAACATTTTATTTTCTAATATGCAATAAAAAATAATTTTTTTAATATATTCCTAAAAAAATACATCTCACAATGAGATGTATTATAAAATCAATATTTACCAATTTGTTGATTTGTAATCTTTATAAAAAAATCCATATTCTAAAATCTTAGACTGAATCATTTTAAAAATTGGATCTAATATTCGTGCTGCACCATCAATTTCGTCCAAAGGAGGATGAAATTTACCACGATGTGTTTTAATTTTTTTATGTAAAGGTATTGGGTTTTCATTGGTAATCCAACCAGTATCAACTGAATTAATATAAATATTGGATCTTGCATAATAAGAAGCTGCAGTCCTTGTTATCATATTTAAAGAAGCTTTAGCAGAATTCGTGTGAGCATGATAAGATGATTTTCTACGATCAAATTGACCTTCCATTGAGGAAACCATAATAACCCATGCTGAAGTTTTGTGAATTTTTGTTGTAGTCTTCATGATTGGTGTTAATTTATTTAACAAAATAAAAGGTGAAAGATAGTTAATTGCTGTTACTTCGAGTAATTCTGCTGTGTTAACTTGATCTAATTGTAAAATCCATGAGTTAACATGACGTAAATCAATCTGTTGATGATCTGCATCATATTGTTCTTGAGGAAATAATTCAGTGTTATTAAGTGTTAAAAAGTCTTCAGGATGAACGCATAATTGACTAGTAGATTGTGTTGATGAATTAATCAAATTTTGATTATTCATTTTCAAACCATCACTAACATTCACTTTTAATTCACAAGAATTATCATGTACTTGAATTGATAATTGATCGATTATATCAAATTGTTTTAATTGTGGTTCTTTAATTATTTGATTTTCTAAATCAATTAAATGCTTATAATAAGCAACCGGTCTACGAATAGTTTGGGCAGCATTTTGGATTAAAATATCTAATCTTTGATAAAAATTTAAAATATGTTTACAAAAACTTTCAACATTGTTTAAAAATCGTAAATCTAAACCATAAATATGTAAATTTTCCTTCCATTCGTCATAATCTTTCTCTTTTTGATATCTTTTGAGACAATCATTTGGAAATCTAGTAGTAACAATAACAAGAGCCCCGGATTTTAAAAGGATTAATCCTGTTTCAAAACCAATTTTAACTCTACCACCTGTTACTAATGCAATTTTACCTTTCAAATCTGCAGTTTGAGAACGTTTTATAAAATTAAAATCACCACATGAAAAACACATTTGATCATAAAAATGATGAAGACTTTTTATAACTTTTTTACAAATATAACATTTAATTGTAATTTTTTTCAATTCAATAGATTCCAAATTATTTGAATCTATCTCTTCAGATTCTTTTTTTTGTCTTTTAAGAGGTCTTTCCAAATTATTATTATAAAATTGATCGTATTTACGCACTTTCTCATTTCTTGAAATTCTAATTCCTGTTTGATTAATTTTTGATCGATCTTCTTCTTTTTTATCTTTTTTATCTTCTTTACTTCTTTTTTTATAATTTTTATTTTCTATTTTTTTACACAATCCAATTATTTTTCTAATTTTTTGATAAAAATTAGATTCCTCGAAATTCCAATCATATTTATAAAATAATGTGGCTAAATTATTTAAAATATTAAAAGATATGTCTAAATTTTCTTCTGTTAAATTTATTTCTAATGAAACCTTATCTGATAAATTATCCATTTTTAATTATTTAGAAAAAAAATACAAATCAATTAAATTTTCATTTAAATATAAACAAAATATTAATTTTTTTAATTTATTTATATGTAATAAATATAAGATTATACTTTTATTTAAACAATGTCATTCATATCATCGCCAAGATATAGATCTAAAACAAAATTTACTATAGTTTTAGATATGGATGAAACGCTTTTATCTTCCATTTTAATAGAAGAATCTGAAGAAAGTCCTTTAGAAAAAATAGAACATATATATAAAGATTGCGAATTATATGATATCAGATCTAGATCTTTTAAAATTCCTTTTTACGATCCCGTCGAAGATGTAGGATCTGGTGTAAAGTATGATTGTTGGGGTGTTAAAAGACCATATTTAAATGAATTTTTAACATTTTGTTTTGATTATTTCAATAAAGTGGTTTTATGGTCTGCTGGTAGAAAGAGTTATGTTAGAAGGTTAGCAAGAGAAATTACAAGAGATACTCATCCATTTGATTTAGTTTGGACTTATGATAATTGTACAAATGAAGGAATGGGTAAACCTTTAAAAAAGTTATTAAAAAATAATCCAAATTTGGGTGATATAAGTCAAGTTTTCATTGTAGATGATAAAAAAAGTAGTATTCAAGAAAATAAAAAAAATGGAATAGTTATACCAGCTTATGATCCAATTTTAGAAATTGAATCGTTAAGAAAAGATGATTTATGTTTAATTAAATTAAAAAATTGGTTTTCTAAAAGTGAAGTAATTGAATCAAAGGATGTTAGAACCATAAAAAAAAATAAAATATTTTAATTAAAATATTAATTTTACAATTTTTAATTGTAAAATAATTTTTTGGTCATTCGCAATACAAATTTAACCAAAAAAATATAGTTTATTATTTATTTTTAGTACAATCTAAAAATTTCATATTTTAATCAAAAAATGTCTTAAATTAAAGTGTAATACAAATTTTATTTACCATTTGTAATAAAATTTCGTCTTCAACATCATAACTTTGATTCAATCTCACATCATACAAAGAATATTTTCCTAATTCAACAAATAAACAAATAAAACTATCAACGTAGTTAATTTCCAATGTCTTATCCTCTTCGCACCAATGCAAACCAACGGGAAGATGAAAAAATGGCATTTTTTTACAAAGTTTTTCTGTAAAATTAAGCAATGTTAAAAAAAAGGCATCAGGACAATTAGTTGGACATTTATGTTTTAAAAAACAAACATAAATGTCCTTCCAAATTTTTAAAAAAAATTGTGAACATTTTTCAAAATCTTGGACATATATTTCGCACTTTCTTAAAGATGATATAGAACAAAATTCAATACCCAATTTAGTATTTTCGGTTGAAGGAATCCATAAATATATTTTATTTAAATGTTTAAACAATTGTATATCAGATTTGAATAAAATTGGTTTTTCAAAAAATTCAGAAATATCTTTCCAAACTCGACAAAATTCATTTTCTTTACATTTAAAATTTACTTTAATTTTATTTTTTTTCTCAATTGAAAAGTAACATAATAATTCTTCGAGCGTAATTCTTCTTTCTGTCATTTAAAATATTCTTATAGCAGAAAAAAAATATTATCAATTAAAAATATTTTTTTTTTAATAATTACATGTAATATGGGACCCATCCTAATAATCTTATCTCATTATATCCATATTTTTCAGCAACATCATTCTCTAAAACATGTATATCACCGTTGTAACTCATCACAGCATCTTTTATATAAATAAATGTTTGTCCGTCAACTTTATTATTTCCACCAGTTATAATTCCAATATTTTTATTTAAATCTATATCAATGTAATCTTCTAATGATGCTCCATAAATACGTTTATGTGTTGGTAAACATTTTTCTTGTCTAAAAAGACCATTGATATCAAATATAAGAATTGAACTATTATTTTGTATTATAAAATAATCATTATAAATTGTATTTCCTATTCTAATAATATCACCAAATACATCAACATTATCTTTTAAAATTTCATTAGATGATCTAAAATTCCAAAAATTATTATAATAACTGGAATTATCAAGATAATATATTTTTTTATCTTTTGTTAATATAAATAAATATCCATTAAATGAAGCTAATTGAGTAATTTTAACTTTAATATTAATTTCAATTAAAATATCACCTCTTCTTAATTGACCATTATTATTAAGTGTAATTATATATTGAGAAAAATCTATAGCATCAATCAAATCTTTATAAGGTAAAAAATTTCTTTTATAACTATTAAAATCCGTTGATATGTAATTAGAGTCTGGTGTAACTAGACAATAACCTTTAGAACCTTCTTCAACAAAAGGTATATACTGATTATTTGTTATAATTTCTTGATTGGGTTGTTCTGGTAAAACAATTTTAACTGGAGGTTTTTGTGGTAAAATAATTTTTACTGGTTTTGGTAGTGGATTAACTCTTATCGGTGATGGTTTTAAAATTTCAGTGGGTTTATTTGGTTGAGGTTTAAAAATAACTTTTTCAGGTTCATCATCACATTTTAAAGTTGTTAAATTACAATAATTATTTAAACATTGATTATTTTCAGAGCATGTCTGACCGTTTTTGTTTTTACATTCACCATTTGAACATGTTTGGCCACTAATGCAATCATTATTGGATTTACAATTTATATTATTTGAACTTTTACTTAATAATAATATGACAACGATAAATAATCCGATGATAAAAACTATGAGAGCAATTATCAAATAGTTATAATTTTCCAAATATTCATCCATTTAAGAATGATAACTAAAGGTAAAATATCAATCGATTTTGAATTAATAACTAAAGGTAAAATATCAATCGATTTTGAATTAATAACTAAAAATTACAGAAATGATGAAATTTTCACAATATCAATATTTTAAAATAGATTCTACAATTAAATATTTTGGTTTTACAAAAATACAGTTTTTTAAAATAAGAGACAAGCGATTGCCGAAAAGTCTCAAAACTTCCGAGTTAGTATAATTAAAAAAATACAATTAACTACTTTAGTAGTTAATTGTGTAGGCGCTTAAATATTTATTTGGATATTTTACTTAAATATTGATTTGATAATTTATTCTTGAATAAATTAAATCTTCACTTGAAAATTGATTTGATAATTTACTATAAGATTAATTAAATCTTCACTCGAATATTGATTTGATAATTTACTCCAAGATTGTTAAAATCTTTATCCTTTTAAAATGTCGAGTAAAGATAAACCATCAATCGATTTTGAATTAATGACTAGAATTATAGAAATGATGAGAGCTCGAGGTTATCAAAACATTAATTTTTTTACATTAAGTATGGATGATAATGATGATAATAAAATATTATTAGAGTCTTCCAAAAAAAAAGCAGAGTCTTCTAAAAAAAAAGGAAAAGGGAAAGCCAATGAAATTGAATCTAAAAAAAAAAGAGGAAAACAAGAGAAAAAAATAGAGAGAGACAAATTAGTTTATGAAGAAAATGATGTAATGTTAAATGAAGATGAATATAATGATTTTGAGAATTCATTTCAGAACGTTTATGTATTAATTGGCGAAGGTAATTTTTCTGAAACTGATGAAGGTAAACTTCCTGATAATCTTATTTATTTACATCCTACAACCGTAACTGGTCTTCAGGAAATAAAAATGGCTTACTCAGTTATGCACATTTTAAATGAAAAAGAAGAAATTAAAGTAGCAAGAGCTCTTATTATTGGTAAAGAAAAATTAACCCCGCCTGCATTGAAAGAATTATCAAAAATTTCAAAATATAATTTTGAATATTTTTTAAAAGAAGAAATTAGACCACCCGATAGTATTATGAAATCTGAATATACAATTCTTAACGAAGAGGAAACTAAAGAATTACTTGAAATTTTACGCGAAAAAGATACAAGAAATTTGCCAAAATTACTCACTTCAGATCCTACAACTAAATATTTTGGTTATCCAAAAAAGACAGTCTTAAAAATACAAAGACAATCGGTCGGTTTGCCCACAATTGTCGAAAATACAATCAGTTATGGAGTCGTTTCGGTTGGAAACCCAACCTTTAAGCGTAAAGATAGAAAGGAAGTTCAATTTGATTAATTTTTTTTAATAAAATAATAAATACAATTAAAAATTGTATTTTATGAATTATTTTTTTAGAGAGAAAAAAAAAGATGAAAGTAATTTTTTTATAAATTATCTCTTTAATGCCCGATCCCGCACATGTGCGGGATGATCAAATTTTTTAAATAATAAACCAAGAACCTTCAATCACTCCACGAAACAAAGAAAGAAGTGAAAAAATAATTTTTTCACTTATTGAAAATAGGTTTTGGGCATTAAAGAGATATTAAATAATTAATATCACTTGGTTGATATTTACTTAAATCACCATCAAATTTAACATTTTTTTCAATTATGGTTCTTATATTGTAATTTATTTCCATTTTTTTTGCCAATAATAAAAGGTGAGAAATTGACCTTAAAACAGTGAGAGATTCTGGTACAAATTTTGAACCAGAAATAGAATTGAAATCAAATATTCCAAAATCTAATTGTATTTCAGAGAAATTAATTTCTCTATCACCCAATATATAATGAATTTGATCCAATAAATTTTTACATTTATGTGAGCCATTGCAAAAAGTATCGTTTAAATAAATGGTATTTTCAGCATAAAGAAAGTTAAATAACAAAATTTTCATACTTATTCTGAAATTTTCAGTAGTTTTTAGAATACATCCATAATCTATTAGAATAATTTCATCATTATTAAAATCATATAAGAAATTACCAAAATTTAAATCTCCCATGAAAATATTATCTGACTGTAATTGAAAATATATTGAAATAATTCTAATACAAATATCTATTCTTTTATTCTCAGATAAAATTGGAATATATTTATTTATCATATCATGATCTTCGTATTCATACACAAAATGATCAGAATCGCATAAAAAATCTATTACGTTTACAGTCCGACTTTTAAATAGTTTTATATTAGGATTATTATGTACTAAATAATAATTATTATATTCTAGATCCATTTTTAGTTCATTTTTTATTCTTAATTGTAAATCTTCTGAAAGATCTATAATTCCTTTGTTAATTATTCCAAAAAGGTATGCAATATTGAGTATGCTTGTTTCTTCATTAATAATTTTTTTTATGTTTTCAGGTATAACTTTTATTGAAATTTTTTTTTCTTTATAATGTCCTTGATAAATTATACCCATAGTACCTCTGTGTTTTGCAACTATTTCTTTGTCATCTAATTTAGATAATAATTCTTTGGAAATAATTTCATTTGCTTTTGGTACATTATCCATATTTTCTATAAAAATATCATTATGTTGACTTATTTTCCCAACCATACCTTCATTATTTCCAGAAATATATCTATGCAATGTGTTAAAATAATTCATTTATATAAAGTCTCTTTTTTATTATGTAAAAAAGTTATTATAATTTATTTCAATTTTATTTTTTTTCATTGATTAAAATGTATTTTAAATAATTTACAACATCAATGCCTCTGTTTTTTAAAATTAAATTGAAGATTTACTCGAAGATTGTAAATATTCATATAATTATGTAAAAACTTTATTATAATTAAAAATTATAATAAATTAATATATTTTAAATTTCATATGGCCATTTGATATTTCATAGTATTTCCACATTTGTAATTTTGTATTTTTATATCTTTTTCATAATCTAAATTTTCGATATCCTTCAAACATTTTATTTCTTTATTAAATTTTATGGTGGGAAAATTGTATCTTCTTCTTTTTGATTGTAAAATAAAATTATAAATGTGATTAATATAAATATGTAAATTGTTACCCATGAAGACAAAATCGCCGGCTGTATATTTTTCATTTTCATCACTCATAATAGATGCCAGCATGTGAGTCAAAAATGCAATATGAATTATATTTAAAACTAGTCCACAACATGTATCAACAGATCTCATGAATAATGTAGAATGCAATTCTTTGTTTACTGTGTCAACAGTAAAACAATATAAAGTGTGACATGGTTCTAAAACACCCATTTTTAATTGAGAAACATTGTAATTAGAAATAATATGTCTTCTACTATTTTTATCTAAAATTAAATTTTTAATTAAATTATCTAACTGATCTATACCAGTTTTTTCTTTATTTTTCATCCATTTATCCCAATCACCCCCCCAATTCCTAATCTGATAACCATAAAGACATCCTATATTTCCTTCTGGTACAATACCTTCTAATCCACGATTTTTAATAAATTCACAATTAGTATTTCCATCCCAAATATTTATTCCTTTTTCTTTGATTGAAGTTGTATCTGTTTCACCTCTCAACATCCACAAAAATTCTTCAATAGCTCCTCTGAAAAAAGTTCTTCTTGATGTAATAACTGGCAAAATATTATTTCTAATATTTATTCGAAACATATCACCATGTATAGACAATGTACCGACATTTGTACGATCTTGTTGATAAAACCCATTTGAAATAATATTTTGAATAATTGAAAAATAGTTATTTTCTCCTTCATATTTTAAATAATAAAGTTTATAAATGAAAAATTCATAATACTCATTATCGAAATCTTCACTTATTAAATTGTAAATAAATGTTTCTCCTTTTGGTATAAAAGTTTCCAAGTTTATAAAAGTTTCAAATTTTATATATTGAAATTGCGGAAGATTATTTGTTGCTAAATAAATTTCATCTGGCAAATAATGTTTAAAAAATTCTTCATAAATTTTACTCCCACCACAAATCCATATATTTTCAATATCCTCATCCATAATAGCATCAATTAAAGCCGCATGAATTGAATCGAAAACTTTAAATCCGTCTCTTTCCTTTATGGTATTAGAAATAATATAATTTTTTCTATTTGGTAAAGGATTTAATAATGTATCAGCTGTTACTCTACCCATTATAACAGCATTTGAAAACGGATTTCCATTTGTTGTTTGTAATTTAAAATATTTTAAATCTGTTTTCATGAATTTTTTACCAATGTCAATTCCACCATTTTCATATGCTTCTACTATTACATTAATTTTTAAATTTTGAAGTCTATTTCTATTATTTTTTTCATAATTAAAAGTATTTAGTGTATTCTGATTGCTCATTTTATAATTTTATTTTTATAAAAATAAAATTAATCAATTTTATTATACAATATAATATATATTAGTATTTTTTAATTTAATTTGTAAACTCACTCGAACATTGATCTGAGCATTGATTAGAATATTCTGAACATTTATTTGTTGAGCATTGGTCAGAATATTCTGAACATTTATTTGTTGAGCATTGGTTTTTACAATCACTTTTGCATTTATTTTTGCAATTTTCTTCTATTGTATTATTAAATAATTTCATTTTTGATATATCGTAACCTAAATCTCTGCCCAAACATAATAATTTATCGTATAATTTTTGAGGTATTTTACTATTACGAGCTAAAATACAAAGTGAATCCATATAAGGGGTTCCAACTAAGGAAACCTCGCAATAATCTACATAATGAACTAAATAATTTGGACCTAATTTTTCATTTTGTATGTATCCAATAACATTTTGTGTATATTCGGGTGTATTTGTTGGAATTGGAACATTATTTTGGAAAATTAAAACTCTTAAAGCAGAAGGAGTTAGTTGATCTGGTATTGTTGCATGCGTAACAATATTACTAATAGCTATTCCTATTTGATCGTAACCAATATTATATAATTTTATAACACAGTCGTTTAATTTTGTATAAATTACACTTTGGTTTGCAAATTGAAGATTTTCTTCAGAAGATTGAGGAATTCTACTAATAACATTCCAACGACCAACATATTTATTAATATTAAAGTCACAAACCAATTTTGCATTTAATTCATTTTGATCTACAACTGGTAAAATTGTTAAATTATTAAGATCTCCTATAACTGCAAAAGTATGAATCGTCTGATTTCTAAAAAATACATTTACAGCTAATTTTAATAAAAATCTTCCATTATGACTTATATTTACGGGGTTAGAAAATTCTCCTAATTCCAAATCATGATATTTTGCTTCCAAATATGCAAGAGCTTTAACAACTTCAACACCTCTTATACTAAAATTTAAAGGGGGAGCTCCTTCTAAAAGTTGCATAAAACGAAGTTTAACTGTACCAGTATCTGGCATACATAAGCGATCATGAAATATTTTAAGTTTACGATCACAATTTCCGGAAGCTGATATAGTATAATGATAATCTTTTAATTTACAAAAAATTTCACTTAATACTAACATACCATTATCTTTCCTTATAACTTCAATGCATAATTTTTTGCATTCTATAAATTTGTAAGCAGATACATCTTTGTATGTTAAATTTTCAAAAACAAGTTTCCCATTTAACCATATATCTACAGAGGATATATCAATAATTCCAATTAAAATTCTGAAATGTGGCATTTTCTATATTTACAGTTAATATCTTTTCGGACTTAAATAAATTTTGAGAGTAATTTCTTCGTAATTATTTTTCATAATTTTGCATATTAATTTTTTAACCTTTTAACCTTTTATATGAAATGCATCAATTTCTCCTTCTTTTTGTTTTTTTCCATTAATATACCATTCAATTTTTTCTCCACATATTAAGGCTGGTAGATTATTATTACGATGTAATTTTCCATGTTGATACCATTTTTTTATTCCATTTTTATATATTATAGAAGGTTGATCATTATCTCGATGTAATTTATTATTTTGATACCAACATTGTAACTCTCCACATATTAAGGCAGTTCTGTCGTTATTACGATGTATTTTATCATTTTGATACCATATTTTTGTTCCATTATTTTTTATAATGGCAGGTTGATCATTATCTCGATGTAACTGATCATTTTGATACCATTTTTTTGTTCCATTGTTTTTTATAATGGCAGGTTGATCATTATCTCGATGTAACTGATCATTTT
>Ga0315284_10001170_pt1 | contig 37100 bp, 30 predicted proteins | sample YL17G09_16_MG_FD_203696 | JGI IMG/M metagenome (GOLD analysis project Ga0315284, IMG submission 203696) | Sediment microbial communities from Yellowstone Lake, YNP, Wyoming, USA - YL17G09_16 | ecosystem: Environmental > Aquatic > Freshwater > Lake > Sediment | place: USA: Wyoming | collected...
TGTGCTGGATTACGGCTGGCCGGCGGCGACGAGCCTGGGGCGGATTCTTCCCGGCGCCATCGTCGTCGTCCCGCTGGCGGCGGCGACTTGCTGGGCGTTGGTACGCTTTCCCAAGTGGGCGGTGCCGGCGGGGATGTTTTTCCTGGTTCTGGCCCCGACGTCGAGTTTTTTCCCGATGACCGATGCCGCGATGGATCACCGCATGTACCTGCCGCTGGCATGCGTGGTGGTGGCGGTGGTGCCGGCCGCCACGGTGGCGGCGGAATGGCTGGTCCGTCATCGCCCACCCCAGCGTCGCAGGCAGCTTTTTACCGCATTGGCCGCGGCGGCAGCGGCGATTGCGGTCGGCCTGGCCGGGATGACCTGGGCGCGCAACGAGGAATATCGCAGCGCCATCGGCGTCTGGTCGCTGACGATCCAGCGATTGCCCTGGCCGAACCAGCGCGCCCATCACAGCCTTGGCTGGCACTTGCTCCAGGAAGGCCAATCCGAGGCGGCGATGGCCCAGTTCGACATCGCCGCTCGGCTCCAGCCTGACGATATCACGGTCTTGGTGGATCGCGGCAATCTCCACCGCGACCTGAGGCACTTCGACCAGGCCGTCGCCGACTACACGCGAGCGATTGCCCTTTGCCCCGGCCGATGGGACCTGTGGTTCGCCCGTTCCGTGACGTTCTATCGCGCCGGCAAGATAGAACAGGCGTTGGCGGATGCGGAACAATGTCGCAAACTGGGGGGCACGATTCCCGAATCCTTCCAGCAGGCATTGACCGAGGCCCTGCGCCGTAGCGGCCAAGGCGGATGAAGGCGCCGCAAGACCGGATAGGTCGGGCACTGCCCGACTTGCCTCCTAACGGCCGGCAATTCCGCGCGGTGGGGCTGGTGTCCCACCGCGCATGAACCCAAGGTGGCGGGACGGAGCCCCGCCATCCTTCCATGCGTTCTGATATCGCTTCAGTTTTACTGTTGTGAAGTAAAGGGGTGGCCGATGATATTAATGCTAGATACTGGCGAAAAATGACAGTATCATGCATATATGAATCTCCTGACGGAAATCGCGTTGGAAAAGACCACCACGGGCGTCTTTACCCGCCCGGAGCTGTCCTGCTGGGTCGGTGGCAGCCCAGACCGCCAGTTCAGCCTGCTTAAGCGAGCGTTAAAGGCCGGGGAGGTCGTGCGAATTCACCGGGGACTTTATTGTCTGGCGGCCAAGTACCTGGGGTTGAAGGTCGATCCGTTCGTACTGGCCCAGCGAATCTACGGACCCAGCTATATCAGCTTGGAGACGGCGTTGTCCTACCACGGCTGGATTCCAGAGGCCGTCTACGCGATTACCAGCACGTCGCTGGACCGCTCCCGTGAGTTCGATACACCCCTGGGGCACTTCAGCTTTACCCGCGTTCCGCAGAAGACGTTCTACGTCGAGGTGTCCCGCGTGGAGAAAGATGCCGGCGGCAGTTTCCTGCTGGCCTCGCCGCTGAAGGCACTGGCCGACTACGTCTATGTCCACAAGCGAGACTGGATCTCCGCCCGGCCGGTGGTCGAGAGCCTGCGCGTGGATGAAAGCCCACTGGCGAGCGTTGCCCCCGATGCATTCGACCGAATCCTGGCTAACTACTCGTCGCTGCGCGTGCGGCGATTCCTCGATGGCCTGCGAAAGGACTTGCACCGATGAGCGTAAAGATGATCCAAGACCGGCTGGACGGTTATGGCTGCCGATCCACTCTTGAAGAAGAACAAGCCCTCCGCGAGATCACGCAGGAGATCGTGCTGGCGGCGCTGGGGCGAACGGACTTCTTCCAGAAGGCCGCCTTCCAGGGCGGCACGTGCCTTCGCATTTTCCACGGCATGAACCGCTTCTCGGAAGACCTCGACTTCGCCCTCCAGAAGCCCGATGCGTCATTTGGCCTCAAGCCTTTTCTCGACGCCCTGGCCAGGGAACTGGCCGCTTACGGATATGACTTGGAGATGGACGACCGCTCCAAGCTCGACGGGGCCGTACGCATGGCCTTCGTGAAGGATGACTCGCTGGGCAACGTGCTTCGGCTGGACTACAAGCCCGCCACCGGGCCGCTCCGCAAGCTGCGGATCAAGCTGGAGGTGGACGCCAATCCCCCTGCCGGGGCGACGTATGAGACCAAGTACCTGGATTTTCCGTTCCCCTCGGCCGTGTGCGTGTTCGACATGCCCAGCCTGTTCGCCGGCAAGCTCCACGCACTGCTATGTCGCGAGTACCTCAAGGGCCGCGACTGGTACGACTTCATCTGGTACACCTCCCGCAAGACGCCGGCCAACTATGCCCTGCTATCGTCGGCACTGGCTCAGTTGGGCCTGTGGAAAGACCAGGATATACGGGTGGATCGCCCCTGGTGCGTCCAGCAACTGCGGGCCAAAATCGAGGCCGCCGACTGGAAACACGCCCGCGACGACGTCCGCCGCTTCGTCAAGCCCAACGAACTACCCTCGCTGGACCTCTGGTGCCGCCAATTCTTCCTGGCCCAGACGGACAAGCTGGCGTAAGTGAAGACCGGCAACGGACACGGACGTATGGTCGTTGCGGTTTTTCTACCTGGATGTGAACCAAGTGACAGGGTAGGGACTCGTCCCAAGACCGGGCTTTAACATGGCAGGATCAAGGGCATGAGGATATTGATCTTGACATTCCGTTGCAAGGGATGTATCCATGCCATGCTAAGTGGTCGCTAAGTGATGGGATTCAAGGGTCTGTATAGGGATCGGGGTACGCTTTGGAAACCGCAAACCGACGATGCGAACTGCGGCACGATACCGACGGGATTCCGGTTGACCTGCAGGTTGACGACCAAACCTACCAGGGCGTTATGGTCGACGTCAGCCGCAGTGCCGCGCGTATCAATGGGATGACATTTCAGTTTGTAGTTTGTAGTAGGGCGGGGCTACTGCCCCGCGGGAGACGTTTCAACCACCTGGTAATCGCAACCAAGCGATACGGAAATGGTGGGGCGGTAGCCCCACCCTACCGTCCTGGGGCGGAATCGAGTATGATCCTGCCTTGCCATGACGCGGCAGGTTTCCGTCAAAGCGGTTTCTGTCAGTAGCGTCTCGCCCCTGGCTGGTCGCGTGGTTTCTCTGGCGGCTGTGGGGGCGGCGTGCGTCTTTGCGCTGCTGCTGTCGTTGCGGCTGGTCAACAGCAGCGACCTGGGCTATCACCTGGCCTACGGGGAGCAGTTTTTCTCCACCGGCAAGCTGGTGGACACCTGCCCGTACATCTACACGCTGGGGGAAGGTCCGCCGCTTGTGGACCGTAGCAATATCGGCCCAGGTTGCTGGTATGACGCGGGCGGGGTGTACCATTTCGCCAACGCCAACTGGCTCAGCCAGCTTGTGATAACGGTGTTGTATCGCTGGGCCGGGGCGGCGGCGATGTCGTGGATGGTGACGGCGGTGGTGGCGGCGCTGCTGGCGTTGTGCCTGTGGATGATGTGGCGGCTGGGGGTTCCCGCGACGGCTGCCGCTGCCGGCGTGCTGGTGATGGCGCTGGCGGCGCAGGGGCGGTTCCAGCCCCGCCCGGAAATCCTGGCTTATGCTTTGCTGGCGGCGCAGTTGTTCCTCCTGCTGGCGGTGCTGCGCGGCCGGGGGGTCATCTCCTGGGCGGCGGTGGCGGGAGGGGTTGTCGTCCAGTTGGTGGTCGTCAACGTGCATAGCTATTTCCTGCTGGGCCTGGCGATGACGTCGGCGGTGCTGGCCGATCAACTCGTTCGCCTGGCGTGGTGGCGGTGGAAGCGGCAGGGGGACTCGCCCGCCCGGCAAACGACTCGCCGCAACGCCGCCCGGCTTGGCGTGCTGCTGGCCGCGCAGACGGCAGCCTGCCTGGTGAATCCCTGGACGTGGCGGCTGGCCCTGCTGCCCGTCGAGACGCTTGTGTTTCTGGCCAGGAACGACATTACGGCAACGAAGTTTCCGGGGGTTCGCCATCCCTGGTCGGCCATCGCCGAGTTCACCAACACGCTGGGCACGATGACGTTGGATTCGTTTTCGCTGATGAGCCTGGCGATCCTGGTGTTGCTGGCGTTGGCGGCGGGGGGATGCCTGGCGGCGGTGGCGGGCCGGCGGTGGGGACTGGCGATGGTTCTGGCGGGGATGGGGGCCGTGTCGCTTTCCATGCTCCGCAACGCCGCGCCCGTCTCCTTCCTGATCGTCCCGATGGCGATGTGGGCGCTGTGTCCCGCGGCCGGCAAGGCCGCCGGACGGTTCAAGCCCGCGACTGTCCGAATCGCCGGCCTGGCCGTGGCGAGCATTATCGTCCTGCTGTCGGTGTACTGGAGCGCCGGCGTCATGACGAATCGCTTCTATGTTGACGGCGAATCCTCGGAGCGGTTCGGGGCTGGGTTTGACCGTCTGCGCTTCCCGTTGGAGGCGGCGGAGTGGCTCAATGAGCACAAGCCCGTCGGGAGGACATGGACGGACTTCAATCTCTCCTCCGACCTCTACTATTTCACCCGCCCGCACCGCGACGTGCCCATTCTGACCAACACCTGGGCCTTTCCCCCCGACGTGATGCGGATGGTGCTGGATCACGTCGCCGGGCTGGATTTCGAGGCCATGCGGCGGCGGTACGATATCGAGATCGTGGCGGTGGAGAACGGCATCACGGCGGAAGTGCTGGTGCGGACGCTCAGCGCCGATCCCAACTGGGCGCTGGTGTATATCAATCCATGCCACGTGATCTTCCTTCGCAAGGAAGGCCCCAACGCAGAACTGGCCCGGCAGCACCAGATCACTCCCGAGAATCTCGATCTGGCGGCCTATCGCCGGCGAGTGCGGACATTGGAGCCCGTCGGCGACGAAGCGGTTTTCGCCGCGGGCGTTGGGTTCAACCGGATGCGATGGGATTCCCAGGTCATCGGGCTATTGGAGGACGTCCTGCCCAACAGGAAGCCCAATTGCCTGGAATGGAACATGCTGGGCATCTGTTATGGCCGACGGGCTATGCTCCGGCTCCAAGCGGGCGATTCCGCCGGCGCGGAGGACCTGATGAAGGCGCGACAGTGTTTCGAGACGGCCGTGGGTATTCAGGGCGACTATGAGAAAGGTTTGCAGAACCTTCGATTGGTCCGCAGGCAGATCGAATCGCTCCAGCGGGGCGTGCTGCTGGTGCCCAAGGAGTGAAGCGGTGGAAACCGGGCGGCTGCGGGGTTAGACTGTCCGTCCTGGTCCGGCCCGTCAGCGATAACCGGGCCGGTGACTGTGACAAAGGATGATTCCCATGGAAGACAGTTACGGCGCGTTGATCAGTTCGTTGGCGATCGAAAACGACAAGCGCATCGTCCTGCTGGTGATGGACGGGCTGGGCGACTGCGACAATGACGGCGCGGGAACCGCCCTCCAGCAGGCGCGGACGCCCAACATGGACGCACTGGCCGCTGGCAGCGCGCTGGGCCTGCACGTGCCTGTGGCGACGGGCATCACGCCCGGAAGCGGTCCGGGCCACCTGGGCCTCTTCGGCTACGATCCGCTGTTTTACCAGGTCGGCCGGGGCGTGCTCAGCGCCCTGGGCGTGGAGTTCCCACTGGAGAAGCGCGACGTGGCGGCAAGGCTCAACTTCTGCACCATCGATAAGGCCGGCAACGTCACCGACCGCCGCGCCGGGCGCATCCCCGATAGCGAGAACCGCCGCCTCCTGGCCAAGCTCAAGGCCGCGCTGAAGCCTCCGGCGGGCGTGGAGGTGTTCCTGGAGACCGAAGCCGAGCATCGGGCGGTGCTGGTGCTCCGAGGCGGCGGGCTGGACGACAACATCGGCGACACCGATCCCCAGCAGACGGGCAAGCCGCCGCTGTCACCCGTCCGCGGCCCACACGCCGGATCGCGCACCGCCAGGATGGTCGATGACCTGCTCGCCCAGACGCGCAAGATTCTGGCCGATGAACCCAAGGCCAACATGCTGCTGGCGCGGGGATTCGCCAAAAGCCCCGACTGGCCCACGTTCGCCGACCGCTACAAGCTCACCCCCGCCGCCGTGGCGGGGTATCCCATGTACCGCGGCGTGGCCAGGCTGCTGGGCATGCCGGTGGTGTCCAAGCCGACCACCGCGGCGGACGTCTGCGCCAAGGCCGCCGAGGCGATGGCCGGTCACACCTTCGTCTTCGCCCACTTCAAGTACACCGACAAGACCGGCGAGGATGGCGACCTGGCTGGCAAGATCCAGCGGATCGAGGAGATGGACGCGGCCCTGCCGTCGCTGCTGGCGGCCGAGCCGGATGTGCTGATCATCACAGGCGACCACTCCACCCCGCCGTCGATCAAGGCCCATAGCTGGCACCCGGTGCCCGTGCTGATGAAGGCGCCCTATCTCCGCGGCGGAGATGCGAAACACTTTGACGAAGTCACCTGCCGCGGCGGGCAGATCGGGACGATCCCCGCGCGGGAATTGCTGCCGTTGGCGATGGCGCACGCGGGCAAGCTGGAGAAGTTCGGCGCCTGAGGTTCGCCAGGCGCGTCGAACGGCGGCGGCCTGAGAGTCTTGGCATCATGAGGAACAAGGACATGGCATCGAAACCGGCGACGGCAGTCGATCGGCCGGGCTACTTCGGTCCCTTCGGCGGACAGTTCGTGCCCGAGACGCTGATGGGGGCGCTGGAGCGGTTGGCGCGGGAGTTCGAATCGGCGATGGCCGATGTGGTGTTCCCGGGGGAACTGGACCGCTGCCTCCGCGTCATTGCTGGCAGGCCCAGCGAACTGTATTTCGCCCGGCGGCTCAGCGAGCAGTTGGGCGGGGCGAAGATTTACCTTAAGCGCGAGGACATGAACCACACCGGTTCGCACAAGATCAACAACCCCCTCGGCCAGGCGATGCTGACGCTGCGGATGGGCAAGAAGCGAGTCATCGCCGAGACCGGCGCCGGGCAGCACGGGGTGGCCACGGCGGCCGCCGCGGCGGTCTTCGGGCTGAAATGCGACGTGTACATGGGCAGCGAAGACATCCGCCGCCAGTCGCTCAACGTCTTCCGCATGCAACTGATGGGCGCGCGAGTCATTCCCGTCGAAAGCGGGCAGCGCACGCTCAAGGACGCCCTCAACGAGGCCCTGCGCGACTGGATGGGCAGCGTCGAGGGCACGCACTACATCATCGGTTCGGTCGCCGGACCGCATCCTTTCCCCACCATGGTGCGGGAGTTTCAAAGCTGCATCGGCCGCGAGGCCCGCGCGCAGATGCTCCAGGCCGAGGGACGCCTGCCGGACGTGATCGTCGCCTGCGTGGGCGGCGGGTCCAACGCGGCGGGCATCTTCGCCCCCATGATCGGGGACGAGAGCGTCGCGATGGTCGGGGTGGAAGCGGGTGGCCGCGGTTGGAACCTTGGCGATCACGCCGCCACGTTGTGCAAAGGCTCCCCCGGCGTGCTGCACGGGGCCTTGAGCTATGTGCTCCAGGACGCCGACGGCCAGACCGCTCCGGTGCATAGTATTTCGGCGGGGCTGGATTATCCCGGTGTCGGGCCGGAACACAGTCACTGGAAGCAGACCGGTCGGGTGCGATACACCTCCGCCGGCGACGACGAGGCCCTGGAGGCGGTCGTGACGCTCTCGCGGGCCGAGGGCATTATCCCCGCGCTGGAATCGGCCCACGCCGTCGCCGAGGCGATCAAGCTGGCGCCGACGATGGGGCGCGACCAGATCATCCTGGTCAACCTGTCCGGCCGCGGCGACAAGGATTGCAACGAGATCGCCGCCATCCTCAAGCAGAAAGGTCTCGGCGATGCCATCCTTGGAAGCTAATCGCCTGGTGAGGGCGTTCGCTGACCTGCGTGCCGCCGGCAAGAAGACCGTCATTCCGTTCATCACAGCGGGATACCCCGACCTGGGCGCCACCGCAGCGCTGTTGGGGGAGTTTGCCCGCCGTGGGGTGCGGGTCTGCGAACTGGGGATTCCTTTTTCCGATCCTGTCGCCGACGGCCCGGTGATCCAGTCCTCCTACACCCAGGCGCTGGAGGCGGGCGTCACCAGCGAGGCGATCTTCGAGATGGTCCGCGGCTTCCGTAAGGGTGGAGGGGCGGCGGAGCTTGCCCTGGTGGCGATGGTGAGTTACTCGATCGTCTTTCGCCGCGGGGTGTCCCGCTACTTCGCCGATGCCCGCGACGCCGGTTTCGATGGCCTGATCATCCCCGACCTGCCGCTGGAGGAGGCTGCCGACGCCGAATTGGCCGCAGGGGAGGCGGGCCTCTGCAATGTCATGCTCATCGCCCCGACCACCAGCCTCGCCCGCCGGTTGGAAATCGCCCGCCACAGCCGGGGGTTCGTCTATTACATCTCGGTGGCGGGGATCACCGGCGCCCGCGACCGCCTGCCGGGGGAGACCATCGCGGCCGTGGCAGACCTGCGACGCCGGGTGGACACGCCCGTCTGCGTGGGATTCGGCATCTCCAACGCCGCCACCGTGGAAGAGGTCTGCAACGTCGCCGACGGGGCGATTGTCGGCTCGGCGATCGTCAAGCGCATCATGGAAGAGAAGGACAAGACCGCCGCCCAAATGGTGGCGGAGGTGGGGGACTTCGTCTCCCGGCTGCTGTCACCGCTGCTCTAGGCAGGTTCCGTATCGACCCGATCGCGGTCGTTCCCAGCCCGGCCGTGGTGCGTAGATTTGCCCTCTCGTCGCACGAGTGATCGCGGATGACGTTTTATGGTTGCGTCGTCTTGGTGTTGATCTGACCAAGCCACTCCGCCCGCTGTCGGCCAAGACGTTCCAGAATCTCGAATCTCTCATTTTTCCCATTGGCGTCGCTAGGTTCATATCCATCTTGCACCATCTCGTCATAGGCCTGACGTGCTGGCCAGGCGTCCATCACCACACGGAAGGCGGCCACCATGAAGCCCGTGCGGCTTCGGCCTTGGGCGCAATGGACCAGGGTGGCGCCTTGGTTGTCGTTGACCGCGCGGAGGAACCGCACAATCTGCCCGTCGTCGGGGAGGGCTTCGACGATGGGGATATGGACCATCCTCATGCCCTGGGCCTGGCAAGCGCCGGCCTCCGTGGCGTAGGCCTGGGGGTCTTCCGACTCGCTCCGCAGGTTGACCACCTGGGTGATGTTCCGTCGCTTCAGGCCAGAGAAGTCATCCTTTCCGAGCTGTCGCGACCGATAGAGCAGGCCGCGCTGCACCGCGTACGGACGGAACTTGTCTTCCCGATGCTCGCTCAGCCCCCATGCCAGCACCGCGCCCCCGGCCAGCAGGAGCAAGACAACCGCCGCCGAAACCAGTCGACGATTGCGGGCAGGAAGCCGATTCAAGATGCTCATGGAAATACCTTCTTGATAATCCATCGTCCAAGCGGTGGGTCAGGCCGAGGGCCTATGTCTTGGCGGCGCCGGCCTGAAGTTCCAAGTGGATGACCTTTCCCATTCTCCGCCAGCGCTCGTAGCGGTGCTTGAGGAGGTTGGCGACGGGAACCCGGCTTAGTTCCCGCAGCGTGCGGACGATGTGGCGTTCCAGGTTGTTGGCGGCCTCGACGGGGTTGCGATGGGCGCCGCCGAGGGGTTCGGGGACGATGTCGTCGATGACATCGAGGGCCTTCAGGTCGCGGGAGGTAATCTTCATGGCCTCGGCGGCCTCGGAAGCCTTCTCGCCGGTCCTCCAGAGGATCGCGGCGCAGCCTTCGGGGGAGATGACCGAGTAGTAGGCGTATTCCAGCATGGCGATGCGGTCGCCCACGCCGATGCCCAAGGCCCCGCCGCTTCCGCCCTCGCCGATGACCACGCAGACGATGGGGGTCTTCAGTCGGCTCATCTCCAGCAGGTTCCGCGAGATGGCCTCGGCGACACCGCGCTCCTCCGAGCCGATGCCTGGATAGGCCCCCGGCGTGTCGATGAAGGTCACGACGGGCAGATGGAACTTCTCGGCTAACTCCATCACCCGCAGGGCCTTGCGGTAGCCCTCCGGATGGGCGCAGCCGAAGTTGCAGGCGATCTTTTCCTTGGTTTCACGGCCCTTGTGCTGGGCGATCAGGGCCACTTTTTCGCTGCCGATGCGCCCCAGACCGCAGACCATCGCCCGATCGTCGGCGAAGCGGCGGTCGCCGTGCAGTTCGACGAAGTTCTTGACGATCCGCTCGATATAGTCCCGCGCCAACGGGCGGGCGGGGTGCCGCGCCACCTGCACCGTCTCCCAGGCCGAGAGGTTCTGGTAGGTCTTTCGCAGCACCGAGACGTGCTGGGCGCGTAGCTGGCGGATTTCGGCGGTAAGGTCTCTTCCGGATTCGGCCTGGTCGGCCTCCAGTTCGGCGATCTTGCGCTGGAGGCCCAGGATAGACCGCTCAAAGGGCAACTGGAAACCGCTTTCGGCGCCCAAATTGTCTGTCTTGGCCATGACCGAAACCCTTGTACCAAAAAGGACGCCACCGGCGTCCTTGGTCCTGTCTTGCCTGACCGGTTAGAGTAAAAAAGCCCTGCCTGCAATGCAAGCGAATTCCGCCCCGCAGCCGCGTCAGTGGGCTTTGCGGGGAGGTTTAGGCAAACGGCCTTTCGTCTGGCGTCGCTGGCGAAAGACCAGGCGGATGGGCACTTCCGGGAAGCAGAGGCGCTGGCGCATCTGGTTGAGCAGGAACCGCTGGTAGCTCTCGTCGAAGCTGCGAACGTCGTTGACGAAGCAGACGATCGTCGGAGGCTCCTCGGCGATCTGGGAGGCGTAGAGGATCTTGGGTGGCTTCGTGCCGGTCTTGTGGCTGGGACCGCGAAGCTGGAGGATTTCCTGGATGACCCTGTTCAGCCGCGGAGTGGGCACGCGCCTGCGGGCCTGTGTGAAAAGCTCCTCGGCCAGGCGTACGGCCTCCTTCACGCCGGTTCCCTCCGCCGCCGAGGCCAGGCAAATGGGGGCGAAGGCAAGCTCCGGAAATGTCTTGTCGAAATATTCCTGGTAATCCTCCCCGGCCGCCTTGCCCACCGCCAGATCCCACTTGTTGACCACCAGCACGACGGGCTTGAACTGCTTGGCGATGTCGCCGGCCAGGTCCTTGTCCACCTGCGAGACGGGCACCGAGGCGTCAATCATCAGGGCCACAACGTCGGCCCGGCGGATGGACCGCATCGCGCGGTGCAGGCCGTAATACTCGATGTCGCCGGCCAGGCTCTTGCGCTTCCGCACGCCGGCGGTGTCGATGAGCATGAAGGTCCGCCCGTCCAGTTCGATGGTCACGTCCACGCTGTCGCGGGTGGTTCCGGGCGTTTTGGAGACGATCACCCGAGGCTGTCCGGCCAGGGCGTTGACCAACGTGCTCTTTCCCGCGTTACGCTTTCCGACGATGGCCAGCTTCATCACCGGTTTGGGCGGGGCCTTGACCGTCAGCTTGCCCAGGCGGCCCTGAATCGCCTCCAGCAGGTCGGTCAAACCCGTGCCTTGGGCGGCCGAGACGGGCAGAGGTTCGCCGAAGCCGAGTCGTTGGAACTGGTGTATTTCACCGGCCTGGTCTTCCTGGTCCACTTTGTTGGCCACCAGGATCACCGGGCGGTCCTGCTTGCGGAGCCTGGCGGCGACGGTGCGGTCCAGCGGGGTCAGGCCCTCGCTTGCGTCCACCACCAGCAGGATGACGGCCGCGGCGCCGATGGCGTAGGCGATCTGCTCCTCGACGTGTCCAGCCAGTTCATCGGCGTCCACCATGCCGATGCCGCCGGTGTCCACCAACTCCAAGTAGCCTTCCCCCAGCGGCATGGGCGCGGCGATACGGTCCCGCGTCACGCCGGGGGTGGGATCGACAATGGAAATCCGCTTTCCGACCAGACTGTTCAGCAGGCTGCTCTTGCCGACGTTGGGCCGGCCCACGATGGCGACGACGGGAAGGTTCATGACGCATTCATACCAGAACCGCGCGAGGATCGGCAAACGAAACCCCAGGCGAGTCGCTTTTAGACGCCGTCGTTTCTTGTTCTTGACAAACGCCCCTCTGGGCGATAATGGTATCCTCCCCACACGTTTCTTGGGTCCCGGTTGTCATTAGTCGTGTCTTCGAGTCAGTCGTACCGAAAGGCAAATTCGGTGTGCCAGGCTGTCGTCCCGGCGCGTGTTCGGCGCCGGTGGCAAAGGGCAAGTGAAACATGATCGAGGTGGAAAATCTCACCAAGTGGTACGGGCCGGTCTGTGCGGTGGACAACATCTCCTTCCGCGTGGAAAAGGGCATGATCGTCGGGTTCATCGGTCCCAACGGGGCCGGGAAGAGCACGACGATGAAGATCCTCACCTGCTACATGCCCGCCACCAGCGGGCGGGCGACGGTGGCGGGCCACGACGTGCTGTCCGACAGCATGAACGTGCGGAGGAATATCGGTTACATGCCCGAATCGGTCCCACTGTATCCGGAGATGCGGGTCCGTGAGCTGCTGATGTTCCGCGCGGCCTTGCGGGACATCCCGCGCCGTCAGCGCCGCGCGGCGGTGGACCGAGTGGCGGAGCGGTGCTGGCTGAGCAAGCCCGAGGACATGATGCGCCGGCGAGTCGGGGAGCTTTCCCGCGGGTACCGCCAAAGGGTCGGCCTGGCGGAGGTGCTGTTGCACAACCCGCCGGTGCTGGTGCTGGACGAACCCACCATCGGCCTGGACCCCGCCCAGATCCGCGCGATGCGAGAACTGATCCGCGACCTGGGCGCCGAGCATACCGTGATCCTCTCCAGCCACATCCTGGCCCAGGTCGAGCAGACCTGCAATCACCTGATCATCATCGCCAGCGGGCGGATCGCCGCCGCGGGCGCCCCGGCCGAACTGCGCCAACGGGTGGTGGGGCCTTCCCGGATCATCGCCGAGCTGCGCGGGGCCGAGGAGGCGACACTGGTGGAAACCATCAAGGCCCTGCCCGGCGTGCGGGATGTTCAACCCAGTACCTCCGATGGGTGGACCCGCCTGGTCGTGGGAGGGGATCCGCAGGTGGACCTCCGCGCCGAGGTGTCGGCGCTGGCGGCAGCGCGGGGCTGGCAGCTCCGGGAGTTGCGACGCGAGGTGGGCAGCCTGGAGGACTTCTTCGTGCAGATCACCTACGAGCAGAACGTTCGCTGGATGGAGCGGATGACCAAGTCCGCTTAAGCGGAAAAGGAAGGCAGCGATGCACAAGACCCTTGCCGTGGCGCGCCGCGAGTTGGCGGGGTATTTCTACTCGCCCGTGGCCTACGTGGTCGGCGCGTTGTTCCTGCTGGCCAGCGGGTTGTGGTTCTTCTACCGCATCTTCATTCCCGGTAACGAGGCGTCGCTTCGGCCGCTGTTCGAGGCAATGGCCTATATCATGGTCTTCGCCACGCCGTTGCTGACGATGCGCCTGGTCAGCGACGAGATACGCAGCGGGACCATCGAGACGCTGATGACCTCCCCGGTGACCGACGCGGCCGTGGTGGTGGGCAAATTCCTGGGAGTTCTGGCGTTCTACCTGGTCCTGCTGGCCGGGACGGTGGTGTTCCTGGCGCTGATGGCCGTCTATGGGCAGCCCGACCTGGGCGTGGCGGCCACCGGGTATCTGGGCATGGTGCTGCTGGGAGCGGCATACTTGTCGGTGGGGCTGTTCGCCTCCACGCTGACCCCGCACCAGTTGGTGGCGGCCATCGTGGGCACGGCCATCCTGGCGATCTTCGCCATCATGATGCAGGTGCTGGTGGCCAACGCCGGGGAGCCTTGGAACTACCTGGCCGCCAAGCTCAACGCCATGGCCTACTTCCGGGATTTCTCCTGCGGCATGTTCGACACCCGCGGGGTGGTGTTCTTCCTTACGGCGACGGGGCTGTTCCTGTTCCTGAGCGTCAAGACATTGGAGTCCCGGCGATGGCGGTGAGATCATCCGACAAGGCATTTGAATTATTGCGGAGTTCCCTGGCTCCCCTGACGGCGGCGGTCTGCGCGGTCCTGGCGCTGATCCCCGCGGCGGGACTGGCGTGGTTCCTCGCGGCCCATCCGACGCAGCGGGCGGAGATGCAGGCCTATCTGGGCGGATGGATCATCGTGTTCTGCCTGGTGGCGGCCATCAGCGTGCAACTGGCGCGAGGCCGCGCCGGCGCGCAGCGGTTCCTGCTGGTATTCTGGCTGCTGGCGGCGATGGTCAGCCTGCTGTCGATGCTGGCGGGGGCGCTATGGGGCCTGGACTGGTGGCCGGCGGCGATTTCGCTATACGTCGTAAGCTTGCCGATGCTGGCGATCTCCCTGATCGCCGTGGCGCTTCTGGTGGCCTGTTCGACGGCGCGGTCGCGCCTGCGATACGCCTCCTACGTGACCGTCTCGCTGGCGGCGGCGGCGGGCGTGGTGATCGTCTTCAACATGATCGCCCAGACGGAATACTATCGCCGGGACGTTCAGACGCTGGGGCGCTACGGTCTCAGCCAGCGGACCCGCCGCATCCTCCAGTCCGTCCAGGCGCCGGTGCGCCTGACCTGCGTCTACACGTCCACCGATGAGAAGATGCGCGCGTCGGACTATCGCCCCGCGGTACTGGAACTGATGGAGGAGATGCGCCAGGCCAATTCGCACATCGAGGTCGCCAATGCCGCCACCGACAGCGCCAAGGCCAAGGTCGTCGCGCGGCTGCGGGGGCAGTTGGGCGCACAGGTGGAGCAACACACCAAGTTCCTGCGGGAGTTTCACCAGCGGACCGATCCACTGCGCAAGGCCATCGCCACCGAGGGGGAGATGTGGAAGGCCATGGGCGAGGACTCCTATGTGGGCATGTGGGGCCTTCCGGGGCAGGTTGTCGGCGTGCTGGGCAAGACGACCCAGGAGCTCGAGAGGTCGCGGTCACGGATCGCCCGTGAACTGGCGGCCTCGGCGCTGCCGGACTTCGTCGGTATCGTCGAGGAGATGCTCCAGGCTTTCACCGGGGATAGGGATACCATCCAAGCCCGCGCTGTGGAACTGGAGAAAATCGCCAAAATCCCCGCCGCCGCCGCGGACAACAAGGCCGCGGTGCTGGCGGCGCTGGACAAGTGCGTCCAGAGCGTCCAGACCATGGCCGAAACCAGCCGCGCCACCACCCAGTTGGCCAACGCATCCGAGATGCTGGTGAAGTCCATCGTCTCGACCCGAAACGCTATCCAGGAAACCCTCTCGGCCGCCAAGGCGATGGAGAACATCGCCGGGACCGCCAACGCGGAGATGGTTCGCGAGAGCCGGCGGTTCCAGTTGACCGTGCCCAGCGGGACGCTGGAGGTCCGCACGGACCTGGCCACCTTCCTGGAGAAATACGTCGCCAAGTCCCTGGAGGACATGTCGCGGGAACTGGAGGCCATCAAGAAGGTCGCCAAGCCCGAATATTACGCCCAGGGCATCCGCCAGATGCACGGGACGGCCGAGGAGATCCGCGAGGTGGTCGCTCAGGTCCGCCAGGCCGCCACCGGGGCCGTGGAAGCCCTCTGCACCGTCGATGAAGCTTCCAAAAAGATCCTCCAACGGGCCGAGGAGAAGGAAGCCTTCAAGGGGATTCTGGGGATCATTCGGCCCCTGGTGGAAGACGCCCAGAAGCTGCCCACCCTGGAAAGCAATGAGTTGACCAAGGACATCGTCTCCGAAAACATCATCATCGTCGAGACAGGCGGAAAGGCCGGAGTGGTGAAGTTCGACGAGGTCTGGCCCCTGAAATCCCGCGGGGCAAGCGCCTCCGAGGGCGTCGAGGCGAAGGAACAGAGGGTTTTCAACGGCGACTCCGCCGTCGCCTCCAAGGTGCTGGTCATGACCTCCGATCCGTTCGCCACCGTGGTCCTGACGTATTTCCTGCCGGTGGCCGAGGCGGCCGCGGTGATGCCGCCATCGGAGATCGCCCTGGAGGAAGTCTCCGCCCTGCGCAAGCGGTTGGAGGAGTCCAACTTCGAAGTTCGCGAGTGGAACCTTTTCGAGGCCCTGCCAGTGGAGTCCGGGAGTCGACCGGCGGTGCTGCTGGTGCTTCCGCCGCCACCGTCGGTCCCGGTCTCGCCACGTGCTCCGGCGGGGTGGAAGAGCTTCTCGGCCGAACATGTTGCCAAGGTCCGCCAGGCGATCGATTCCGGTATTCCGGCGGTTTTCCTGGCGCAGTTCCAGCCGCCGCGGCAGCTATTTCCCAACGCCCCCCCCGTCCAGCCGCCTTACGGATTCGGTGAGTATCTCGCCAGGGAATGGGGCCTGGAGGTCAAGAATGACTACCTCGTCGTGCCCGCCGTGCGCGACGAAGTCGTTCCGGATCGCTATAAGATCGACAGCCAGCGGTTCGCCTACCAGCCGTTGAGTAACTTCAGCGACCATGACATCGGACGACCGCTCCAGGCTCAGCGGTTGCTGTGGACCTGGCTGTCGCCGATTGTGCGGACCGATCCGGTACCCGGCGTGACGGTCTGGCCGCTGCTGACGGTGCCGTCCAACTGGGAGTCCACCTGGGCGACCACTCGTCTGAAGGAACTGATCAGCCAGTTCCAGACCGGAGAAGGCAGTTACATCTGGCCGGACTATGGCGCCGGAGACATGCGCGTTCCCTTCGACGTGGCCGTGGCGGCCACCCGCGGCGGTCAGCCCACCACGAGAAAGACCGCCACGAGTTCCGCCACGACCACCAGCGCCCCGGCTGGCAAACCGGCCCGGATCGTGGTCATGACCACCGCCGCCTCGCTGGTCGATGGTTACCTCAACCAGCGCGTCAGTCAAACCGACGCCAAGGGCACCCTGACCCTGAACGACCCTCCCTGGGCCAACGCCGACCTGGTGGTCAACAGCGTCTATTGGCTCATCGGGCGCCAGCAGTACATCGCCGCCGGACCGGTACAGGTCAAGCCGGTGGCGTTGATCTCGCCCAACGTGCTGGCGTGGGTACGCGGATTGTGCCTGGCGGGTCTGCCGCTGGTGGTGGCGGGCATCGGCGGAGTGGTCATGCTGTTGCGACGCAGGTAATTTTCCATTGGGAGCAAAGCCAAGATGAAGCCCAGGACGACGGTCATACTCCTGCTCTTGCTGACAGGTTGCATTGCTTTCATCGTGTTGCGGGCCATGACGGGCCGCCGCGGCGCGCCAGGCGCCGAGGGCGCCGTCGTCGCCGTGTTCTCCCCACCGCCCGTCGGCGCCAAGGAGTTTGTCCTGGAATCCGCCGAGGGGACCCGCATGGTCTTCGTCAAGGACGCGGAGGCATGGAGTCTTCTTGAACCGCTCAGCGCCAAGGCTGATTCCGTCAAGGTCCAGGGGATCGTCGATCTGTTGCTGGGCCTCCGCGGTGTCCCGGTCGAGGAGTCCCTAAGGGATGAAATCACCGGTCTTGGCAACCCGTTGTGGACCCTGACGCTGAAGGACACGAAGGACAAGACCTACCGCCTGGCCATCGGCCAGGCGCTGCCGCTGACCAAGGGCGACCGCACCTACGTCCGCTTGGTGGGCAGCGGGCGGGTCTACGCCGTGGCCATGGACTTCGCCGCCAAACTGGGCCGACCGGTCAGCGAGTTCCGCAGCAAGACCCTGCTGTCGGCCAAGCCCGACGACATCGTGCGGGTCGCCGTGGCGGGCAAGGAAACCTTCGAACTGGTCCGCGACAAGGACGGCTGGACCGTCATCACCAAGGGCTTCACCGCCCGCGCCGACAAGGAGAAGGTCAAGGAGCTGTTGAACTCCATCGCCGAAGTGGGCGCCACGGATTTCGTGGCCGACAAGCCGGAGAACCTGGCCCTCTACGGTCTGGACAACCCGCGACTGGTCGTTCGCGTCCAGGCCATGTCCCCCCGGGCGGCGACTTCCCCCGCCACGGGGTCGGCGCCGACGACGAGGCCCGTCCAGGAATACGCCCTGGCCTTGGGCGGGAAGATGGACGACAAGGTCTATGCCAGGCTGCTGGACGCATCGGCCGTCTATGAAGTCTATGACTCCATTCTCGAATCGCTCCAGCCATCGGTCGATGGGCTTCGGGACCGCCGGGTGTTTTCCACGCCGGGGGGCAAAGTTGCCGCCGTCGAGATCGCCCTGGCCGATGGGAACATCCGCCTGACCGAGGGGGAGGGCAAGTGGCGGATGGAAAGCCCCTACTCCGGAAAGGCCAGCGAACAGGCCGTCAAGGACCTTCTCCAGCGGGTCACACAACTCAAGGCCGAGAGCTTCGAGGACAAAGTCGTTTCCCTGGCCAACTTCGGTCTGGACAATCCGCGGGCCACCATCACCCTCAACTACGCCGGAGGGCCCGAACCGTTGAAACTCCTTATCGGCGCCAAGAGCGCCTCGGGAGAGTTGACCTTCGTGAAATCCGCGGCGCCCTCGTTGCCGGTGGCTGCCATCCGAAATCCCGAAGCCGAGGCGATGATGGTCCCCGCGGCGGAGTATTGGGACACGCCGATCCTGGCCATCCCCCTCACCGAGAGGGTCGTGGGCCTGGAAATCGTCGGCCGAACCGACGACGACATCGCGCTGGTTCCCCGCGTGGCGGGGACGTGGGCGTTCGACAAACCGATTTCGGCCCCGGCGCAGTCCAAGCCCGTCAACGACATCATCACGGCGATGCGGGACATCACGGCGACCAAGATCGTCGCGCTGGATTCCTCCGTGCCCGATCAATACGCCAAGGCCAACAATGTGCTGACGGTGAAGGTGACGACGGAGCTTCCGACGACCTTGCAGCCCGCCTCGGAACCCGCCGCCGAAGAGGCCGGGAAAAAGGTCTACGCCTTCCGCGTGGCCAAGATGGGCGCGGACTCCTTCGTCTGGACCGAGGGGGGCAAGATCACCGCCGTCGGAAAGATGAGCGGAAGCTTTTATGATACCTTCAGCGCCGAGCTTCGCGCCCTGCGTATCGGCTCGACCAGCGAAGAGCCGGTGGACCTGGTGCGCATCACCGCTGACATGGAGAGTCTGGAACTGCGCCGCCAGGGAGGCCAATGGGTCTGCCCGGCCGACCCCCACATGCGACTCGACAACGAGAAGGTGGACAACTACATCCGGGATGCCAACTGGATTCGATGCGATCGATTTGTCCGTCACTCTTCCTCCGATCTGGCCCAATACGGCCTGGACAAGCCCGCCACCGTGGTGGAGTTCGTCTTCGCCTCCGGTTCGACGTACCGCTTTGCCATCGCCGCCGGTGGCGTGGGCGCCAACGCGCGCTACGCCTGCGCCAGCGGCGTGGAAGGGGTCTTCGTACTTTCCGCGGAATCCGTCAGGGCTTTGGCCAGGACGGCGGCGGATTTCCAGGATTGAAGCGGTGATGGCCCTGCGACAGCGTGGGGCTATAATGCCCGCCAGACCCAGGCTGCGGCCCGCTTAAACTCGCGCACATGGCAGAACCGCGCAAAACCCGTCTGATCTGCCCTCTCATTGCCTCCGACGTGGAGTCGATGCGAGTGGACATGTCTGCTGCCGTCGCGGCAGGCGCCGACGCTGTGGAGTGCAGGCTCGACTGCCTGGCTGTCCCGCCGAGCGAGGCCCAGCTTGCCCATCTGCTGGTGGACCCGCCGCTGGAGGTGATCGTCACCTATCGTTCGGGCCGGCAGGGAGGTCGATCCGCCTCGGCCCGGTCGCAACGACTGGAGACGCTCCGCCTGGCGGCGCGGTTCCGCCCGGCGTATGTCGATGTCGAATTGACCGACGCCCCAAAGAACTGGCCCGCGGCGCCGATCATCGTCAGCCACCACGATCTTCGTGGGCGTCCCTCCGACCTGGCGGGAATACGGGCGGCCATGGCCGCCACTCCGGCGGTCGTCCACAAGATCGCCTTCGCCGCCGCGGGACCGGAGGACGCCTTCGCCGCCCTGGACCTGGTCCGCTCATCCGCCAGGCCCGTCATCGCGCTGGCAATGGGGGAGGCGGGCCTGGCCAGTCGGGTCCTGGCGGCCAAGTTCGGGGCCTTCGGCACCTTCGCAGCGATGGAACAGGGACGCGAATCGGCGCCGGGCCAACCGACCCTCGAGGAGTTCAGGCGGTTGTATCGCTGGGAGACGCTGGGGCCTTCCACGGACGTCTACGGCGTGGTGGGTTGTCCCGTGGGCCACTCGCTGAGTCCGGCCATTCATAACGCCGCCTTCTCCGCCGCCGGAATGGACGCGGTGTACCTGCCGCTGCGCGTGGAGGCGGGGGCAGAGGGCTTCCGGCGGTTCATGGACGCCTTGTTGGCGCGGCCTTGGCTGGGGTGGCGGGGCCTTTCCGTGACGATCCCACACAAGGAAAACGCCCTGGCGTACGTGGGTGCCGACCGCTGCGAGGAGTTGGCGCGGCGTATCGGGGCGATCAACACCATTGCCATTGACCCCCGCGGCGCCTGTCGCGGCTTCAATACCGATTACACCGCCGCCATGGAGGCCCTCTGCGCGGCGATGGGAAGGCCCCGCGCGGACCTGGCGGGGGTGCGGGTGGCCGTCCTGGGGGCCGGCGGAGCGGCGCGGGCCATCGTGGCTGGACTGAGGCATTGCTCGGCGGAGGTGGAAATCTACTCCCGCACCGTTTCCCGCGCCGAGAGCCTGGCGCGGGAATTCTCCTGCCGGTCCGGCGGCATGGACGCCGTGGCCGCCAGCACCGCGCGGGTGGTCATCAACTGCACGCCCGTGGGAATGCATCCTCGCGTGGACGTCTCGCCCATCGAACAGTTGCCCGCGGGCGTGGAGGTCGTCTTCGACACCATCTACAACCCCCTCCGCACGCGCCTGCTGGAGGGGGCCGCCGCGCGCGGAGCGGCGACGGTCAGCGGGCTGGAGATGTTCGTCCACCAGGGCGCTGCGCAGTTCGAGCTATGGACACAAACGCCCGCGCCGCGAGACGCGATGCGACGAGCGGCCTTGGAGAAACTCCGTGCCCAAGACTAAATTGCGAATCGCCACCGTCCAGTTCGCCGAGAGTTTCGATCCGTGGCGCAACGCGAGGATCGTCTGCCGATACCTCTCGGCCGCCCACGGCCGCCGCGCGGACATCGTCCATTTCCACGAGGCTTGCCTCAGCGGCTATCTCGCTCGCCACGGCGCCCCCAAGCCCGGCAAGGTGGACTGGACCGCTCTTCGCCAGGCGACGGAGGCCGTTTGCGACCAGGCCCGCCGGCTGGGCCTGTGGGTGATCCTGGGAAGCAGCCACCCCCTCACCCCGCCGCACAAACCCACCAACTGTCTCTACCTCATCGGCCCCGACGGAACCATTCGCGACCGCTACGACAAGCGGTTCTGCACGCAGGTGGACCTGAAGGTCTATACCCCCGGCGACCGCTTTGTCACATTTAAGATCAAGGGCGTGACCTGCGCGCTGCTGATTTGCTTCGACCTGCGTTTCCCGGAACTGTACCGGCGGCTGAAGGACCAGGGAGCGCAGGTGGTCCTGCAATCCTTCCACAACGGTTACATGGAAGGACCGGGCATCCACGAGCACATCATGCGCCAGACCGTCCAGGCCCACGCGGGCATCAACGGCTTCTGGATCAGCGCCAACAACTCCACCGGGCGCTACAGCCGCTGGCCCAGCGTCTTCGTGACCCCCGACGGGCGAATCGCCGCGTCGCTGCATCGCCACGTCGCGGGCATGATGGTCAACACCGTCGACGTGGCCAAGAAATTCTACGACCCCAGCGACGCCTTCCGCGCCGCTGCCATGCGAGGCGTGCTGCACACCGGGCAATGCATCCGGGACCCGCGGCTGGCGGACCGACGGTCGATATGACGGTTGCGGAGAGATTTTAGCGATTCGATCGTTTCTCCATCATCCCTGTTGTCTATAATTATTTGGACGAGAGGCCCCATCGTCGCGGATCATCACCACAGGAGGGATGGACATATCCGCCGGCGCCGCCGGGAGAAGCCCGGCTCCGCCGACGGGTTTTTTCTTTCACCCAGGCTCCGTTTTTTACAGAATGTCCACCCGGATCGTCAGGAGACAAAAGATCATGACGCGGAAGGTTAAGAAAATCGTATTGGCGTACTCCGGAGGTTTGGACACCTCGGTGATCCTGCCTTGGCTGAAGGAGAAATACGGCTGTTCGGTGGTGGCCTTTGCCGCCGACCTGGGGCAGGGCGCCGAGGAACTGGACGGCATCAAGGACAAGGCCCTGGCCAGCGGGGCCGACAAGTGCGTGGTGGCCGACCTGCGCAAGGAATTCGCCGAGCGATACTGCTTCAAGATGCTCGCGGCCGGGGCCGTCTACGAGCAGGTTTATATGCTGGGCACCTCGATTGCCCGGCCGCTTATCGCCAAGGCCCAGGTGGATTGCGCCCTGCGCGAAGGCGCCGATGCCGTGGCCCATGGCGCCACCGGCAAGGGCAACGACCAGGTGCGATTCGAGCTGACCTACATGGCCCTGGCGCCGCAACTGCGGATCATTGCGCCCTGGAAAGACCCCAGCTTCGAGTTGACCAGCCGCGAGGCGGCCATCGAGTACGCCAAGGCGCGGAACATCCCCATCGCCCAGACGAAAAAGAAGATCTACTCTCGCGACCGAAACCTCTGGCATATCTCCCACGAGGGCGCGGACCTGGAAGACCCCGCCAACGAACCGCCCGACGACCTGTGGGTGATGAGCGTTCCGGTATCCAAGGCGCCGAACCAGGCCGCCTACGTGAATGTGGATTTCAAGGCCGGCGTCCCGGTGGCGCTGGACGGCCATCGCCTGCCCGGTCACGAGTTGGTCGCGCGCCTCAACACCCTGGGCGGACGGCATGCGGTGGGGCAGGTGGACCTGGTGGAGAACCGCCTGGTGGGCATCAAGTCTCGCGGGGCCTACGAAACCCCCGGCGGAACGATCCTCTTCGAGGCCCACCGCGCGCTGGAGAGCATCACGCTGGATCGCGAGACGCTGCACTACAAACAGCAGGTATCGCTGAAGTACGCCGAGATGGTGTATTACGGCCAGTGGTTCTGCCCCCTGCGGGAGGCCCTGGATGCCTTCGTGGCCTCCACGCAACGGAACGTGACCGGCTCGGTGCGGGTCAAGTGCTTCAAGGGTCGCGCGACCGTCGCGGGCGTGACCTCGCCCAAGAGCCTCTATTCAGGAAAGCTGGCCAGCTTTACCATGGGCAGTGAATACACGCCCTCGGACGCCACGGGCTTCATCAAGCTCTTCGGCCTGCAAATGCGCGGGCGGGGCCGCCGCTAACGGCGGAATACTTTCGTCGCGCGGATCGTCCCGGCTGGGGGGATCGGCGAGGCGATGGCCCGCAGCGTCCCCTGGGGGTCCACCACGGCCAGTTCCACCTGTGTAGCTGGTTCGTCACTGGCGGGGGCGACTTGTAAATCGGCCGCGATGTCCGGGGGCAATCGGACCGGACGTCCTGCCGCCAGGGCATGGCAGTCTTCGATGCCAAGTTCAATCTGTTGGAGGTGCTCGACGGCCAGTCTGGCCGGCAACAGGTGGCGTGCGGGGTCCACGTCGTCGGGAGATACCGCCTCTTCCAGTCGGAACGGTCCCACCCACGTGCGCACCAGCGTTTCGCAATACCCTCCCGTGCTCAGGGCGTGACCGATATCGCGGGCCAAGGCGCGGATGTACGTTCCCGCCCCGCAGGCCACCTCCAGCTCCAGGCGCGGGTACTCGTATCGCAGCAGTTCGATGGAATGGACGGCGACGTCCTTGGCCGGCAGTTCCGTTGGCCGGCCCGCGCGGGCAAGCTTGTAGGCCCGCTGGCCGTTGACGTGAACGGCGGAATAGGCCGGAGGAACCTGGCGGATCCTTCCGACAAAACCGTTCAATACCTCCTGCACATGGCGTTGGTGGGGCGTCTGGGCCGGGGGCGTCGGGGTAATGGTCCCGGTGACGTCGTCGGTGGTACTGGTAGCGCCCAGGATGATTGTGGTGCGATACCCCTTGGGGCGATCCTGTACGTAACTTGCCAATCGCACTGCCGGGCCGACGCAGACGACCAGCACGCCCTGGGCGAATGGGTCGAGCGTTCCGGTGTGACCGGACTTGACGCCCCGGCTCAGGCGTCGCCGGATGCTGTCCAACACGTCGTGGCTGGTAGGCCCCGCCGGCTTGTGGATGTTCAACAGACCGAACACGCCCACAGCTTACACGCATCGGGGCAGACCGGGCAAAGAATCCGCGCAACACGACCCATACGGGTACGGTTGAATTTCCCGGCACGGATGTTTCCAGCCCGCGGGGCGTTTGAAAATAGCCCCGCCCGATCAGGGCGGGGGAAAAGGTCGCGACAGGTCCAGAGCCTCCTGTGGGCGACTGAAATCGACATCAAATCCAGGTCTTGTCAGGATCGAACCGCACGCCTACCCGCTGGAGAAACTTCATGCGCCCCGTAAGGGGGCTTCACTTGCGCGGCGACGCCTGCTGCCCCGTCCTCCGCTTCGCTACGGGCGGGGCTATTTTCAGGCGCCCTTCGGGCTAACAAAAGGAGTCACCAACGCTTTTTACTTCCGACCCTTCGGTCGATAGTATGTGTACTCTACTAGCGTTACGGCTTGCCAGAAAACTCACAAGAGAATTTGGGCAAAGATCGTACCATGCGGGCGAACGTCGTTCGTAGGTGACGCTCCGGCATGGGATTAGATTCACGCCTCCATTTGTCGCCCTCCCTTCCGCGCCTGCCTGAATGGCAGATGTCGCAAGTACTCAGGCAACCTCATGTTTTGGCCTCTGGTTGACCGATAGACATTCAGAATCACTCGGGAGAGCAGGGATGACGGCAGTGGACTACGGCATGGACGACGGATCGAGCGCGGAGTGTCGGCCGAGGTATTTCACCGTCGGCGAGGCCAACCGCTCGCTGGTGCTGGTCAAGCGGATCGTCTCTGACATGGTTCGCTTCTACGCTCGGTTAAGCGATCTACAGGAGACGCTCGAGGCGGCCGCGGCCTGCGGGGCAAGAAAGCAAAGCGACACCGCCCGCGAGGAACTCCTTCGCACGGTCGAGAAGCTTCAAGCCTGCTTGGAGGAGCTGGAAGACATCGGTGTGGAGTTGAAGGACTGGTCCCGCGGCATCGTGGACTTTCCCTGCATGGTGGATGGGCAGGAGGTCTTCCTCTGCTGGGAGCACGGGCAGGATCAGGTGTCGTTCTGGCACGAGGTGCAGGACGGATACGCCGGTAAACAACCGTTGGCGACGTTGCCTCGCCAGCGGCAGTACGCGATGGACTGGCAGGAAACGGCCTGACTTTCGTTGCGAGGATGCCCTGGGCAATCTTTACTCCTCAAGGCTCCCCAAACGGGGCGCTGGAAATGGGCTTGTTCACAGCGGGGCGACGTGTATAATCCCCATTCCGGTCCGGGCAGGTCCCGGCGGCTGATAGGAGAGAATCCAAGTGGCACATTCGCTTTCGGCCAAGAAACGCATGCGTCAAAACGTCAAGCGCCGCGCGATCAACCGCTGGCGCAAAGGTCTTGTCAAGGACGCCGTCAAGAGCTTCGAGCAGGCCCTGGAGACCGATAAGGCCAAGGCCGCCGAACTGCTGCGAGCGGCGTCCAGCCGGTTGGACCGCGTCGCGGCCAAGGGCACGATTCACAAGAACACGGCCGCCAGGAAAAAGTCCCGCCTGGCCAAGAGGCTCCACAAGCAGACCGCCAAGGCCTGACAGCGACGGTCCCCCTCGCGCATCGTAGTCCCCATCCTGCTTCCGCTTGTCGGCGGAAGCAGGTCTTTTTCAAAGACCGCACGCGTCCCTTGGGGACGCCAAAGGCTCGCGGCGGTTGCCACGGGCGATTCGAGATTCCCCGGGGGGGTATAATCCACTCATGTCCCAAGGAAGCGGTAAGTTCGTCAGTCGCGCGGGCGAAAAGCTCGATGCCGCGCTGGAGGCATTCCGGCTTGATGTTTCCGGGGTTGTCTGCGCCGATTTCGGCTGCAACATCGGTGGATTCACGGATTGCCTCCTCCAACGCGGGGCCGCCAAGGTCTATGCCGTGGACACCGGCTATGGCGCCCTGGCCTGGCGGCTGAGAAAGGATCCCCGCGTGGTGGTCATGGAGCGCACCAACGCGTTGTACGTTGCCGCGCCGGAACCCGTGGACCTGATCGTCATCGACGTGGCCTGGACGCCCCAGGCGTTGGCCGTCCCGGCGGCGGCGAGATGGCTGAAGCCTGCCGCCCAAGGCGGTGGGCGGATCGTGTCCCTGCTGAAGCCCCATTATGAGTTGGCCAAGTCCCAAGGCCGCAAGAGGGCCACGCCGTTGACCATCGAGGAGGCAAGGTCCGTCTGCGCGGAGGGTTGCGGACAGTTAGACCGGCTCGGCCTGGTTGTGCTGGCAGTCGCCGAATCGGTGTTGCGGGGCAAGGGGGGCAACGCGGAGTTTCTCCTGTTACTTGAACCTGCCGGGTATTTGGGGTAGGCTTGTCCTCAGCAAGGTAGCTGCGACTTCCCGGAGGCCAGGCCGCGGCGCCCCATGCCGGTGGGCCAATGAGCGGAAGGCTGGTTGACGCCGATGTTTTCGGCGCGTAGAATTGAGCCTATACGATCGGCAAGCCCTTGGGGAGGTTCTTGGCTGGCTATTGGCCTCAGGTCAGGACTTGAGCTATGAGCGAAATCCGGGTTGCCATTGTGGGCGTCGGCAATTGCGCATCATCCTTGATTCAAGGCATTCACCATTATGCCCAATCGATGTCGAGGGGGCAGGACGGGACGGTTGGCCTGCTGCATCCCTCCCTGGGTGGATACACCCCGGCGGATGTCAAGATCGTCGCCGCGGTGGACATTGACGAACGCAAGGTGGGCCGGCCTTTGCATGAGGCCGTCTTCGCCCCGCCCAACAACACCAAGGTCTTTTATCGAGATTTCACCAGCGATGTGAAGGTGGTCATGGGCAACGTCCTGGACGGGGTGGCCGACCACATGAGCGACTACCCGGAGCACCAGCGATTCGTCGTGGCGCCCAAGCCGTCGCCAAGCCATGAGGAAATCGTCAAGCTGCTGACGGACAGCGGGGCGGAAATCCTGATGAACTACCTGCCCGTCGGATCGCAGAAGGCCACGGAGTTCTACGCCGAATGCTGCCTGGAGGCGGGGGTGAGCCTGATCAACTGCATCCCGGTCTTTATCGTGTCCAATCCGTCCTGGGCCAAGAGGTTCCGCCAGGCGGGCATTCCCTGCGTCGGCGACGACGTCAAGGCCCAGATCGGCGCCACCATCGTCCACCGGGTGCTGGCCAGGCTCATGCAGGAGCGAGGCGTGACCATCGACGCCACCTACCAGATCAACACCGGCGGCAACACCGACTTCTTGAACATGCTCAACCACGATCGCCTCAGCAGCAAGCGCATCTCCAAGACCCAGGCGGTGCAGTCCCAACTCGACGTGCCGCTGCCGGAAGACCAGGTGCACATCGGACCGGCCGACTACGTGCCTTGGCAGAAGGACAACAAGATCTGCTTCCTGCGGCTGGAGGGAAGGGGTTTCGGCGGCGTGCCGATGAACCTGGAGTTGCGGCTGAGCGTGGAGGACTCTCCCAACTCCGCCGGGGAGACCATCGACGCCATCCGCTGCTGCAAGCTGGCCCGCCAGCGCAAACTGGCCGGTCCGCTCAACGCCGTCTCGGCCTGCACGATGAAACATCCGCCCGTGCAGTACACCGACTCCGAGGCCCGGGCCATGCTGAAGCAGTTCATCGCCGACTGCGCCGCCGCGGCGGCCCCGCAAACCGCCCGCCCCGACGGGGTTTATGCGGCGGTTCCTCAACCTTGCGAGGCGCGCAAGTCCACGGTGGCCAAGTAGCGATCCGGACAGCGGATAGGTTCCTCTTTTCGCGCCGTGTTGACAATGTGCGATTGCCCTCTGCTACAATGCCCCCCATGCCGGCCTGTGAAAAAATTGTAGTCTTCCTGCCCAATTGGATCGGCGACGTGGTGATGGCCACCCCGGCGTTGCGCGGGCTGCGAGGTCATTTCGCCTCCGCCAGGATCGCGCACGTGGGCAAGCCCGCGGCGATGGAGGTGTTGGCGGGGCTGGGGCTGTCGGATGAGTCGATTGTCTATCGGCCCGGCGGGTGGTCACCATTGGCGGAGTTGATCCGGCTGGCGTGGCGGGTTCGCCGCGGACGATACGACCTTGCGGTGTTGCTGCCCAACAGTTTCCGCGTGGCCCTGATGGCGGCAATGGCGGGAGTGGGACGCCTGGCGGGTTACGCCCGCGACGGGCGCGGCTGGCTGCTGGACGATGCGATCGCCCCGCCGCGTGACACGCAGGGCGGTTTCCTCCCGGTTTCCGCGGTGGATTACTACATTGCCCTGGCCGAGTCGCTGGGCGCCCGATGCGACGACCGGCGGATAAGGCTGGCGGCGACCGAGGCGGATCGCCATGCCGCCGAGGCGGTGATCGCGCGGGCGGGGCTGGACGGCCGCGGGCTTATCGTCATGCTCAATCCCGGCGCGGCATTTGGCGGCAGCAAGATGTGGCATCCCACTCGCTTCGCGGCGCTGGCCGACGCGATGATCGAGCAACGCGGCGCCGCGATCATCATCAACGCCGCCCCGCCGGAGCGGGCCATCGCCCGCCAGGTGGCCGAGGCGATGCGGCACAAACCGGCGATCAACCTGGCCGAGGTGGATAATTCCATCGGCCTGGTCAAGGGACTGCTCCTCCGCTGCGACCTGCTGGTCACCAACGACACCGGCGCGCGGCACATCGCAGCCGGTCTGGGCGTGCCCGTGGTGACGGTCTTCGGAAGCACCGACCCGCGATGGTCGGCGATTGAATTCGAGATGGAGCGAACTGTCCGGCTGGACGTGCCTTGCTCGCCCTGCCAGAAACCGCTCTGCCCGCAACCGCCCGGTCCGGCTTATCATCAATGCATGGAGACAATCTCTCCGGAGCTTGTGCTAAGCAAGGCACTGGAGCTAGTGGACAGACGGCCATGCCCCGAGGACAAGCCGTGAGCCGAATCCTCCATGTGGATCCCGCCCTGCTAAACACGCTCCGCGCGCACGGCCTGGACAGCGTGGACGGTGCGTTTACCCATGCCGGCAGTTTCAACATGACGCCTCACTGGTTGGGGTATCGCGAACGCATGGTGTTATGGCTGGATGACGACCACGGACGAAAGGTGACGTTGTTCATGAAGCGATACCGTCGCGAGCCGCTACGGCAAAGGCTTAGGCGGATGATCGACCAGCCGGGGACTACCAGCCCCGCCGCGGCCGAGATGGCTGCCATTCATGCCGTGGCCGGCCTAGGCATTCCGACCATGCGCGTGGCCATCTGCGGGGAGCAAGACCGCCCGCGCCGTTCCTACATCATCGTTACACAGGTGCCCGGCGAGGCCCTTGAGCAGTGCGGAGGGGTATTCGTCCGGCGATGCATGAAGGACGGACAGTTGCTCCAGGAGTTTAACAATCACCTGGCGGGCTTGGTCGCTCGGTTGCACCGCGCGGGGCTGTTCCACCGCGACCTCTACTCGTCACACGTCTACCTCGACGCCAAAGGCCCGGCCGGAATAGAACTGTACCTGATCGACTTGGCCCGCCTCTTCAGGCCGAGATGGCGCCGGCGCCACTGGCAAGTGAAGGACTTGGCCCAGTTGCGGTACTCGATGCCGCCGGAATGGGTCGATGGGTGTTGGCGCGAGTTCCTGGACATCTATGTCAGGTCGGTTCCCTGTCCGAGGGTTGACTGCTTGGAGCGTGACACCCAGCGCAAATGCGGCTGGATCGCCCGGCACGACCGCGCGCTGCGCCGCAAGCGCAAACAGGAGCCGCTCCTATGAAGATCGCCATGATTCTCGAAAGAATGAACCCCTTCCGGGGCGGTAAGGAGGTCTACACTGCTCAACTCGCTTCGGCACTTGCTCAGCGTGGCCATCGGGTCAGCATCCTCTGCCAGAGCGCCCAATGGCAGGACAAGGCGGTGGAGGTCGTAGTGCTCGGTCGGCGCGGTCTGTTGAAGGCGGCACGTCTGAAGAGTTTTGTCGCCAACGCCGGAGCGATGATTGCCCAGTCCGACTGGGACATCACGCACGCCATGCTGCCGGTGCCGGGCGCCGACATCTATCACCCTCACGGCGGAACCGTCCCGGGCGCCATGCAGGCACGTGTGCGGCGCAACCCCATTCTCGGCCGGGCCATTCAGTCGGTCGAAAAGTCTCTCAACTTTCGCCGCCGCCTCGTCCACGGTTTGGAAATGCAGGTCGTTGGGGATCCGAGGGTAACGTGCCTGTGCGTCAGTCCCATGGTCGCTCGCGAGTTCGAGACATATTACGGCCGCTCGCAGGGAGTGCGAGTGATCTACAACGGCGTGCAGGCGCCGCCGCACAACCTGCCCGAACGAACCCAATGGCGTCAGGAGATCCGCCATTGTCTGGGTTGCGATCCCGGCGACACCGTCTTCCTGACCATCGCGACCAACTTGGCCCTCAAGGGTGTGCGCGAGGCGATCATCGCGATGGCGAAGTGTGTCGCCTCTGACCATTCGGCCTGCCGCAATCGACTGATCGTCGTCGGAAGCGACCAATACGAAGGCTTTCAACGGCAGGCGCAGCTGCGAGATGTGGGCGAACAAGTGGTCTTCGTCGGCCGAACGGATCAGGTCTTTCGGTACTACGCCGCGGCCGATGTGTTCATCCTGCTGAGTTGGTATGACTCGTGCGGACTAACGCTGCTGGAGGCGACACGTTGGGGCATTCCGTCGATCACCACGCGATATGCTGGAGCGTCCGAGGCGCTGGTGGACGGGGCAGGCATCGTCGTCCGCTCACCCGGCGATACGCGAGCAGTGGCGGAAGCCATGACCGTGTTGGCTGACCCGTCAATCCGGTCCCAGTATGCCAATCGCTGCCTGGAGATTGCCGACCAGTTCAGCCACACGCGGCACGTTGACCAAGTGCTGTCGCTCTACGAGGAAATTATTCGGTCCAAGAAGGCGTAATGACGCAGTCAAGTATTGCCAACCAGAGATCATGTCTAGCGGTGACGTCCTCTGGCGCGTCGGCTAGGTCATGGCAGGAAAGCAGGCATGTTTGATTCACCATGGATTCTCTTCGTTGTGTTGCCGGTGCTGTCTCTCCTGGCTGGCTCCATCCCCTTTGGTGTGCTGATTGCCCGTTCAAAAGGCGTGGATCTGCGCCGCGTCGGTAGCGGAAACGTCGGGGCCACCAATGTTGGTAGGGTGCTGGGCAGGCGTTGGGGGTACTTGTGTTTTTTCCTGGACCTGGCCAAGGGCCTCATCCCCGTGGCGCTGGCGGGGAGGATGTTGGGGGCCGGAGAAGGCGTCCCGTCGCTGCTACAACAGGCCGCCTGGCTGGCAGTGGGCTTCGGCGCCATCGCCGGGCACGTTTTCAACTTCTGGTTGCGATTCAGGGGCGGAAAGGGCGTGGCCACCGCCCTGGGCGTGGTCGTGGGGATGTATCCCTTTTTCACCCACGCCGGGCTGATCGCCCTGGCCATCTGGATCGTCGTGACGCTGGCGAGCCGATACGTCTCGCTGGGAAGCATCGTGGCGGCGCTGGCGTTTCTGCCCTTGTTTGCGGCATTCCACTGGAGGCAACTGGGGCAACTCTGGCCACTATGTGCCTTTGCGGTCGGGATGACGGTGCTGATTATCCTTCGCCACCGCGGCAACATCCGCCGCCTGTTGGCGGGGACGGAAAACAAGATCACCCGGCCGTGGGAACGCAAGTCCAGCCAACCGCAACAGGCCCCTTGAAATCGCTGCTCGAAATCACGCCAGCTTTCTGAGGAACTCCAATCCCACTCCCGTCAGCGGTCCCAGGGATTGCATTCTCGCGATGCGGCAGACATAGACCACCGTTCGAGATGCCTCGCGGCGGCTGCGTTCCCCGCTCGATGTGTCCGGGACTGTCAACCGGGCCACCACTTCCCTGCCCTCGATGAAGCGGAAATGATCGTGGGCGACCAAAAAAACGCCATGCTCGGAGATATTGGCGGTTCGCCCTCGAGTCAGGATTTTCCCGCCGCGGTCGTTGAGGGTGACGGGGTAGGCGGCAATAATCCGCAAGCTGCGGCGGCGTTCGGCGGTGTGTACCGTCATGGCGAACCTTTCCTGCCTGCGAGGACAAAGGCTACTAAGGGGAGTATAGGATACGAGTTAGGCAGAAGAGGTGATTGTCTTGCCCAAAGATAAGCGGCGGGGGGCCGATTAAGACCCCGGCTCGGTAGCGGCCGGTGAACGCCCCCGGCCGCCCCGAGCCTTGATGTCTGCGTCTCGCCAGCGGGGATCTCCAGCCCCGCATCCGCAAACAATCATAACCCCGCCGCTACGTGTTCCGAGAATTCCGAATTCTTCTGTGTTGTCTATCCGCGGGTAGATTTCCTGGTTAAGCGCGTGGGCGGGGGGTGCCTATCTCGTCTGGTGCGGTCTTTCGGCGAGGTCCGTTTGTGATTCCCAAGCCCTTTGATCGCCGCGCGGAGCAACTGTTGCTGCCAGACAGTCAGGGTCATTAGACTCTCAAGTATCTCCAAAGGATCTGTCGCGGATTCACGCATTTGAGATTTCGCTCCCATCGCTGCCCGGTTTGTTCTTGCCTGAACCCCAACTGCCAATAAAATGCCACAAGTCTTATGTAAGTCCTTGCCTGGATAGATATTCGCGTTTAGGACATATGTCAACATAAAAATTCGCAATCACGAAGATATTTTCCGTGGGAAAAGCTCAACAACCGGGAATATGCCGTCGCGTCAGCCAAATCCGCGTGGAAATGGATGGTGTACGCGGTAAGGCCGGATTTGCCAAAAGGTTAGGTTTATCGGCCAGCACATATGACTACTATGAGGGCAGCCGGGTGCCCCCCGCCGATGTCTTGGTACGCATCGCCGACCTGGCGGGGGTGGACCTCTACTGGCTGTTGACCGGCAGGGTTGGACCGATGGTAGCGTCTTCCTTGCATCCGGTGATACAGCGGGCGGCAAAATTGTTATCGGAAAACCCCGATTCAGCCGCACCGCTGGCGGCGTTCATCGACCTACTCGCCCAGATCGCCAAGTTCCCATCCAAGTCTGGGGAAGACCCCGTTGGACAGCAGATGGCGGCCCTGGCGGATACTTCCGCCCAGGCCCGTCCCGGCCGGATTGCCGCGGTGCAGTCTGCGCCACCCGCATCGCCGGTGGTCAGTCTTGGGCCCGGGGAGCGTGCCGACGAGGCATCCTGGATCCCCGTCCTGGGGCGAAGCGCCGCGGGGCTGCCACACTTCTGGGCAAGTGATGGCGATGCGGCGGGGGTGACCATGCTTCAGGAACTGGTGGAACGCCATGCCGGGAGGGCGGACCGCCAGGTTAGCTCCGCGACGGTTGCGGCCGACGACAAGGCCGGCGAGGACGCCGTTGCCCTGATCACGTTGCGCCAAGGAAAGCAAGGCCAGGGCGTGGAGTTCGTCTCTGCCGGGGGAATCAAGACGCGCTACCCCGACGCCTTCGCCCTGCGGATCGATGGGGAATCCATGGCGCCCGACATTCGCCACGGAGATATCGTGATCGTCAGTCCATCCGTTCCGGCGGCCAACGGGAAAGCGGCGGTGGTGCAGTTGCATCGGCAGATCGGAGTGACCTGCAAATTGTATCGGCGAAGCGGAAAGGTCGTGCACTTGATTCCGCTAAACGAGCGGTTTCGCCCCCAGACGTATCCCGCCGAGCAGGTCGAGTGGGCCTTGCGAGTCCTGGCCCGCGTGCGTGGGTTGCCTTCGGCGGCCGGTGACCCTGGCGGGCCGTCTCGCTAGCACGGTATAATGGCTTCGATGGCGAACTACCTCATCTGGATCGTCGTGGTATCGGCCGTCCTGTCGGGTTTCTTTGCCCTCGATGGTTTCGCGCTGCGGACGTTCCGGCGGGGGAGGCTGGAGGAGGCGTTTTCCGGACCGTCCGGACCGGCCCGTCTGGCGATGCTGGACCGTCACTTGTGGGCGCTTCAGCTCACCGCTTCCTTCTGCCGTTCGGTGGCCAACCTCGTGCTGGTGGTGTCGATGTTGTACCTGGTGGACCCGCAACACCAGGGTTTCCGATGGGCGCTGTACGCCACAGGGATCGCCGGGGGGATTATCGCCGTCCTGGGCGTTGGGATTCCCCACGCCTGGGCCTCGCAGGCAGGGGAGAAGGTCCTGTCCGCGACGCTGTGGCCGATGATGTTCTTCCGTTACCTGTTTTATCCGGTCATTGCGATGATGCAGTGGCTGGAGATTCCCATCGGACGATTGGCGGGCGTTGAGGCCCGCTCCGAGCAGACCGGGCAGGTGGCCAAGGAGGAAATCCTCCAGGCCGCCTCGCAAGGCCAGGCCGCCGGCGCCGTCGATGCCGAGGAAGTAAGGATGATCGCCTCGGTGATGACCTTCGGGCGCCGACGGGCCGAGGAGATCATGACTCCGCGGACGGAGGTCTTCGCCATTGCCGCCGGAACGCCCCTGGAGCAGGCGGCGCGCCAAGTGGCCGAGGGCGGGCACAGTCGCGTGCCCGTTTACGAAGGCGACATCGATAACATCGTCGGAATGCTCTACGCCAAGGACCTCCTGGTCACCAGGGACGTCTCCTCGGCGAGCGACCTGCGTACCGTCATGCGGAAACCTTTCTTCGTCCCGGCGACCAAGCCCCTGGACGACCTGCTTCGGGAATTCCGCACGCGACAGACCCACGTGGCGGTGGTGCTGGACGAATACGGTGGGACGGCCGGGCTGGTGACCGTCGAGGACGTGCTGGAGGAGATCGTCGGGGAAATCGCCGACGAATACGACCTTCCGCCCGCGACGATGATGAAGCGGCTGGACGAGCGGACCGCCGAAGTGGACGGGAGGATGAACATCGACGAGCTGGTGGCGGCGATGGGCCTGGACATCCCCGCCCAGCGAGACTACGACACCGTGGCCGGACTGATGTTCTCCCACCTGGGCTACATACCCTCCGCCGGGGAGAAACTTCGCGCCCACGGGGCGGAGTTCACCGTCCTGGCCGCCGACGAACGAAGGATCACCAAGGTCCGCCTGACCCTGTTGGAGTAACGGCCCGACCTGCCGCGATGCTGTCAGGCCTTGGGAGTTCTTGGTCCCATGCGACAACGCGAACCGGCCATCTGTTTGAGGCGCAGCGACTATAGCGAGACCTCGCAGGTGCTGCACTTCCACACGCGCGGCTGGGGCGTCGCGCGGGTGCTGGCCAAGGGCGCCAAGCGCCCCAAGAGCGCATCGGGCGGCGCCATCGACCTGCTTAGCGAAGGGGAACTGGTGTTCATCCCAGGGTCTCCCGGCGGGCTGGGCACGCTGGTGGAATTCACCGAGACCTTCACTCACCCGGGCCTGCGGAAGGAGGCCCGGCGGCTCAACGCCGCGCTGTACATGGTCGAACTGGTCGGCGAGGCGCTGGCCGAGGGCGACCCGCATCCGGAGATCTTCGACCTTTTGCACAATGGTCTGGATCGCCTGGGGCAGGATGGCGCCCCCGTCGGGGCAGTGCTGGCGTATTTCCAGTGGCGGTTGCTGCGTTGCGTGGGGTTGCTGGGCGAGTTGAAAACCTGCGTTGGTTGCGGCCGGTCCGCGATACCGCAAACCGCTCCGCGCGGGGGGGTGTATTTTTCCTCGATCCAGGGGGGACTGCTCTGTCCGTCCTGCCAAGGCGCCGCGCCCGAGAAGCGCCGCCTGGATGGAGCGACGCTGGCGGGCCTGGCAACCCTGGCGGCGGCGGAGGCTGGCAGGAAAGTGTCGCTGCCGGATGCCCAAGCCATCGGTGTCAACAGGCTGCTGGCCTATCATGCATCGTATCAACTTGGCAAGCCCCTCAAGATGGCCCGCCACGCTATCGGCGTCTGACGTCGCGCGGACCGGGCAGACCGAGCCTTTTCACATATGTTGTCTTGCGGCCTTGGGAGGCGTCCGTATAATTGCCCTCGATATTGGCCGTGCCAACGAAGGCCCTGGGCCGGTGAGCTTTTCAGGACGGAACCGATGAGCAAGCGAAGCGGCTTGGCTGTTGTGCTCTGTATGCTGCTGGGGCTGCCTGTCGGATGGGCGTCGTCCCAGGTGGAGTACGAGTTTGAAGGGGGCCAGTGGATACCTACCACCGCCCCGGCCGAGGGGACGCCCGAAGGCGAACTAGCCATCATCCGCCGTTGCGTCGACCGCGGGGCCAACCGCTCCGCCGTCAACCGCGCCAGGAATTTCCTCAAGAAGTACCCCGATTCTCCCGCCCGCCAGGAAGTGATGATGCTGGCCGGCGTGGCGGAGATGAACCGCGGGATGTACTTCCAGGCCTACGAGTGGTTCGAGAAACAACTGGCGGAGTCTCCCGACGGACGGTATTCCGCTCGCTCGTTGGACTGCGAGTACGCCATTGCCGAGGCGTTCCTTGGCGGAAAGAAACGGGTCGTGGCGAAGGTTTTCCGACTCTCGGCCAAGGACGAGGGGGTGGACATCCTCAACCGCATCCCGGAGCACGTGCCCGGTTCGGCGCTGGCGGAGAAATCGCTGATGCGGATCGGGGACTTCCGCTACTCCGCCGGGGACTACACCGACGCGGCGCTGGCGTACGACCATTACCTGCAATTGTTCGGCAAGTCTTCCCAGGCCCCGACGGCCATGCTCAAGGCCGCCAACGCGACGTATACCTCCTATGGGGGAGTGCAATACGATGACACGCCGCTGATCGAGGCCCAGCAGCGGTTCCGGCGGTTCTCGGAGAGTTACCCCCTTTCGGCCAAGACCGCCAACGTGCCGACCGTCTTGACGCAGATTCAGGATGCCCAAGCCGCCAAGGCGTTCGAGACGGCCAGGTTCTACCAGCGCCTGCGCCAGCCGCGGGCGGCGGCGTTTTACTACCGCCTGGTGACCGATCAGTATCCTGACACCGACTGGGCCTCACAGGCCAAGGTCCAACTGGCCAAGCTGGACGGGGCCAAACAAGTGGCCCGGGTTGACAAGGCGCCGTCACCGACGGCGTCCACTCGGCCGGTTGTGGAGACCCGACGGGACGTGGTGGACCTGGAGACCCTTGCCCCGGCAACACAGAAAATTGGAACGAAGAAATGACCAAGCACATGGGCGCCATCCTTCTGTTGATCATGCCCGCCGCGGTGGCGGTCCTCAGCGGCTGCGGTGGATATACCCTCGAAAGCCCGTACCGCCAGGGCATCGCGACGGTGGCGGTGGACATGTTCGGCCGGGGCAAGGACGTCTACCGCCGGGAAGTCGAAACACGCGCCACCGAGGCCATCGTCAAGCGAATCGAGCAGGACACGCCCTACAAGGTCACCGTCAAGGCCCGCGCCGACACATACCTGACGGGCACGATCGAGACCATCGAGCAGCGCATCCTGAGCTTCGACCCCGACACGGGAAACGCCCGTGAACTG
>Ga0315284_10001171_pt1 | contig 37096 bp, 32 predicted proteins | sample YL17G09_16_MG_FD_203696 | JGI IMG/M metagenome (GOLD analysis project Ga0315284, IMG submission 203696) | Sediment microbial communities from Yellowstone Lake, YNP, Wyoming, USA - YL17G09_16 | ecosystem: Environmental > Aquatic > Freshwater > Lake > Sediment | place: USA: Wyoming | collected...
AGGGGTCGCCTGAGTTGTGGTTCCAGTTGTTGCGGGTTCAATTCCCGTCAGCCACCCCACCCCTCAGATCCCCTAAATCAAGCGTTTTCATAGGGAGAATGGTTCGGCAGCTGGAGGGGCCACTGGGTCAGTCCATCTACCGGTGGGTTCTTCGATTTGTGCCGTCTCTTCCGCGCTTCATGCGACGCTTGAGCGCTTCAGGGTGTCGTGTCTCACATCTTTTAAGACTCACGTCTCACAGGGATTTAGACTCACAGCTCAGTGTCTCGTTGCGCTGATAAGCATCTCACGGGCACATGTACTCACTCACTCACTCAACCGTCAGTCTGGAAGACAGCGAGACGCTGGTCGGTTTTTCGATGAGACGCGACACTTCAGGGCCGCCAAGCGGTCACTGATTGTGACCAGTTCATCTCGTTCGCATGTGATCAGACGAGGCGTGAAGTCATCGAGAGACCTACGCGTGTTCAGTCCAACGCCGGACCCGCTGACATCCGGAGTCATCGCCGCGTGCCGGCAGCAGACGGAGCCGCCAGCGTCACGGTCTGGCCCATGAGCTTTCGATGGGCTGCATCCTCGAAGCGAAGACAAAAAATCGACATCCCCGACGGCAATCTCTGTAGTTCCGGCAACAACTTGGTGCTCACGTCAGTATCGACTCGAACTATCTCCCGGCCAAGTAGGTCGAAGCCGGTCACGTGCATACTCTTCGCCATCGACGGAACGGAAACATGACGATTGTCGATCATCACTAGTTCGGTTGGCGGAACCGGCAGGTGGCTCGCTGTCGACGTCACACTCGCCGTGACGACCACGCCTAAGGTATCGGGAGTGGCATCTTGGTAGCTGACCGCAATCCAGCCCTGGCCCGCAGCCGCAGGCCTGATTTCGCTCCATTGGCTACTGGATGCGGGGATCGACCCCTCGAAGGTTAGGCTTGGAGACACCCACCAACGTGCCGCAATCTGCTGCCACGCATTGTTGTCTGACCTTTGGCCCTCCACCACCAGCGATGCCGTGTCACTGGTCGTGATACGCAATGTATCACCAACAATCGCTGACAAGGTGGCATACCTGCCCGCGATGATGCGAAGTGCGAGATACCCAGCCCTGCTGACCAAGACGCTTACGCTGTCAACCAGTTGCGTGCTGTTGTCGCGTGCGATGGCCTGCGTGATCTCGCCTGTGCCCGCCAGCCCAGTGACCTGGCCTTGGCCCAGCTCGGGCTGCAAGCCGCTTGTGACGCTGATGAGTGATGTATTGCGTGCAGACCAGACAGTAGGGTTGGAGAATGCCACGAAGTTATTGTAGCGGTCGCGCAGGATGGCGAACGCATGGTCGTAGTTCGGTGCCTGAGCCGTGAGTGTGATCTGGTTTAGCGGGGCTGCGAAGTTGGGATCGTAGTTCTGCGACCCTTCGATAACTAAGTAGGTGGCCACATCTGGTGTAACCGTGAAGGAGACCGTCTTGCTGAGCGCGATCCCCGCGCGGCTGAATGTCACGGTGACCTGGTAGGTTGTCCAGGCGCGGTACGGTTTGAACGATGTCGTTCGACTGCCCACACGCTGTGACCGTGTGTCGTAGCCGACACCCGTGGGCGTGATGGACCAGGTGTAATACTTGTTGATGGAGTCGAGGTCGTACTCCGGCAAGTACTCGGTGTTGTAGAAAATGCGCGCTGTCAGGTTCCGGTTTGACCCGCCCGCGACAATCGAGTTGAGGGCGGGGTAGGAGGCCGTCGTTGTGGGGTTGATGATGTCGATGGCATTGGGCTGGGAGGGTTGTGCCCAGCCCATAGCAACCATGGTCAGCAGCGCAAATGTCATGGCCAACAGCCGTGAAGTCATTGGTATCCTCCTTTGTCCACAAAGGCGCAGGTCTGAACCGATGGTCAACATGGTGTTTCGGGTGCGGGCGTCCCGTCCCTTGGGTGTCACATTTCTCATTGTGAATATACTCGGTGTCCGCCGAGTATCAAAGTGGATTTGTATAGGCGTGCCGTCAAGCTGCACTGCATTGCTGTGGTATACTCCGCGACGTCGCCATGGTTTGTGGCCTGCGCAGGACAGCGTTCGATGACTGCAACAGTCGTCGACGTAACTGGTTTGACGGCTTGCGCCGATGTATACTATTGCGAGCTGTTGTCATGCCCAACTCGTCTCGGAGGAACTATGAGGATTGCCTTGGTAGCTGCTTGGCTTCTGGCGTATGCTGTTTTTGTCATCGCACAAACGTGCTATGAGGCAACTGGCCAAACGCAGGTCTTCACCCTTGCGGCTGGCTCCAAGGCTGGCTGGACCTCAGTGAGTCAACAGGGCAGAGCTCCGCATTCAGCGCAAGCGAACGCACGCATGACCATCTTGGCCCACTCCGATCTGGGTGGGATGGATATACGGGTCAGCACCGGTACAGCCACAGGCGAACTGGCACTTTTCAGCGCTTCGGGCAGAATGGTCAGGGAGCGGGCTGTGAGTGGCGACGCCATTGTGGCGGTCGTCGGTTTGCCCACAGGTCTCTACTTTGCCAGGTTGCTTCTCAATGGTCGTGGGGTTCAGACTACTCGTTTCATGGTATCGAGGTGACACAATGACAACAACGAATGCACTCGCCTCGGTCATGCTTCTCGCCGCCTCGTTCGCAGCAGGCGCGGAAGTGCTGCGTGTCGACTCGGTGTCGGTTGACAGCATCTGGAATTCGGACAGTTCGTGGTACGACCAGAACAGTATTCTGGTTCAGCGTCAATCCCGCGATCTGTTCGTGAGTTTCCGGCCGGTCAGCGATAGTTCGTTTGGGGTCACCTGCTCCCTGTCTGTTTCGATTGACAGTGGAAGAACCTTCGGGCCTACTCCGGATCCGCTGAGGTTTCTTGCCGGCGACCCACTTGGCATCTATCTCCGCAACCAGAAATCGACCGTCCGAGTGCGGATTCTGGGTGGCGACAGGAGCAATGTCGTTGTTCGGGTCACCTGCCGCAGTAGCGGTCCTCCTCCCATCCGGTGTTCGGCAGCAGCTCCGGTCGCTCGTACTGCGCTGACTCTTCTGTGTCCGTCGGGAGGCGCGACCTATAAAGTAGGGGACAAGGTTGAGATCAAGTGGAGCTACCCGGCTAGTTGGCCCTACGCGCAGATGACGGTGGATCTGTATGTTCAGGGAGGCCAGAAGCTCTGCCAAGATATCAGCACCAATCCACTCAACGTCACCAGTGGCGCCTCGGTCGACTCCTGGGTCTGGGAGATTCCTGCCACATTCATTCGAAGATCGGGTGCCGGTCTTCGCGACACCGTGCACCTGGCTGGGCAAACCGAGTGCTACATACGGGTTCAGGACTATGGGGATGACGTTTTGAGTCAGACCCCGACCTCGTTCTTCAGTATTGCACAATAGACACCTGGCCCGCCCGCACCGGGAGTGCTGGATAGGACTACAGGCCCAGTGGTGAGGTGACGAATGAGAAAAAGGTCCGTCTTCGTTCTCGTCTTGTTGGCAATTGCTGTCGCGGCAAACGCCCAGGTTCTTCGTGTCGACTCAGTGACGGTCGACAGCGTGTGGAACAGCGACAGCTCATGGTACGACGGCAACGGCATGCTTCAGCAGCGTGGCAGCCGGGATCTGGTTGTGTCGTTTGCCGTCATTGCTGATACACAAAGCGTCAAGATTGTAGACTCGCTCGCCTTTTCGCTTTCAGTGGATAGTGGCAGAACTTGGACCCTCTGGCCCAATCCGTTGCGCGAGCTCGCCGGGACGCCAAGACCCTTCAGTATCTCGAACGCAAGACAGTCGGTACGGCTACGGGCCCTCGGGGTGGATCGCAGCAACGCCGCAATCAAGGTGTATGCGCGTGGGACCGGTCTTGGCGGCCCTCGTGCCAACATTCGGTTCGTGAATCAGAACCGCACTGTGGACCTGTGGGGCAATGTCACAACCTATGTGGTCAGGGACATTTCCGCACTGGGTGTCTTGTGGTCCGGCCAGATCGCCTATGGCGACACTTCAGGGTACCTGTCGGTTGACCCAAGGCTGGTGCCCTCTGACGGAATAATCACAATTGCTGGCAGCCTTCAGTCAGGCAGCAATTCGGTCCCCAGCACTTGGCAATGGTTTGTGCCGTCCCTGTCGTGCGGTGGCTCGTATACACACCTGTTGACTCCGGACTGACGGCCTGATAGCGTTTCGACTGTGCCCGGCCGTCCACCAAGACAAAGCAAAAAAGGCCGTCCCCAGTTAACACCAGAGACGGCCTCGCGAAACATCCGACACAGTGCTCGCCGCAGAAAAGGTACAGATTGTTGCGGGTTCAATTCCCGTCAGCCACCCCACCCCCCACTCACATCCTGAACATCTCACCCATCTTCCTCCCCAGCACCTTCGTGGCTGCAAACAGCCCTGTTGCCAGCAGAATCGCCGCCAGCACTCCCATGGCCGAGGCCAGGGGGAACCCGTCGGCAATGCGGCTTGACATGGCGTAGATCGCTTTGGCGATGGGGTAGTGGACTTCCTTCATCGCAAGGATGAGGCTGTCGCTCACCTCGAGCATTGCGAAGGTGAAGACAAACACGGCTCCGGCAATCACGTTTGCCGAGATCATAGGCAGCGTCACGCGCGTGAGCGTTCTGCCCGGAGATGCGCCGAGGCTGTACGCGGCCTCCTCCATGGCAGGATCGACCTGCTGCAGCCCCGCATCAACAGATCGCACCATGAAGGGCAGGCGCCTCACCCCATAGGCTGCGATCAGCAGCGGGAACGGATTGATCCGCGGGTCGAGCCAGGTGCCGGCAAATGTGCCCACGTATCCGAACGCAAGGATGAGTCCCGGCAAGGCCAGCGGCAGCATTACCGAGAAATCCAGCAGCGCACGTCCCTTGAACCGGAATCTCGAAATGAGGTAGGCCGCGAGCACTCCCAGCACGATATCCGCGATAGTCGCCACTGAGCTGAGCATGACGCTGTTGCGCATGCTCATGACCGTCAGGGGATGCTCGAAGACCGCTCGGTAGTATTCGAAGCTGAGCCGCTCGGGTAGGATGGTCATGAACCAACGTTCAGCCACCGAGGATAGCAGCACCATGAGGTGCGGGACGGCAGCGCAGGCGGCCACACCCAGGAACAGAGCCAGCGCAACCGTCAGAACCAGTGGTGAGGGCCGCGCCTTGACCGCAGTGCGCATGCCCTTGACAGAAGACATCCGCTGCCCACGTAGAAACACCGCCTTGGAGGCGAAGTAGATCACGGCGACCCACGCCAGCAGCAACACCACGAGTGCATAGCCCATGGCGTTTTCGTTGGTGTCGGTGATCATGCCATAGACCTGATAGGCCACGACATTCCGGTAGTCGAGAATGAGCGGTGTACCCAGGTCAGTGATGGACCATACGAAAACAATCGCGCATCCTGCAAAGAGTCCGGGTGCGGCCAATGGCAGGAGAATCTTGCGGATGAATCGGGCGCTGCTGCTCCCCAGGTTCCACGCGGCCTCCTCGTAGGCGGGATTGATGTTGGCCAGCGATGCCGTGAGGTTCAGATAGACGATAGGGAAGAGGTGGAGCACTTCGAGCACAACCACGCCCCAGAAGCCGGTTCCGAGCCAGTCGATGGGTTCGTGCACGATGCCCAGCTTCGTGAGCGCCAGATTGAGCACGCCGAATCGTGCCAGGAATTGCTTCATGCCGATTGCGCCAACAAACGGCGGAAGGATCATGGGTAGCAGCAGGAGTCCGTTGAGGATCCCCTGGCCCGGCAATCGGTACCGGGTGGAGAACCATCCCAGTGGGAGCGAAATCGCGACGCAGAGGAGTGTGACAATCACGCCGATGGCCATACTATTGGCAAGCATGCCGACCATTGCACTGTTCTGGAAGAGCAGGCCGAAGAGTTCGAGGGAGAATCCGGATGGCAGGAACACCGATTTGCGCAGCATGTGCCAGACCGGTATGTAGAGGCAGAACACCAGTACTGCGCCAATCACGATTGCGCTTACTGCCCAGAATGGTGAAAGTTTCTTTGTCATGGTGAGATCACCCGAGGAGAATTCGCACGTCCTCAATGCCGATGTGGAGCGTCATCGTAGATCCCGGCTTGGTTGCAGCAACCGGGGCAGGGATGAGCGCCTGCACGGTCGTCCCATTCTTGTCAAGGTACAGATGCTCCTGGTCTCCTTGGTAGAACGCGGAAATTACAGTTGCCGGGATTGCATTTGCGTCGGTCGGGAGCAGCGTCACTTTCTCGGGGCGGAAGAAGCACGTCACTGCTGTGCCGACCGTCGGCGCAGCTCGATCGTCGGCAACCCCACGGATCACCCCAAGCCCGGTCTCGACCTCGGCAACTCCTGCACTCAGCGATTTGACGGTGCCGGGGATCAGATTGGCGTTGCCGAGGAAGCGAGCCGTCTTCGTGGACCTCGGCGCGCAGTACAGTTCACGTGGCGCTCCAAGCTGGATGATGGTGTGGTCATCCATGAACGCGATCCGATCGGCCAGTGAGAGTGCCTCGGTCTGGTCGTGTGTGACGTACACCGCAGTGACTCCCGTCTCCCTGCGCACGCGTGCAAGCTCGATGCGCATTTCCGAGCGGAGGCGCGCGTCAAGGTTTGAGAGCGGTTCGTCAAGCAGGAGCAGCTCGGGCTTGACCACGAGCGCCCGTGCCAGTGCAATGCGCTGTTGCTGGCCACCCGAGAGTTGGCCGGGCGTGCGTTTGCCGTATCCGGTCATGCGCACCAGCTCAAGCACCTCTGCCACGCGTGTGCGGGTCTCGCCGGCAGAGACGCTCCTGCTCTGCAGGCCGAAGGCAACATTCTCTTCGACAGTCATGTGCGGCCACAGTGCGTAGTTCTGGAATACCATGGAGGCATTGCGCTTCTGCGCAGGCAGGTTCGTGACGTCGGCGCCGTTGAAGAGAATGGCGCCCTTGTCGGGCTGTTCGAGTCCCGCGAGCATGCGTAGCAGCGTGGTCTTGCCGCAGCCTGATGGACCGAGCAGGAAGAAGAACTCGCCTGCTGCGATGTCCAGAGAAATGCCGCTCAGGACAGCGGTCTTGTCGAAGCTCTTGGTCAGGTTCTTCGTTGACACAGAGTACATTGCGGTGTTCCCTCGGTCCGGCCGCCGACATCGATACACCGGTCGTCAAGGAGTGCTGCTGCACGTCTCGAGACGACCGGCACTCGGCCAGCGGCCCATTTGATGCGTTGCACAACGACCTCGCAGAGGGCGCCACCCCACAGCGGGCTGGCCATCCGCGACACTACCGACCAACGCGATACTTCTCCTCGAAGAAATGCTGCCAGTCAAGCAGGGTGCGGTTCTTCTGGACCTGGTCGCTCCAAACAGTCTGTGCGAGTCGGCTGCACTCCTCCTCGGTCACAGGCATGGCGTCCCAATGCACGGCATCCGAGCCTTTGGACCGCCACGCCTTCTTGAGTCGGTCGTTCATGTCAATGAGCCCTGTGCCGGCCAGGTCGTTGACAACGAGCCAGCGTTTGGACGCCAGTTCCTGGTTGAATGCCAGGGCGTTGGGCTTGGCAAACGGGTCTTGCTTGATGTTGGTGTGCGTGGCGAATCGCGCGAAGAAGTCGGTGCGCACAGACATGCGGTTGAGCTCCTGCTTGACCGGACCGCCAGGCTCGCCCTTGCGCAGGAACCACAGCTTCTGCCCATCCTCCGACAGCACAAACTCGATGAACATTTTCGCGGCTGCGGCGTTGGGCGCACCCTTGAGCATGGCAATGCCATCTGCGCTGATGACGGTCAGATCCTCTGGTAGCGCCATGCCGACCTTGTCTTCCCCGGCCTCAGAGACCTCTGCCCAGCCGTAGAAGTCGATGCAGAGCCCGAATGCCATATCGCCGCGTGCGACCATTTTGGGGATTTCGTTGGCCCCCTTGGCGAATGACTTGGTGTTGGCGGCAAGACCTGTGAGAATGGACCAGCCACGATCCCAGCCGTAGCCCTGCAGGATGATCTCGAACATCAGGTGCATGGTACCGCTGTTGCGCGGGTCAGCCGCTCCCACCCATGAGTAGAGACGCGGATCTGCCAGGTCTTTCCACTCGCGGGGGATGGGGAAGTTCAGGTACTTCGCAGCAGCCTTGTTATACACGATGCCGAAACCGGAGAGCGCGGCGCCGTACCATAAGCCGTCGGCATCGTAGACCGAGAGGCCGGAGAAGGTTTGCGGGATGTGTTGCAGGAGCGTTGAGTCGAGCTGCACCAGCTGAAGAAGGTGCTCCTTCTTCAGCGTGAGGAACGGGTCTGTGCCACCGCCAAAGAAGAGGTCGACCTTGATGCCCGTGGGGCTGCGACCGAACTCCGAGCGCACATACCGAACGCAATCGGAAGTGCCGCCCATGTCAAGCCATTCGATGGCGATCGTCCGGGATGTTGTGCGCTTGTACCAGTCAACAAATGCACGTCCGAACTCGTTGCGGATGCCGTCCCAGTGCGGGGAGATGATGACCAGCTTCTCTTCGGACACACTGTTGGTTGGTCGGCCGGCACTGTTGGGAAGCGGCATGAGCCATGCGGCGATGGAGATCGCTGCAAGAACCAGTAGCAGGAGGAGAATGCCTATTGTGCCGCGCACGGGACTCACTGTCTCCTGGGGTGGTTGTACCGCTGACAAAATACGTGGCGCAACTTAGGCATTCCGCGTCTTTGGGTGGTGTGTCGGCGTGGCCCGGGATTCCTTCTCCGGGGAGGGAAGTGCTGGGTGGCAGACTCGGGCGGCGAAGTTCGGAAGGGCAGTCGGTGGATCTGAGTGGCGAAGCCGTGTGGCGGAATCCGGAGCAAGCGCAGCCGGGTCTGGGTGGCAAAGCCGGGCGCCGCACTGAGCCGGGCCGAACGTGTGGCGCGTCATGCGGCTGTGAAGGTCCGGTGCACCCGGTGCGCGACACCCACGAGCATTGTGCCCGGAGTCCCCTCTACCGGACTGGGCCAGCGGAGGAGGACGCGTCAAGCGCGGCCCGGTCGAGCCATCCGTCGAGCTTGATCGTGGACGACAGCTTCCATGCCGTCAAGTAGAGCGATGCAGTGCAGCCCACAGCCTCCCGCGCCCGGCGGTTGGCGAACCGCGCAACGCGTGGATCGGGCTTCTCCGACTTCTGCGCCATGAGCGGCTTCTCCAGCGCGTAGGTCGAGTCGATCTCGGCACGGCTGCTCCCAATCCGTGCCACGATCCACGGCATCAGGCTGTCGGTGGAATGCGGGGTCTGCTTTGTCGCCAGAGAGTCCGGCGAGAGCTTCAGCACCTCCACCAACCCATCGACCTTGTTGTGGATGCCGGACCGGGGCGAGGAGTTGTCGGCACGCGCTCGTCCGTCAAAATCGACCGTGACATGTAGCGGCTGGCACAGGTCCTCTGCGTAGTGCGATAGTATGCCGGCATACACGAGGCATTTTGTCTGGACTGGAGCATTGTCGGGCCACTTGCGGTATTCGGCCAGCGCGACTGCGAGTCTCTCGGTCCACTCAGCCACGGCGTAGGGCAGAAATCCCACGGTCTCCGGGCGCACGTGCAGCGAATCGCAGAGCCTGACGTATGCGTAGCGAGTCGCCGGCAATGCTGCGCCACGCAGCAACTCAGCGTCGAGATAGTGCTCGGGACTCTCGGTGTCTTTGAGCTGCGGGGTTGCGGTGTTCTTGACAACATCGGGATCGACGCTGCAGTGGGCAATCGCGATCTCGGCCGCGCGGAAGAATGCGGGCATGTCGGCTGGCAGGGCTCTCACGGCGGCCTTCGTCAGCACGTTGTGCCCCACACCCCACCAGCAGAGCGCGGGAGTGGCGGCTCCGGCAATCAGGACGATTGCGGACATCCACCGGATACTCGTGGATTGACGCAGGTTGATCCGCACCATGTCAATACGCATTGAACTCCCTGATTTCGTCGATGGTCTTGCGCTTCTTCTCGCGGATCTCGTCGGTTGCAGGATACCCGACCGCGATGGCCAGGACGATCTTCTTGCGGCCGGGCACACGGAGGAGCCTGCGGATCTTCCCTTCCTTGACCCAACCGAGAATGCAGGTGCCCAGCCCTTCCTCAGCCGCTTGCAGGCAGAAGTGCCCGGTGGCAATGCCCATGTCGATGTAGTGGAGCGGCACCCCGCGCACAAGGCTGCCGAATGTGGCGGATCCAGGCTTCACTTCCGCAACCGCCAGAACGAGCACCGGCGCCTGCATGGTGAAGTGGTTGAACGAGACGAGCTTGCCGAACGTGGCGTGCGCGACCTCGTCCTTGAGCGCCTTGTCGTCAACAACAATGAACCGCCATGGCTGGGCATTGCAGGCTGATGGGGCGAGTCGTGCTGCTTCGAGGCAGCGCTCTAGCTTCTCGCGCTCAACAGGGCGCGCGTCGTATGCGCGGGTGCTCTGGCGTTTCTTGATCAGGTCGAGCAGTGGCATGCGGGACACTCCTTCTTCACTGTGGTGTTCCCCGGGGGCATGGAGTCGGCGGAGGTGTGGCCGGACGTTGACCAGGTGACGTTTCGGCGGATCATGCGGCGTCCAGTGGGAGGGGCGTTGGCCTGTCCGGAATGAGGCACGGTGCCTTCGCGCGAACCTTCTGTGGCGGACTCGCACCGAGAGGACCGGTCTTCCGATCCACCCGGTGCGACAATGCCGTCTCGACGTCGAACTACTTGTACGTGCCCTTCTTGATGGGCGCCTTGGGGTAGTTCTTGATCTCAGACTCGGCCCGCTCAATCTCCTCCTGAGGCAGGACGTAGTCGGAGAGCTGTCCGTCGAGGTACTTCTGATATCCGGCCAGGTCCATGTGTCCGTGACCTGAGAGGTTGACAAGAATGACCTTCTCCTTGCCCTCTTCCTTGGCCTTGTTGGCTTCCTGGATGGCCACGGCAATTGCGTGGGAAGTCTCGGGTGCTACGATGAACCCTTCGGTCTGCGCCCACAGTATTGCCGCGCGGAAGCATTCGAGTTGGCCTACAGCGCGCGGAGCGATCAGGCCCTCGACCGCGGCCTGACTGACCAGGGGCGACATGCCGTGGTAGCGCAGTCCGCCGGCGTGAATGGGTTGCGGGACGAATCCGTGGCCCAGTGTGTGCATGGCCACCAGAGGTGTCATTCCTGCTGTGTCGCCAGTGTCGTAGGCAAAAATGCCGCGGGTGAGGGATGGGCAGGATGTTGGCTCAACTGGGATGATTTCGATTTTAGCGCCGTGCATCTTATCGGCAACAAATGGGAATGCGATACCACCGAAGTTGCTTCCCCCGCCGGCGCATCCGATTATAATGTCGGGGTTCTTGACGCCATCCTTGGCAAGCTGCTTCTTCGCCTCCAGGCCGATAATTGTTTGATGCAGCAATACAAAGTTGACACATGATCCAATAGAATAGCGCGTCTTTCCTGTGGTGTCGGTGACCGCTGCCTCGATGGCCTCGCTGATTGCCATGCCTAGACTGCCTGGGGTGTTGGGATCCTTTTTCAGGAAGGAGCGGCCCGCTTCCGTCTCGGTGCTGGGCGAGGCAATGCAGTTGCCGTCCCACGTCTGCATCATTGCTTTGCGGAAGGGCTTTTGATCGAAACTAGTGCGCACCATGAACACTTTGCACTCCAAGCCAACCAGTTTGCAGGCCAGACTCAGAGCCGATCCCCACTGACCCGCGCCAGTCTCGGTGGTGAGCCGCTCGAGGCCGAACTTCTTGGCGTACCATGCCTGTGGAATGGCGGTGTTGGGCTTGTGGCTGCCTGCGGGCGATACGCTCTCATCCTTATAGTAGATCTTCGCAGGCGTGCCCAATGCCTTCTCAAGGTACACGGCCCGACGCAGCGGAGAGGGTCTCCACCGGTAGAGCATCTGGATGATCTCTTCGGGGATGTCAATCCAACGCTGCTTGCTGTACTCCTGCTCGACCAGATTCATGGGGAAGACCGGCGCCCAACCTTCGGGAGGAACCGGCGTGCCGTCGGGCCCCAGGTAGGGGAGCAGGTTGGGCAGATCGGCGGCCAGGTTGTACCACTGGCGCGGGATTTCGCTTTCGTCGAGGAGAATTTTGATTGACATGAAGGACTCCTTGAGTGTGTATGGTGCAGTCTGCTTTCTCGGACGTATGTCTGAACATTCCCGCCAGACGCAGCGCGGTCCGATACCGCCGGGCGCGCCCTGAACCGCTCTCAGAAAAATACCACGTTGCGTCCGGGTGCGTCGGCTACTCCCTGCCCCCGATGATCTCCGCGCAGGCTGAACCGGGCTTTTTCAGAACCCTGGCCCCACGGGTGATCTTGCAGAGACTGACCCCGAGCTCGGTGGCAATCCGCCGTTGCGGGACGCCATGACGCAACATGCGCATCAGCTTCCAGCGCAGGAACAGGTCGGTTCTCTCGGACGCAGTGAGGATCTCGCTGAGCAGTCCGCGCATTCGCCCTGCTTCGGTCACACCTGCCAGCACCTCAATCAGCTCGCCATCGTCCACGGCCTGCGATGCGCGCGATTTGTTTCTACGCATAGAAACGAATATACGTTTTGAGCGGGCTGATGGGGTGGTGCCAGGGCTCCGTCCGGGGTGGGTTCGGCAATAACGCATTTTCTATGGATCGGGAGTGAACGCTTCGCCTGCGTCCTGTCCGGCGGTCCGCTCCACGAGATGACAGACCCGGAGATCACATGCACCGACTCGTCAGCCTCCTCGTCCTCACCTGTGCTGCCGCCGCCGTCCACGCCGCAGATCTGTCGGTCATCGCCACTGCCGAAACCCATGCCATGCTTAACGGATGCGACTGCCCGCGCGACCCCGGAGGCGGGCTGGCTGCCCGATCGGCGGTGATCGCGCCACTGCGCCGTGAGCGTCCGCTGCTGCTGATTGACGGTGGCGGCTTTGCCGGAGGCGGCATGTACGATCAGTACACCGAGGGACGCTCCCGCGACTCTCTCCGCACTCTCGCAACCGTCCGCGCCATGGGCGCCATGGGATATGCTGCTGCCATTGGCGACGATGAACTCCAATTCGACACCCGGTGGTTGACTGATGCGGCAGCGAAGGCCGGGCTGGCACTCGTGTCGGCCAATGTGCGGTTCACCGACGGTTCGACAGTCGGCCGCCCCTTCGTGGTCGAGACCGTGGCCGGCAAACGCTTCGGCATCACCGGCGTCACCACCCAGGACAGACTCCTCAGTCTTGACCCCGACGTCACTGTGGACGATCCAATCGCCTCCCTCAAAACGATCTGGCCGGAACTGTGCAAGGCCTCCGACTACCAGGTGATCCTGTCGCATCTGGGCGAGGATGACACCCGGTCGCTTGCGCGCGCATTCCCCGAGGTGGACATCCTCGTGAATGGTCACCGGAAGAGTTCCGACAACCCGGCGTGGCAGGAAGGCCCTGCGATCTTCATGAGCTTCGGCTACCAGGGCAAGCGACTCGCGTATGCGCATGTGACGTCCAGGACCGGAGGTGCGCTCGCGGCATCTCAGACCGCGTGGATTGACGTGCCGCAAGGCACGGCCGAGGACTCGTCGATAGTCCGCGTCATCTCCTCGGTGATGGACGCCTCTGCCTCCTCCGCCCATGCGTCGAACGTCTACGACCTCTATATCATGAGTCAATGTCCGTACGGACTGCCCGCACTTGCGCAGGCGCGGGCGTTTGCGGAGAGATTTCCCGGCGCCTCGATGAACGTCTGGTTCATCGGCGCCGCTACTGCCGACTCCACGCTGACCTCTCTGCATGGCCCCGGAGAAGTTGCCGACGAAATGCAGTGGCTTGCTGTCAAGTCGCTCTATCCGTCGACATGGTCGGCGTTTCTGGACCGGCGCGGCGTTGACTCCGTGTCCACAGCCTCGATCCTGCGCGCGCTGCATATCGACACGGTTGCCGTGGCCAGGTGGGTGAAGCAGCGGGGATGGAGCGAGTTGAGCGCCCACTATCAGCGGTCCACCCGACTGGGCATCAATGCCTCACCAACGCTGCTTGTCAACAACATGCCTGTTGATGTCGACGTCACCAAAGACCGTCTGGCCAAGATTGACTGCGCAGGGTCCCCGTCTGCCTCACGATACTGCGACTCGATCCCGGTCTGTCTGGACGATCGCGACTGCCGCGCCCCCGGCAAAATTGGTCACTGCCGCTCGAGCAAAGTTGCATCGCCGGGAAAACGCGATTCATCGTGGTGCGAGATGGTTGATGACGCGGCGTTTGTGCTGACGATCCTGCGCGCTGCAGACGCGGTGTCGCATCTCGAGTACGGGGTGATCGGCACCACCGTGGATCTCTTCCCTGCGGCAGTCGTCGACACCGTGGAGGTCTCCACCCGTCGAGGTCAGGACCTGCTCGCCCGCTACAAGCCGCAGTCGCTACCGTACTACGTGTTCGGGCCGGGCGTGACGCGTGCAGTCAATTACGCGAAGGTCCAGCCGCAGTTGACAAGTGCAGGCGACAGCGCGCTGACGTTCCGCGACGGAGTTGTAGCTCCGTCCTACCTGTTGGGTCGGCCCGCTCTGCCCAACACAGTGCAGGTGCTGGTTGATCCCATGTTCGTTGACGTTGCCGAAGCACTGCGGGCAGCACGGGCCGCAGATCATCCCGGACGAGCCGTGACTGTGTCGCCGATTCTGCTTGAAGACCCCAGTGCCAGGCCAACGACTGCTGAGGAGCGTCTGCGCAGGGAGGAGGCCCTGCGATGGCTGGTGCTGCGGAAGTACCACGCCTCAAAACTCGGCGGCTACCTCGATGCGTACGCGGGGAGTTTGTCATCGTCGTACTGGACAGAATGGGTCACGGCTCTGGGCATCAGGCAGCGCAAGTTCCTGCGGGAGATCGCGGATAATGGCGCGTTGTTGACAGATCAGTGGCGTCTGTTGCAGGATCTCGGGGTTTCAGGGCCTGTGGCGGTGCTTGTGGGGAACCGGGAGATTGTCCAGGTCCGCAACCGCATCCAGTTGGCGGACGTGCTCAGACTGGCTGGCATGCCAGACGTCTCTGCTCGGCGGTGAGGTCCCGCCACACCATCCACGCGCCGCCTTCCTCCATCTGCACAAACTTGTCGGCATCTCCGTGGCAGTTGATTGCGTGCACGCGCACCAGCAGCGCCAGGTCACCGTCGCGTCGGGGCGCAGCCATGGTCTCGATGATCTGGTGCACGGTGCCGGGTAGGACCACGAGTTCGTCGCCTTCCTGGAGTGTCAACGGCGCCTCGTCATTGAGACGGACGCGGCACACGCCTCGCAGCACCGTGTAGATCTCGGTGGCCTTCGCGTGTCGGTGCCGGTCTTGACGCGAGAACTCGGTGAAAGTGCCGATCTCGATACCTCCAGGGCCAGTGGGCAGGATCGCCGGCGCGGCCCATTCGGGACTGGTGATCGGATACTCGTCGAACTTGGGCAGTGCCTCTGTCGCCAGCATACGGCGCCCGTTGTTGCCGGGAATGAGCAGCTTGTTTTTTTGCCCGGCAGGAGTGGCGTCGTGGAGGACTGCGTCTTTCGTGATGAGGACGTAGGGGACGGCAGCGTTGCTGATCGGGGCCATGAGTCCTCCGTGAAGGGTGTGACGCGACGGCCTTGCGCAGCCGCTGCATCGAGGCGATCTGGCGGAGAATGCCTCGACGTGGCCTGTCGCGGGGGGCGCGGAGCGGGTAATCTCCGAAAGACCTTGCACCTAAGATCGGTTGTGAGGGCAGGCGCCCGCAACTGGTCGTGCCTGCGCGGGTCCCGGGGATCCCGCACGTTCGGCCCGGGCGTACGCCCGCGCCTCTGCAGGTCCCCGGTCCTCTGCCGGACCCCGGATGGAGGGCCGCACGGTTGCTGCTCTGACCACCCGGGAAACGTATTTTCACCGAATGCCTCACAGCGACAACTCGACGACGCCCGCCCCATTCTCGTCGGTCAGTCTATTGCGGTGTGTCAAATTCGGCGTGGTGGGCGGATCAGGCGTCTTTGTCAATGCAGGGCTTCTGTACGCGTTCACTGAATGGGCGCACTTCGACTACCGGGTCGCCAGTATCGTGGCCATTGAGTTGTCCATCCTCACCAATTTCCTGTGGAACCACCGGTGGACGTGGCGCGATCGACCGTTGGCGACTCGTGGAGCATTGCTGCTGCGGCTTGGGAAGTTCAATCTGTCCACCGGACTGGTTGCGTTTGTTGTCAACTGGGGTATCCTGGTGGTTCTCACCGAGCATGCAGGACTGCACTACCAGGTTGCCAACCTCATCGGTATCGCGTTTGGCGCTGTGGCCAACTTCACGATCAGTCACTTCTGGACATTTCTGCCCCGCAAAGAATGCGGCAGCGGGGCGTGAGCCCTCGACGAAAGGCAATACTCATGGCAAAGAAGCCCGAACAACCGACCGCGAGTCCCGCTGTCAAACCTGCGCCGATGCTCGATTCGAAGACCCCACGCAACGAGCTGCTGATGCGCGCGCTTCCGTTTGCAGGACTGGTGCTGCTGTGGGCCATCTTCTACGGCAAGTTGCTTTCCGGGCATGCATTTCTGTGGGAAGACATCCGCGAACAGCTCTATCCTACTCTCACGCACACCGTCTATTGCCTCAAGCACGGATGGTTTCCGTTCTGGACGCCCTACGTCTTCGGCGGCATGCCCTTCGCGTCCGACGTGCTCGCAACGCTCTTCTATCCGCCACAATGGCTGTTGATCGGCGCGTCCATGGTGTCGGAGCCCGGAGGGGTGACACTCACGTGGTACCTGCTGCTGCACATTCTGCTGCTGGGTATCGGGATGTACCTTCTGGCGTGCGACTTCGAAATGGAGAAGATCGCCGCTTTCCTGGTCGGCGTGGGCATGATGTTCACCGGGTATCTGTCGCTGCATGTCATCCACTGCACACTCCTGTACGTGCTGAGCTGGTTCCCCCTGGTGTTCATGTTTCTGCGCCGCGCCTATCGTACGGGAAAGATCGCGGATCTGGCTGTGGCAGCCCTGCTCTACGGTGTGTCAACGCTGGGCGGCTATCCGCAGCCCACGTTGCACTTCGCGTACTTCTTCCTCTGCTGGACTGCGTATGAGGTCGCGCTGCGTTGGAAGACCGACAAACGCGCGGTGATTCGTCTGGGCCTCTACTTCGGCATCTTCATGGGCATTGGTCTGGCGATCGCGGCAATCCAATACCTGCCGTCAATCGCGCATCAGGCACAGAGCGTGCGCGAGACCATGACCTTCGACGAGTCGAGCAAAGGGTCGATCAGCCCCTCGCGACTCATCACGCTGTTTGTGCCGAAGTTCTTTGGCTGGATGACGGGTGATGCCTCGCAGGGCTCTCCGTACTGGGCGTATGAGGGGCAGTCGTACTTGTTCTGGGACGCCAACATCTTCGTGGCGATTGTACCACTGTTCCTGATGATGGGGATACTACTTGACATCAAGCGTCACAGGACCGCCATGTTCTTTGCGGGGCTCGGCGTGGTCACGCTCTTGCTTGCGCTGGGCAGCAACACGCCACTGTACTACCTGGTCTGGAACTTCGCGCCCGGGTTCCACAGCTTCCGCATACCCGGCAGGTTTACCTTCTGGGTGTCGTTCAGCATCATCATGCTTGCGGGATTCGGCCTCAATGCATTGCTCAAAGAGCGGGACGAGGTCCGGGAGAAGAAACTTCTTGTTGCGTCAGGGATCCTCGCAGGAGCGATCGGCGTGCCGTGCCTGCTCTTTCTCTTCGGGGCGTTCAAGGACGCATCGCCGTACTTCGAGAACAAACTCGTGCTGTCCACGGCCCGGCAGGCGACCGGCGTTGCGCTCTTCGTCTCGCTGGTTGCTCTGGGCGGAGTGTGGCTCCTTGTCAAGAGTCAGAAACGCCCGGTCGCCGCAACGGCACTCGTGCTTGTCACATTCGCCGAACTCTTCGCGTTTGGGTCGGCCTTTGGCAACGGCACCATGAATCCGGCTAACTACTTCCGCAGGTTCGCGCTGCCCGGCATCAAAAAGGAGATGGCGCGGGAGAACTTTCGCGTGCAGAGCCGACTGTACCGCGGTGAGAACCGGGGTGAGATGCTCCTGCCGCGCAACCTCGGCAATGTGATTCAGGTTCCTCTCACCGAGGGATACAACCAGCTCATGTTGCGGCGATACAACGAACTGCTCTACAAGGTTGACGAGCAGAAGGGCGGCCAACTGCTCTCGGTGCGCTACAAGAAGGTTGCCGCAAAGAACACGGTTGAGCGGCTCGCGCATGTGCCCTGGTTCTACGTGACGCCCAACTACCGCGTGTTCGATTCGCAGGATGCGCTTGTTGCGTACGTCAATTCGCAGGATTTTGTGCCCGGCAAGAACGTGGCACTCGAGTCCAGGCCGACGCTTGACATGGCGCCGCTGGATTCGTGCATGGCGACGGTGTCGGTGCGTTCGTGGACGCCTGATCGCATTGAGGTGGAGGTGACCACGCCGGCCAATGCGTTGCTGTCGTCCAGCGACATCTACTATCCCGCGTGGAAGGCGCGCGTTGACGGCGCGCCCGCGCAGCTCCTGCCCGCCAACCTGGCGTTTCGCGCAGTACCTGTGCCCGCAGGAAAGCACACGGTGGTCATGTATTTCGGGTTCGACGAGTTCGCGAAGGGGACGGCGATCTCCATTGCGGCGCTGGTGTGTGCGCTCGGGCTTCTGCTGCTTGGCCGGACGCGATTGCCGCTTGTTGGGAAGCCGTGGTTGGGGCTGTGAGAGGTCGCGCCATCACCCGCCCGGCGCAATGCGTTTCTCGTAGCACTCCAGGGCCGCCAACACAGTGCGGTCCATGTCGTAGTAGGCATACCCGCCCAACCGTCCACCGAAGATGACATCGGGGAGCTTCGCCGCCATCTCCTGGTACTGCGCCAGAATGGTGCGGTTGCGGGCGGTATTGATGGGGTAGTAGGGGTCGTCACTCTCATGCTTTGACGTTTCGCGGAAGATGATGCTCCTGCTCTGCGGGTACTCGCGCTCGGGATGCAAATGCCGCGGCTCGTGGATGCGCGTGAATGGCACCTCGGCATCTGCGTAGTTCATTACCGACGTGCCCTGAAAGTCGCCGGTGTCAACCACCTCCTGCGTGAACTCCACCGCGCGCCACTCAAGCTTGCCGTGGCAGTAGTCGAAGTACCGATCGATGGGGCCGGTGAAGATGGTGCAGCGCTTTACGTCGAACTCGTCGCGATGGTCGAAGAAGTCGCACTGCGTTTCCACCTTGATGCGCGGTGAGTCGATCATGCGCTCGAACATTCGCGTGTATCCGTCAAGCGGAATGCCTTGCCACCGCGATTCGTTGAAGTACGATCGACAATAGTCGAACCGCACGGGAAGTCGGGTGATAATCTCGGCGGGAAGTTCGGTAGGATCCATCTCCCATTGCTTGATCGTATATCCGCGGATGAATGCTTCGTAGAGCGGTCGACCTATCAGAGATATTGCCTTCTCCTGGAGATTGCGCGGGTTCGGATAGGATTCTTTGGCAAGTTCAGAGGCAATGATCTTTCGTGCCTGTTCGGGCGTATAGTAGCCTCGGTAGAACGCGTTGATCGTGTCAAGGTTAATGGGCATCTGATACACCCGGTTTCTGCCACGGTGCATGGTGAGCACCTGGTGGTGATACCCGTTGATCTCGGTGAAGCGAGAGACGTAGTCGTTGACAACACGCGACGACGTGTGGTAGATGTGCGTGCCGTAAACGTGGTACTCGATGCCGGTGATCGGGTCGCGCCGCGAGTAGCAGTTGCCCCCAATGTGATCTCGCCGCTCGATGACCACGACCTCGGCCCCGGACTGGTTGGCCAGGCGTTCTGCCACAACGAGCCCGAACGCCCCGGCGCCTACGACGAGGTAGTCGCACTTCATGCGCGGTTCACCTTCGGTCGACATCGGACGGTCTGCACCAGCGACCGCATGGCCGCTTTCAACAGCTTCCACTTGGCAATTGAGACACTGCCGGTCTTGCGGTTCTCGTGCTCAACGGGAATCTCGAAGATGTGCGCGCGGGCCTTGTTCAGCGCCCCGGAAATGATGACGTTCGGAGCGAAGGTGTCGGCGGGGATCTGGGTCACGATCTGCCGGAGGATGCTGGCCCGCATGAGACGGTACGGCACATTGACATCGCGGATTCCTGCCCCGAAGAACAACCGCACCGCCAACCGCGACACCGCGCTGATCACCTGCCTGCTGGGGTGCTGCTGCCGGTGCGTGCGAATGCCGAAGAGCGCGTCGTATTGCTCGTGGTCCTTCCAGAGGTCGGGAAAGTGCTTCGGCTTCAATTCGTCGTCGCTGTCGCACTGAAATACCCACGTTGCGCACTCCACACCCATGCGGTAGCCCTGCAGAATGGTGGGGCCGTGGCCCGCATTGGGCTTGTTGACAACCTGGATGCGCGTATCTGCGGCAAATACCCCGAGCACCTGTGCGGTGTTGTCTTTGGAGCCATCGTTGAGCACGATGATGCGGTAGGTGATGCCCAGCGTATCGAGCATGTCGCGCCAGGATGCCACGACTTGCGCAATGCAGGCCTCCTCGTTGTACACAGGCATGACTGCTGCGAGGTCGAGTGGCATGGTGTTCCCTCTGTCCGTGTGTGTGCGCATCCGGTCACGAATACCACCGCCATCCGGCAGCGCTGAGACCAACTCGTCCGCAGTCACGACCCGAAATGCCTCTGGAGCAGCGCAAGATCGAGCTCCGGATACACCGGGTACCTGTCGAGCAGTGCCTTGACGCGTGCCTTGGCCGGTTTTCGAGCGCCGGCATCCATCGAGTACTTCGACTGGCTGGGCGTGCCGGCCCTGGAGCCGGACGTCGTTTGCGTGGCCGTGGTGTTGGCCAGCACAAACTTGATAATGGCCGCGATCTCCTTCATCTCCGGCGCGCCCATGCCCAGTGTGGTGGTCGCCGGCGTGCCGATGCGCAGTCCCGATGTATACCACGGACCGTTGGGATCGTGCGGCAGCGAGTTGCGGTTGAGCGTGATGCCACACTCGCGCACAGCCGACTCTGCCTGACGGCCGGTGAGTCCGAAGGTGCGCACATCGATGAGCATGAGGTGGTTGTCGGTGCCTCCGGTTGCCAGGGTCATGCCTTCTGCAACGCAGGCTTCTGCCAGTGCGCCGGAGTTCTCGACAATCTTTCGCGCATAGGTCTTGAACTCGGGCTTGTTGGCCTCGGTAAGAGCAATGGCCTTGGATGCCATGATGTGGGGCAGCGGTCCGCCAATGACCAGTGGGCACCCCTTGTCAACGGCCTCGGAGAATTCCCTGGTGCACAGCACGAGTCCCCCGCGTGGGCCGCGAAGCGTTTTGTGGGTGGTGGTGGTGACCACGTGCGCGTGAGGAACCGGGTTGTTGTCACCGGTAAAGACCCCGCCGGCAACCAGCCCGGCAAAGTGCGCCATGTCAACCATGAAGACCGCGCCCACCGAATCGGCGATTTCGCGCATCTTCGCGAAGTTGATGTGGCGGGGATAGGCACTGTATCCTGCGAGCAGGATGAGGGGCTTGAGTTCCTTGACCTGAGAAGCGAGCGCGGCATAGTCGATGCGCCCCGTGTCTTTGGACACACCGTAGCTGTACGCGTCGAACATCTGCGCCGACACGTTGTGGCGGTACCCGTGCGTGAGGTGACCGCCCGAGTAGTAGTCCATGCCCAGCAGCCGCTGTCGTCCGAGCTCCGAACGCAAGGTGTCCCACTGCTGCTGCGAGAGGTGCGAGGGGTTGTCCTCGCCAAGCTCCTTGAGGCGTGGGACTTCGATCCGGGTCGACAGGATGGCCCAGTAGGCGATGAGGTTGGCGTCGGCTCCGCTGTGTGGTTGCACGTACGCATGTTCGCACCCGAAGAGCTTGCACGCCTGTTCGCACGCATACGCCTCGATGGAGTCGACGTTGCTGCACCCGGCGTAGAACCGGTGCATGGGGAACCCTTCGGCGTACTTGTCGGTGAGCAGGTTGCCCATGGTGAGCTGTGTTGACAGAGAGCAGTAGTTTTCGCTGGCAATGAGCTTGAGGTTGGAGCGCTGGTCGGCCAGTTCCTGCACAATGCCGGCGGCGACGGACGGCGCCACTTCTGCAGTCTTGGACAGGTTGGCGAGGTACCCGAGCAGGCCGGTATCTATGCGGTCGACGGGGGTGGACTTGAGATATTCGGCAATGGCCGGAGATGACATGGCAGACTCCTGTGATCGAAGATGGCTCCTCGGTGCCCAGGCGCGCGGCGTCGAAGAGCCCCAAAAATACATGATCCTGGACCGGTGGTGACGGTCCTGCTCGGAGGAGTGGCCCGGGCAGCGCTGGAGGGCCACCATCCCGTATTTTCTGGGACTCTCCGTTGACGTACCATCGCAGCACCTCCCATGAAGAAACTCCTGCTCATCAACTGGCGCGATATCCGGAATCCCGAGACCGGCGGGGCAGAGACGTACTACCACGAGATCTTCAGGCGCGTGGCAGCCGGCGGCGAGTACGATGTGACAGTGCTCTCACATGCGTTCAAGGGCGCGCCTGCCCGCGAAGACATCGACGGCACGCACGTGATCCGGATGGGGAGCCGCTCGCTCTTCAATCTCCAGATCATCCCTTTTGTGCGGGCGCATCAGCGCGACTTCGATCTGATCATCGAGGATCTGAACAAAATCCCCTTTTTCACCCGGCTCTATGTGCATCGACCTCGCCTGCAGTTGGCAATGCACTTCTTCGGCGCCGCGATCTTCCGGGAAGTGGCGTTCCCGTTTGCGGCATACGTCCATGCCATGGAGAGTCTCATCCGCCTTGTCTACCGGGGTGAGCGCTTCGTTGCCATTTCCGGGAGTACGCGGGCGGATCTGCTCGCCATGGTGGGCGTCAGGACACGCGTTGACGTAGTGGAACCGGGCGTCGACACCTCGTTCTTCCGACCCACGCAGCCGAAATCGCCGACGCCAACGCTGGTGTATGTAGGCCGCCTCAAGAAATACAAGAATGTCCAGTTCGTAATCAGGTGTCTTCCGGCCATCCGACAGCAGGCGCCCGGGGTGCGGCTCATCATCGCCGGTTCCGGTGACTATCGCGGCGAGCTGGAGTGTCTGGTGGCGGGGTTGCATCTGGGCGACGCAGTGTCGTTTGCCGGATTCGTCTCTGAGGAGCAGAAACGCGACCTGCTGAGTTCGGCCACACTCATGCCCAATCCATCGGTCAAGGAAGGGTGGGGGATCACCAACATCGAGGCCAATCTCTGCGGCACCCTCTCGGTGTCCAGCAATGTACACGGTCTGCGAGACTCGGTGCGAGACGGCGAGACCGGCGTTTTGTACCGGCCCGACGACGAGGCAGATTTTGCGGCCAAGACAGTTGCGCTACTGACGGATGCAGCCCGTCGCGCGGCCATGGAAGCCAAGGCTATTGAGTTCGGCAAAACATTCGCGTGGGACTCCATGGCAGCTGCGATGCTCACTGTGTTGCGTTCGGTCGCGTGATCTGTCCGAGGGACTCCTCGGCGGTCTGCACATCCGGAAACCTCGACAATGCCCCACATATCCAAACCGCTCCTCATCACCCTCAAACTGGCAGTGACTGCCGCAGTGATCGCGTTCATTGTGCGCAAGCTCGGGTGGGACAACATTGTCGCGAGCGTGCGTCAGGCTGACATGCACTGGTTGCTGGGCGGCCTCATCCTCTTCTGGCTCAGTTGCCTGCTCGGCGCGTTCCAGTGGCAGTTGCTGCTTCGAAACCGCAACATCACCATGAGGTTCGGCCAGGCGTTCCAGCTCTATTTCATCGGCATGTTCTTCAACAACTTCATCCTCGGTACCGCCGCCGGCGATGCGGTCCGCGTCGCATATATCAAGCTGGACGGCGGCAAAGGCAAAGCCGCACTTGCAGCCACGTTCCTGGACCGGGTGGCAGGACTGTGGACCATCCTGGGCTTCGCGGTTGCCGGAAGCATCATTCTGCTGCACCGGGGGCTGGTGCACGGACTGCCGTTGACAACCGCAGTGATCTCGCTTTTCGTCACATTCGTTGGGTTCAACGGACTGGTCTGCTTCCTGGTGTCCAAGAGACTCCAGGCCGTCTTCTATGGTCTGCTCGACCGCTTCCGCGTCCCCCGCAAAGACTCAGTGCGTGCCGTTGTCGACCAGATGCTGATTGAGGCGCACGACTTCCGTCTTATGGGCAGGGTTGCGGTGCTCTCGGCGCTGGTGCAGCTCATGCGCATTGGCGTGCACGTGATGTGCGGCGCGTCGCTGGGTCTGGTGTCGTATGCGAACTTCCAGTACTACCTGATATTCGTGCCCATGCTGGCAATACTCATGACCATCCCACTGCCCTTCGGCATTCGCGAGGTGGTTGGTGGAGCGCTCTTTGCGATGGCGGGCTTTGCCGTGCACAAGTCGCTCATCATGGGCTTCCTTGCGTCGGTAGTGGGAATTGTTGCCAGTTCCCTTGGCGCAATCTTTTTTATTACGAAGCGGGTTGGCGCGGCAGCGCCGGCTCCCGTCATCGATCCCCGGAAGCCGGCTGATACTCCGGTGCAGTGAGTGTGCGGCGGGGCGCCCGGTGTAGCAGTCGACAGGCCTGCTCGTTGAGCGGAGTCGAAACGAGTCTGTTGACTGGCTTCGACTCCGCTTGGCCAGCGTGCGGCAGGGGGCTCGCTTCCACATTGTATGTCCGGAGTTGGGCCGGCTGTCTGACGGGTTTCAACAAGAAGCGGAGTCCTCGACCAATGAAAATCTCCATCGTCGTCCCTCTGTACAACGAGAAGGAAAGCCTCCCGTCTCTCATGTCCGCGATCGGTGCGGCGCTGGACAAACGCGACGGTACCTACGAGATAGTCTTCGTTGACGACGGCAGCACCGATGGCTCGTTTGACGTGCTCAAACAGCTTCACGCGGCCAACCCAACGCGCGTTCGCGTGATCCGCTTCGCTCGCAACTTCGGCAAGTCCGCCGGACTCAGCGCAGGTATCGATGCCGCCACCGGCGATGTCATCATCACCATGGATGCGGACTTGCAGGATGACCCCACAGCCATCCCCGACATGCTCGCAAAGATCAACGAAGGCTGGGATGTCGTCTCCGGATGGAAGAAGATCCGGCACGACCCCTTGTCAAAGACACTGCCGTCCAAAGTCTACAATGGCGTGACATCACTGCTGTCGGGCTTACGGCTGCACGATTTCAACTGCGGATTCAAGGCCTACCGCGCCGAGGCAGCCAAGTCGCTGGAGATTTACGGCGAGCGTCACCGCTACCTGCCGGTGCTTGCGCACTGGAACCATTTCCGCGTGACCGAGGTGGTTGTGCCGCACCATGCACGCAAGTTCGGCACGAGCAAGTTCGGCCTGGGGCGCGCCAGCGGAATGTTCGACATTGTCACTCTGCTCTTCCTGCGCAAGTATCTGCGCAAACCCCTGCACTTCTTCGGGCTCATCGGTCTCTTCTTCGGCGCGGCTGGAACGGCGGTGCTGACCTATTTCGGGGTCGGCTGGATCGCCACGGGTCAGATGCACATTCGGCCTCTGGTGCTGTTGTCCATGGGCTCAATCATTATGGGCATTCAGTTTGTGTCAATCGGGCTGCTTGGCGAGATGATCACCCACTCGTCGCCGCGCAAGGTGTTTACGGTGCGGGAGCAGCTCGGATGAGGTGGGTTGGGGTAGCTGTCGACATGGTCCCTCCGGCTGAGTGAGTTCCACCAATTCGGAGAAATACTTGCTTCTGTACCCCAAATGTGGTACATTTAGTGAGAAAGGGAGGTGCTCCATGAGCAAGACTGCCATGGTTCGGGCTCGACTGGAGCCCAGACTGAAGAATCACGCTGAGGGTGTCTTCCACCGTCTCGGGCTGAATGCAACGCAGGCGATCAGCTTGTTCTACAGACAGGTTGAACTCCGCAACGGCCTTCCGTTTGAGGTGGTTGTTCCCAACGCAGCAACCCTGCGGACGTTCAAGGCCACCGATGCCGGGCGGGGCGTCACGGTGTGTGGAGATGCGGAGGACATGTTCAAGAGGCTGGGGATATAGTGTTCGCTGCAGCCTACACGAAGCAATTTGAGAAAGACCTGAAGCGCTGCGGTCGTCGGGGAAAGAATCCGGACAAGTTCAAGATCCTGTCTCGGACCCTGCTGTCGGGCACCACACTGGACCCCATCCATCGGGATCACAAGCTCCAGGGAAACTACGTTGGCCGTCGCGACTGCCACATTGAATCCGATTGGGTGCTGATCTACAAAATTGACGGCAACATCATGACCTTTGAGCGAATGGGAACGCATTCCGACCTCTTCCGTTGAAGATGCATGCTCGTCCCGGACTCGCCGCGAATGAAAACTCTCTGCATCTGCCCCATCGGCATCGGCAACTACATCGTCGCATACCCCGCCTTTGCCCTGCTCAGGAAACACCGCCCCGACATTGATCTCCACCTCCTGGGCCTGCGCAATAACATTCGCGAGTGGGCTGCGGGGGACTCTCTTTGGAGCGGGGTGCATGTGTTTGACCCGACCCGTATGAAGGGCGACGTGCACGAGGCCATCGGCATCATCCGGACTCTTCGTCACGAACGCTTCGACGCGAGCCTCAGTTACTTCCCCTCCAACAAGTGGCAGTACAATCTGCTGCCCGTGCTGGCCGGCATCCCGAAGCGCTACGCGTTTGCCTACCCGCTCAAGGGTGCCTCATCGATGGCCTTTCTCAACACGCACTCGCTTGCCGTCAATACCGCACTCCACGACCTATGGCAGAACGTGGCGCTCACCGGCCACTTCCTTGGCGCAGACCTTGCCGGGGAGAAACCGGTCTTCCCCGCGTTGTACGGCACTGTTGAGGAACAATGGGCCAATGCGTACGTCAAGGCACTGGGCGACTCCCGGTTTCTCCTCGGCATGCACCCCGGCTCCTCGGCCGACCACGGCATGGATGCCAAGCGCTGGCCTCCCGAGCACTTTGCGCGGTTGGGCGACCTTGCCGCGCAACAGCGTGGAGCGCGAGTCTTGATTCTGGGTGGCCCCGAAGAGGCATCCCTGAAACGTCAGGTAGTTGACTCTATGCGCATGCCCGGCGCCATCGCCGACACCCCGTCGCTGCGCCACACAGCAGCGCTCATTACCCGGTGCAACCTGTGCGTGTGCAACGACTCGGGCCTCATGCACATGTCAGCGTGCATGGGTGTGCCCACGGTTGGCATTTTCGGCCCCACCGACGAAAAGCGCAATGGCCCGGTGGGCGCCCGCGCTCTTGCCATCCGCAAACCCATGGCAGGCTTCCCGCTCTGGACAGCCGCGAATGTGGGCAGGCGTGCAATCCCTGTCGGCGTTGACCCCATGGCGCCGCTGAGGGCACTGACTCCTGAGGATGCGTGGTCCAGGATTCAGGCGTGGCTTGACGAACCGTGAACTCCGTGGCTGGATGTGCGAGGCGACCTGTACAGATCCTCTTCTGCCTGTGCCGCGAGGCGTGTGCCCCCTGTCGAGTCCATGCACGCTAAATGGTGTTGCACTGTTTAGCGTATCAAAGTATACTATAGGGTGCATCACCAATTGGCGAATCTGGAGGCGCCATGAATCCTTTCACCTACGGGCGTGTTGTTTCGACGTCGAGCTACTGCCCGCGCCAGAGGCTTGAGGCTGCACTGAAGTCGCACCTGCTATCGGGGCAGAACAACTATATAGAGGGGGAGCGGCGAACCGGCAAGACGTCTCTCATTTTCGAGACCATCCGCACGATCAAGTCGCGACGTATCGTCTACATCGATCTGCTCGAAGTGAGGTCGACCGAGGATGTGCACAAACGGGTTCTCAGCGGCATCGTGAAGGCTGAGGCGCGGGCCAGTGTGCTGCAATCCTTTTTGAAGAAGATCTCCGCGCTGCGGCCGACCATGACGTTTGACCCCGTGAGTGGACTCCCATCACTGTCGCTGGATGCCGCAGTTGGCCTCAAACCGGAGTCGATCGACGGGCTCTTCGGTCTCTTTTCAGAACGGGAATTCCGCAACTCGGTGGTGGTGATCGATGAGTTTCAGGACCTGCTCAATCTTCCGGATGCGCGCCAGGTGCTCGCGGTGATGCGCAGCAAGATACAGTTCCTCAAGAGTGTCCCGTTTGTCTTCTGCGGCAGCATTCGCGGTAAGATTCACACAATCTTCAACGATGCCGATAGTCCATTCTTCAAGTCCGCGCTCCCGTTGGAGGTCGGCACCATCGATCGAGCGGCCTTCAAGGCTTTCATAGCGAGCAAGTTTGCCGGCGCAAAAATCAGCGTCTCCCCGTCCATGGTCGATCGGCTGCTTGGTCTCACCCACGAGAACCCGGGAGACACTCAGCAGCTATGCTCGGCCATCTACAACGTCACCAGTCCACGCGATACGGTTGGCGAAGAAACCGTGCAGCAAGCCCTGCGGCATATCTTCGCGGAGGAGTGCAAGGGATACGAATCGCACCTTGCACGAATCACCGGAATGCAGTTGCGGGCCATACGCACTGTTGCGCGGATCGGTGGCGCGCGCATCCTTTCTGCGGACTTCATGACAATGAGCGGCATTCGCCACCCGTCAACTATCAAGAAGGCACTCTCCCGCCTGGAGGAATTGAAGATTCTGTTCACCGCAGCAGGGGAGTACAAGTTTGTGAACCCGTTCTTCGCACAATGGCTGGTGTGGAAGGACTACTGATCTCGCCGAAAAAAGTGGAGATGGGTCCAGTTGACCGAGCCCGGACGCCAATGTCGTTTGGTCTGGACGAGCTGCCTGGTCTTGTTGGCAAAGCCGGGATACTGGAGCTGCACGAGCTGCAAGGTCTTGTTGGCAAAGCCGGGATACTGGAGCTGCACGAGCTGCAATGTCTGGTTGGCAAAGCCGGGTGGCGCGTCAAGGTGCCTTGCAGGTTCGGTGCACCGGTGCGCGACACCCACGGACATTCGTGCCGGTGTGGGATCGTGCATCCCGTCTGATTTCTGGGCAATTGTGGCCTGTCAATCGGCGCCGCAGCTTCCACGAACCCGGGGATCCCACAAATCACCACTGCCCGCGGGTGTCGCGCACCGGGTGCATTCATGGCTACCACCGCTACCCCGGCGCGCCACACATTCGGCTGGGCTCAGTGCGGTGCCCGGCTTTGCCACTCAGACCGCTCCGCCTTTGGCTGGTGCAGCCCATTCGGTTGCTTGATTCCTTGATCGGCAGAAGGGTATACTTCCATATCCGGTAGCGCTCAACGCGTAACCTGCTGATTGTGCAGACGAAAGACCTGTCCGGCCGCGTCTACCGCGCATCTCTCCAATGAAAACACCACTACTCACCAGGAGGTTCTCAATGTCAAGGCAGCGCATTGTCAAATTGTGCGCGCTGGTCGTGCTCGGGTATTGCGCGTGTGCATCTGCACTCATTGCGCGAGTCGATTCCGGTCAGGCCATGGTGTGGCAGAAGGCCACCGGCGCGTGGGCCCCGATTGTCGATAGCGTTGACATTGCGGCAGGAGACTCCCTGGGCAGCGATCAGGCAATGTCTGCCATACTCCGTCTCTCCGATGGATGCGCGCTGCTTGTCAAAGGACCTTGCCGCGTGTCCAGCGACGGCGCGGATGCCGCAGCCCGCATCGGCCTGGTGCAGGGCGAGGTGCTGCTGCGTCGCGATCCGGCACTTCAGCCCACCGAGGTCCAGATAGCCGCCAAGGGGTGCATATTCACGCCGGTTGGCACAGTTGCGGCTGTCAAATTCACAAAGGCCGGCGAGCCGACCACTGCGGTACTCAAGGGCAAGATGAAGATGACCGGCCCCGACGGCAACAGCGTCACCGTTGATGCCGGCAATGTGGGCACGTTCGATGCGAACAACGCATTCAAGCAAGGCAAGCTCCCCGCCAATGCGCTGGCTGCCTTGGAGAAGTGGTCGGGTGTCAAGTACGAGGCTGCGGCGACAGAGCCAAGTCCGGCTCCTGCGCAGCCTGCGGCCGCTGCTTTGGCCCCCGCACCTGCAACGCCCGCCGCTGCCCCTGCGCCGACTCCGGCTGCAGAGCCCGCAAAGGCCGCCGAGACCGGTGCCAAGCCGTCTGACGGCGCAAACGCGGTCGCGTCAAGCGGCACCGAACCTTCTGCGGCGCCTGCCGACACCAGCACGACGGCTCCTGCGAAAGACGCCGACAAGGAGAAGAAGGACAAGGCTGCCGGAGATAAACCCGTGTGGGGCCTGAGCGCAGGGCCTGTGACCGTAGGCGACGAGATCTGGACGCGCATCTGCTTCTCCGGCGATATCCCGCTCTGGAAATTTGGCATCGGCCTGGACGTTGAGCTGTTCCTGAATGCTGATGGGCAGTTCGACTCCAAGGGATGGGAGTTTGGCAAGAATACCTGGCAGGAGACCATGTTCCGCAAAATTCGCTACCTGCGCTTCGGGCATGAGAACGATCACCTCTTCGTCAAGTTCGGCGGCCTGGAGCAGGTGACGCTGTCGCATGGGTTGGTGGTGGATCGGTTTACCAACATGCTGCACTATCCGGACCAGAAGCTTCTCGGACTGCAGTTCTACCTCAATGACCTTACCGAAGTGGGCCTCTCACTGCAGACGGTGATTGCTGACTTCCTGGACTTCCGGGACGATGGTGGTGTGATCGCGGGTCGGTTGGCGCTGAAGCCGCTGAAGTTCACCAAGGCTCCGATTATCAAGGGACTTGATATCGGCGTGCTGGGTGTGACGGATCTCAACCAGTATGCTCCGGCTCGCCATTGGAACTACGATCTGCCGACTCCGCTCAAAGACACGATGGCACTCGACCACGACCTTGACAACATCATGGACGGTTCCTCCGTGGAACGGCTCAACCAACTCATATACGGCGACTCGCTGACGCCTGGACGGCGCGATTCTCTCATCGCCCAAGGTAAGTACGATACTCTTGTGCAGAACAGGGACTACTGGGCAAAGAAACACGAAGACCCGTACTCCATCGGTGGCCTGGACATGACGCTCCCGCTCATCGCCGGCAAGGTCATCGGTCTCGACCTGTACGGCCAGTATGCCATGATCCTCAGCAAGCCCGCACAAGGCGCCATGCCCGGCGAGCGCACCAGGGGCTGGGGCATTGGCGCTCCCGGCGTCGAAGCACGCCTGGGCCCTGCATACCTCCGTGTTGAGTACCGGCACACCAACGGCGACTTCGTGCCGTCGTTCTTCGGCCCGTACTACACCGACGAACGGCTTCGCCGCATCGCCATTGACAGCATCAACACCAGGATCGTCTCCAAGGAGCAATGGGTCCGCGCTAATGGCATGAAGAACCTCAACGGCATCTACGGCCAGGGCGGCATCAACATCAAGAAAGTTCTGCTCCTCTCGGCAACCTACCAGTTCCTGATTGGCAAAAAAACCGTCGACTCCCTTGACGCCCCGACCGATCATCGGTACGAGGCAACAGCCGGAATTGGTGAGCTGGTGATCAGCAAGATCCCCAAACTCAAGAAGGTTGAGGCGTACTACTACAAGACCAGTGTGATGACCTACGAGAATCCGAAGAAGCCGGGTCACTACGACAAGTTCTTCGAACCCACTCCCGACACCTACTACGGGTATCGTCTGGGCCTGGAGATCATCAAAGGCGCAGGTCTTGTCTGGGATGCCCGGTACACCTTCGAGTACGACAAGAAGGGCAAACCCAAGCAGAAAGTGAGCAACGTGGGTATTCAGGCATCACTTACTTTCTAGAGTAGTGTAGCCGGCGTGGTGGACGGTGTCAAATCCCCCACAGAGCGCACAGATGCCACAGAGAGTTCGTCTCGTCCTCGGGTGACGCGCGCAGATGGTGTCCCCCCCTTGGCCACCGCGACTCTCTGAGGTCTCTGCAACCTCCACGGCACGACCACCGATGCCTGAAAGAACCGAATGAGCCAGACTTCATCGCGCATGCTCTCGCGCGTTCGAAGAAAATTTCCGATGCAGGTGTCGGCCATCCCCAAGCGTGGCCGGATCCGCGTGGTGCTTGCTGTGGCGGTGATCGTCGCTGCAATCATGGGGTTCAGTCGGCGCGGCAACTCCACATCATCGCAGCCCGTCAATAAACCATCAGCAGTAGTACCCCCCAAGCCCGCATCGGCTGCGCCGACCGCCCCGCAAGTCGCTGCACCCCCTCCAAAGCCGAAGACCTCCTGGTTCACCCCGTTCTCAGCCGTGGCTCCAACGCTCAGAAGCGTTGGCAACTCGCTCACCGAGCCTGAACTTGCACTCATGCTTCGCGAACACCCGCCCACAGCGGGCGCATCGGTTGACACACTCAACCTCGGGCGGCAGTCGGTTGTGGTTCACTACAGCATCGACGCGGATGCGCAGGATTTCACCGCGCGTCTGATCAAGCAGTACCAGCCTCGGTACGCAGCAGCCGTGGCCATTGAGCCGTCAACCGGCCGCGTGCGCGTGCTGGTGTCATTTACCGGTGACGGCCAACCGTCGCTTGGAGACCGGCTCTACTGCAAGAGCATCTTCCCCGCAGCCTCCGTGTTCAAGGTCGTGACCGCCTCTGCTGCCATGGAGAAGGCCGGGCTCACGCCCGAGAGCCCGCTGCGGCTTGTGGGCCGCAACCATACACTGTACCGCTTCCAACTCGAGGAAGACCTCGAGGTCTCGCGCGATGTGCCGCTCGAAGAGGCGTTTGCGTATTCGATGAATCCGATCTTCGGTCGCATCGGCATCTTCATCACGGGCCGCGCAACGCTTCTTGACTATGCGCGATCATTCGGCTTTCAGCAGCAGGTGCCGTTTGTGCTGGCAACCGACACCTCGTCGATCATGCCGGTGGATTCCGACTACGCGCTTGCTGAGGTGGCATCGGGGTTCAACAAAGTGACAACGCTCTCGCCGGTGCTGGGTGCTCTCATTGCTTCGTCGATTGTGGACGACGGGAAGATGAACCAGCCCACGCTCGTTGACAGCGTGACGGACCTTCTCTCCAGAGCAACAATCTATCGCAGTCGGCCGTCGTTGTGGAGAAAGCCGATCCGGCCCGCCACCGCACTGAACATGCGAGCCATGATGTCGGAGGTCGCCCGCTACGGCACCGCACGCTCGGGATTCTCGTACATGCGGCGATCGTTCAGGTTCAACGAACTGCAGTTCGGCGGCAAAACCGGGTCGCTTGACAAAGACAGTCTGGGCAAGATCGACTGGTTCATCGGTTTTGTCAAGCATCCGACCGATCCCAGCCAGGATCTGGCAGTGGGAGTGGTGACGGTGCATGGCGACTACTGGACCGTGCACTCGAGCTATGTGGCTGCAGAGATGATGCGCCGGTATGTGCGCTCCGCGCAGCGGCGCGAGGAGGAGACGGCGGCGGACGAGACGACGCAGGGCGAGAGGACGAAGGGGTAGCAGGGGAGAGTGCGGAATGCGGAATGCGGAATGCGGAGTGGGGAGTGCGGAGTTGTGGAAGTGATCCCGACGAGATGGCAAGTGCGTTCCTGCGGAACGCCTCCTCAAGTTTGTCGAGAAGAGTCCTCAACTCCGCACTCCGCATTCCCCACTCCGCACTTGCTTCTGAGGGGACTGACACATCGTGGAGATCTGTGACATGACCGAGGAAACGCGCACTTTCCGATCTGCCTTCGTGGCACTCATCGGTCGACCGAACGCCGGCAAGTCGAGTCTGCTCAATGCAGTGCTTGGCGAAGACCTGGCTGTTGTCACCTCTCTGCCGCAAACGACCCGCAAACGCCTGCGTGGCGTGTTTACCGACGAGACTCGTCAGATTGTGTTCATGGACACCCCCGGCATGCACGACGGCAAGCATACCTTCAACAAGGCCATGGTGGGGGAGTCGGAAGATGCTCTTCGCTCGGGCGAGGCAGACGTTGTGTGCTATCTGGTGGATCTGGCGCGTGATTTTGGACCCGAAGAAGACTTCGTAGCCCAGCACGCCCAGCGCGCGGGGGTGCCGGTGGTGGTGGTGTTCAACAAGAAGGACGTGTGCCCCGACATTGACGCCAAGAAAAGCGCCTTTGCGCACCGGTATCCGCAACTGGCCAAGGCTCGTTGCATCACCGTGGCTGCCACGACCAGGGAGGCCGGTGCAGAGCTGCTGGCCGTGCTTGACGAGTTCCTCACCGTCGGTCCGCAATACTACCCTCCCGACGACTTGACAGACGAGGGGTTGCGGTTCTTCGCGTCGGAGTTCGTGCGTAAACACATCATTCTCAACACGCGCGAGGAAGTGCCGCATGCGGCATTCGTTGAGATCACGGCGTATGTGGAGAAGCCGCAGCGCCACGAGGTGGATGCCACCATCCACGTGGAGAGCGTGGGTCAGCGCGGGATCATTGTGGGGCCCAAGGGAGCGCTCATCACCAGAATTCGTGAAGGTGCGGAGAAGGAGCTCAAGAAGCTCACCGGAGTGACCGCGTCGATTCGCTGCCATATCATCGTGACGCCCGGCTGGCGCGACAGTCCGCGGTTCCTGCGTGAGATGGGATACGAGACCGAGCGGAAGAAACCCTCGCGTCATGGCGGGAAGAAGCATGACCGCGCGAAGGGCGCTAAGATGGGGACGACGAGTCCCGGCGGGGACAAGCGGGGCAGTGACGAGTTACGAGCAAGCGAGTTACGAGTTACGAACCGCTCATCTGATCCCTCAGTCGACGGTGGATCGCCGGACGCTACACCCCTCCCAGAGCAGTGCCCACCAGCGTAAGATCCGGGATGTGCGTGCAGGGGAAACGCCCCGACGCTACCGCAGCCTTCCATGCACCGCCAGTGACCAGCACAACCGCACGCGAATCAAATTTCTTCCGCAGTTGTGCTACGACCTCCGCAACTCCGCCGGCGATGCTGCAATCAACACCGGCCGCAATGCAGGATTCCGTTGACGTGCCGGGGAAACGCGCTGCTTGTTGTCGCACTATCGGGAGTTCGGAGGTCCCCCGGTTGAGTGCCGCGAGTTGCAGTGCCGCGCCAGGCATGATCACGCCCCCAACAAAGTCGCGGCCTTTGCGCAGATAGTCAATGGTGATTGCGGTGCCCGCGTCCACGACAATGGTGTCCTTGCCCGGTCGCGCGGCCTGTGCGTAGAGAAGGTCGGCGAGTCGGTCGATGCCCAGCGTGTTCGGATGCTTGTATGGGACGCGGAGACCCATCTCTGCATGGTACTGCAACGCGGTGACTCGTCCGGTGCGACGTGTGCGCAGGTCCGCGACAAGGCGCGCAGATACGCGCGGAACTACCGACGCCACAACTACGGGCACGTCAGGCCGGGCCAGTCTCCCGATGATGGCGGCGACGCCCGTGACAGCCCCTGCTGTGGGCACACTCCGGCGCTTCAGACACGCAAGACGCTGCACGTCGACAAGCCCGATGCGGGTGTTGGTGTTGCCAATGTCAATGGCAATGACGTGGTGCGGTGTGGTTGGCCTGGATTGCTTCATGCGGTTGTCCTTGCGGGCATCGGTGCGTCGTTCATACCATCCCCTCCAGTCTGCCAAGCATCTCCGCCGCCCCGATGTCCATCTTCGAAAACGCAAACCACTTCTTGCCAAGATCCCTCAACGACGCGCCAAAGTGATATACCACAGCGCCGTCAATCACAATGAATCGGTCGTGCACATTATGAAACTCTCTGATGGGGTCACGGTGTGTGGCCTTGTCCGGCCATCTTTGTTTAAGGTCACAAATTGTGACCTTAAAGATTGTGAGATCCCCCAGGTTGCGGATTGCAGCCTCAAAGAGTCGTGCTCATCCGATGACAGTTGAAACATGAATTTAGATGGGAATCTCTCGATATTCCGCTTGACCGCCTGATTCAGGGCCTTCACGTCAACTCGATACAGATCAGCCAGATCGCCATCGACCATCACCTGCATTCCTCGGATGGAGTAGATGCAGTCGTGGATTTCACCAGACCTAGCCAGCTTGTTTCCGGCCATACCAACTCCAGATGAGTGCCATCCGCAATCGTGTTGAGGTCGAATCCATCGCCTCGTCCCTGCCGTCTACACGAACCTCATGGGCCCCGAGCTAAAATACTGCGTCCCTCCCTGCACACCCAAACACAATCGTCCATCGGGCAGCACGTCGAGGATCGTGCCCGTGACATCCCCGATGGCGGCACATGCACCGACACCCAGCAATCGGGCGCGGTACTCCTCGTGCACACGTGTCTGATCCGCCACGACACGCGACGCGTACGCGTCGACGACCGCATCCAGCAGACCCGGTACGTCGTGGCGTCTGCCGGTCTCCGCCTCAATGGATGTGGCGATGGTCCGCGGTCCCTCGGGAAATGCCTGCAGTGGCACGTTGACATTGACGCCGAAGCCAATGATGAGGTGACGCGCGCTCCCGGGCATTGACTCAAGCAGAATGCCGCACATCTTCCTGCGCCCCCAGTACAAGTCATTCGGCCACTTGATGGCAAGCGGTGCCTCCGGGGCCAGCGAGCGCACGGCATCGAAGATGCCCATGATGATGGCCCGGTTGTGCGTGAAATGCGCGCCGATGTCTCCAATGGGAGCCACGATGCTGGCCCACAACCCGCCCACGGTATCGGAGAAGAACGCATTTCCACGCTGCCCGCGTCCACCGGTCTGTCGATCGGCGGAGACCACGAGGAGCCCGTTGACCGGCAGCGGCTGATAGGTCTTGACAAATGTGTTTGTTGAGTCGATTGTGGGGAAGCGGAGCCACTGCTCCACGTGGGGAGACCTCGGTGTGGGGAGGGGATTCATAGGTTGGTAATCTAGTGCACCGGGAGTGCCACTGTCAAACGGTGGTGTTCAGGCTCTGTGACGGGAGATGTGGGAGAGTGACGAGTCGTCCTGAGAAGTGAGAAGCACAGAGACCGCCGGGCTCGGACTGTTGTGCCGGGAAATGCTGAAGATCCCGTGGGTCCCGGTACTCGAGTGGTTGCGCTGCTCCGATGCCTCGGATCGGTGACCCGGCCCGTAGGGCTATCCAGACGCATTCTCCGCGTTTGCTCCCGCGACCCCCGGTCCAACGGGCCCTGTCACGACATCAGTCAAGCCACTGCCGGCATCCCCAGCACCTCTCATGAAGTATTTTCAAACGGTAACCGCACTCGTGATTCCTCCACTCCGCTCCAGAAAGCCCGGTTCATGCCCAAATTCCGCGGAAACGCTCTGCTTCCCTTGAAATTCATGCTCCGGCACACCATTCCGGCAGCGCTGAAGGATCCCAAGTCGTTTGGCACGTTTGTGCCGCTGGGGCTTCGCAAGTACTTCTCGTCGCGCGACCCGGAAAAGAA
>Ga0315284_10001172_pt1 | contig 37080 bp, 46 predicted proteins | sample YL17G09_16_MG_FD_203696 | JGI IMG/M metagenome (GOLD analysis project Ga0315284, IMG submission 203696) | Sediment microbial communities from Yellowstone Lake, YNP, Wyoming, USA - YL17G09_16 | ecosystem: Environmental > Aquatic > Freshwater > Lake > Sediment | place: USA: Wyoming | collected...
CAGTTATGTCAATTTGAAAAAACCTGGCACGAACGATCTATATCTTAAAACTGATCCCGCTCCAGGATGGAACACTACTGTTGGTTGGATATGGACGGGGGCGCAGGCTTTATGGACTGGTTTTACGCCTACCGTAAACTCTTGGTTCGTTGTTCGTTTTTCCAGCGCCATACCTCCTGTCGCTCTTGGAGGATTCGCTTCAGGCGTCGGCAGATTCTGCATTATTATTGAAACTGATAGAGTTCGTTATGAGTGGGGGACCATTGACGTACCTGCTTACCCGGTAATTACGACAGGGGTTTTGGCGGTAACTTCTACTGGTGGGTGGAGAAATGGAATTTCTGATATTGCATATAGTGCAATTTTACATGGAATGTACGAATTTGCGATTGGTAAGAAAACATCAGGATTGGCATATTGGATGACAGGAAATATACAGGCTGTAGCGGTATATGATAGTCTACCTGCGGCGGGCGATGTTACGACGGTATCTACTGCGATAGCGGCTTTATGATATTTTTCAAGTTTTTGTAAAATACGTTGTACAATATTACAACTATAACTATGAAAAGAAAGAGAAACAATGACGATAATTATTCCTACCTGTAAACGTTCCAACCTTGAACCTTGCCTTGACAGTGTTCGGAAATATTCTTCCGATTCCGTTCTTGTTGTCGCCAATGGCTTTGATGACAGGGAATGGCTCGAATCTACTGGTGTAAAATTTCTCTGGTTTGATGAGAGGATAGGTTATACAAAAGCTATTAACGCAGGCATAAGATCTACTACTGACGACGTAATTCTTCTTAACGATGACGTAATCATCTTCCCTCAAGAAAAAGATGAATGGACAAACGCCTTGAAACAGTTTGATTATTCCGGATCAAAAATGCTTGTCTGCGATGTAACCGGTAAACCGTTTCTGTTGTTTTTTTGTGTCTGCATCAAGAGAACTGTTCTGGATAAAGTAGGACTTCCAGATGAAATCTTCAACCCAGGTTTTGGGGAAGATATCGATTATGCATGGCGTGTTGAAGCGGCAGGTTACCAGCAACATCTTGTGTCGATGAATATCTATCATGAAGGCGAAAAAACGGTACATACTCTTCCTAATTGGAACAGCATTATCGAGAGAAACAAAAAGGTTCTCTACGAAAGATATGGTAACAAACCGACACTAAGATTTGAAAAAATAAGAGATTCTTTCAGTTCTCAGGATGAAAAAGTTTATAAAGAGATATATATAAGCAATTCTTATCAGATAAATTTTTCTGAAGTTAAAGGGAAAGTCGTTTTCGATTTTGGTTCAAATGTTGGAATGTTTTCTTTATTTGTTTTGGAGTTGGGAGCTAAGGAAGTAGTTTCTGTTGAGGCGAATCCAAAAACTTATAAATCTTTGATTGAAAATGTGAAAGATTTTCCTGAAATAAAACCGTTGAATAAAGCAATTTATCATTTGGATAATGAGAATGTTAAAATTTCTGAGGCTGGCACTGGATCAACAATTGCCAAGGAAGGTTATGACGTTACTACAATAACGCTTGAAACTCTTGCAAATCAATATCCTGATGAAAAAGACATGGTGTTGAAGTTGGATTGTGAAGGGGCGGAATACAACGTTATTTTTAATACCACTAGAGAAGTAGTGAGAAGATTTAAGACTATTTCATGTGAAGTTCATACGGAAGTTAACTTGGATGAAAATTATCGTGGCAAGAAAATCTTTAATGATAGAATGGATTTTCTAGGATATAGAAACCTGAGTGATCAGCAGATATATTATTGGGATGTAGTTATAGCTACTGGCGAAAGAGTCAATATGCGACCGTTGCCATATGTAATTCAAAAATGGATAAGAGACGATGAGAAGCCGTTGGCTGAAAAATTTATCCAACCAGATGTTAAACTTCAGACTCCGGTTAACATTCAACCGAGTTCAAGTAAACGTTCAGTGACTGCGGTAATTCCAACTAACGGAAGATACTACTCAACTTTACCTCTTGCGATTCAATCTATAATCTTCCAGACAAGACCTCCGGAAAGGTTGGTTATTTTTGACGATAACGATAATCCGATTGACTTGAGAAGTTTGTCTGTATACAAGTATCTTTTTTCAATGTTGGATGACAAAAAAATTCAGTGGTCCGTGGTGTTTGGCAGGAAAATGGGCGCTCATTTCAATCATCAGACATCTCAGGAAATGGCTGAGAATCTTGTATACCGTTTGGATGATGACGAAATTGCAAGTCCAAATGTTCTTGAGATTTTGTTGAGTAACATGGTTGATGGAGTCGGAGCTGTTGGTGGACTGGTATTACTTCCAGGTGCAGATTATAGAGATTGTGGAAACAATTCAATAAACGATCTTTCTGATAACTGTCAATGGCACAGATGGGAAGGAAAGAAAGAGGTTCAACATCTTTATTCCAGCTTTTTATATCGTAAAGGAATAGCGAATTACGAATTGAGTTTAAGCAAAGCCTGCCATAGGGAAGAAACCATTTTCAGCTACCGTATCTATCTGAAAGGATATAAATTGATTGTTGACAGTAGTGCAGTAACAATACATATGAGAAATCCCGAAGGTGGAATAAGAACTTTAAACCACGAAATGTTTGATCATGACGAAAAATTATTCCAGGAAATAAAAAGAGATTGGAATGGAGAAATTGTATGCTATCTTGATAACGGAAAAGGAGATCATGTCGTTTTCAAATCTATTCTTCCTGAAATAAAATCAAGATATAAGAAGGTAACGATAGCATGTTGTTATCCAGATCTGTTTGAAGGAGAAAACTTGATTTCTCTTGAGGAAGGTAAAAATCTGGTTACGCCTGACAGGTTCAATATATATAAATTTATGGCTGATAGAAATTGGAATACGGAATTGGTGAATGCTTTCAGAAAGATGTACCTCGAATGAGCCAAATAACAAAATACAGCGTTGTCGTATGTTCTTTCAATAAACTCCCGTACTTGAAAAAGGTTTCTGAAAGACTTAAACTATTAAGACCAGAAAATGAGTTGATATTGACGGATGATTTTTCGACCGATGGAACTATAGAGTGGGCTGAAAACAGTGGAATATTTTCTAAAATTCATGTAGAAAAAGAACCTGGAAGTTACAGACTTAATACAATTAGGAATTGTGGGATATCTTTGGCTTCTAACGAATATGTAGTTCTCCTTGATGCTGATTGTCTTCCGGACAATTCTTATTTCAATGGGTATGATGAAGTTTTTAATCTGTTCCCACAATCTGCCGCTATTGGAATAACTGAAAAATACGATTCCAGTGGAGAAAGGATAATTCATACTGATCCTAGATGGGTTATATACGAAGGAAATAAAATCCTAAAATGCGGATGGGAACATTTCTATGGAGGAAATGTCGCCTTTCCAAAAAAAGCTTGGGAAACATATAAATTCGACGAATCATACAATGGTTCTTGGGGATTTGAAGATTTGGATTTTGGTGCTGGACTTAATAAGAATGGAATTTGTTTTTATTTTTCTTTTTTGTCTTCCGTAAGACATCTCGAACATCCAATCTGTAAACAGTCTGTAGAAGCAAATTCCGGTAAGTGCAGAAATCAGGAAATGCTGGAAAAAAAATATAAGATAAAGTTCTTCAAAAAATATGGAGAAGAAAAGATCTTAAAAAAGAAGATTCTCATATGCAAGAACGTCAAACCGTTAAGGAATGGAAACAGAAACGCTAAAGACTATCCATATTGGGAAGATCTTATAAAACTTCTATACGGGAATGAGTTGACGTTTGTCGAAGGAGAAATCCCTTTGAAAGATTTGGATTCGATGATTGCAAACTGTGATTTTTTCATATCAATTGACAGCTTCTTTCAGCATTATGCGTGGTATCTCAACAAAAAGGGTGCTGTTATTTTTTCGGTGACAGATCCTCTCATATTCGGGCATAGTTTTCACGTTAACATATTGAAAGACAGAAAGTATCTCAGAAAGAATCAATTCCTGTTTATGGAAGAAGAACTTTATAATGCAGATGCTTTTGAAAGTCCTGAAAATGTCTACAAGGCTATAGCTTCCGCCTTCAAATAGCCTCTCCTGCCAGATTGCATTCCTCTCAGTTTGTGCTACAGTACGCATAAAGGAGATCTCTCTTGAAGACCTTATCAGACAAGCTGGAGTGGGCGAAAACTCAACCTTGGGCAACTGCTATGTCTGCCTGCCCGCAGAACCCCAAGTGGCATGGGGAAGGTGACGTTTGGAAACATACGTTACTTTGTTGTGAAGCGCTTGAAAAGTTGTCTGAATACAAAGATCTCAATCATATAGAGATGAACATCGTTGAATGGGCTATGATTTTTCACGATATCGGAAAACCAGAAACGACCACCATTCAAGACGGAGAGGTTATAACAAACAACCATTCCGGAAAATCGTGTCATTTGGCAAGACAAATTTTGATGCAGATGAAAACTCCTTTTCATTACAGAGAAAGAATCTGTAACCTTATTCGTTGGCATATGTTTCCAGCTAGAATAGTTCGTGTCCCAGATTCGGTGGCTCACGTTGTTTTTACGAGTTGTCTGTGTGAAAACAGACTTCTTTATGTTATCGGGAAAGCGGATGCTTTTGGGAAAATTTCTGAAAATCATGATTCTGAAACTGCTGTAGAAATTTGGAAAGAAGAATGTTGCAAGTTTGGCTGTTTTCTGAACCCTTATCTTTTCCATAACAGTTTAGCAAGGTACGAGTTTTATCAGTCTAAAAAATTCCAACCTTATTACATTCCATATACAGATGATATGTTTGAGGTGATTATCCTTTCTGGTCTTCCTGGAACTGGTAAAACGACCTATGCTGATAAACAGTATCACAATCTTCCTTTGATAGAGTTGGACATGACTCGTGAAGAATTTGGTGTAAAGCCAGGAGAAGACGAACCAAGAGTCATAGCTGCAACTAAAGAAAAATGTCTTGAACTTTTGAGGAAGAAACGACCTTTTGTTTTTGGGGCTGTAAATCACATCAAAAGCAGAAGAGAAAGATGGACAAAGATGGCGGCTGGTTACGGTGCGGAAGTTACAATCGTTTATTTGGAGAAACCGATAGAAGTTGTCTTAAAACAAAACAAATCGAGAGAAAGAGTTGTTCCTGAAAGTGTTATTTACGATATGAGAGATTGTCTTGAAGTCCCGAATTGGGACGAATGTCACGAATTGGTTTTTAAATGTGATGACAATTGATAAATAAGGAGATCTATGAATTTCGAGGAAATCCCAACCACAGAGTCTGAGATAGAAGCTTTTCTTGTGAAGATCAATCTTCCAGAGAAATATAGTAACTATGTTGAATATATGAAAGAAAGAGTTGGACATCACGGTCTAGGACATGTTTTGTTCATGCTTAAACTACTGAAAGAAGTTCCTCATGATTTGGTTGGTAACCTGAAGTATCTTGTCATCGCAATTTTGTTTCACGATGTCGTATATTCTCCAGGTTCACGTTCTAACGAACATGAAAGTGCCAAATACCTTCATAATGTATCACTTACATGGTATGACAGAGAAGACTATGAAAATATGAACCAGTATGTGACTATTCTTATCACAGAGTCTCCACACCCTCGTATCAGCAATCCTGGTTCGGACATAGGTAAAGATATCTCTCTTCTTCATGATTTGGATTATGCTGTCCTTGGTGCAGATTGGCAGACGTACTTGGAATATATGATGGGAATTTGGGCAGAATACGCTCCAAAGTTTGGGATGGAAAAGTATGTGAAAGGTCGTTTCGACTTCCTTGGTGGCATTCTTGTTTCTTCCAAGCCTACTTTCTGGACTGGATGGTTTTTCAATAAGTTCCATGCTACTTCCTTCGATAATATGCAGAAAGAAGTTGCTATTCTTAGAGACAAGATAGTTATTGCAGGATAGTTTTCTGTTTTCCAGGTATTTGATTATATCTGATATAAGGAAAAACATGAAAATTATCAAAATTGCAGCCTTGAATTTGGCTAAAGAGACCTGGACTTACGGTCCTGTTTACATTGTCAGAGGTGATACTTATCCTGTACGTCAAACTTTAAGCAATCTTGGATTCAAGTGGAGTGGTCCACAAAAAGGCTGGTACATGCCTGAATCCAGGTTCCTGCAAATTCTTCCTTCGATCAAAGACAAATTGATCAATCTTGGGATTTCTTTTTCAAACGAACCTTTTTCTGGAACAGCACCAGGGCCGTCTTCTGCGCCGACATTTTCCGCACCTCTTTCTGCTACACCAAAACAAGAAATTCTTGAAGGTGAAGAATATCCTCCAAAGGGTGAAGAAAACAGTTCGGCAAGAGCTAGTGAAATGAAAACCAGAGAAAGGTACAAGTTCCCTGTAAGGAAAAATATTCTTCAATTCTCCACCGCTTTTACTCTCAAAGACGATCCTGAGCTACATACTGAAAATGTTGTGGTCAACAGGTATTTTAAGCCTGGAATAACTTCAGATACATGGAAAGTGACATTTAACGCAGAATATGCTGCTTATCCAATGTACCAGATGAAAATTGGCAGAAGCGTTATTGAAGATAAACCTATAATCACGATTTCCAAGAGTCTTTTGAAAGAAGGGAAACCGTGGGGAAGTTATGACGAAAAGTCTACTATCGAAACAGAATTGAAGAAGTTTCTTGACGAGCAGATTCCAATCAAATGGCCGAAAAATTTTCAGATTGAATATGATTATAGAAAGAGAGACCCAGAACTTATTGAGTTATTGAAGAGTATTGAGGGACAAATTTGGGACAAGAAGAACAAGTTTACCACGATCAAGTTAACACATCCACAATACGGTGGAGATTTTCCAGTTTGCGTACTTTACTCTCCTCCTTTGTTGGTTGAAGCTTATCCGAACGTAGATCATCCTCAAGCTCCAAAAACGTCATTTAGAAAGAAACTTTTTGAGATTTCCCTTTATAAGGTGAGAACACGTGAGGAGTTGGAAAAGAAAATAACTGATGCTCTTGTTTCTGACGAAGCAAAGGCAAAATACGTTGAGTACCTTGATTCTTTTCCGTATGTAAGTGGAGAAAACAAACCTGGGTATCAGGAGTTTTTGAAGGTTGTGGATATAATTTCTGCTCCAGAAGCTCACGCCGCAGAAGTTCTTGGGAAAATACGTTCAATGGGGTATGTAAGAGAGAGTCTGAGAGCTAAAGGAGTGACCATCATAGATACAAAGAAAGTCTATGATGATTTAAGTGTTCGTGATCCTGGCATTGATTATCTGTATACTGTTGTGGCATATCAGATCAATTACTTTCACAAGAGATACAATGAAAGAGCTTTTACTCAGTGGAATTTGAGTGGTTTCATTTATGCTCTTAGGGACGTTTTGAAGAAATACGATGATGTTGCTACGAACACAGATTTATTTGGGGCAGTAGAGAAACTTGGTGAGATTTGCTTCGAGAATATTTTTGGTAAGAAGAGAAGTAAGTCAACTTGGGAAAATTACAAGGATTTCTATTCTGGTGCGTGGGGAGATGATACTGCTGGAGAAAAGCCTCCAGCAACTCAAGAAACCTCTATTTCCGCATTGCAAATGCTTAAAGAACTTGCTGAGATCAATGATATACCAGTTTCTGACATAAGAACTGAAGCTAAAAAAGTGTACCATATGTTGGCCATGAAACTTCATCCTGACAAGAATCCTGAGAACATTGTTGAGGCTACTGAGCAGTTCAAGGAACTGGGAAGAATTTGGGACAGGATTCCTGACGATATAAAAAATGCTGGAACTTGGTATTCCAGATTTATACTTGGTTGAAAACGCTGTATAATATTCTCGCCTGCATTGGCGTTGGAAGATATTTTAACCGAAAGGAAATGTGTTAAGAGCGTCAACTACCAACGGTAGAATCTGGTGGTTGTGATGTGACGAGTTCATGTAAAAGTTGACTAGACTCAGTTTTAAAGGAGAAATCTGATAAAGCTACGTTTGAAAATCTATAAGTACTTGAATGTATGACAAGATTGATTTCGGAAAAGAAAATAGTTCTGGGTTGTTTCTGTAAACCGCAAAAGTGCCACGGAGAAGTTATTGCAGAAATTCTTATGGCAAAGGTTGAGAAAGTAAAATCGGAATGGAAAGGATTATTTGAATAGCGAGTATACTGTAGACTCAGTTTGTACAGATCCTTGGGCAGAACGAATTAGCAAATACTGGAAATATCTCACTGGCAACAGATGCATAATTCTTCTTGGAAAAACCGGGGATTCTATCATTCTTCTTAAAAAGGAAGATCCGAATACCGGAAGACCTATTCAAGGAATTGTCTTCGAAAAACCAATCGAGTATCCTCATTTTAGAAATTTCATATGGCATGAAGCCGGACATTTTGTTGGAGAACAATCTGAAGATCCGATAGAAAACGAGTTTCTTGCGGATAAATGGGCTATTGATAAAGCATTATCTAAAGGTTTTACTAAAGTTGCGGAAGAAATACTATTGAGATGCTCAGCGCATTGCGACATGGACATAGATCCTGTGTATCAGCAGTCTTCAAAAAAAGTTCTGTTTCATTTTGCTGATTTTGCAAAGTCGATTATAGAAAGTTATGATGTTTGAGGAATGTCTTTATGCATTTTTATGCCGGAGATTTAGAAGAAATTTCCTATGGATGGATTAGGGGCCATTGTAAAAAAGGAAGTTATTACGAAACCGCCTACAAATGGCTCGCTCAGTATTGTAAGTTCTTTCCTCCTATTTTCCTTTCTTCAGATCAGAACAAATTGAGCGGATACACTCAAACTTGTGATAAAATCCTGTTTGGTTTCAAAAATCTAAATGGGTTTCCGGTTAAATATGATGAGTGGGTCAGGATTGTTGGTATTCTTATAAATCTTGATACCAACAATTTCAGATTTATAGACGAAAGGCTGGTGGAAGGTTTGAAAGAGTTGGCGAAAATCGGTGAAATTTGTCTTGAACCGCATACCAACCTTGACAGTTACCTAAAAGGTAAAGTTTTTGTGGAATACGACCAATTTGTGGTCGAATCACTTGATTTGCGGAGGAGTTGTGTTATTGTATGCTTTAACGAGATCCAAAAATCGGCGCTGGTCAGGAAAGGCTTCCAGTCCAGTCAAATCAAAATTGTTGCCGCTTTTTCGAGATTTATTGTTTAAAGGAACGGTAACATGTCTCTCGTTGGAAAAAGATGTTTGATTTTGAGTTCATCCTGGTTTCCTATTGGAATCGAAACTCTTCAAAGAAGTCTGATTAAGCTCAGTAATCAGGGAAAAAGTCATGGGAAGACTTTTATCATTGATTGTATTGTTCAAGATGGAAAACCGTATTTCGAAAGACATACACTGAATGATTGGATCAAAAAAGGTTATAAGTCAGAAGATTCTCTGATAAGAACTGGAAGATTGGCTTTTAAGGTTCCAGAAGTTATAATGAAGTCTTGTAATCGTCCTTTCATTCAGAAACTTCCTTTGAGAGCTTCTAATGTATTTGCAAGAGATGGCCATAGGTGCTGGTATTGTGGCTCGGAGGAAAACTTGACTCTTGACCACATCGTTCCTCTTGCAAGAGGCGGTAAGAGTTCATGGAAAAATATGATAACCAGTTGTTATGCCTGTAATCATGAAAAGGGTGAGATGGACATCGGGAAGTTCTGTAGAATCAAAGGCTGTGAAATCCCTAAGCCGGTGAATGTTGGGTCTTTCCCATGGCTGAAACAGTTGGGGAGACATTTTCCGGAAAGCTGGAGGCATCACCTTGAGGGACTTCAGATAAGTGTATAATGGGTTGTAAACAAGGAGTTGAATTATGATAGATCACCAAATACTTATGCCAGGAGAGGTGTTCACACCTCATTTAGATGAAAAGGGACTGCAAAATTGCGCTCAGGCGCTTGCTAAAAAGCTTAAAATAAACAGAGGCAAACTTTGTTCTTTTTTCAATAGTCCAAAATCATATGATTTGGCTATTGAATGTTACGAAAAAATTGAGATAGAAGGAAAACCTCCTTTTGAAGATGTTCTGGAATATATACTTGGATATGAAAAAGACCCAGAAATTATCGTTGGTGAAGACGCCGTAAAAATATTTGATAAATATGCAAAAGATTTGGCGGAAATATGTATGGATAGGCTTCCTGAAGAAACGATTGTTCCTAAACAGCCAATGGTTGCCCATGAAGTTTTGAAAAGTGTGGCAGAATATTGTGGGTTGACTAAAAAATCTTCAATAACAACTCTTTCTAGTTCAAGTGTTTCAGTCAAATCTTTAACCGAAGTCCTGTCGGAAGAAGTCATCGGCATGATTCAGAGAAGGGAAAATCTCGATTTCAGAACTGATACGAAGCAGTATTTGGAAACCGCAATGATGAATCCAAGGATGCCTCGACAGGCTTTGGTCAAAGCAATTCAAGTTCTTATGGCAAAAGAATGGCAACTGAAAATGTTAAAGAAATTCGGAGAATTGTTTAGAGGAGGTATGGTAGCTTCTGAAGATGTGGAAAAAATTGTTAACGCTTTGTCTGAGAAACCAAATCAGAAAGAATCTCTTCCTCAAAGACCTCCTGTTGAAAAGACAGGTCTAAAAGTTTCACCAATCAAGAGAATGAAGGACCAGATGAGCAAATGAACTGTAAAGTGTGCTTTAAGAACGAACCTAAATACTTTTTTCGTTGTCTTATCGGAAGCACTACGGCAACAGACGTGTTTGTGTGCGAAGAGTGCTTTAAGAAAATGTCAAACGGAGAAGAAGTTCTTGGTATGATTGGAGATGAATTGATCGTAAAGGGAGTCGGTGATGCTAATTCCATCTTAAACGTAGTGCAAAGTCCGTTGGATTTGAAATGTTCCGGTTGTGGTACTAGCTTGAATGAAGTTGGTAAAACTGGAAGATTCGGCTGTGAAAAGTGTTACGAAGTATTTTCCGATCTGGCGGCTGTTGCTGACGCTCAGATTGATGAAAAAGAGAAAAAGCTTAAGGAGGTTTTGGGAGATAAAGCAAAAGAATCGGTAAAAGTTGGAAAAGAGAAAGTTATGGAGGGAAGGATGCGGCACGCAATTAAGATGGAAGATTATGAGACAGCGGCTAGGGTTAGAGATGAGATTGCAAAACTTAAAAGGGAAAAATCTGACGATGCAAAAGCTCCCGAATGAAGCGTTTGAACCAACAACTCCTCCAATTTGGATAAGAAAGCAAGAGGACGTAATATTTTGTTCGTCCGTTTGTCTTAATAGAAATGTGAAAGGCTTCAAGTTTCCTTATAAAGCTTCTACAGAAGATCGTAAGAAAGTAGGGGCAAGAATTCTTGGAAAGATTCATCACAGCGCTTTGGCAGATGATTTCAGGTATGCTCAGTTTTCCGATATGCCTTTTGAATTGAAGGGAAGAATATATGAAAGACGTATTTCTTTTTCTACCGTCAGTCTTGAAGAAAGAGAAGAAGACAGTATGACGTTGTTGATCAGTAACGATGAAACCTCTGCTATAGTTATAAATTGCGACGATCATCTTCAAGTCAAAGTGACTCTTCCGGGGTTTTGCGTCAAGAAGTGTCTTGAAGTTGCGGAAGGAATTGTAAATCAGATTTCAATGGATTTCGCCAACCAAAGTCCGTTTGGATATTTAACCTCAAGTCCAGCCATTATGGGGTCTGGACTTCAAATAGAGGTTATGACTCATCTTCCGGCAACATGTTTGATCATAGAACCTGAAAAGTGGATTGTTGCGGCCAGGGTATCTGGAGTGATGCCAGAAGGATTTTGGGGCTACGGAAGTATTCCTCTCGGGAATACTTTCACTCTTTGTAGTAAGAACACTCACCGAAAAGAAACCATGGAATCAATTGAAGTTTTTGAAAGATATGTGAATAAGATTGTAAAAGCAGAAAGAAAAGCTAGAAAAGAGATTGATCCAATCGAAAAGAAAGATACTGTTATGAGAGCGTATGGGACTTTGAAATACGTCCAAAAAGTAGAACTTGGAGAGGCTCTTTCTGGATTGAGTCTGGTTAAAATGGGAATTCAGGAAGGTATTATAGATCAAATAGACGAGTTAACGGTGGATAAATTGTTCTTCTACGTCTTTCCTGCTGAACTTACGCATATAATGAAGTGTGATCCAGATTCGTCCGATATTGCCAGAGCAAGTCTGATAAGAAAAGCTTTCTCTATCAGAGAAAAAGAAATGAGTAAGGTGAAAGAATGATAAAAAGAATTGAACCTCCCCTGCCTGAAGGCAGGGGCTTCTGTAACCGTTTAACTCAATGAAAACGCTAACGCATTTTCATTTCGTTTTGACGCTACAGAACTTGTTACTGATTCATCGAAAATGTTTTCAACATTTTCTCCAACAGTCTTCAATTCCCCAGGTTCCTTGGGTATTCCTCTTAACAACCTCAGCCCTTCATTCAAGATCGCCAACGACGATCTTGAATCTCTTTCCATCACTCGTCCACAAAGTGGACAAGTTAACACTCTATCGTCCAGAGTGATTTCTTTCTGGACGTGTCCGCAAAACGGACACGTCTGTGTCGAAGCAAAAAATTGAGCTATTTTCTGAAAATACTTTCCGAACCATAAACACTTGTAGCCCAATACTCTGAGAAATTCAAACCACGAAACATCGTAGATGCTTCGTGTCATGAATTTCTTGTGCTCTTTTTGCGCTTCTCGAATCATATTCTGGATATCGAGGGTTTCAACACAGAATCCATCGTACTTGATTATCATACGACAGACTATCTGAAAAATGAAATTTCTTCTACTGTTACGCAATCTCCTATATTGATTCTGCAACTTTTCAAGTTGCTTCAGTCTGTTATTGGAAGATACCTTTATTTCTTTTCCCTTCGGATTCTTTCCAACTTTTAACAATTTCCGACTTAACTTTTTCTGTTCGATTTTTATTCTCTTCTCAAATTTCTTCAGAAATTTGGGGTTCTCTACGACCGAACCATCTGAAAATGTAGCAAACGTTTTAATTCCCATATCGATTCCGACAAGTTTCGCCTGTTCCAAAGGAACAGGCTTAACGTCAAGAATCTCGATTTCACACATAACCGAACAATTCCAGAACTTACCATCTTGTTTGATCGTGACATTTTTCGGTTTTCCCTCAAAATGTCTGTGATGGATATAGCTGATCCAACCGATTTTAGGAAAATACATCCGTGTTTTCCTGATTTTGAAATTCTGAGGATAGAAGATGGAATCTTCTTGCCTATGTCTACTTTTAAAGTGAGGAAAGCCGAATGATTCGGCTTTCTTCAGTTTCTTTGCTTTTTTCTCAGGCTCCTTGATTTTTGAGGCTATGTAAATTTTCTTTCTTCTTTGATCTCTAACTTCAGCGGATCTTGATTTTTTGAAGGTTTTATCCAGTCTATCAGCTTGGATCTGAAGTGGTTGAGAATAAGTTTCTTTCAGAAACTCATTCTCGTTTTTCAATTTTACCAGTTTTTCTTGGAGAGAAAATTTGTTTATAATGACAAGTTCGGTTATATCGTTGGAAAACTCAAGAAGTTGATTCCAGACAAAGCGAGTGTTCCCGCCATGACGATGCAAAATTTCATTTTGATCGTCAGTCGGGCGCAACCTGTACTGGAATGTTTTGAAAATTTTCATCATGATTATTATACAACAACTTACGTTGAGAATCCTTTATTTTGAAGGAAAAATCACCAACCTACTTGAAAAAGTGGTTGGTGATGCTATTGTATAGTTAGGTGACCTCCGACCCCCACCTAAAGGAGGGGGATTTCTTTAGGAGGTTAAATGGCCGATTGGACATACTCTCTACTACGGCAACTGATAGAGGTGAAATTCACTTATTCGAAGTATCTATACTGGTAGTCAATGGAGTTGTTCCGTGTCAAACGTGATTCTTGCAAACAAGATTGCTGATGTAGTTATGATCAAGGGAAAATGTTATTCCTACCTTGCCACTACAACTTCTTCTATTACCAATCCGCTTTCTGATGTTTCTGGCATATTTTCTATCTGCGATGATTGTTGGGATGCTTCAATAAGAATAGAAAAGGATCAAACCGTTGATATTGGAACAAGAACAGACGAGATGAATTTCATTTTTGTAGGATTGGTAGGAGAGCAAGCGACTCTCATTGTAAATTCGGTATCTTTTATAATAGCGAACGTAGCAGATCAATTTGTGTGGGATTATGACGGTGCTGGAATTCATACTTTTACTACTCAGTACGAGACGATTTCCAGAACTGCTGGGGCAGAGACGTTCGATGTGGTATGGACTGGAACTGGGAGTCTGATGTTTACGTTGACGAATTTCTCGTAAATAGCACTTGTTATTTTGCGGATCTGTGTTAGTGTATATTTGTTTTTGTAATGGTCTAAATTTGTAGGAGTTTTCTATGTCTGAAACATTCACGTATGAAGAAGCGAAAAAGGCGTGTCTGGAATATTTTGATGGGGATGAAATTGCCAGTGATGCTTGCATATCGAAATATCTTTTAAGAGACGGAGAGGGTAATTTGTTGGAGAAGTCACCGAATGATTATTTAGCATATAGAATAGCGAACGAATTTAAAAGGATAGAAGATACCTATCCAAATCCGCTTACACTGAATGAGATTAGGGTGGCGCTCGGTGGGATTTCCAATGAAGATCTGGAGAAGAATCCTGAACTGAAAAAGAAATTAGGTTACGGTCCAGTTGTTTGTCAGGGAAGTCCAACTTTTGGTATCGGAAATCCTTACAAAGTAATCTCACTTTCTAACTGTTTCTGTATTGGGCAACCAGCAGATTCTTGGGGTGGAATATGCTTGAAAGATCAGGAAATTGCTCAAGTCTCAAAGCGTAGAGGTGGCATCGGCGCATGTATAAGTAGTTTAAGACCGAAAGGAATGCTGGTTAAAAATTCTGCTGTTACTAGCGATGGCATAGCTGTTTTTATGGATAAATTTAGCGAAACGTCAAAAGGCGTAGCACAAGGAGGCAGAAGAGGGGCGTTGATGTTGTGTTTAGATTGCCGCCACCCAGAAATATTGACTTTCATTAACATAAAGAGAGATTTGAAAAGAGTCACTGGAGCGAATATTTCAGTTAAATGGCATGATGATTTTTTTGAAACTTTGGAAAAAGACGGTAAATATATGTTGAGATTTCCAGTAGATGTTTTACCAGAAAATGCCAAAATAGTTAAAGAAGTAGATGCAAAAGATATTTGGAACGCTTTCATTTCTTCTGCTTGGGAGAGTGCTGAGCCAGGATGTTTTTATTGGGATACAATGATAGGACAATCAATTACAGACGAATATGCTTCAGACGGCTTCGCTACCATAGGAACGAATCCTTGTGTTACTGGAGAAACTTTAGTTTATGTAGCCGATGGAAGAGGAAACGTTCCTATAAAGCAGTTGGCTGAAGAAGGAAAAGACATTCCAGTTTTCTGCTATGACGATAAAGGTAAAATAGCTATTAGAACGATGAGAAATCCAAGAGTAACTGGCTACAATCAACAAATTTATAAAGTCAAGTTAGACGACGGATATGTAGTTCGTTGTACTGGTAATCATAAATTTAGGCTTATAGATGGAAGCTATAAAGAGGCTAGGGATTTGGTGTTTGGTGATAGTTTGAAAACGTTGACAAAATACGAAGCTTCTATTAAAGATATTTTCCCAGAAGCCAATTCGAATTCTCAAGATTATTTTTGGATAAACAATGGTTTTGCATCGTGTTATTCTGAGCATAGAATTATAATGGAAAATTTTTTAGGCAGAAAAATTAATACTGGAGAAGTTGTTCATCATATAGATTATAATGCGAAAAACAACTCTTTAGATAACCTAAAACTTATAAGTAGAGACGATCATAACAAATTACATTGTCAAAATATGTTTGGTGAAAAAAATCCAATGAGAAGAGCTAAAACTGAATGGTCTGAAGAGAGATGGAATCAGTATAGTGAAAATATGTCCAAGGCTGTAAAAGGAGATAAGAATGGTAGATATTTAGATATAACAAATGATGAACTTCTCGAAAAAGCGATAGAATTAACGGAAATTATAGGCAGAAGATTTTCTAAAAATGAATGGCAGGACTATGCCAAAAATAATTCTATTCCTATAGAATTTTCTGAATGGAGAAAAGAATTTTTTGGGAGTGTTGTAGGGTTAGCAAAGATGGCAGCAGAAAAATGTGGGTTTGACCATCTAGACGACCCGAGATTAGTTGATACTTTGGTAAAAATGACTGATATGGGATATGATGCTTCCATAAAGAATCATGAAGTTTTTGTTAAAAAACAATGTGAGAGATGTGGGAAAGATTTTGAAATTCAACATGGTTTAAGAGAAATTTCTTTTTGCAGTCAGTTGTGTGGGTCTTTAGAAGTCCTTAGAAAGAATGGGAAATCCATGACTGAAAAGAGTCAATTGTGGTATGAAAATAGATCGATAAAGTTGAAAAACGATCAATGCTCAGCGTTCACCACACTGAAAAATAAACTATCTAGAGTCCCTCAAAAGAAAGAATGGGAAAAAGAATGTAAGTCTCAAAATATTCCATTTAGATTGGGAACCAAATATGGATTTTCGACTTTTTCAGAATTGACAGAAAAAGCGGAGTTATACAACCATCGAGTTGTTTCAGTTGAGTTAGATGTAATTGAAGACGTTTACAATGGAACGGTTGACAATTTCCACAATTTCTTTGTAGGCGCTTTTGAGTCTAAAACTAAAAATGGAAAGCGTAAGTGGTTGTATATCAATGGGTTGCAATGCGGTGAATTACCCCTCGGTGAATACGGATCGTGCATTTTAATGTTATTGAATCTTCCGTTATTTGTTTCTAATTCATTTTATCCAGATTCAAAGTTTAATTGGGATATGTTTGATGAATTTTCCAAAAAGGCAGCAAGGCTTATTGACGATTTGGTTGATTTGGAAATTGAAAAAATAAAACAAATAACTCAAAAAGTGGAATCGGACCCAGAATCCGAATTTGTTAAAGCTGTTGAACTAAGTTTATGGAAAAAAGTCCTTGACATAAGTGAAAAAGGCCGTAAAACGGGTCTTGGAGTTACCGGACTCGCTGATATGTTAGCGGCTTTGAATATAAAATACTCTTCACAAGAAGCGGTAGATTTTTGCGATACACTTTTCAAAAGATTTCAAGAGAATGTTTATTTTGAGTCTTCAATTTTAGCAAAAGAACGTGGCCACTTCCCTTGTTGGAAATGGGAAAATGAAAAAGACAACTACTACATTAAAAAACTTCCCGATGAGATTCAAGAGCATATAAAAATGTACGGAAGAAGGAATATTGCTAGTTTAACTATGTCTCCCGCTGGAACAACCTCTTTAATGACGAGATCTACTTCTGGCGTTGAGCCTCTTTACAAACATTCTTTGATTCGAAGAAAAAAACTTGCTCCAGACGAAGAATCTCGTGGGGTTAAGCCAAATAGTATTGATGAAGATGGAAATAAATGGGTTCATTATGAGATTTTGCATCCTGGATTCTCAAAATGGCTACAAGTAAGCGGAAAAGATTGTTTTTGTGATAGTCCTTATTCTGGATCAGAAGCATATGAGTTAGACCCGATGTTTAGGGTCAAACTTCAAGGTGTGTTGCAGTCACACACGGACAATTCTATCTCCTCCACTCTAAATCTGCCAAAAACAACTACAAAAGAACAAGTTAGTGAGATTTATTTGGCTGGATGGGAAGAAGGATTAAAAGGTCTTACTATTTACCGTGACGGCTCAAGAGACGGTGTTCTTATTTCGTCAACGAAAAGACCGGATCTCATCTCTGACTCTCAGGCTCCAAAGAGACCGGATTTGCTGAAATGTGAAATCCACACTTCAATCATAAAAGGAACCGAATGGGTGTTCATGGTTGGGATGCTTGAGGGAAGACCTTATGAAATTTTTGGAGGAAAATATTCTTCCATGATCATCCCCAAAAAGTTTATCAAAGGTAGAGATAGTACAGATGCTGTTATCAGGAAAAACGGCAAAAACTCTGCCGGTTTTTCGACTTATGATCTACTGCTTGGCACTACGACTACAACAACTCCTTCAGAATTCAAGGACATTGCATCTGTTTTCAGTCCAGATAACGGAAGTCCTACCAGACTGGTTTCCATGCTTCTACGTCATGGAGTGCCGATAAACGATATTTGTGAGCAAATCAGGAAAATTCCTCAGGAAGACAGTATGTTGACCTTTGAGAAAGGAATAAGCAGAGTTCTCAGGAAGTATGTGGCTGATAAGACGATGGCAAAGGGAAGATGTCCTGAATGTCAGAGTAAGTTGCTTTATGAAGGTGGATGTGTGAAATGCAGTCAATGCAGTTGGAGTCGGTGCGACTGAAACTTCCATTCCTAAAATGAAAATGATTTGTTTAGGAGATGAAAATGTCAGCGGGCCGAAAAGTAAAAACATGAAGTATACATTGGTGTACTCCACCAAAGTTTGTAATTCCAATAAGAGAGTTTTTTGGTGGAGAAATTGAATTAGACCCTTGCTCTAATTCAGATAGCATTGTAAATGCAAAGGTGAACCTTATGACTGGTGGGTTGGAATATAACTGGAAACAGTTTAAGTCTATTTTTGTTAATCCACCATATGGCAGATGTGGAGATACATCAATATATCACTGGTTGAAAAAATGTTATACTGCAAATACTGAGGTAATTGCACTGATTCCAGTCGCTACGAACACAAAACATTGGAAAGATTTTGTGTTTAAGTCTTCAGTTATTTGTTTCCTTCATGATACTAGGTTAAAATTTCTGATAAATGGTAATACGGAAAACAAAGGGGCAAGTATGAGTTGTTGTCTTGTCTACTTTGGACAGAAAAAAGATGAATTTATACTTAAATTTTGCGATTATGGAGTGTGTTGTGAGGTTTGTTGTTAAAATTCCGCATACACTGAGTGTGCGTTCGTTCGTATACGAACGCCCGTGCGAAAGGAAACTAATATGGAAAATCATGATGATTTTGTAAACAAAAACAGGTTTAGAGATTTTACCAACGATGAAATAAGTACAATGTCCATTGCGCTTAGACATTTTGGCTCAGATTTTTTTGTCAAAGGAGATAGAAAAATTCGTCAAGATAGTTATCGTTTAGGAATAGAAGCTACTGAAGAAGGAAAGAGAAGAGGCGATATAATTTCTGGATCTGTAATGTCAGGTTAATTGTTTTTATATGTATACTGGAGATGAAACATGAAATGGAAATTATGGAAAGATCAGAGTGATCTAAAACGATTGATACAGAGCACTATAGATACAGGAGCTTGTTTGGAGTTTATTATTGATCAGGTTGATTTAGATGAGAAGGGTAAATATAGCGCTCAAGAAATACGAACGGCGATTGAAGAACTTCGCAAGGATTGGTTGGTTATTTCTCCAGAACCGAATTTCTTTCTGGTTACAGAATGGGCGCATACGTCGATTCAAAAAGCTATCGGAAAGGGTTATGAAGCGTCTCTACGTTTTCTTAAGAAACGTGGAGTTTTTCATCGAGATATGGTTGGTTATGGAATAATCACACAGGAAGAGGTTCCTGTTGAAAGGAAAATGTCATGAACTCATATTGGATTGATTGTATGAATATAGGGGCATATTCGTTTTTTACTTACTATAATCCTTATGCACTGAATGCGCTCGTGTGGGAGAGCGTGAACCTTTTGGAAAAGATACTGGAATGAAGATACAAAAAAGAAAAAGTAAAGAGTTGTGTGAGCCAGATCGTTTTGTTATAACGGACGATAACGGAATTGTTGTTGATGACGCTCAAGGGTGGGGATATAAGAGTTTTGAAAAAGCAAGCAAAGCTATGTGGTATAGGTTCGGTGGCGGGAAGGAAAAAATGGATAAATCGGAAAATGAGAAGAGAGATTTTTTCATAAACCATCCTGGAGTTGAAAAATACATAAACAAGTTTTATGAATGGAATTTCAAAGAAATGGCAAGGGGCGAAACCACCATTGAAGATCTTATTGAGGGAGTGAAACAAGAATTTGGCATTGACATTCCTGAGAAGTTCTTAAAATAACCATACACTGAATGTGCGCCCATGTACGTAAACAACCCTTTCAGCGTTTGTTGAAAGGGCTGTTGTTTTTCTTCCAGTTGTGATTGACACCAGGCTAATTTGTGCTAGGTTATGTCTGTAGCATGATTGATAAGAGTTGTTAATGTGTCAAATGGAGATGGAAAATGAAAATCATCGAAGGGGCAAAACTTCCAATCTACTGTTGGTCAGATCCTCTTGAGGAAGGGGCTTTGAAACAGGCAATCAATGTTGCTAATCATCCAAAGGCATTTCATCACGTTGTTCTCTGTGCGGATGCACACAGCGGATTCGGGATGCCGATAGGTGGAGTCGCCGCCTTAGACGGAGTTGTATCTTCGTTTTTGGTTGGGAATGATATCGCTTGTTCGATGCTAGCTGCAAGACTTGATGGCATTTCTCAATCAGACATATCGGATATGAAAGTAAGAAAAGTTATACATGATTCTATTAAACGTGAAATCCCAACCGGAGTAAAACATAATACCGATTGGAAAACTCATATGGAATATGATCGTGCTGATAAATTGATGACTAAACATGGAATAGATAATGATATCATTTCTCGTGAGGCGGTTGCTGATCAGCTAGGGACTCTCGGTGGAGGAAACCACTTTTTGGAGGTTCAAGCAGAAGGACTTACGACTATTTGGATCATGATCCATTGTGGTTCTCGTAACATAGGGTCAAAGATTTGCGCCAAGTATTTCACTCTGTCAAAGGACTATTGTGACCGTGCTGGGTACAAACTTCCAGATCCTCATCTTTCGTTTTTGCCTATGGACCACATACACGGAATCGAGTACTGGAAACAGATGCAATTCTGTATGGATTTCTCACACGAAAATAAAGAAATCATTCTTTACAGGACTCTTCAGGTTTTGAACAAAATGTTCAAAGACGTTTATATTTCCGAAAAGGTTTTGATTCATCACAACTTTGCTTCCATTGAAACTCATTTTGGAAAACAAGTTGTAGTACACCGAAAGGGGGCAACGCCAGCTTCTAAAGGAACAATCGGTATCATACCGGGAAGTATGGGTACGCCAAGCTTTATCGTTGAGGGAATGGGAAACAACGACTCTTTTAAGAGTTGTTCTCATGGTGCTGGTCGTGCGATGTCTCGTACTCAGGCCAAGGATACGATTTCTCTGTCCGCAATCAAGAGGCAGATGGAAGGTATCTATTTTGACGCCTGCAAGGGGATCATTGAAGAGGCTCCTGATGCCTACAAGGACATTAACGTGGTCATGCAGGCGCAGACCGAAGGAGACAGTCCTTTGGTTAAGATCGTCCACTCAATGAGACCTTTGATCAACATTAAGGATACCTCTGACGAGAATCCTAAGAACAGGATGAAGAACAAGGACCGGACTTGTCCTAACGGTCACGTCTTTGGCCTTGACTTCGACAAGTTCAAAGAGTGCAAATTCCAGTTCTGTGAAGAGAAGGACAGGAATGCTTGCCGTCACAGGATGTCGGTCCTGAAAATTGGAGAGTGCAAATGAAGAAACTTTATCGTTTCTTAGCTGATTGGGGAAGGAATGGTATACTTGACAGTTTGTTTATTGCAGAAGAGGAGCATGTTAAGTCCGTAATAGGCAAGCGGGTCTACTTTGGTGAGGTTCTTGGAAAACATTCCGAGGTACAAGGAATTCTTACTGATAGAGATTTCAGTGTAGTGTCAGAGGATCAAAATCTGATTGTCGAACTCCTCGTAATTTTTCAAAAACCCACTTTGTGCGGATATAATCCGCTCCATTACATTAGTGGCCAAGACGAATAGATTTCTTTGTCGAAAAATGTGCTACCAAGACAAAGAAAATGAATGTATTTTCTTTTCGGAAGTATCTATTTAGAAACTCTTTAGGGCTATCTGTTCAAGGTAGCATATTTTGTGCGTGAAAAAGAGAAGGAAACGCCGAAGTATTGTGGTAAACAGATAGGGCGACTAAGGAGTATCTATGAGCAAAGAAATCGAGTATATCGTAGGCGATGCGACAGATCCAAAAGGGACAGGACTAAACGTAATAGTTCATTGTTGCAACGATAAAGGCGGCTGGGGACGTGGATTCGTTGTTGCCCTTAGTAAAAGGTCAAGGGACCCAGAGTTGGCTTATAGACAATGGTACAATAAGGGGTTTTATACTAGTGACAAAGCTGGTAAAGTCCCTTTCGAACTTGGGAAAGTTCAGTTCGCCAAGTTTGTAGGCAAGGTGATTGTTTGCAACCTTATTGGTCAGCATGACATGAAGCCTGGGATGGATGGTTCTCCACCGATAAGGTATGAGTCTATCAATGATGGATTCAAAATGATGAGAGACCTTTTGAAAGGAATGAGTCCTTCTATCCATATGCCTCGTATGGGTTGTGGTTTAGCCGGTGGTGAATGGAAGAAGATGGAAATTATCATAAAAGAAACTCTCTGTGATCATAGTATCCCGGTAACGGTATACGATTTTCCAGAGAAATAGGAGACGGGATATGACTCAGGTGGAAAGTTTTGATGATGTTGCTTTGCAAAAGCTGGCATTGGTAGAGTTTTTCACTACGTGGTGTGGGCCATGTAAAATTCAGAAAAGAATCCTACAAGACGTTGAAGAAGGGAATCGGGACGTTTTTGTCGCTACAGTAGATGTTGAAAGTTCTCCGGCATTGGCCGATGAAATGAAGGTGCGAGCCGTTCCTACTACTATTCTGTTCGAAAACGGAAAAGAGAAGGGTAGACTCAACGGACTACAACAGAGAGAAAGAGTCGAGAGCCTGATTGGCTCAACTGTGACCGCCTAAAAAGACGAAAATCTAATCCCGATATCGCCATGACTTGACAATCCTGAAAGTTGAGTTATGTTGTGCCGTGGTATAGTGCTACCACGGCACTTCTACTTCAATGTTGGAGGTATAACTATGGGTTACAAGGACAGCGCAGAGCCTGATTCTTCAGACGTAAGACGTATTCGGTCTGAAATGTCAGATAGGTTTACCATTGAGGAGATAAAAGCCTACCTTCAAGGTAAACTAATGAAGACAACTCATCTTGAAATTCCTGTTAGGTATCTCAATATAGCCCTTCAGGCAGCTATCAATCACCTTGAGGACGGAGAAGTGATCGGAATAAAGTCTGTAAGGAAAGTCCAATGAAAAAGAAAGTCTTGTTTTGCGGAAAATGCGGATGGGTATCAGAGGAAGGCGTTGGCATGAAGCCGGTCTGTCCAGATTGTGGTACTCATTTGTCACTACTCAGTGGAGAGGGGAATGTTGTCGATGGATATGTGGCAAGAAAACAAGCGACGATTAAGAGGGGACTCGTAAACAAATGAATAGACCAATGTATCTCTGTATTGACTTCGATGATACTCTATTCATAAGAGACTCATGGATGGATTTCAACGGCCATCCAAACGAGCCTATCGTGAAGCTAGTAAAGACTCTACAGAACAGAAACTGGAAGATCATTCTTTGGACTTCCAGGAATGCTGATGCTTTGAAAGAAGCCGTTCAGTGGTGCAAAGACCAGGGAATCAGACTAGACTACATCAACGAAAATCCTGAAGCAATCAAATGGTTCAGAGAGCATCTTGGTTTCACGAACTCGGCATGGTCTAACAAGGCTTTTGCCGACGTTTACATTGACGACAGCGCTTTCAATCCAAACCTGTTCTGCCATCCAAATGAAGAGAGTTTGACTACTGAGGAAACTGTTGAGTTGTTGGAGTCGTTTTCCGAAGACAGATATCGGAAGAAAGTGTTGGGAGAAAAAAGTAAGTCATGAACGACTACAATTCATATCAGGAATTCGAAGCTAAGAAAACGGCTTGTCGAGACTGCCCTGTTGGTCTTGTCTACGATTGTGTCGTTTGCAGCGACGGTTGCAAAACGAATCCTGTTGTCATGGTGTGCGGAGAAGCCCCAGGAAACGATGAGTTGTGGTCAGGGAAGCCTTTTTGGGGGAAGGCTGGGAAGAAACTTCGCTATACTCTTAACAAGTTTGGTTTCAGAATGCACAATACGCTTATTACAAACGTCATTCCGTGCAGGCCACTGGACAACAAATTCCCAGTAGACACAAAGATGGTGAAGGAATGCGTTGCCAAATGGCTTTGGGTAGAGATACAGATGTTAAGGCCGAAGTTCATGATCCTACTTGGGAATCAGCCTTTGAAGTTCATTCTTGGCAGGAGTGGAATAACTTCTTGTCGAGGTGAATGGTATGAGTTGGAACAAATAAAGATGATGCCGACATATCATCCTTCGTATGTAATTAGAAAGTCGCATATGAGCGATGGTGCCGAAATTGACTCTGAGTTTGAGGGCGACATCCGGGCGGTTGCCGATGCCGCTGGTTTTTCTCGTCCTCTCCGCTTGACAAGTCAGACTCCTGTGGTATCTTAGTCTGTAGTTAGAAGCGTGCCCAAAACAGTAAACGAAGTCTTAAGGAGACTCAAATGTCGGCACCATACGTTCAGACTTTCACGCCTGTCATTGGATCGTTGGCCTGCAATGCCAAGTGTCCGTATTGCTGTTCGAGAATGACGTGTACGTATGGGATGAACGGTAAAGAACCGGAGTATAAATGGAAGACTTTCAATATTGCGGCACAAATCGCCAGGGAAAGGAACTGCGTTACGGCTTTCGTCACCTCAAAAGGTGAGCCGACACTGTTTCCAGATACCGTGTCGGAGACAATAGAACGGTTGAAGCACGATCATCGCTTCCCGATCATTGAACTTCAAACTAACGGAATCCTGCTTAAGCAGTTGGCTGAAAAAGGCTGGTTGAAAGACTGGAGCGAAAAAGGGCTTAACCTTGTCTGTCTTTCGACAGTTCATTGGGAGAAACTCCGCAATCAGGAAATCTATGGCGGATGGTATCCAGAACTTGAAGAAATGATCAAAGTCTGTGCCGAGAACGATATTAAGGTTCGTGCCTCTTGCGTGATGCTGAAAGGATACGTTGACAATATTACGTCTATCATGCACATGCGGAGGAAGTTAACGGAATGGGGAGCGAGTCAGTTCGTGGCGAGACCGGTTTCCGCTCCGTGGAAATGCTGCAACAAGGATGAGGCGTGGCGGCTTGAATGGATACTGGACAATCGCCCTGATAAAGAAAATCAGGAAGCGATTTTCAGGTGGCTGGAAGAGAATTGTTCGGCAAAACGGAATCTGGCGCATGGGGCAAAGGTTTACAGCGTCCAGCTTGATCAAGGAAAGCCAGAAGTCAATATCTGTCTGTCGAACTGTTTCACGCCGCCGACAAAGGACGAAGAAATCAGACAGATCATCTGGTTGCCGGATGGGACGATCACTGACAATTGGGATCACGAAGGTCTGGTGATCCTGTAAAGGAGACGGTAGATGGAAACTCTCAAAAGAGATACGATAAGGGCTCACGACAACTTCATAGGTTGGTTCATCCTTGAGGCTATCGTGAAAAAAGCTGGCGCTATCGACCAGATATGTAAGGAAGATGGTGATCTTCGGATTCAGTTTTCAGTCAACGGAGTAGAACTTCCGTTTGTTGAAACCCTCAAAGAGATAGAGGGTCAAGTTGACAGGATGGTTAACGAAGAGGCGATGAAGCTCTTGAAAAAGAAAGTCGGAGACTCGTTGGAGATCATGCAGGAAACGGTGGATGCAGCGACCAGAAAGTTCAAAAGAGAACTCGGCGTAACGGACGAAGATTAAGGAGAAAAGCATGAAAACCTGGAAGACGGACAATCAGTTGCGTGAGGAATGGAGCCAGATGAAGTCCTGGATCAGGAGATTCGTTACGCAGAACGGGTTCAAGAAGGTTATTCTCGGACTGTCTGGCGGATTCGACAGCGGTTTCCTGGCATTCACGGCGGCTCAGGAAGATTGTCTTGGGAAGGAAAATGTGATTGCAGTTTCGATGCCGTGTAATTCGACTCACGATAGTAGGGTTGACGCCGAGGAACTCGCCAATAAACTTGGGATTGAGTTTTTCGTTGACCCTATTGGGGTAGAGGTTTATGGAAGGGCGGAACATATCAATGCACAAAGAAATGGCGCTCTCGCTCTTCCTAAGATGAATCCGACAGAAATTGGCAATATCAAGGCCAGGATGCGTATGGTAACTCTTTACGGATACGCACCAGCTTTCAACGCTCTGGTAATGAACACTTCCAATTATTCGGAAGCTATGGCTGGAAATGGAACTAAGTATGGTGATATCACCGGGGACTTTGCTCCTATTCTTGGCTATACGAAGACGACTCTGTACCGGATGGCAAATGCGGTTGGTTTTGATAAAGTTTCTCCCGCAATCTTCAATAAAGTTCCTACGGCTGACCTTGAGCCGAATCAGACAGACGAAGGGACTATGGGCGTGACTTACGAAAAGCTTGATGCCTTCATCGAAGGTGTTGATACAGATGATGCCGGGAAGTACATTGAGATTGACGAAGACACGACAAAGAGAATTTGTGCTCTAATCAAGAAATCGTGGCACAAAAGGAACCCTATGGTTACGTTTGTTCCAAAGGAGTAATTCTATGAAGCAATGGGAATATAAGGTCGATATTTGGATTCAGAGTAAGATGGATACCATTGAAAGCGTTCTCAATGAACTCGGGAGAGAAGGTTGGGAAGTTTTTCGGGTTGACACAAGTGATTCTTCGTTTGAGGATCAAGATTCTTCGAGCGGTTATCGTTATACTGCTACTGAAACCACATACAAAATCTGGTTAAAGAGAGAAAAGGAAGAGATAAAGAACTACCCAATGGGGATGGGATTTAAGGATTAAGAAATTTTTTCGTGCCAACTTGCATTCCTCACTAGTCGTGATAGAGTATTCATGAATAGATTCGCTTGATTAATCATAGTAGGAGAAGTTTATGGAAAAACATGATTTGGCACAGCGACTTAGAGATCGGCAACGTAATTTGAAACGAACGAAAGAGGAGTATCTTCAAATTATGTCTGATGATCAGATAATTGATAGCTATATTACATGTTATGAATGCAAAACAAAAATGTTGGACGGGAACGATTTGGAAGTTTCAATAAAGGCGAGTAAGGATGTAGAAGATTTCTTGGTTATAACGGAAAAGTTTTCTCATGCAATACGTGAAAGAGAAAATGGCTCAAAAGAGTTTCGTTGTAAAACTTGTTTCCCAAAAAGTTCCACGGAAAGTCTCCCCGAACATCTAATTCCTAATTATGTAGCTTGTGTTACCGGTTATTATAAACAAGGAACAGTTCCTGGAGAAGTTTGCAGGTTAACTGTCGCAATTTCAGATTTGAAAAAAGAAAAATTGATTTATGATAAAGAATATTTGATTGATGAATGCGATTTGACAGAAGAACAAGTGATAGAAGAGATGGTAAAAAAAGCGAAAGAATATAATTGCGATTTGAGATTTAATCCCAATCCCGTTTTGCTGGAAAAATGTCGTTGCGGATGTAATGCCTATCTTACGAATTTTATTTCAAGAAGCGATTACATTGAAATGCAATTGCATTTTAAGAAAAATGTATTGGTTCAACCGGAAATGCCGGAAAAGGATAGCCTTTTCGACTGTAAAGATGTTTTAGATTCAAGAATTCTTCCAGGAAAACTCCCGGAACATACAATTTGTATTGCTCACTACTACAAAACAGATCCTGAAAATCTTTGTAGGACAACTATTGTTGTCACTAATTTGAGATCTAATAAGATTGTTTTCCAGAAACAATATTGGATTGATGAAAATACAGATTTGGGCAGACATTTTTTGAGAATTAAAGATAGCGTGGAAGATAAAGTAAAAAGATTCAAAGGTGTTGTTATTACAAGTGAAAATCCCATTTTGTTGCAGAGGTATCCGGGTGAGAAAGTTGGTTATTTGTTTGCTAACATTGATCGGGATTATTACATTAAATTGGCGAAAGAAAAACGAAACAAACAACCACAAGAGGTGAGAATCGAAGACTTCAAGTGAAAGTTTTTGCGTCGGTAGAGCTTGCATTCCTCACTAGCGGTGCTAGAGTATATGTCGTTAAACAATAGGTGCAAGATGACTGAAAGAAATACTAATGTTTGCAATTGTCGTGATCTTTATTCCTTGGAGCCGCACGGTAAAGGATATGCTTTGTATTTTGCTAAGTGCGAACATCGTCACGGTTATAACATAGCCAACATTACCGAACCAGATTTTCATATGCTGAACGCCATGTTGGGAAAATTTAATAAGAAAGACTAATAATGCTAACTTCATCAGAAATTTTAGAAATTCGACATCTTGTTGACAACATCCGTAAGTGGAAGATCTCCTATTATAATGGTAAACCTGAAGTTTCCGATCAGGTTTATGACGGAGCGGAATTACGTCTTTCACAGTTGATTCCTAATCATCCAGTCCTATCGGAAGTTGGCACTCAAGCTGATGGTTTTGAAGAAATCGACTATGTTTTTCAAGGTGCTGAAAAAATGTTGAGCTTAGACAAAGTTCATTCCGTTGAAGAGGTAATGAAATTTGTTGACGGAAGAAATTACATAGCGATGGCCAAGTTGGATGGACTCAGTGTTCGTGCCGTTTATGAGAGTGGGAAATTGCTTCTTGCTCACACTCGCGGAAATGGGTCCATTGGAAATAGATGCGATTCAAATTTTTATTTTATCGGGGGGGCAATTCCAGATGGAGTTAACAAATTCAATAAATTCGAAGTAAGAGGCGAAGTGTGTGTAGAGACGGCAGTTTTCAAAGAGTTGAATAAGGAACGTATTTCTCGTGGAGAAGAACCTTTTAGTAACGAAAGGAATTGCGCTGCTGGATCTCTAAAACAACTTGATTTTACTGAGACGGCTGGAAGGAACCTTGTTTTTCTCGCTTACGTTTTGAAGGTTGACGGTCAACCTTTGATGTCTAAGTTACAACAATTGACAGAACTGGAAAATATGGGATTTAGAACTCCCAGAATTAAATCTCCACAAGCGTTAAAGGGAATTAAAGAGTGTGTTGAAGAAACAACCAAAGTTCGTTCAAATTTGCCTATTCAAATCGACGGAATCGTCTTTGCTTTAGATGACGTTAACGTTCGTGAATCTCTTGGTTGTACGAATCATCATCCTCGCTATGAAGTCGCTTACAAATTCTCTTCTGAGAGCGGAACAACAAAACTCCTCGATATAGAATGGAACGTTACTAGAACAAGAAAAATAACTCCAACCGGAATCATTCAACCTATTGAGTTGGGTGGCGCTTCCCTTTCGCGTTTGACTTTTAACAATGCCAAGTGGGTACATGACAAAAAGATAGTGGTTGGAGAAGAAATAGTTATTGAACGAGCAAACGATGTTATCCCACATTTTGTAAAAATGGTAAAAGACGTTCAGGATATTGATAAAAGTAAAGTATATATTCCGGTAAATTGTCCATCGTGTAATTCCGTTCTTATTAGAGTTGGTGTTGATCTTGTCTGTCCAAACCTTCAGTGCTGTGGAGCCGCAATTGAATCCATCAAGCATTACATTTCCAAGCCTGTCGTGAATATAGACGGTGTGGGTGGGAAGTTGATTGATCAACTTGTGGAATCTAAATTGATTAAGAATGCTGCCGATCTTTATACTCTTACTAAAGAACAGTTAATGCCGTTAGATCGTATGGGTGAAAGAAAAGCGGAAAACGTCCTTTCTTCAATTGCTACGGTGAAGAAACAGACTCCTAGAGTTTTCCTTCTTTCGCTTGGCATTGAAGCGCTAGGTAAAGATGTCTCAGAAAAGATTGCTGATTTTGTTGATTTTGAAACCATGGAAGTTACGACAGACATTACCACGATTGATGGAATTGGAGACTCTACGGCAAAATCTGTTTTGGATGGTCTGAAAGAAATGAAATGGTTTGCTGAAGAGTTGAAGAAGCACGTTACGATTGAGAGCAAGCAGACAGTTCAACTTGGTAATACTTTGAATGGCAAATCATTTTGTGTTTCTGGACATGTGGAACTGATTTTTAAAAATAACGATACATATGAGGATCGTGAGGCCATTCAGCAACTGATAAAGAATTACGGTGGCAGGGCGGTAAGTTCCGTTTCAAAGAAATTGGATTTCCTTGTTGCTGGTCCAGGTTCTGGAAGCAAATCGGATAAAGCGAATGAGTATGGAGTTCCAATCATAACTGGCGCTGATTTGGTGAAGATGATGGAAGGTTGAAAGGAGTATATAATGGAAGAAAAAACGTATGTAGACAGGTATGGTAACCATTATAATTCGTGGTTGGATTTCCGTGATGCAGAAGAGAAACATTCAAGAAAAACAATCCAAAGAATTTATGATGAAGCATCTGAAGAAGACAAGAAAAGGATGAGGCAGAAAGCCGATTCTTATAACGGGGATAATTGAAAGGATTTTGGTTCTGGTGTAGTTCAGTAGGTAGAACGTATTGCCACTCAAAAAGAGGGTTGACGGATGTGGATTTAGGTGTCTAATCTCTTCCTAAGTCACCTCTATGGGTTAAGGGCCTGAGACGCTGTGGGACACACAATAGCCGTTGGTTCGAGTCCAACCACCAGAACCTATAAAAATAATTTGTTGGTAAATTAAAACGGAGAGAAAAAATGGATAATGATATGATTCAGTTGCCTGATTGTAACAGCGAAGCATACAAGAAAGCTTTAAATGGAGAGGAAACACAAACACAAAAACAGCCAGGAGAAGTTTCTGATGATATGGCGAATGAGATGATGAATGGTTTGTTTCCACCTCAAGAGGAAGGTGATCCAGAAACAATCGATCTTGGGCAAATGCAAATGAAAATTCCACAGATGATTTCTGAAGTAAAAACCTTTCTTGATCTATCAACTGGAGCGCAGTTGGTTGCGATTGTCAGTACGGAAACAAATAAAGTTGTAATGTTGAAGGGTTCTACCATTCTTCCAATTATGACAAATGCCGGTCTGCGTGGAATGCAGGTAGAAATCGATTTTCCAGTTAACGAGAATTCTGATTTGGCTCTGATGGAGCAAGTTAAAATGGCTTTCGATTCTTACGAAGTTCTTGCCGAAGAAGCGGCTGAAAAGAAGAAAAAGGAATTGGAAGATCAAAGCAGAATTGTTGGCGCTAACGGATTGCCTTTTGATCCAAAGGGCGGTCCAAAAGGTCCACCTTTTGCCATGAAGTGAACAAAAAGATGAGTTTTATACATATTTGTTTATTGATAATGGCGGTATTGGTTTTCGTTACTATTGTAATAGTGATGATAAAAATGTCAGTTGCAGTCCTCCTAATTCTTATTTCACTGATGAAGTCGTTTGCGTTTTGGGTTGTATGCTGTATATTGGTGATAGTTTGGTTTTATATGAGAAGGCTGAAAGATAGAGATTTGGATTGAGAATAGAGTCGATGTGGAATAAAAGTATTGTTGTCTTGTCGTGTCGAATCCTCCTAAAAGAAGGAGAAAGAATCATGAAAGTATGTTGCGAAGAAATGCAGGAATGGTTGAAAACTGTTGGTGATTCATATGGAGTGAAGTTGATGAAGGAAGGAAAAGAACCCGCAGAATTACTTATTGAGACGGCTAAATCTCTTCCCAATCTGATTTTCAGGTTCTGTCCCTACTGCGGGGCCTCTCAGGCAGAACTAAAGGACACAGGGATTTCCTTCCTTGATGACCTGAAAGCAAAACTCTTCCCGAAGGAACTGGACGAAAAGACTTCTTTGTCTTGTAGAACGGTTCTGCTTGAAGAAACTCTTCAGGGACTTCAAGAGTTCTTCAAGAACGAAGCTCCAAAGTTCGCTAAGAAAATTCAGCAGTAACGCTTGTATTCGGTGGAAAGTGTGCTAATGTTATGGGTGTGTCAGAAAAACTGGCACACCCGAACTTTTTGGGAGAATGTTTTCTTCAATTATCAATTTTATCTGATAGAAAAAGATATCCGTTTCTGTTTCTTTAAATATATTCATTTTTGAAATATCAACAACGTAAAGTTTAATGTTCATGTTTTTGCAAGATGTTTTCTTTTTCATGTCTGAATTTTGAGTTTGGTTAAATTTTTTAAGACCAAATATTGGTTTATAATGAAAAATTCCATTTATTTCAAAGGCGATTAAAATGTCTGGTAAAAATATATCTAGTTCAGATCCTATTATTTTTCTACTGTTGTATTTTATATCTAAATTTGGGAAAGTTTGTTTTAGTTTTGATTTTATATATTTCTCAGCTTTACTACAACTTGTACCGTGTTGTTTATTTTTTTGAGAATATTTACTTGAGCAAGATGGAGAACAAAAATGATGTTTAGATTGACGAATTTGGCACGGGCTTTTCCAACATGTTGTTTCACACTCTTCGCATTTAACTTTTTGAGGTTTATGTGAATCTTGAGATGTTTTTCCGAAAATTTCAACAAGCGCTTTGTTCCATGAGCTAAAATGTCTAATTACACAAGCTTCAGAAATGCTACCATATTGATAATATTCTTTTCTGGTTGGGACATGTCCTAATTGCATATAAGTTTTTTGTATATCATTTATAAGGGTTTCTTTTGGTATTTTTATAGGTTTTTGTTCTACGTTAAAAATGATTTCTTTTGCTCTGTTAAATGAACCGAAATAATTAATCAAAGAATATGGACTGAATTTACCATATTTTTTGTATTGACAAAGTGATGGTATTGAGCCGATCTTTTCTTTAACTAGTTTGAAGTCGTTTATTAGAGATTGTTTAAAAATTTGTTTTTTTATTTTTATGTTCATATATACTCCTACTGTTATAGTTCTAGCTAATGTATGTTACAATAGAAATAGAAAAATTCCTCTATGTACCTTTTGTTTCAGCAATGGCATTGGAAGGATTTGATAAGTATTTCAGGAGTTGAATATGGTAATGACACAAGAACATTTATTGATGGCTATCCGTCTTGCCACAAACAGTTTTACTGATCAGGTGGCAAAGGATGGTTCCCCCATGCTATTGCATTCTCTAAGCGTTTTGGTAAGGGTTTCCAGGGCGTTCCCCGAGAAGTGCAAACAGTATTACCTTATTTGTGTACTGTCCGTCCTTCACGATGTCCTCGAAGATACCGACGTAACAGAGAGTCATATTCAATTTTTCTTCGGTGATGAAGTCGCCAACTTTCTTTGTCTTCTTACAAGGAAAAAAGGTGTCAAGTACGTTGATTATTCTCAGAAGGTTCTCGATAGTAAATCTTTTGCTACTATCGTGAAATATTTCGACATGAAGGATAACCTTGAAAGATGTCGTTGGCTAACGGGGGAAGAGGCTGAAGGGATTGATGAACTTATTGCAAAAGCTGTCAACGAAGGTATGTAAAGAAGGATACAGAACATGCCTATTGTTCTATCACATAAAAACCAGTTTCGTGGCGTTTTCTCACAGAGAGAAATTGTTTACGAAGCTATAAAGTGTTTACTTGATGTAACTGATAACGAGACTCTTGAAAGTCAACTTATTATTCGTTGCCCAAGTGGACAGATAAAATTCGATAGAGAAGATGGCTCTGTTGATCGTTTTTGCAAGTTCAACTACGCTCTTATTTGTAGAGAGTTGAATGCTCAATCGAGAATTGCTATATTTGACAGTAGTGGAGAAGAATATTTGTTCGCTATATGGCTAACACCTATTAACCAAATCTTTTGCTCTGCTTCTGAAACGAATGATGAAAATGACGAAGATACTGTTATTGTCGAAGAGGAATCGCCATCGCTGATTGAAATTGAACAAATTGCCGAACCTGTTGTTCAGGTTTTTGAAAAGGAAGTTGAAGAAGTCGAGTTTATAACTGCTAAAAAAGAATAAAGGACAACAACATGAGTATGACAAGATTGGCAGCATTGACAAATAAAGAATTTTCTGCAAACCTTTTTATGAAGGTTCTTGAGGAGAATCCGAAAGGGAATGTTTTCATTTCTCCTTTCAGCGTTTTTTCTGCTCTTTCAATGCTATATAGCGGGGCAAGTGGAGAAACTGCACGACAGATAAAAAATGTTCTTCATACCATTCATAATCCTGAAGAGATTATGCCGGTTAGCAACCAACTTTTTCAGGATCTTAATTCAAATTTGAATCAATATCCAAATAAATTTAAAGTGGCAAATGCGATTTTTCCAGCGTTTGGATTGAACTTGAAAAAAGAATATTTGGAGCAATTTCAGAAAGGAGATTTTGGAGAACTTATACCAGTTGATTTCTCTGATACTGAAAACACGAAAAATGCTATTAACGCATGGGTTGATGGAATAACGCAAGGAAAGATAAAAGATTTGATTTCTCCTGGCATACTTGATGCAATAACTCGAATAGTTCTTGTCAATGCTGTTTATCAATACGCAAAGTGGATGTACGAGTTTGAGGAACATCTTAACTCTGAACAAACATTTTTCTCTCCAACCGGAAAAGTTGAGACAAGTTTCATGACCCAAAAGTCCAAGTTCGGATATTTCGAAACTCCTTCAGTTCAGATTTTGGAAATGTTTCATGATAATCAGGAAACATCAATGATATTCGCCATACCGAAACCTGGATTTCCATTTGCGGAAGTCACTCATCTAGTTGAGGAAAGTGGATTTGATTTCTTTACAGATAACCTTTACGAGAGAGAAATTAAAGTCTACATTCCGAAGTTCAAAATTGAATTTGGAATCGACCTCGAAGGGCTTCTTGGTAAAATGGGAATGGAGTCAGCAATGTCCATGGACGCTGATTTTTCCAGAATGACAGACGAAGAGATCTACATCAGCAAAGTGATACACAAAGCGGTTGTAGAGGTAAATGAAAAAGGAAGTGAATGTGCGGCTGCTACTGCTGTTGTTATGAGGTTCAGAGGAATATCGAATGATCCAGTGTTCAAGGCGAACAGACCGTTTATGTTTTTTGTACTTCATAAGAAAACGCAGAATGTGTTATTTGTTGGAAAATTTGAAAAACCTTAAGCGAGTGGATTTGTTTTGTTAAGGTTTGTTATTTCTTTTTTGTAGACATCAACATGTTTGTTTTTGCAATCAGGACAGATTCCGCTCGAAGGGTTTTCGTCGATTTCTGTATCTGATGGAAGTTCGTTTACATTTAGAAATTGTCCATTTAGTTCCCAGCGTCCACACCAGGAACATTGAAAAGTCGCTTTTCTTGAAAAAATATAGTGTAATTTGGTCTTATTTGCAAAATCGCTGTGTAATTCAATTTCTTGTGAAAAAATTCTGTGAACAGTCTCTTTGTTTGTAAAGTATACCAGCATAAAAGTTTCTCCCGTTATTTGAAGATACTTTAACAAGGGATTATATTCCTGTAAAGGCATTTTATAATTTCTTTGTTGTATAATAACATTGTATTACAATAAGGAGATTGTAAAATGTTTGGTACAAGAAGAGTTGAAGATGATGAGAAAATTTTTAATTTTCACAGAGACGATGAAGTTGAAACAAAAATAGTCAAAGAAAAATGGTCTTCAAGAATTAGACACTTTTTCGGGATGAAAACCCGTGAGGAAAAAGAGGCTGAAGCACTCAGAAGATTTGAGGAAAAAAAGGCTGAAGAAAATAAAATGCTTGTTGAACGTCTGAGCGCCTGTTTCACTACAATAGATCTTGATCTTGCTGAGGAAGCAGATAAGGAAAGAATTAAACGAGAAAAAGTTTCTCAGATAAGACCGAGACTTTCTTTTTCAGTCGAAGAACTAAAACAAATTGATGAAATTGCGGCTGTAAAGAGAGTTGGAGTTCCGCAGGAACCTTGTATAGATTTTGGTGGATTGTCTATGAGCATGAGGAAGATAATTGAGGATGATACAACCGCACTTGCCAAAATAATTTATGAAAAGATGAAAATTGGTCTAAAAGATCAATGGGGTTTTATCATAGAAAATATTGCTAACAAATGGCAGGTAATAGATAAGACGGAAGTTAGTTGTTGGACATATAAAAGCGATGATCCTATGGCTTATGCAGACTTAGGATCTCCTAGTGAAATTGCAAATGCCATGACTGTAAATCGGAGTGTCGAATGTCTGGTAGATATAAGGAACAATGTAATTCAAGCTGCTGAAAGCTTTTTCATGTTGGAATTTGAGAGGTTATTGGAAGAAGAAATCTCAAAGAGAACTCCTGAATATATAAAGGCCGTGCAAAGAATTGTTCCTCCTGAAGGTAAAGAAAATAAAAGAGACTTCCATGCAGATATAATTGAGTGATATCATGAATGTTAAATGGATCATCGAAAAAGACGTGTGGCATCCGAAAGAAGAGGCGGAACTTATAGCCGCCTGCGATAAGTTTGGATTTGAACACAAGTTGGTAGAATATCTTCCATTCATTCAATCGGTAAATCTTGGCAAGAAGTTTCCTTCAGATGATTGTGTAATTGTTTCTGGCTCAATTGGGCTTACAACGGCAGTGATAAACGAAACAACATGGGTTCCTGGAATCTATGCTGACTATCCGAAATATGCTTGCTCGGCATACTATCCAGTTCTTGGTGATTTGCTTTTGAATTCTGAATATGTGTTGATTCCTTTTGGGGATCTAACTCGTCTGAAAAGAATGTTTTACGAAAAGTTCGGGAAAGATCATACGATCTTCATCCGTCCAGACTCTGGAAAGAAACTTTTCAAAGGAAAGACAGTTGAATGGGACAAATGGGACAGTGAGATGGAGGAGAGTAAGCTTTGGGGAGTAGAATCGAGCGATCTTGTTTTAGTCAGTTCTCCTCAGAGAATTGATATGGAGTGGAGATTCTTCGTAGCCGATTGTAAAGTGTTTACTGGATGTTTATACGTTTCTGCCGATTTTAGGAAAGAAGATTTGTATTTGAACAAGCAGGCGGAAGTTCTAGCTCAAAAAGCTGCTGAACTATACCAGCCAGATAGATGTTTTTCGATTGACATTTGTATGCAGGAAAACGATATGAAAGTTTTAGAAGTAAACTCTGGTACTTCTTCTGGTATGTATGATTGTGATATAGAAAAGATAGTTGAAGAGTTTTCCAAGGTTGCCTGGGATGATTACAAAAATTACCAGACTCTTGTTCAGGCTGGCTTGACATCGAAGAAATCTGGTGTATAGT
>Ga0315284_10001173_pt1 | contig 37055 bp, 34 predicted proteins | sample YL17G09_16_MG_FD_203696 | JGI IMG/M metagenome (GOLD analysis project Ga0315284, IMG submission 203696) | Sediment microbial communities from Yellowstone Lake, YNP, Wyoming, USA - YL17G09_16 | ecosystem: Environmental > Aquatic > Freshwater > Lake > Sediment | place: USA: Wyoming | collected...
AGGTTCGTCGGGCCGAGGACCGTCACGCCGTTGTCCGTGACGACGGGCTGGTCGGCCAGCGTGACCTCGCAGTTGCCGCCGCGTTCGGCGGCGCAGTCGACGATCACGCTCCCGTGCTCCATCCCGCGCACGGCTTCCTCGGTGATGAGCATCGGTGCGGGCTTGCCGGGGATCAGCGCTGTGGTGATGACCACGTCGCACCCCGCGACCACCTGCGCCATCAGCTCCTGCTGACGCTTGTAGAAGGCCTCGCCGAGCTCCTTGGCGTAGCCCGACTGGTCCTCCGCGTCGCCCGGCTCGAGGGGCAGCAGCACCGCACGCGCGCCGAGGCTCTCGATGTCCTCCTGCGCGGCGGGACGCACGTCGTAGCCCTGGACGACCCCGCCGAGGCGCCTCGCCGTCGCGATCGCCATGAGCCCGGCGACGCCGGCTCCGATCACGAACACCTGCACCGGTGGAACGGTGCCGGCTGCGGTCGTCATCATCGGGAACACCTTTGGAAGCAGGCCGGCTGCCATGACGACGGCCTTGTAGCCGGCGACGGTCGCCTGCGAGGACAGCACGTCCATGCTCTGGGCCCGAGAGATCCGCGGAAGGAACTCCATCCCGAAGGCGGACACCTTGCGCTCGGCAACCTGACGGACGCCCGCCGGGTATCCGAGCGGATCGGCGAGCCCGACGACCACCTGGTTCGGGCGCATCCGGTCGAGGTCCTCGCGCCCGGCGTCGGGGTTGGCGCCGAAGGTGCGGACCTGGACCACGACGTCGGCCCCGAAGACGTCGGTCCGCGATCCGACGGTAGCGCCGTGCTCGCGGTACACGTCGTCGGGGAATCCGGCAGTCGCTCCCGCGCCTGTCTCGACGATCACGCTTATCCCGGCCTTCGTGAGCGTCGGAAGCACCGTTGGGACGAGCGCGACCCGCGTCTCGCCCGGATAGGTCTCCCGAGGCACACCCACGAGGACTCGTATCTCACTCACGGTAGTCACCTCGCTCTGTTGCCAGCCGCTTCAACATCGCAGAACGCCTCACAGACGCTTACCGCCGCACGGCCCGTCTACCTCGGGACTTCCGGCCGGGGGGACCCGGAGCGTCTGCCCCGGGCACCGAGCTCCCGCCGGAGCGCCGGGAGGGGCAGCGACCCGAGCGCGAGCAACCGGTCGTGGAACGCGGGGAGCGAGAAGCTCGCTCCCTCGCGCTCGGTCGCCTCGGCGCGCTGCCGCTCGATCTCGAACTGGCCGATCTTGTAGGAGAGCGCCTGGCCCGGGAGCGTGACGTAGCGGTCGGTCTCGACCACCGCGTCGATGTGGGACACACCGGCCTCCTCGAGCTGCTCGATCGCGCGCTCCCGGCTCCAGGCGAACGCGTGGATCCCACTGTCGACCACGAGCCGGGCGGCCCGTTCGGCCTGCGCGTCGAGCATCCCGAGGCGCTCGACGTCGCCGTCGAACAGGCCCATCTCGTCGGCCAGCCGCTCGCTGTACAGGCCCCATCCCTCCGCGAACGCGTCGCCGGCCAAGAGGCCGCCGAACCGGCGGAGCGCAGGACGGTCGTCCATCTCCTGTTCGATGGCGGTCTGGATGTGATGGCCCGGGTTCGCCTCGTGGTACGTCGTCGTCGCCAGGCGATGCAGCGGCCGGTCCTCGAGGTCGTAGGCGTTCACGTGGTAGATACCGGGGCGCGAGCCGTCCTCCGACGGCGGCTGGTAGAAGGCGATGGGCATGTCGGCCTCGCGGAACTCCTCGACCGGACGCACCTCGCAGTTGGCGCTCGGCATCCTGCCGAGGAACCCGCGCGCTGCGTCCCAACCCCGCTGCACCTGCTCCTCGGCGAGGTGCAGGAGTGCATCCTTCGACGCGGCACGGTTGCGCCCACTGGCGTCGAGCTCGCGGATCGCCGTCGCCGCGTCCGGATGGCCGAGGCGCTCGGCGCAGAGCCGCCGCTCCTCCTGGATCTTCTCGAGGTCCTCCAGACCGAGCTCGTGCACCTCGCGCGCTCCGAGCGGCAGGGTCGTGAACGAGAGGATCTCGGCCTCGTAGATCGCCTCGCCGTCGGGCAGCGCGTAGAGGCCGATCGTCTCCGTCGCGTGAGGCAGGTACTCGCGGAGCGCCGTGAGGTAGCCCTCGAGCGCCGGCATCGCAACGTCACGCAGCACCGCCGCGACGCGCTCGCGGCCGGCGGTGTCGTTCTCGGGGACGGGCATGATCGCCGGGGAGCTTGCGGCCGGCGTCGCGATCAGCCGTTCTACCTGCGCGAGGGTCCGCTCGACGACGACGCGAGGCGCGGTGACGCCGGCAGCCACGCTGTTGCGCACGACCTGGTTCACGGCTGCAAAGTAGTCGGGCGTGATGGACAGGCGCGCCAGGTAGCGCTCGAGCCGCGCCGGCGTGTCGGCTCGCTGGATCGACCCGAGCTCGCCGAGCAGCTGACCCGGGCCCCACAGGTGGCTCACGACCTGAAGGCGATCCAACCGGTGACGGACGGCGGCGACCTCGCGCTCCGCGATCGCCTCGAGGATGTCGAGCGACGTTCGCAGGCCGGCGTCGGGGAGATCGCGGTCGAGCCGAGCGAGCTCGGCGAGGGCAGCGGCGGCAGCTGCGTCGCGGCGCGCGAGGCCCGCTTCGCTGGGGTCGGGTAGTCGATCGTCGAACCGCTCGTCACCGACCATCGTGCCGAGGGTCGGGTCGAGCTCGAGGAGCTGCTCCCAGTAGCGGTCCACCAGGGTTCGGGCGGTGTTCTCGGCGTCGGTCACGCGTTCCCCTCCGGCCTTGCTCTCCGGGTCGCCCAATCCTAGCCGCGTGGGTGGGCCGCGCCTCTCGCGGGCGTGTCTCGTACCCTGGGGTCATGGCGCTCCCCGCGATCGACCGCCAGAGCGCGCGCAGGACCGCGCGCCGCAGGACCGCGCGCCGGGGGACCGCCGCGCTTCTCGCACTCGTCGTGCTGCTCGGCGTGTCCGAACTCGCCGACGGCCCGTCGCCGCATCCCGCCTGGGCCGGCCCGAGCGCGCCGATCGAGGTCTATCGGGGTCTCGGTACGTGGATCGACATCTACGACGACTCCGCTTGGAGCAACCCGGCCGGGACCGTCATGGCGATGAAGGCCCACGGGGTTCGCACTCTCTATCTCGAGACGTCGAACTTCAACCGTGGGAAGGCGTTCGTGTTCCCCAGCGGTGTCAGGGCGTTCGTCGACGCCGCGCACGTGAACGATGTCGCGATCGTCGCCTGGTACCTGCCGGGCTTCGACGACGTCGCGCGCGACCTGCGCCGGTCGATGGCGGCGATCCGCTACAGGACGCCTTCGGGGAACCGGTTCGACTCGTTCGCGCTCGACATCGAGTCGCCGCAGGTGGCGGACCCGGCGGTACGCACGCGGCGGCTGCTGGACCTGTCGCAGCGGATCCGGGACGCGGTCGGCGCCGGCTACCCGCTCGGCGCGATCGTCGCGTCGCCCCTGAGGATGCGGAAGGAGTCGTCGTACTGGCCCGACTTCCCGTACCCGCAGCTCGCGCAGCTGTACGACGCGTTCCTGCCGATGACGTACTTCACGGGGCGCGTGTCGGGGGAGCTCGGGGCGCATCGGTACACCGCAGGCAACATCCGCATCATCCGGGAGGAGACCGGCGTGCCGACCGTGCCGATCCACGTGATCGGGGGCATCGCCGGGGGCGCGACGCGGCTGGAGACACGCGGCTTCGTCCACGCGGTTCGCGAGCACGGGATCATCGGCGCGAGCTTCTACACGTTCCCGACCGTCACCGAGCGGGAGTGGTCGGAGCTCGCGAACATCCCTGCGAACCCCGTCGAGTCGCCCGCGCTGCCGGTCGGCTTCGACTACACGGAGGGACTCGGGAACATCCCCGGTGGCGACGTGACCCACCCGAAGGAGGTCGTGTACCACACCAAGGGGCGCGCGGGCTCGTGGCGCCTCGTCTACGAGGGTTTCGATATCCAGAAGGGTGAGGTCGCGATCTACGTGAACTGGCACAAGCTCGCGCTGGTCGCGCCGACCGGCACCGATGCGTGGTCCACCGCCCATGGTCGTCTCGTCCCCGATGAGTGGCTGAACGACGCGAGCCCGAACTACATCGCGTTCGTCGCCGAAGGCGCCGATCCGAACTGGACGGACTGGGGCGTGCGGGCCGCCAACCTCGTGCCGGGCCCTTCGCCCTCGCCGGGCCCTTCGCCCTCGCCGGGCCCTTCGCCCTCGCCGGGCGCTTCGCCCTCGCCGACGCCGTCGCCGACCTAGAGCCCTATCGGCTGGCGGATCACCGTCCGCATCCGCTCCGGCGCGCAGCGCTTCGGGTCGGACAGGTTGATCTCATGGTGCCGGCCGCGGACCGGATAGTCGTGGTCCGAGATGAACGCGTGCAGCTTCCTGATCGTCGGCGCCTCGTCCTCGTAGCGACCGATGTGCAGGATCTGCGCCGACAGTCCCTCGCGGAAGCCGTCGAGCCGCATCTTGCGCAGGGCCGGGAACCTGCGCTTGCCCGCCGCCTCGTGAGCGGCCGCGCGTACCAGCTCCTGGTTGATGGCCGGAGGCTGTGCAACCATCGCGGTCCATCGCCACGTCGAGCGGTCCTCGGCATCAAATCTCTTCTCGTCGGTCCACAAGAGGCTCTCGAGCGGCATGACCGTGTAGTCGCCCTCGGGATCCACGCGCTTGATCGTGAACTTCAGTGCGTAGGAGACGGTGAACAGCGCGTCGATCGCCTCAGCGTAGGTGTGCGAGGTCGCGAGGTCGCCCCGGCCGTCGATCATGAGGAACTGCATCTCCGGGACGTCGACGAGCACGGGTTCATTGGCGGGCGGGAAGTAGAGTCGCCGCATGGTCCGCTTCAGGTCGAGCTTCGCCAACGCCGTCGCTCCTCTCGGCGGCCAAGCTAGCCAGCGGCTGGGTCGGTCGCTAGGGGCGAATGACCCATCGGCACCTGAACCCACGGCCCGGGAAGACTCCGTCCGAACGGCCCCACGGGTGCCTGCGCCGGACGCGAGCGGGCGGCCCCGCCGGTCGCTAGCATGCTCGGGGCCGACAAGGAGGAAGAGATGCTGCTCGAGGCGAAGAAGCTCTTGATCACCGGGGTGCTCACGTCGGAGAGCATCGCGTTCGCGGCCGCACAGATCGCGCAGGAGCAGGGCGCCGAGATCGTCCTGACGTCGTTCGGCCGCGCGATGGGCCTCACCGAGAAGAGCGCGCGCCGGCTGCCGACGCCGGTCGACGTCCTCGAGATGGACGCGAACGACCCCGAGCAGATCGCGGCCGTCGCCGCCGAGCTCACGGGCCGGTGGGGGAGCCTCGACGGGCTCCTGCACGCGATCGCGTTCGCGCCGCAGGACGCCCTCGGCGGCAACTTCCTGAACACGCCGTGGGAGAGCGTCGCGCTTGCGGTGCGCACGAGCGCGTACTCGCTGAAGGCGATCGCCGTGGAGCTGCTGCCGCTCATGAAGGAGCGCGGCGGCGGCATCGTGAGTCTTGACTTCGACGCGCGGTTCGCCTGGCCGCTGTACGACTGGATGGGCGTCGCGAAGGCGGGTCTGGAGGCCGTGACGCGCTACCTCGCCCGCGACCTCGGGAAGCACCGCATCCGCGTGAACTGCGTTTCGGCGGGACCGCTTCGGACGGTCGCGGCGAGGGGGATCCCCGGGTTCGAGACGATCGCCGACGCGTGGTCGGACCGCGCGCCGCTCGGCTGGGACACGGGCGACCCGATGCCGGTCGCGCGGACGGTCGCCTTCCTGATGTCGGACTGGGCCTCCGGTATCACCGGGGAGATCGTCCACGTGGACGGCGGGTACCACGCGATCGGCGCCGCCTCGCCCGGTACCGCCTCGCCCGCCGCAGCCTCGCCCGGTACCGCCTCGCCCGGCGCGTAGCCGTCCCGGGAAGACGGCTACGGCAGCTCTGCGGCCGTGAGCTGAGCGGTGTAGGGGCCCCGCCCGGCGACGCACGCGGCGCCGCATCGCGCGGCGAGCGCGAGCGCTTCCTCGACCCCTAGCCCCGCGCCGAGCGCGTACGCGAGGCCGGCGGCGAAGCTGTCGCCGACGCCGTAGGTGTCGACGACACCGCCGGAGGGCTGCGCGACCCGGAACGTCCCCCGTCGGCCGTCCTCTGTGACCCACCTCCCGCCGTTCGCGCCGTCGGTGAGCACGGCCAGCCGCGGCATGCGCTTGAGTACTCTCGGGTCGTAGCGCTCGGATGGGTCGCGAGCGCTCCCGACGATCGCGTCGAGCGGGAAGTCGGCCTGCGCCAGGACGTCGATCGCGCGGCTCGTCCCGACCAGCACACGGGCGCGCCTCGCCGCTGCGAGCGCGCCGAGGTCGCCGGCCGTGAAGTACGCGGCGTCGGTCTGAGCGAGCTCGTCCCAGGGGAGGGGGTCCGACGCGTTGGGCTGGAGGCGTTCCCCGAGCGTCGTGATCGTCCGCTCACCGCTCGGGTCGATGAAGGTCACGGCCCGGCGCGTCACCGCGCTGCGCCTCGCCGCTTCGACCCGAGGGCCGAGCGCCTCGAGCTCGAGGTGCGCGCGCTTGCCGACGGTGTCCTTGCCGAGGGCGGTGTAGAAGGTGCAGTCGCCCGAGAGCTTCTGGAGCTGGACCGCGGCCACCGATCCGCCGCCGGCCGGCTCCTCCCACCAGTCGAGCGCATGCGCGATCTCACCGGCGGTAGGCACGCGTTCGACGCGCGCGAACTCCACCCATTCCACGTGCCCGACGACCGCGGTTCGCACGGACCGAAGCGTATCCTCGGCACATGCGAGACGACGTGCGCCTCACGAAGTTCAGCCACGGCGCCGGCTGAGCGTGCAAGCTCGGTCCGAGTGACCTGGCTCAGGTTCTGAGCCTGCTCGAGACCCCGGCGATGCCGGAGGAGGTGCTGGTCTCTGGGGAGACCGGCGACGACGCCGCCGTCTACCTGCTGCCCGACGGGCGGGCGCTGGTGGCGACGGTTGACTTCTTCACGCCCATCGTCGACGACCCCTACGACTGGGGCCGGATCGCCGCCGCGAACGCCTTCAGCGATGTGTACGCGATGGGCGCGAGCCCGGCCATCGCGCTGAACGTCGCTGCGTGGCCCAGCGACGATCTGCCGGTCGATCTGCTCGCCCGGGTGCTCCAGGGTGGTCAGGACGTGGCCAACGAGGCCGGCGTCCTCGTGCTCGGCGGCCACACGATCACCGACCCCGAGCCCAAGTACGGGATGGTCGCGATCGGGTTCGCCGATCCGGAGCGGATCGTGCGCAACTCGACCGCGCCCCCGGGGGCCGCTCTGTTCCTCACGAAGCCCCTCGGCCTCGGGATCCTCAGCACGGCGGTCAAGAACGGGAAGGCGACCGACGAGCAGGTCCGGGCTGCCGTGGACCTTATGACCAGGCTGAACGCGGCGGCCTCCGAGGCGATGCTCGAGGCCGGCGCCGAGGCCGCGACCGACGTCACGGGCTTCGGGCTGCTCGGGCACCTGCAGAGGATGCTCGAGGCCTCCGGCGTGTCCGCCGTGGTCGACGCCTCGACCGTCGAGACGCTGCCGGGCACGCTCGAGCTCGCCCGGGGAGGGCTCGTTCCCGGCGGCACGGAGCGGAACCTCGCCTTCGTCCGTCCGCACCTCGATACCGGCGAGCTCACGGAGCCGGAGCAGCTCGTCCTGGCCGATGCCCAGACCTCCGGCGGGCTGCTGATCGCCGCGACCGACGACGGTCGACTGACGGCCGCCCTGGTCAGAAGGGGTGTGCCGGCTATGAGGATCGGCCGGACCGAGCGAGGGGAACCGGGGTCGATCCGCATCGGATCGCGGGTCGGGGAATAGCACCGCGCTGGTAGGATTATTGCCGCCTATGTTCCAGCTCGAGGGGGCCTACTTCGCAGAGATGGTGGAGCACGGCCTTCGGGACTTCCCGAACGAGGCCTGTGGGCTGGTGGCCGGGAAGGACGGCCGCGCCGTCAAGGTGTTCGCCATGCGCAACGCCGACGCGAGTCCGGTCACCTACCGTCTGGACGCGAAGGAGCAGCTCCGCGTCTTCCAGCAGATGGATGAGGAGGGTTGGGACCTGTTCGCGATCTACCACACCCACACGCACTCGGAGGCCGACCCGTCGGAGACCGACCGGCGGCAAGCCTTCTACCCAGACGCCCGTTACCTCGTGGTGTCGCTCTCGGACCGCGATAACCCCGTCCTCCGCGCGTTCCGCATCGCGGACGGCGAGGTCGAGGAGGAGGAACTATCCATCACATGAGCATCGACCTCACGGAGGGACAAACCCGACGCTACGCGCGGCAGATCAGCCTGTCCGAGATCGGCCTCGAGGGACAGAGGAAGCTGATCAACTCGAAGGTGCTATGCATCGGGACCGGCGGTCTCGGCTCGCCGGCGTCGATGTACCTGGCAGCAGCGGGCGTGGGCACGCTCGGGATCGTCGACTTCGACGAGGTCGAGGAGTCGAACCTGCAGCGGCAGATCCTGCACTCGACGGCCGATGTCGGTCGTCGGAAGGTGGAGTCGGCCGTGGACACGTTGCAGGGCCTGAACCCGACGATCGAGATCGTGCCGAATGACGCGAGGCTCACGCGGGTGAACGCGTTCGAGATCCTCGAGCCTTGGGACATCGTCCTGGACTGCACGGACAACTTCCCGGCCCGGTACCTCGTGAACGACGCGACCCAGATGCTCGGCAAGCCGCTCGTGCACGGGTCGATCTACCAGTTCGAGGGGCAGGCCACGGTGTTCATGCCCGGCCGGGAAACGCCGTGCTACCGGTGTCTGTTCCCGCGCCCGCCGAGCGTCACCGGTCCGCCCGCCGGCCCGTTCGGTGTGCTCCCCGGCATCGTGGGGTGCGTCCAGGCGGCGGAGGCGATCAAGCTGGTCACCGGCCTCGGCGACCCCTTGGTCGGGCGCCTGCTGATCGTCGATGGACTCGCGATGGAGTTCCAGGAGGTGAAGATCCGCTGGGACGCCGACTGCCCGGTCTGCGGCAAGGAGCCGACCGTGACCGACCTCATCGACTACGAAGCGTTCTGCGGTTCGCGGAGCAGCGACGAGTGACCTGCGAGTGATAGGAGGGAAGGAACCATGCCCGTCAGCGTGAAACTCCCGGCGATCCTCCGGAAGCACGCGGGAGGCGAAGCCAAGGTCGAGGCCGACGGCGCGACCCTCCGCGAGCTGCTCGCGGATCTCGAGGCTAAGTACCCCGGCGTCACGAAGAACGTCCTCGCCGAAGACGGCGGTCTGCACCGGTTCGTCAACATCTACGTGAACGACGAGGACGTGCGCTACCTGGGATCACTGGAGACGCCGATCAAGGAGGGCGACACGGTGTCGATCCTCCCCGCCATCGCGGGCGGCTGACCCCGGCCGCGGAGCGGTCGGGCCCCTCGGCGTCCCGCTGGGATAATCGCCCCGTGCGCTACCCGGACATCCTCGACGCGATCGGCAACACACCGCTCGTCGGGATGCCCGGCATGTCGCCCAAGCCGGGCGTGCGCATGTGGGCGAAGCTCGAGGGTCAGAACCCCACCGGCTCCACGAAGGACCGGATCGCGAAGCGGATGATCGAGGCTGCCGAAGCCTCGGGGGACCTCGCGCCCGGGAAGGTCATCCTCGAGCCGACGTCGGGCAACACCGGCATCGCGCTCGCGATGGTCGCTCGCCGCAAGGGGTACCCCATCACGGTCGTCCTTCCCGACAACGCGAGCGAGGAGCGGATCGGGCTGCTCCAGCTCTACGGGGCCGAGATCGTGTTCTCGCCGGGCGACCAGGGGACGAACGGGTCGATCGAGGTCGCCCGCGCACTGGCGAGGGACGACCGGTACTTCATGCCGTTCCAGTTCGGGAACCCCGCGAACCCGCAGGCGCACTACGAGGGGACCGGCGCCGAGATCGCCCGCGACCTGCCGGAGGTCACGCACTTCGTAGCCGGCCTCGGCACCGGCGGCACGCTCACCGGCACCGGCCGACGCCTGCACGAGCACAACCCCGACATCCGCGTGGTCGCCGCCGAGCCCGAGTTCGGGGACCTCATCTACGGTCTGCGCTCGCTCGAGGAGGGGTTCGTCCCGGCCGTGTTCGACGAGACGGTCATCGACCGCAAGTTCCTCGTGAACTCGTCCGACGCGATCCGCGCGACCCGCGAGCTGGTCGAGCGCGAGGGCATCTTCGCCGGCGTCTCCTCCGGTGCGGTCGTGCACGCCGCGCGGCGCGTCATCGTCGATCTCGAGGAGGGCGACGTCGTGTGCCTGCTCGCGGACGGAGGCTGGAAGTACCTCTCGACCGGCGCGTGGGCGCCCGAGATCGAGCAGGCCGAGAAGGGCATCTCGGAGTCCCTGTGGTGGTAGCCGTGCCCGATGGTCAGGTGGTAGCCGGTGCCCGATAGCCGCGCGATCGGTGTGTTCGACTCCGGGGTCGGCGGTCTCACGGTGGCCCGCGCGATCCTCGATCTCGTGCCGCGCGAGCCGATCGTCTACGTCGGCGACAATGCGCGGTTCCCCTACGGGCCGAAGCCGCTCGAGGAGATCAGGGCGTACGCGCTCGAGATCGCCGAGTACCTCGTCTCGCGTGAAGTGAAGATGCTAGTGGTCGCGTGCAACTCGATCGAGGTCGCCGCGATCCGCGAGGTGGCCGAGGCCGCCAGCGTGCCGGTGGCCGGCGTGATTGATCCCGGGGCACGGGCCGCCGTGCGGGCAACGCGCAACCGCAAGGTCGGGCTGATCGGCACTCAGGCGACGATCGCGAGCGGCGCCTACGAGCGGGCGGTCGCCGTCACCGGCGCGGATGTGAGACTCTCTGCCCGCGCCTGCCCGGCGTTCGTCGAGTACGTCGAACGGGGCGACACTTCGAGCGACGAGCTCGTGACCATCGCACGGGGGTACCTTGCGCCGCTGCGGGACGAGGGGGTCGACACGTTGATCCTTGGTTGCACGCACTACCCGATGCTCTCTGGGCTCATTCAGGTCGTTATGGGCGACGAGGTCGTGCTCGTCTCCTCGGCCGAGGAGACCGCGAAGGACGTGTACGCGACGCTCTTCACGCTCGATCTGCTACGTGCCGAGACGAGCGACCCGCGACACGAGTTCCTGTGCACCGGTGACCCGGAGCAGTTCCGCGAGGTGGCGCAGCGCTTCCTCGGGCCCGAGATCGGGGGCATCGGCACGCTCGCCGCCCACCCGGTGGAGGGGATCTCGTGGAGCTGACCGTCCTCGGCGCGAGTGGGACCTGGCCGAACGCGGGCTCGGCCACGGCCGGCTACCTCGTGCAGCACGACGGGTTCAACCTCTGGATGGACGCCGGCACCGGGACGCTCGCGAACCTACAACGGCACATCCCGCTGCCGGAGATCCACGCGATCGTGATCAGCCACGAGCACCCCGACCACTTCGTCGATCTGTATCCGTGCTTCTACGCGTGGCACTACGGCGAGCTCGGCACGCCCGGCCTCCCCGTGTACATCCCCACCGGCTTCACGGAGAAGCTCATGCGGTTCGAGTCGGTCGACGGCGAGGTCGCGATGCGGGCCGCGTTCAGCCTCCGCGAGGTCGCGCCCGGAGAGGGATTCGGGATCGGTCCGTTCCGCGTTCGGACCGAGCTGATGGCGCACCTCGGCCTGCCGGCGCTCGGGTTCCGGCTCGAGACGGACGGCGTCGTGCTCGCGTATACGGGTGACACCGGTCCGACGCACCGCGTCGAGGACCTCGCCCGGAACGCCGATCTGCTCCTCTCGGAGGCGACGTGGCAGGACCGCGACGACCTCATGCCGTTCCACTTGTCCTCGCGCCAGGCCGCGATCCACGCGCGTGAGGCCGGCGTGAACAAGCTCGTGCTGACGCACATCTGGCCCACGTTCGACCGGCAGGTGTCGATCGAGCAGGCGGCGGAGGTCTACGACGGGCCGATCGAGGCCGCCGTCGAGGGCATGCGCCTTGGGGTGGGGACGTGAGCGACCGCCCCGACGGCAGGCGCGCGGATGAGCTCCGGAAGATCGCGTACGAGCTCGCGTTCCAGGAGTGGGCCGAGGGCTCAGTCCTCTTCTCGATGGGGAAGACGCGTGTGCTCGTCGCCGCGTCTGTTGCCGAAGAGGTGCCGCGCTGGCTCCGCGGCACCGGCAAGGGCTGGGTCACGGGGGAGTACTCGATGTTGCCGCGCGCGACGGTCGAGCGCACGATGCGCGAGGTCAACAGGGGACGCCCCGGCGGTCGCACGCAGGAGATCCAGCGGCTGATCGGCCGCTCGCTCCGAGCCGTCACGGACCTCGACCGTCTCGGCGAGCGCACGATCACCGTGGACTGCGACGTGCTCGTCGCCGACGCCGGTACGCGAACGGCCTCGATCACCGCCGGGTACATCGCGCTCGCGCTCGCGCTCCGTGCCCTGCACGAGCGCGGCGTCGCGCCGGCCGACCTGCTGTCGGACAGCGTCGCGGCGGTGAGCATCGGCCTCGTCGGCGGCCGGCCGCTGCTCGACCTCTCCTACGAAGAGGACGCCCGAGCCGAGGTCGACTTCAACGTGGTGATGACCGGCTCCGGCCGGCTCGTCGAGGTGCAGGGCACCGCCGAGGGCGCGCCGTTCTCCCGCGCCGACCTCGACTCGCTGCTCGACCTCGCCGAGACCGGGATCGAGGAGCTCACGCGCACCCAACGCGAGATCCTCGGCTGACCGGATGCCCTTCCCCGAACGCCTGGCGATCGCGTCGAAGAACGTCCACAAGCTCCGCGAGATCCGCGCGATCTGCGCCGGCTGGCCGGTGGAGTGGGTGACGGTCGAGGATCACGTCGGCCCGTGGCCCGAGGTCGACGAGCCTCACGACACTTACCTGGAGAACGCGCTCGCCAAGGCGCGCTCGGTCGCGGCGGCGCTCGGCCTGCCCGCGATGGCGGACGACTCGGGTCTCGAGGTCGACGCGCTCGGCGGGGCGCCCGGTCCGCGCTCGGCGCGCTACGCGGGCGAGGACGCGACCGATGAGCGGAATCGCCGGAAGCTGCTCACGGCGCTTAGGGGCGTGCCGGGATCCGCCCCGGCGGCGCGGTTCCGGTGTATTGCGGTGGTCGCCTGGCCGGACGGCCGCGAGGTCTGGGCCGAGGGCACCTGCGAGGGCACGCTCGTCGCCGAGCCGCTCGGCGCCGGCGGCTTCGGCTACGACCCGATCTTCGTGCCGGCCGGCCGGGACCAAACGATGGCCGAGCTCCGGCCCGAGGAGAAGGACCGGATCAGCCACCGCGGGCGGGCGTTCCGAGCCCTCGGCGATCTGCTCAGGAAGGTCTAGCCCCGCATCCTGCCGTTGGGGGATGTGCGCGGGTGAAACTAAAGGACCCGGCCCTGTGCGCCGAGGCTTCACCAGAAGGAGCCGAGCGCCCATGGAGACAACCCAGCGTCCAGCTTCGGGGAACGGCCGGGCTCGTGACACGTCGCGCCCGGATCGCTCGCCGCTGCTGCGTCTCGAGGCCCTCTTCGCGAAGCGTTCCGAAGCCTTCATGGTCGCCGTCGGGCTACTACTCGTGGCAGCGATCTGGACGATCGACATGCTGACCGGGCCCCACCTCTCGCTGTCCCTCTTCTACCTCGTACCGGTCGCGCTCGTGACCTGGCGGCTCGGGCGACTGTCGGGGGCGTTCGCCGCCGCGCTGTCCGCCGTCGCGTGGCTCATGGCGGACCTGATCAGCGATGTCTACCCGGGGCAAGCGACGGTCCCGTACTGGAACGCGCTGATGCGCTTCGGCGTGTTCCTGGTCGTGGTCCTCCTCCTCGCGACGATCCGGGACAGCTTGCAGCGGCAGCGCGAGCTCGCCGCCCAGGACTTCGAGGCGGCCGAGGAGTTGCGCGAGCTGAACGACCTGAAGGACACGCTGCTACACGCCGTGTCGCACGACCTCAAGGGTCCGATCACGGCGATCCTCGGCGCCGCGCAGGCGCTTCAACGGCGCGAGCAGCTGCAGCTCACGCCCGACCAGGAGACGGGCCTGCTCGACGCGGTCGCCGCGAGCGGCAAGAGGCTGAACCGAATGGTGAACGACCTGCTCGACCTCGAGCGACTCGACCGCGGGATGATCGAGCCCGAGCGCGAGCCGACCGACCTCTCGGCGCTCGCGAACCGCATGGTTGACGAGGCCGACTTCCTCAGAGAGCATCCGGTGCGCGTGCTCGGGGACCCTGTGATCATCTCCGTCGACGCCGGGAAGGTCGAGCGGATCCTCGAGAACCTCCTGTCGAACGCCGCGAAGCACACGCCGGTCGGTACGCCCGTGGTCGTTCGCGTGAGCGAGCGACCCGACGGCGTCATGGTGTCCATCGAGGACGAGGGTCCGGGCATCCCCGACGACCTGAAGCAGACGATCTTCCAGCCGTTCCGTCAGGGCGACGCGGCAAGGTCCGCCGGTTCGGGTGCCGGCATCGGGCTGTCCCTCGTTGCGAAGTTCGCCGAACTGCACGGCGGGAACGCCTGGGTCGAGGACCGCGAAGGTGGTGGCACGGCGATGCGTGTCTTCCTTCCTGGGGCCGTGACCCGCTCGGCGCTGCCGTCGAGTGCGCCTGCGGCTCCCGCGCTCCGGTAGCGGCCCATTTCCCGGCCGCCCGGCCCGCGCGCGACCTGTCGCCGGGCACGACGATGCACCCGGAGGTGACCGCCACGCAGACGTCGTACGTGTCGGGCCCGTCCGAGAGACCGCTGCTCGGACGGACGATCGGTGAGCAGCTCGACCTGACCGTCGCCGAGTACGCGTCGGGCGAGGCCCTCGTTTCACGGCACCAAGGCCTGCGTTACACCTATGCAGAGCTGCGTGACGAGGTGGAACGCGTCGCTCGCGCGCTGATGGCGCTCGGCGTCGGGAAGGGCGACCGCGTCGGCATCTGGAGTCCGAACGTCGCCGAGTGGGTGCTCGTCCAGTACGCGACGGCGAAGGCCGGCGCGATCCTCGTGAACGTGAACCCCGCGTACCGGACGCACGAGCTCCGGTACGCCCTGACGCAGTCCGGCGTGTCGGTGCTCGTCTCGGCTCGAGGCTTCCGCAACACGGACTACGTCGCGATGCTCGAGGAGATCGGCCCCGGGCTGTCCGAGCTGCGACACACCGTGCTGCTGGGCGAGGGGGCGTCGTGGGGGATGTCGTGGGACGAGCTGGTCTCGCGGGCCGACGAGGTTCCGGAGGAGGCGCTCCGGAAACGCGAGGCCGAGCTCGACTTCGACGACCCGGTCAATATCCAGTACACGTCGGGCACGACCGGCATGCCGAAGGGCGCGACGCTCACGCACCACAACATCTTGAACAACGGGCTCTTCGTGGGGGAGCGCATGCGGCTCACGGGCGAGGACCGCGTCTGCGTGCCCGTGCCCTTCTACCACTGCTTCGGGATGGTGCTCGGGAACCTCGCGGCGCTCACCCACGGTGCATGCATCGTGCTGCCCGGCGATCCGTTCGACGCCGGCACCGTCCTCGCCACCGTGCAGGAGGAGAGGTGCACCGCGCTCCACGGCGTCCCGACGATGTTCATCGCCGAGCTCGAGCACCCCGACTTCGGGTCGTTCGACCTGCGCACGCTCCGGACCGGGATCATGGCCGGCTCGCCGTGCCCCGTCGAGGTCATGAAGCAGGTGATCGAGCTCATGCACATGACCGAGGTCACGATCTGCTACGGCATGACCGAGACCTCGCCGGTGTCGTTCCAGTCGATGCCCGACGATGACCTCGAGCACCGCGTCGCGACCGTCGGCGCGATCCACCCGCACGTAGAGGCGAAGGTCGTCGACCCGGCAACGGGCAAGGTGCTTCCGCGCGGGAAGTCGGGGGAGCTGTGCACGCGCGGGTACCTCGTCATGCGCGGCTACTGGCATGACGCCGAGGCGACGCGCGAAGCGGTCGGCCCTGCTGGATGGATGCACTCGGGCGACCTCGCGGCGATGCGCGACGACGGCTACGTGAACATCGTCGGCAGGATCAAGGACATGGTCATCCGCGGCGGGGAGAACATCTACCCGCGCGAGGTGGAGGAATTCCTCTTCACGAACCCGAAGATCGCGGAGGTGCAGGTCATCGGCGTGCCGGACCCGAAGTACGGCGAGGAGGTCTGCGCCTGGATCCGACTGAAGGAAGGCGTCGAGACGACCGAACACGAGGTCCGCGAGTTCTGCCGCGGGAAGATCGCGACGTACAAGATCCCGCGCTATGTGCGCTTCACCGACGAGTTCCCGATGACCGTGACCGGCAAGATCCAGAAGTACCGGATGCGCGAGATCTCGATCGAGGAGCTCGGCCTCGGCGACGCCGCGTCGGCGTCGACGGCCTGAGTGCGGCGAGCCGGTTCAGGGGAGTTCGGCGAGTGCGGAAGTGAGCCGGGCAAGCATGTCGGCGAGCTCCCGGATCTCAGCTGTGGACCACCCCTGGAGTGCCTCCTCGAGCAGCGCGCTGCGCACCTCGCGCATCCGAACCACCATCAGCTTGCCCTTGCGGGTCACCTCGAGCAGGTGTGCCCGGCGGTCGTGGGGATCGGGCGCGCGGATCACGAGCCCTGCTTCCTCGAGGTCGGAGGTCTTCCGGCTGACCGTCGAGACGTCGAGGCCGATCCGCTCCGCGAGGTCGGTCGTGCGAAGCGGTCCCCAGGCCTCGATCCGCGCGAGCATCGGGAAACCGGAGAAATCGACGCCGGTACCGACCGCCGCCGTGATCCGCTGGCGCAGCCGCGGAAGCGAGGAGCGCGCCATGAATCCGGAGAAGGCGTTCTCGACGGCAGCGAGCACCGCGTCGCGATCGCCCTGCGGTGGCTTTCCCACGAGGACCATTATGTCAGGTATAGTTGCGTGGTGCCAGCAACTATATTCGCGTCCGGCCTCGTGCCGGTGAGGCCGGATCCGTGAAACGGCTGCTCACGGTCCATCTTCTCCCCTATCGGCGTCAGCTGGTCCTCGTGGTCACGCTCCTGGTAGCGCAGGCGGTCGCGAACCTGTACCTGCCGACCCTGAACGCGGACATCATCAACAACGGGGTGGCGAAGGGGAACACGCACTACATCGTGAGGACCGGAGCTCTCATGCTCGTCGTCACGTTGTTCATGGGCGTCGCGGCGGTCATCGCGGTCTACTGGGGCGCGAAGACCTCGATGGCGTTCGGCCGAGACCTCCGCGGGGCGCTCTTCCGCAGGGTCGAGTCCTTCTCCCAGATGGAGGTCAACCGCTTCGGCACGCCGTCGCTGGTCACCCGTAGCACGAACGACGTGCAGCAGGTGCAGATGCTCGTGCTGATGGCGCTGACCGTGATGATCTCAGCCCCGATCATGATGATCGGCGGCATCTTCATGGCCCTGCGGATGAACGCGCGCCTGTCTCTGCTGCTCGTGGTGATCCTGCCGCTGATGGGTGCGTTCATCGGAATCGTGGTCCGCAAGGCCGTTCCGATGTTCCGGCAGTTGCAGGTGAAGCTCGACCGGATCAATCAGGTGATGCGCGAGGCGCTTGCAGGGATTCGCGTGATCCGCGCCTTCGACCGTACCGAGCACGAGGAGCGGCGCTTCGAAGAGGCGAACGATGACCTGACCGCGACGACGCTCCAGGTGACGCGGCTGTTCGCTCTGATGATGCCGACGATCATGCTGATCCTGAACCTGTCGACCGTCGCGGTGATGTGGTTCGGGAGCATCCAGGTGGGCGATGGGCGGATGTCCATCGGCAATCTCATCGCATTCCTCACCTACCTGATGCAGATCCTCTTCTCGGTCCTGATGGCGACGATCATGTTCGTGATGGTGCCGCGCGCGGCAGCGTCGGCGGATCGGATCCAGGAGGTGCTCGACGTCGAGCCGGCGATCGAGGATCCGCAGGCACCAGTGCCGGCGCCCGCGCGCCTCGGCACGCTGGAGTTCCGCGACGTCGAGTTCCGCTATCCCGGAGCGCAGGACGCCGTGCTGACGGGCGTCTCGTTCTCGGCGGGACCGGGCGAGGTCACCGCGATCGTCGGCAGCACCGGCAGCGGCAAGTCGACGCTCGTCAACCTGATCCCGCGCTTCTACGACGTGACGAGCGGGCAGGTGCTGGTCGACGGCGTCGACGTTCGCGAGCTGTCCCAGCAAGACCTGTGGGCGCGGATCGGTCTGGTTCCCCAGCGCGCGTTCCTGTTCAGCGGGACCATCGCGAGCAACGTGCGCGATGGCGACGAGCGCGCGAGCGACGACGACGTATGGCACGCGCTACAGGTCGCCCAGGCCGCGGACTTCGTCTCGGACATGCCGGACGGGCTCGACGCGCACATCAGCCAAGGGGGGACGAACGTTTCCGGCGGCCAACGGCAACGCCTGGCGACCGCTCGAGCCGTCGTCAAGCGGCCCGAGATCTACATCTTCGACGACAGCTTCTCGGCCCTGGACTTCGCGACCGATGCGAGACTCCGCACTGCGCTGCGCGCCGAGACCCGTAACGCGGCCGTGATCATCGTCGCCCAGCGGGTCGGGACGATCATGCACGCCGACCGGATCGTGGTCCTCGCCGAGGGCAGGATCGCGGGCGTCGGAACGCACGACGAGTTGATGGAAGCCTGCGAGACCTACCGCGAGATCGTCCTCTCGCAGGTCTCGGCAGAGGAGGTGGCGTGAGCGCGCGCCGCGAAGCCGTGCCAACCCGGCGGCCGACGAGGGGCGGCCACGGGTTCATGCACCCCGGGATGATGCCGCCGCCGGAGAAGTCGAAGGACTTCCGGGGCTCGGCGCTGCGACTCGCGAGGCGTCTGCACCCCGAACGCACGAAGCTACTGGTCGTGCTCGTCTTCGGGATCGCGAGCGTGCTCTTCACGATCGTCGGGCCGAAGATGCTCGGCAACGCGACGAACGCGCTGTTCGAAGGCGTCGTGAGCAAGCGCCTGCCGCCGGGGATGACTCAGCAGCAGGCGATCGCCGGGCTCCGAGCGAGGGGGCAGGGTCAACTCGCCGACTTGCTGTCGGGGATGCATCTCACGCCCGGGGCAGGCGTGGACTTCACGAAGATCGGCCGCATCCTCGGGGCGCTCGCGATCGTCTATCTGTTGGGCGCGGCGTTCGGGTGGGTGCAGCAATACGTGATGGCGGGCATCGCGCAGCGGACGATGTTCCGGCTGCGGGAGGATGTCGACCTGAAGCTCGCCCGGCTACCGCTCAAGTACTTCGACGATCACCCGCGTGGGGACCTCCTCTCACGGGTGACGAACGACATCGACAACATCTCCACGACCTTGCAGCAGAGCCTCACGCAGATCGTCACGGCGGCGCTCACGATCGTCGGCGTGCTGATCATGATGCTGACGATCAGCCCGCTACTGGCCGCGATCTCGCTCGTCGCGGTCCCGCTGTCCTTCGTCGTGACCGTGCTGATCGCGAAGCGATCGCAGAAGCAGTTCGCCGCCCAATGGGAGCGCATGGGGCAGGTCGACGGCTACATCGAGGAGATCTTCACCGGCCACAACATCGTGAAGGTATTCGGGATGCAGCGGCGCGCGATCGCGACGTTCGACGCGCAGAACGAGGGGCTCTACCAGGCGAGCTTCCGAGCGCAGTTCATCTCGGGGATCATCCAGCCCTCGATGATGTTCATCTCGAACCTGAACTACGTGGCGATCGCCGTCGTCGGCGGTCTCCGCGTCGCGAACGGCACGCTCTCCCTCGGCGACGTCCAGGCGTTCATGCAGTACTCGCGGCAGTTCACGCAGCCGATCGCTCAGACCGCTGCCATCATGAACTCGCTCCAATCGACCGTGGCCTCCGCCGAGCGGGTGTTCGAGCTGCTCGACGAGTCCGAGGAGGAACCCGAGCCCGCCCACCCGGAGGTCCTCACGGCGACCAAGGGCCGGATAACCCTCGAGGACGTCTCCTTCCGGTATCTGCCGGACACGCCGCTCATCGAGGACCTCAGCCTAGATGTGTCTGCCGGGGAGACCGTCGCGATCGTCGGCCCCACCGGCGCCGGCAAGACGACGCTCGTGAACCTCCTGCTGCGGTTCTACGAGCTCGACCGCGGTCGGATCTCGGTCGACGGCGTCGACACGCGGCAGATGACACGGAGCGGCCTGCGGCAGTTGTTCGGGATGGTCCTGCAGGACCCGTGGCTGTTCCGCGGGACGATCCGCGAGAACATCGCCTACGGACGCGAGGGGGCGACCGATGGTGAGATCGAGGCGGCGGCCCGCGCCGCGCACGTCGATCACTTCGTGCACACGCTTCCCGACGGCTACGAGACGGTGATCGACGACGAGGCATCGAACGTGTCACAGGGAGAGAAGCAGCTCCTGACGATCGCCCGGGCCTTCCTCGCCGATCCGCAGATCCTGATCCTCGACGAGGCGACGAGCTCGGTGGACACGCGCACCGAGGTGCTGATCCAGGAGGCGATGGCTGCGTTGATGCGGGAACGCACGAGCTTCGTGATCGCTCACCGGCTCTCGACGATCCGCCATGCCCGCACGATCCTCGTCATGAACCACGGCAGCATCATCGAACAGGGTAGCCACGAGGAGTTGCTCGAGCGCCGCGGTTTCTACTACGAGCTGTACCACAGCCAGTTCGTCGAGGCGCTCGAGGCGGCGTCGTAGCACGGGGCGTCGAGGCTCCTCCTCGCACCCGATCGCCCGAGCATCGAGTCGTTCGGAGCGAAAGATGCGCACGTGAGAGTTGGTGCGAGAGGGGGGATCTGAACCCCCACGCCCTTCCGGGCGCGGATCCTGAGGTCGGTGCGGCCAGGCACGGAATCCCGTCGTACGTGTCGTCCTGTGTCATCTGGTGTCGCTTCATGCCATCCGGTGTCGTCCTGTCGTGAGCAAGAAGGGGTATCCAGGCCCTACTCGAGCCGGAGTATGCGGCGGCGGGCGCGGTAGGCGCGTTGCCTACAGGCAGAGCCGCAGCACCGGCCGTCGCGTCGAGGGGGGGCGCACTAGACTCGTCCGTGTGTCGTGGGAATGGCTGATCGGCTTCTTCCGCAACGTGATCGCAGCTGCACTCGGTATCTGGCACCACGTGGAGGACGTGGACGAAGCCGAAGCGGAACGCCAACGAGAGATCCACGCCTTCGAGCTGAACCTCGCCTTCGATCAGGTGAAGACCTTCGAGTTGGATGCGCGGTAGACCGGCCGCTTCACCTGCCGGCGCAAGACCGCAACCTGGTGTCGCAGAACGGCGATTTCGAGCTCCGTCTCGGCCGCTGCGCGGTCGTCCGACCGGAGCAGGCCGAGGACGCGGCGCAGAAGGAGATAGAGGAGCGAGCGGATCACGGCGCGGCATTGTCGCAGATCGGATTGCCGTTGCCGCTCTCAAGGCGCGACCGGGATCGCTTACCCCACGGCTTCTGCACCCTTCAGGGCGGATTCGAGCCGCCGACCTCCCGCTCCGTCAGCAGCTCATGGCCCTAATCTCGCCGCGTGGCTACCTGCACAAGCTCATCACACTGAGACTGGATCCCGCCGATCGAAGGAGGACACGGCGTTTGACCGAGGGGAAGGCTGCTGCTACCGTTCCGGACGCTGCCGAACACAGGACCGCAGGCCGCATGGCGAGCCCTTCCGCTCGCTCCTCTGCGGCCTTCTTTGTTTCTCACGAGGAAGTATGGCGAAGAGCAAGCCCGACGCTGAACTGAGGGAGCACGAGCGCGGCCTCGTCGAGGTGGACGGCGAGTTCTGCGTGCCTCAGGAAGAGGGGGAGGCCCGTCACGTCATCGACCTCGGGCCGATCCTGGGCGAGGTGGAGCGGTCGAACTGGTACTTCCTCCGCAAGGCCATGTTGTTCGTCCCTGCGATATTCCTGTTCATCCTCGCCATCCAGCTGATGAAAGCAGGTGCGGCTGCGGTCGGACCGTCGATCCACGGCAAGTTCCCGTTCGCGAACGGGGTCTCCACGCTTGGGGCTGGGTGGCTCGGTGCGTACTTCGTGCTGTCGGGCTCGCCGGTAGCGGCTGCCGCTATCAGTCTGTTCGGCGCCGGGACACTCACGAAGCTCCAGACGCTGACCATGTTGTCGGGCTCCCGGCTCGGCGCGTCGTTCATCGTGCTCGTCACGGGATTCCTCTACGCGGCGCGGAACAAGAAGGATCGCTCGGAGGGGCTGGGGATCGGCATCCAAGCGATGACGATGACGGCGGTCACCTACGTGCCCGGCATGCTGCTCGCCTATCTGTTCCTGCGGATCGGTATCTTCCATGGGCTCGACTGGCATGCCTCGGACAAGCTCGAGTCGTTCTTGTCGAAGCTCTGGGGCCCGATCGTCGATCTGGTGGCGAACAACCTGCCCGGATGGGCCATCTTCCTCGTCGGCCTCGGTACGATCCTCGCGTCGTTCAAGATCCTCGACCATGTTCTGCCGCATGTCGATTCGGACTCGACCGTCTCGAAACGGCGCGCGTGGCTCAAGCGTCCGTGGATGATGTTCCTGCTCGGGTGCCTCGTGGCAACGCTGACCCTTTCGGTCTCAGTGGCCCTCACCGTCCTCGTACCGCTCGCGGTGAAGGGCTACGTGAAGCGAGACGAGGCGCTCCCCTACATCATGGGGGCGAACATCACGACCCTGGCAGACACGCTGGTGGTCGCGATGCTCCAGTCCACGCCGGTTGCCACACAGATCGTGCTGGCGGAGGCGGTCGGCGTGACGATCGTTTCGCTCCTCATACTCGCCTTCGTCTACCAGCCCATCAAGCGAACGGTGATTGCTTTGGACGATTGGCTCGTCGCGAGCAACCGGCGGCTCGCGGGTTTCGTGGGGGTCCTCTTCCTCCTGCCCATCGGGTTCCTGCTGCCGGGGCTGTTCTGGGGTCATACCGCCTGAACCCGGCGACGGTTGTTCGGCTTCCAGGGAAACGAGTGCCCCGGACGTGGGGCTTTGGGGAGAGCGGGACGCAGCCCCGGCCTATCGCCTGGCTGCTTCGGCGCCGGAACTCCAACGCTCGACCATGGTCCCGGTCCCCCCGGGACTCAGGACCCCGCAGGTCGCAAGCGATGAGTGGTAGCTCGGATGACGATGAGGTGGCGGAAGCATCGGTGACTCGCCGAGATCGGGTCCGCCACCGCTTCAGTCGTCCCGGGCGATCTCCCGCAGCATCTCCACGACGATCTCGCCGCCGGGTCCCCCGTATAGGCTCGCGCGAGGTGCTCCCTCGGCTTCTGTGAGCAAGTGTGAGCAAGAAGGGGGTTCCGGGGGCCTACCGGCAGAACCCGTCGAGCAAAGATTCCCAGGTCAGAGGCGCTGCGAGAGGGGGGATCTGAACCCCCACGCCCTTTCGGGCACCGGATCCTAAGGTTGGTGCAGCCAGGCACGAGATCTCCTCCTACGTGTCGTCCTGTGTCATCTGGTGTCGTTTCGTGCCGTCCGGTGTCGTTCTGTCGTGAGCAGACTGTGAGCAAGAAGCAGATCTGTGACCGCTACCTGCCACCACGTTGGGGGACGTATCGTTCCCGCCGATGAGCGACGACGGCTTCGACGTTGTGACCGGCGCCTTCAGCTACACGGGAGGCGCCATCGCACGAGAGCTGCTGCGAAGGGGGAGACGCGTCCGGACGCTCACGGGCCACCCGGCGCGGTGGGGAGCGAACCCGGCCGTCGACGTCCGCCCGTACGACCTCGACGATCCCGACGCTCTCGTTCGGTCGCTCGAGGGCGCGGACACCTTCTACAGCACCTACTGGGTGCGGTTCAGGCACGGCGAGACGAGCTTCGAGCGAGCGATCGAGTGCTCTGGACTGCTATTCGGGTCGGCTAGGCGAGCCGGCGTCCGGCGCATCGTGCATGTGAGTGTGACGAACCCGGACCCCAACTCGCCGTTCCCGTATTTCCGGGGCAAGGCGATCGTCGAGGAGATGCTCGCGGCGACATGCCCGTCCTGGGCGGTGGTGCGACCGAGCGTCGTCTTCGGTCACGGGGACATCCTCATGAACAACATCGCCTGGCTCCTCCGGCGGTTCCCGCTCTTCGCGGTGCCGGGCGACGGCAGGTACCGCGTTCGACCGGTGCACGTGGACGACGTGGCGGAACTCTGCGTCGCCCTCGCGTCGGAGGATGCACCGGCGACCCTCGACGCCGTCGGGCCAGACACCTTCACCTTCGAGGAGCTGGTGGAACGGATCCGAGACGCGGTCGGCAGCCGATCTCGCATCGTGCACGTCGACCCCAGGGTCGCGCGGCTCGCGGCTTCGGCGATCGGCCTCCTCGTGCGCGACGTGCTCCTCACCGATCACGAGCTCGGCGGTCTCATGAGTGAGAAGGCGTACAGCGATGCCCCGACGACCGGGAAGACTCGCTTCACGGACTGGCTCTCCGATGTGGGTGCCGAGTTGGGTCGCCGTTACGCTTCCGAACTCGAGCGGCACTTCAAGCCGTGACACGACGTGGTCTCCAGGACCTTCACGAAGCTCGCCGCGGATGTCGGCCTTCCGCAGATCCGCCTGCACTACCTCCGCCATACGCATGCGACGCTTGCCCTTCAGGCCGGGGTACACGTGAAGGTCGTCTCCGAGCGCCTCGGTCACTCCAGCATCACGATCACGCTGGACACCTACTCGCACGCGATCCCGGGTCTTCAGCGGGACGCCGCGGAGAAGGTGGCCGCGCTGATCCCCGGACTCAGGACGCGGTCGTGAGGTTCTACGTCGTCACCGCTCCGGCGACCGCGTAGAGTCGCCAGCGGTCCGGCACGCCCCTGAGGTCGTGTTGGCCTCGGTCCTCGAACGAGAGGCCTGACCCGGCCACCAGGTCCTTCACCGTCTGCGACACGAGCACCTCTGATGGACCCGCGTTTGAGGCGACGCGAGCACCGATCGAGACCGTGATGCCTCCGCACTTGCCCTCGATGACCTCGCACTCGCCGGTGTGCACTCCGGCCCGGATCTCGATCCCGAGGTCTCGGACCCGTTCGGCAACTTCGAGCGCACAGCGGATAGCCCGCGCCGGCCCGTCGAACGTCGCGTAGAAGCCATCGCCCGCGGTGTCGTTCTCCTGCCCGCGCCAGCGCGTGAGGCTCTCGCGCACGAGCGCGTGGTGGCGCTCGACGAGGTCCTTCCAGTTCCGGTCTCCAAGCGTTGCCTGCTTCTCTGTCGAGCCCACGATGTCGGTGAACAGGACGGTCGAAAGGATCGTGTCGAGTTCGGGCGCGGGTCGCTCTACGCCCAAGAACGAGCGGAGCGCGTCGAGGATCGGTCCCTGGTCTTCCGGCTCGAAACCCGCCACGCGCACGACCGCGGCATCGGGCATCAGCGAGGCGACGTACTCCGCCGTCTCGACGTCCTCCAGGGACCGCTCCTCGACGATGAGCAGTGCTGGCGCCTGCACGGACGGGAGGACTCCTCGAACATCCGTTTCGTACCAGATCCGGCCGAGCTCGCGGGCCACGTCCGGGGTCGCGGTGTGCCGGCTCCTCATGCCCATCATCCGGGCCTCCTCCGGAGCGGTCTCGTGCCCTACGGTCGCCTCGGTCTCAGCAAACGCTCCTCCGTAGTCGTTCGTACCCCACAGATCGAGGGCGCGTGCCTCGTGCTCGACGTAGTCGGGCTTCACGCCCCACGGGAAGTCGGGGGTCCACACGACCCGTGGGAACGGGTTGAGCCACACGATCGCGCGGACACGCTCAGGGTCGGTCGCTGCGAACAGGACGTTGGACGCTCCTCCCTCCGAATACGCCGCGAGGACGGGTCGGTCCGATCCGAGCGTGTCGAGCACAAGCCGAAGATCGCTCACTCGCGTCTCGAGGTTCGGTACCGGCACGTTGCGGCTCGAGAGCCCGGTGCCGCGGCGGTCGTGGAGGATGAGCCTGCAGAAGCTGGTGAGGGCGCCGAAGAACGGACCCACGGTCGGGTCTTCCCAAACGAGATCGACGTTTCCGGTGAAGTCGAACTGCCACACGAGGTCGATCGGTCCCTCGCCCGTGGTCTGGTAGGCGATGTAGACGCCATCCGGCGTCTTGGCGTACCTGGTGTCGCGGATCTCCACACTCGTATCCTCAGCCGCAGCGGGTTAGGAGGCAACACCTCGGGCCGTCGGTCGTCCAACCGTCGGGTCCCCATCCGGGCATCGGACAGAGTGTCCGGTGCATGCGCTCCCTCCGTTTCTGTGAGCACGTGTGAGAAAGAAGGGGGCTTCGGGGATTTGCCCGGGATGCCCTCCAGGCGAAGATTCCCAGGTCAGAAGGGGTGCGAGAGGGGGGATTTGAACCCCCACGCCCTTGCGGGCACCGGATCCTAAGTCCGGCGCGTCTGCCAGGTTCCGCCACTCTCGCGGTTGCGCTCATGCCGCAGAGGCGAGTGTATCGGTGCATCCCGGGCCTGGGGCTTGAGTTCGGCAATGGTCGGGTTCACGTACGCCACCCAGTCTCCCGTCCGGACCCCGATAATGCCGTCCATGGCCGGGTGGAGACTCGTGGTCGTCCTCGGTGGCGTCGTGATGCTCGCCGCATGCACCCGGGCTGCCGAGGAGACCGCCCCGAGCTCGCCGACGCCGACCGCGTCGGCGTCGATCGGCGTTCCGAGTCCGAAGCCGGACGAGGGCCGGCTGCTCCCGCGCGGTGAGACCGTCGCCGCGCACCCGAGGAAGCGGTACGTGGAGATGCGCAAGCGTCTCGACGACCCGGCCTCGGTGTTCGTGCTCGACACGCGCAACCCATTCATGCACCGCGTGCCGATGCTCGTGACCGACGCGCGCCGCGACGCCGGCGGCGAGCCGTGGTACCGGGTGCTGTTGCCCGTGAAGCCGAACGGCAGCGCGGCATGGGTTCGAGGGACGGAGGTTCGCCTCGTGCCACGCGATCAGAAGATCGTCGTCGACCTATCGGAGCGGACCCTCGATCACTACGTGGACGGCGATCTCGCCGACCATCTGTCGGTCGGCGTGGGAACGCCCTCGGCCCCGACGGCGACGGGCACGTTCTACGTGTGGATCCGGGTCCGGTACTCGTCCCCGACGGGACCGTACGGACCGTTCGCGCTCGGCCTCTCCGGCTTCTCGGAGGTCCTCTCCGAGTGGCCGGGCGGGGGGCGCATGGCGATCCACGGTACCTCGGACCCGAGCGACCGTGGGCACGCCGTCTCGCACGGATGCGTGCGCGTGTACAACCCGGAGCTGAAGGTTCTCCGACACGTGCCGCTCGGCACGCCGGTGATCATCAAGCGGTAGAGGGCGAGCGAGGACCAGAGGATCCTCGCCGGAAGGGAAGTGGGCCCCCAGGGACTCGAACCCTGAACCTGCGGATTAAGAGTCCGTTGCTCTGCCAGTTGAGCTAGAGGCCCGCCGCAGTGTAGCAAGCGGGCCTCTCTGTCGGGTGGCCGAGGGGACTTGAACCCCCAGCCTCCAGGACCACAACCTGGCGCTCTAACCGAGTTGAGCTACGGCCACCACGTTCGGACAAGCGATTCTAGCAGCGGCTCCTCCGTGACCTTCCCTTCCGCCTCACCGCTTGAGCGAGGAGTCACACGCCGCCGACGTGCTCACGGAGCAAAGAAGCTCTGCGCGATCTTGTCCGGATGCGAGGCCTCACCCGGCCTTCGGCGTCATCTCCTTCGTGCCCATGGGGAAGTCCATCTTCGGCATGAGTTCGACGAACGGGTCCGGATCGAAGGCCTCGGGCCCCAGCACCCCAGCGCCCTTCCATGCGCCGCTCGCGAGCAGCTCCATGGCGATGACCGGGTTGACGGCCGTCTGCCAGACGACCGCCTGGACGCCGTACCGCTGCATACAGTGCTCGTTGTCGGCAACCTGGTAGAGGTAGACCTCACGCGGTTGCCCGCCGCTCTTCCCCTTCACCCACGTGCCCGCGCTCGTCTTGCCGAACATGCGGTCGCCAAGATGCGCGGGGTCCGGCAAGCACGCGACCACGACGTCCCGCGGCGAGACCTCCACGCCCTTGACCTTCACCTTCTCGGTCTTGTCGAGGTTCAGCAGCTCGAGCACCTTGAGGACGTTGATGAACTCGTCACCTAGCCCGTATTTGAAGGTCACGCGCTTCGCGTCCACCCGGCGCGGGATCAGCAGCACCTCTTCGTGCTCGACGTTCACGCACTCGATCGGCCCGATACCCTCGGGGAACTCGAATACCTCCGGCTCGGAGAACGGCTCGGTCGTGAACCAGCCGCGGTCCTTCTCGAAGATGACGGGTGGGTTCAGGCACTCCTCGATCGTGGTCCAGATGGAGAAGTTGGGAGCGAACCTGTACCCGCGCACCTCGAGGTTCGCGCCGTCACGGACACCGATCTCCTCGATCTCGTCGAACAGGTGCTTGGCGGCGTACGCCGCGAACACATCGGACAGTCCGGGCTCAACGCCCATGCCGACGAGGGCGAGCAGGCCTTTCTCCTCCCACGCGGCCGAGCGCTCGAACTGGTAGTCGCCGAGCTTCACGTGGCTCAGGTGGTAGGGGTCGGTCGGATGACGCTTGGAGAGCGTCATCGCCATGTCCATGTAGGTCACGCCGGCCTCGAACGCTGCGTCGAATATCGCCTCGTTGAAGATGGGATCGACCGCGTTCATGACGAGGTCGGCTCCGTGCTTCTTCGCGAGTGCGACGACTGCGTTCTTGTCGCTGGCATCGATGCGCTCGATTGGGAACTTCGCGGGATCGGCGAGCTTGCCCTGCACCTCCTCCGTGCGCGCGACGTTGTAGTCGGCCAGGACCATCTTCTCGAGCCAGGGGCGGTCCTTCGCGACGATCGCCAGAGCCTCGCCGACGCCCCCGACACCGATCAGCAGCACCTTCATACGAACCTCCTGTCCGAGGAGCATGTGTGGGATGTCACCCGGAGCATAACCAGGTGGCCGAGCGTGCCGCTCGGGCCGAAGGTCCGCAGCGGGCCGGGACGCCGGGCAGGTTCCGCCGCGGCCGCGCGGACCACGAGTGAAGTGGCGGTTCTCCGGTGGGCTGGAACCGGGATCGTGATGGGTTTACCGTCAGCTCGGAGGTGACGCGTCATGGGTGTCTCATCAGCGGGCGAACCGAGCAGGAGGAAAGCGGCGGACCGGATCGCGGAGCTCCTCGTGCGAGTCGTCCTGGTGGTGGGGGCCATGGTGTTGCTGCGATTCGCGGAGAGTCGCTACGTCGCCTGGCGGCAGGAAGGGACAGCCAACTTCCACTACCAGCTGAGTGGCTGGCTCCTCTGGGTTGGCCTGGCGGCGCTCGCGGGGCTCGCCTTCGGGCTGGCGGGATGGATGCCGTGGGGAAGGATGAGGTTCCGGTGGACCCGTACGCTGCTGCTGGGCGCGGTGCCGTTCATCCTGCTGACGCTCCTCAGGCTTTGGTTCAATGGGGTGTACCTCCCGAGCTTCCTCTGGAGGGCGTTCTCCTGGCTCGGGATCGGGTCGCAGTTCGTGCTCGCCGCTCTGCTCGGGGTCGCGGTCGCGTCAGGGTTCGCGCCCCGCACAGAGCGGCCGAGATCGGAGGAGGGTCTTCGATCCTGAGACGCATCGCGTGTCGGCCGATGGTGGTGACCTCGTGACCGTGCGCACCCGTTTCGCCCCGGCGCCGTCCGGCTCGATCCACGTCGGGAACGCGCGGACGGCGCTGTACGCATGGCTGACCGCGCGCCATCACGCCGGATCCTTCGTCCTGCGCATCGAGGACACGGACGCGAGCCGCGTGACCGAGGAGGGCCTGCGAGGAACCCTCGAGTCGCTCCGCTGGCTCGGCCTGGATTGGGACGAGGGACCGGAGATCGGCGGACCCCACGCGCCCTACCGCCAATCCGAGCGTCGGGACATCTACCACGAGCACGCCGAGCGGCTGGTCTCCACCGGCCATGCCTACCGCTGCTACTGCACGCCGGAGGAGCTGGAAGAGCGCCGGAAGGAGGCGCTCGCGCACGGCCGGGCGCCGGGGTACGACGGCCGCTGCCGCACGCTCACGGAGCGGGAGCGCGCCGCCTTCGAGGGGGAGGGGCGGCCGTGGGCGCTGCGCTTCTGGATGCCCGACCGCGACTTCATCGTGCACGACCTCGTGAAGGGCGACGTGCGCTTCGCGGCCGGGTCGCTCGGCGACTTCGTGATCCTGCGCTCCGACGGCTCGCCCACGTACCTGCTGGCCGCCGGCGTCGACGACATGCTGATGGAGATGACGCACGTGATCCGGGGTGAGGACCTGTTCGCGTCGACGCCGCGGCAGATCGCGCTGATGGAGGCGCTCGGCGCGACGAGCGTGCCGCGGTACGCGCACCACCCGTTGATCGTCGGGGCCGACCGACAGCCGCTGTCGAAGCGCCACGGCGCGACCTCGGTCGAGGCCTTCCGCGAGCGGGGGTTCCTGCCGGAGACGCTCGTCAACTACCTCGCGATCCTCGGCTGGTCGTACGACGATGAGACGACGTTCTTCACGCGCGAGGAGCTGATCGAGAGGTTCGACGTGGCGCGTGTGTCGAAGAACCCGGCCGAGTTCGACACGCAGAAGCTGGAGTGGATGAACAACCGCTACATCCAGCACCTCGACCAGGAGGATCTCGCCGCTCGGTGCGTGCACTTCCTGACCGAGGCCGGGCTGCTCGTCGACCCGCAGCTGCTCCGGCGCGCGATGCCGCTCGTCAACGAGCGGATGAAGACCCTCCGCGAAGCCGTCGACCTCCTGCGGTTCCTGTTCACCGACGACGTAGAGCCGAACGACAAGGCGAAGGAACTGATCGCGAAGGCCGGGCCGGAGTACCTCGCGAAGGCCGCCGGCGCGCTCGAGGCGGTCGAGCCCTGGACGGCCGAGACGATCCAGCGAGCGCTCGACGCGCTCGCCGAAGGCGCTGGGCTGAACCGTACGAAGGGGTGGCAGCCGGTGCGCGCCGCGGTCACCGCCTCGAACGTGTCCCCCCCACTGCCGCAGTCGATCGAGCTCCTCGGGCGAGATCGCGCGGTCGCCCGCCTACGCGCCGTCAGCAGCGCGTAGGGGGCTCGTCACCGAGCGCGGCTGCCGCTCCACGCCGTTATCGCGTCGCGCAGTGCGGCGGCGGCGTCCTCCGGCGGCACGGTGTTGATGCTCATCGCCGAGCCGATCTCGAATCCGGCGGGCGTCGCGAGCTTCGGCAGGATCTTGACGTGCCAGTGGAACACGACCTCGTGCCCGTTGATCGGCGCCGAGTACATCACGAGGTTGAAGTCGGGGTCTCCGCACGCGGTGCGGATCGCCGTGAGCGTCTTGGTCAAGATGCACGCGAAGTCGTCGATCTCCTCGTCCGCGAGGTCCTCGAACGATCCCTGATGGAACGAGGGCGCGATCCACGTCTCGAACGGCGAGCCGGCGGCGAAGGGCTCGAAAGCGATGAACCGACCGCACTCGCCGACGACGCGCACCTTCGCGCTCTGCTCGGCGGTGATGACGTCGTCGTAGACGCAGGCCCCATTGTCGTCGAAGTAGCGCGTCGCGACGTCGAGCCGCCGGATCAACCGCGGTAGGAACACGGGGGTGCCGACCACCTGCGAGTGCGGGTGGGTGAGCGAGGTTCCCGCCAGCGCGCCGAAGTTCTTGAAGATGACGACGGCGCGGATGTGTGGCTGCCTGATGAGGTCGCGGTAGCGCTGACGCCACACGTGGATCACGCGGCCGACGTGCTCTTGTGACATCTCGTCGATTCGATCGTTGTGTCGGGGTGACTCGACCACGACCTCGTGGCTGCCTACACCCGGCATCTCGCGGAACATCGGCGTGCCGCCGCGCTCGACCGAGTCGCCGCCGGAGAGCGCTCCGTACAGGTTCGGGACGACCCGGACGAGCCAGTCCCCATCCCCGGGCGGATCGCGCAGGAGTTCGGGCGGCGTCTGTCCCTCGTTCCCGGGGCAGAACGGGCAGGAGGCATCGAGCTCAGGGAGCTCGGGCCTCGGCACCTCCAAGGGCTTGTGCGGCCGATCCCCGCGCTTGGGCGCGAGGATGGCCCACTGCCGCGTGGTCGGGTCCTGGCGAAGGGTCGACATGTCGGCCAAACACGCTACCGGAAACGATCGCTAGCGAGTGGGAGCGTGGAGAGGTTTCGCCGTTCCCACGCCGGCCCAGCGGCCTTGTGCCCGCCTCCTAGCCGGTCTTCGCGACGATCCGCGCCATCTCCTCGGCGGCGAATGCCCGCAGGGTGAGGGTGCGGACGTTCCCCAAGGAGCCGAGCAGCAGAGCGACTGCCGTCGCGGTCTCGTCGCCGGGAGCCTCGGTGACGGCGACGAGACCGTACTCGCCGAGGGTCCAGTAGATGGCCTTGACGCTTCCTCCGTGCTGCTGGGCCAGCCCGGCGAAGGCATCAGCTCGCTTCGTCGTGTCCCTGAAGTCCTTGACGCCCCGGTCCGTCCAGTTCATGAGGCTCACGAACGTGGCCATCGCGACCTCCCTTCCCGGAGCACGGTCCTGCACTTTCGGTGGAATGCACGCCCGACCACCCGAGGCAGGCGATCCGGCGACCGGACCCCGACGATCGGGGCAGGCTCCATCGGGCGCTCGACCGGCGCGAGGATCCGATCGGCGACCAGCACAACGACCGTGGTAGTCCCAACGGGATTTGAACCCGTGTCTCCACCTTGAGAGGGTGGTGTCCTAGGCCTCTAGACGATGGGACCGTGCCTGGACAGGCCGGCGGACAGTCTAGCGACATCAAGCAGGCTCTCGCTCCAAGTCGCCTTGCTCCCGAAACCGCGGGGCCGCTGGTATCGTCAACGGGCTCCATGGATCCCCTCGATCGCAGACCCCGCTCCCGTCCTCTCGGACCCGCGCTGCTCTTGGTCTTCGCGCTGGTCACGGCCGCGTGCACGGGTGCGTCGAGAGCCACCCCGGACGGGTCGCCGACGACGTCGAGCTCTTCGGGGACGTCCTCCGGCTCGCCGCAGCCGGAGCCGCGCGGCTTCGAGCACATCCAGCACGTGATCTTCGTCGTGCAGGAGAACCGCTCGTTCGACCACTACTTCGGGACCTTCCCGGGAGCCGACGGCATCCCGATGAGGGACGGGAAGCCGACCGTCTGCATCCCAGATCCGGTCCTAGGCAGGTGCGCGAAGCCTTTCCACGAGTCGGTCTTCGTGAACCAAGGCGGGCCCCACGATCAGTCGCACTCCGCCATCGACGTGAACGGCGGCAGGATGGACGGGTTCGTCCGGGCGGTCACGACCTACTCCCCGAGCAAGTGCGCTGACACCCGGCTCCCGGAGTACTGCGGCGACACGCTCGGGCCGCAGGGCCAGCCCGACGTGATGGGCTGGCACGACGCGCGCGAGATCCCGAACTACTGGGCGTACGCGGAGCACTTCGTGCTGCAGGACCGGATGTTCGCTCCGGCGGACTCGTGGACGCTGCCCGCGCACCTTTACCTCGTGTCGGGATGGGCGGCGACGTGCGAGAGCCCCCAGAAGCCGATGAGCTGCACCTCGGACCTGAACCTGGACGAGGTGCTGCATCTTCAGCGGCACGGGGAGCATCCGCCGGTCTACGCGTGGACCGACATCACGTACCTGCTCCATCGGGACGGCATAAGTTGGGCGTACTTCGCGGGCGACAACCTCTGCGGTCCGGAGGTGCCGGCGAAGGAGTGCCGTGCGCACGGCTCGACGCCGTCGCAGAACCCGCTGCCGTCGTTCACCGACGTGCACGAGACCCATCAGCGTGGCAGGGTGCAGAGGCACGACGACTTCTTCAACGCCCTGGGCGACGGCACGCTGCCGCAGGTGTCGTGGGTCGTCCCCGGGCGCGGAGGGATCAGCGAGCACCCGGGGACCGGTGCCCCGCTCACCGGCGGCCAGACCTGGGTCACGCGGGTGGTGAACGCGGTGATGCAGAGCCCGGAGTGGGAGAGCACCGCGATCTTCCTCACCTGGGACGACTGGGGTGGCTTCTACGATCACGTTGCGCCGCCGCGCGTCGACGAGAACGGCTACGGGATCCGCGTGCCGGGCATGCTGATCAGCCCCTGGGCGAAGGCTGGCACGATCGACCACCAGACGCTGTCCTTCGACGCTTACCTGAAGTTCATCGAGGACCTGTTCCTTGGTGGTCAGCGGCTGGACCCGAAGACCGACGGGCGTCCGGACTCGCGCCCGACCGTGCGGGAGAACGTGGGGATCCTCGGCGACCTGCGGAAGGAGTTCGACTTCCGCCAAGACCCGATCCCGCCGCTGATTCTGCCCGAGCACCCGGAGCCCGGACCGGCGTCGATCCCCGGTACGTAGGGTGTCCGCCGTCCGGGCCCGTGCCGTCACCTTCGCAGCCCTGGTCGGCGTCTCTGCGCTGGTCGCTGCCGCGTGCAGCGGGGCGGCCACCCGGCCCAACGGGCAGGCCTCGGCGTCGACCGCGCCCTCCGCGAGCCCGAGCGCGACGGGCGCGCCGACCCAGCTCGAGCTCGCGCAGCAGCACGTCGAGCACGTGATCTTCATCGTGCAGGAGAACCGCTCGTTCGATCACTACTTCGGCACCTACCCGGGCGCCGACGGCATCCCGATGAAGGACGGCGTGCCTACCGTGTGCCTCCCGGACCCGGTGCTGGGGAAGTGCGTGAAGCCCTACCACACGGTGAACGACGTGAACCTCGGCGGGCCTCACGCGCAGCGCCACTCTCGGGCTGACGTCGACGGCGGGAAGATGGACGGCTTTGTCCGGACGGCGGCCGATAGCCCGATCAGGTGTGCGGATGCGCACGAACGGTTCTCCGCGAGCTGCCGGCAGTACCTGGGGCCGCAGGGCCAGCCGGACGTGATGAGCTACCACACGCGCAAGGACATCCCGAACTACTGGTCGTACGCCGACCACTTCGTCCTTCAGGATCACATGTTCGCGCCGTCGGACTCGTGGACGCTCCCATCGCACCTGTTCCTCGTCTCGGCGTGGGCGGCCACGTGCGCGGACGTCACCGACCCGATGAGCTGTGTCTCGGACCTCGAGCTGAAGCAGGCCGCTGCGATCCAGCATGGCGGGCAGGATCCGATCTACGCGTGGACCGACATCACGTACCTGCTGCACAAGTACGGGGTGAGCTGGCGGTACTACGTCGGCAACGACACCTGCTTCCTCGACCCGTGCGAGAAGAAGGCACCAGGCAGCCAGGCCACCGTGTACCAGCAGAACCCGCTGCCCGGGTTCAGCACGATCCGCGAGGACCACCAACTCGGGAACGTCGTGGGCCACGGCGAGTACTTCGCCGCGGCGGCGAACGGCACGCTCCCGACGGTCTCTTGGGTGATGCCGTACTCGGGTGTCGGCGAGCACCCGCCGTGGCCGATCGACCCGGGCACGGCGTTCGTGACGAAGATCATCAACGCGGCGATGCAGGGACCGGACTGGAACAGCACGGCGATCTTCCTCACGTGGGACGACTGGGGCGGCTTCTACGATCACGTGCTGCCGCCGCGCGTCGACGAGAACGGCTACGGGATCCGCGTACCGGGTCTGCTGATCAGCCCGTGGGCGAGACCGGGTTTCATCGACCACCAGACCCTTTCGTTCGACGCGTTCCTGAAGCTGGTCGAGGACCTGTTCCTCGGCGGCCAGCGGCTGGACCCGAAGACCGACGGACGCCCGGACTCGCGGCCGACCGTGCGGGAGAACAAGCCGATCCTGGGCGACCTGCTGAAGGAGTTCGACTTCAGCCAGGACCCGCTGCCGCCGCTCGTCCTCGACCCGGCGCCGGAGGCCTCGCCGAGCCCCGGCGGCTGACCGGGTCTCAGTCCGGTTCCTCTGCGGAGTGCCCGACCGGCACGAGGTAGAGCGGCGTCTGACCGGCGGGCAACCCGAGCGTGCGGACGACCTCGGTGTCCGAGAACGAGCCCATCGGCACGGCACCGAGGCCGAGCGCGACCGCCTCGAGCAGCAGGTTCTGGCAGGCGTGTCCCGCCTCCAACTGCACGTACCGCTCGGCGCGGTCCTCGTACTTCTCGGCCGTACGCGCATACACGGCCGCGATCACGAACACCGCTGGCGCGTCCGAGACCGCCGTTTGACCGAGCGCCGCGCCCGCGAGCGGCACGCGGAGGTCCGTCCGGCTCAGGATCTGGAGCCGGTGTCCCTCGGGCAGGTAGTGGGAGAGGCCCTCGGTTGTAAAGACGTAGACCTCGAGTGGGTAGAGCGCGCCGGCCGACGGAGCCGTCCGACCGCCCCAGTCGGCCGTGATGCCTTGAGCCGCCCAGAGCAGCTGCGAGATCTGCTGTGTCGTGAGTGGCTCGTCCGTGAACTCGCGGGCCGACCGGCGCGTCGCAAGGGCCTCTTCGAGCGACACGTCGCTGTCTGTCCGCGGCGCCGGGAGGTCGACGATCTCACCGGTCACGCCGGCGGAGGCGCTCACGCTCGGCGACGACCGGTTCGGCTCGGGTGAGGAAGGCGGGGGAGCGGGTCCCTCACACGCGGCCATGCCGAGCACCACGACGAGCATCCCGAGCGGAACCGCAGCCAGACGAACCATCTTGCGACCCCCGACCCAGATGATGGCGTCGAGCTGTTGACCGGGCAAGTCGGGGGACCTCCACCGGTCGCCGAGGGTCGACGAGCGAGACTCAGCCGATGCCCTCCGGCTCCACGATCTTCCAGTAGGAGTCCTTGCGCACGATCAGTCCACCCCGGAACTCGAAGTGGTCGCATCCTCGGACCTCGACGCGCTCGCCGGTCGTCGTCGTCCCCGTCAAGGTCCATTCGGAGACCGCGAACGACCCGCAGACGAAGTGCCGGTCGTCCCCGTAGTGAACATCGGGGATACCCGCGAAGCGACCGACGACGCCGGAGCGCACGGCGTCCTTTCCCTCGAGGCGCTGACCCCAGGGATCCGGGCCCCGCGGCAGATCCATCGTGCAGTCATCGGTGAAGAACGACATGACGGTGTCCGGGTCGTGTCGGTTGAAGGCATCCAAGAGCTCCCGCAAGGTGTCGACGCTGGGGCCCGCACCCATGTGTCCCCTCCGCTCTCCAGCAGTCTGTGTTCGCTGGCCCGCCTGGATTCGAACCAGGACTAACTGATCCAGAGTCAGTCGGGCTACCGTTACCCCACGGGCCAGAGCGCGTCCGATGCTACCAAGCAGGGACGGGGCGGGAACCCGAGCGTCGTCCGGCCCCGGCGGTGGCACCACTTTCCGCATTTGACCGCGCGCGCGGTTCTCGTTACGTTGCAGGATGTTGTAGAGGGAGGCGAGGTCCATGAACAAGAACGGCCTCATCGCGGAAGTCGCCAAACGGACCGGCGCGAGCAAGGCGGACG